>Ga0187807_1000090_pt1 | contig 24496 bp, 22 predicted proteins | sample NC_wetland_sal_i_4_FD_132432 | JGI IMG/M metagenome (GOLD analysis project Ga0187807, IMG submission 132432) | Wetland sediment microbial communities from Neuse River Estuary, North Carolina, USA - ASW_2 | ecosystem: Environmental > Aquatic > Freshwater > Wetlands > Sediment | place: USA: North...
CGCCGTGCCGGTCATGCCCGACAGCTTCTCGTACAGCCGGAAGTAGTTCTGCAGCGTGATCGTCGCGAGCGTCTGGTTCTCGTCCTTGATCGGCACGCCCTCCTTGGCCTCAACGGCCTGGTGCATGCCCTCGCTCCAGCGACGGCCGTGCAGGATGCGCCCGGTGAACTCGTCCACGATCAGGACCTCGCCGTTCATGACGACGTAGTCCTTATCCCTGGCGTACAGCTCCTTGGCCTTGATGGCGTTGTTCAGGAAGCTGATCAGCGGCGTGTTGACGCTCTCGTACAGGTTGTCGATGCCGAGGTAGTCCTCGACCTTCGCCACGCCGGATTCGAGGATGCCGACGGTGCGCTTCTTCTCGTCGACCTCGTAGTCCCCGTCGCCGTCCTCACCGCGCCGCAGTCGGGGGGCGATCTTGGCGAACTCCTGGTACCAGATGCTGTTCTGGTCCACCGGACCGCTGATGATCAGCGGCGTCCGCGCCTCGTCGATCAGGATCGAGTCCACCTCGTCCACGATGCCGAAATAATGGCCGCGCTGGACGCACTCCTCCAGCCCCCACGCCATGTTGTCGCGCAGGTAGTCGAAGCCGAACTCGTTGTTGGTGCCGTAGGTGATGTCGGCGGCGTAGGCCTTGCGGCGCTCGTCTGGGTCCATGTTCGCGAGAATGACCCCGACGTCGAGGCCGAGGAACCGGTGGATGCGGCCCATCCATTCCGAGTCGCGCTTGGCCAGGTAGTCGTTGACGGTGATCACGTGCACGCCGCGGCCGGCCAGCGCGTTCAGGTACGCCGGCAGCACAGCCGTGAGCGTCTTGCCCTCACCGGTCTTCATCTCGGCGATGTTGCCCAGGTGCAGCGCGCCCCCGCCCATGAGCTGGACGTCGAAGTGCCGCTGACCGAGCACCCGGCTGGCCGCCTCCCGGGCCGTGGCAAACGCCTCAGGGAGCAGCTCGTCCAGGGTCTGGCCGTCGGCATGCCGCTGCCTGAGTTCCCCGGTCATTGCCCGCAGCTCGGCGTCGGAGAGCGACCTGAAGTCCTCCTCGATCGAGTTGACCTGGATGACCAGGGTCTTGAGCTTGCGCAGCGTCTTGCCCTCGCCAGCGCGAAGGATGCTGTCGATGATTGCTGGCACTTCTCGTCGCTCCCTGCGGGTCCTTGGCTAGGTTCTGGCTGGCCGCGCTGCCAGCGGCGGCTCCCCTCGCGCCAGCAGCGACTGGCATACCGCCCCAAACAGTGCAACGGCATAACGGCAGCCGCGTTCCCTGCTTCACCGCCATGGTAGGCGAGATCGGTGGCTATTCCGAGCCGGCGGGCCAGAGCCGTCCAGGTCCGGGCCAGCTGCCGACGGCCAGGGGTCATCGGCAGGGCCGAGTGCGCGCGGTACTAGGCGCGTGACCACAATGTTCGGTATAACGACAGACGGTAGGAGAGGAGCAGCGCGCATGGCGAAGCAGGTGGGGTCGGCCACCGCCAGCGGGGCCGTGGCAAGCGCCGGGTCCGGCGCGGCTAGTGCGGGGAGCGCGAGCGGCGAACAAGTGGTCCCGTTCGTGTCCCAGGTACCGGGGACCCCCGTCCACTTCCCGAGCTTCCATGGCCGGGCGGTCTCCTGGGTAGCCGTGTCGCTGATCATGGTCGCCTTCCTCGTCGGCGGCCTGGCGCTGATCTTCGGACCGACCTGGTGGCTGTTCTGGGCCTCGCTCGGCCTGGCCGTGGTCGGCCTGCTGCTGGCCATGGGAACCGGCATCTTCGACGACTGGTACTAGGCCGACCCGCGCTGTGGAAGATCATCCGTGCGTGCAGCCGCGCTCCGGCCTGCCAGAATGTCGGCGGCTCCCGATAACCTCCTAGCGTGGCCGGTCCCCCGCTGCCCGCAGCTCAGCTCACCCTGACCCAGGACGAAGCGCGCAGCATCACCTTGTGGGCCCAGGGCCTGATCGGGGCGGACGCACGCCGCGGCGGAGCTGCGGGCCTGCTCCGCCGGCTCGGCGCGGTGCAGCTAGACACCATCAGCGTGCTTGCGCGATCGCACGAGCTGGTTGCCTACGCGCGGCTCGGCGCGGTAACCCGTCGGCGGATCGAGCTGGCGTACTGGCATCCGCGCCGCCCGGCAGCGTTCGAGTACTGGTCGCACGCCGCCTGTGTGCTGCCCATCGAGGAGTGGCCGTACTACCAGTTCCGCAGGCGCGCATTCACCGAGCGCGGTATGCGCTGGCACCAGAGCCATCCGGAAGTGTGCGAGCGGGTGCTGGCCAGGATCCGGGCCGAGGGACCGCTGACCGCGACCGAGCTCGGCGGCGCGAAGAACGGCGGCCCGTGGTGGGACTGGTCCGACACAAAGATCGCGGTCGAGTGGCTGCTCGACACCGGCCGCGTCATCTGCGTCCGCCGCACCGGCTGGCGGCGCGTGTACGACCTGCCCGACCGGGTGCTGCCTCCCGAGCTGCTCGATCAGGATCTCACTAACTCTGAGTGCCTGACCCGGCTCGCCGCGGTGGCCGGATGCGCGCTCGGCGTCGTCACCGAGGCCGACCTGAGCGATTACCAGCGGCTCAGGTACGGCGGCGACGGCATCCGCCAGGACGGGCGCAAGCTCATCGCCGCCGCGTCCGCTGCCGCGGCAGGGCTCGTGCCGGTTCAGATCGCCGCCGGCCGGCGCGGTCCGGCGGTCCGGGCGTGGGCAGATCCCGCGGTGCTGCAGGCAGCGGGCCAGGCCAGTCGCGGCCGGCACCGCACCACGTTGCTGTCGCCGTTTGACTCGCTGGTGTGGGACCGGCGCCGGACGCTGCGGGTGTTCGGCTTCGAGCACAGCCTGGAGGCGTACGTGCCGCCGGCCAAGCGGGTGCACGGGTACTTCACGATGCCGCTGCTGGCTGGCGGCCAGTTGGTTGGCCGCGTCGACCCGGCGCGCAGCGGCAGCACGCTGATCGCGCGGAAGGTCTCGCTGGACAAGCCTGCCGCGGCTGAGCCGATGGCGCGGGCGCTGGTCGAGGCGGCGTCATGGGTCGGCTGCGACAACGTCAAGCTGGCCCAGGTGGAGCCGGCGTCGCTGGAGCCGCGGCTGCGGTCAGCACTGTCCGCCCGCGGCGCGTGATCCACCAAGGCCGACCACCCCGTCCACGTGGCGGATTCTCAGCGATAATCGCTGAGAATCCCAACCGCAAAGTGGGCAGCGCTGAGAATCCCAATCGTTAGTCCTCGCCGGAGAATCGCTCCCACGCCGACTGCCGGGTCATGCCCAGGGCTTCGCCGATCCTGGTCCAGGTGATCCCGCGCTGGCGCGCCTGCCGCACCCAGGCCGTCAGATGCTGTTCCACCTGGGCAGCTGTCGACGCGATCTTCGGCAAGTGACCGAGCAGCTCCTCGTCGGAGAGCAGCTGCTGCCAGCTGGCCACCGCGTCGCGCTCCGGCTCGCCTTCCAGCGCGAGAATGTCGTTACACAGGCCGACGCACTCGTTGCAGATGAACACGCCCGGACCGCCGATCATTTTCGCCACCGCGCCCGGCGACTTCAGGCAGAAGGAGCAGGCCACGGTGGCCTGGAACTCGGCTGCGGTCACGATAGCCTCCCGGGCTGCCTGTCAGGTTCAGCCTGACAGGTGTCAGGCATTACCTTACGGCGTCAGGCGCGACCTGACAACCGCCCGCCCGCCGGTGCGGCCCCGTTCCCTGCTAATGCGTTCCTTCCGCCCTCAGCCGAACTCGATCAGCTTCTCCCGGACGGCCACCATCACGGCCTCCATCCGGGAGTGGATCTGCAGCTTCTCCAGGATGTTGCGGACGTGGTTCTTCACCGTGTTCTCGGAGATGAACAGCTCCCTGGCGATGTCCCGGTTGTTCATCCCCCTGGCCACGAGCCTCAGCACTTCGATCTCGCGGTCGGTCAGCCGCGGCGCCGGGACCTGCTGGGGTGGCTCTTCCTCGTCCCGGCGGGCCAGCGCGGCGAACTCGGTGAGTAGCTTGGCCGCCATCGACGGGTTGATCAGCGACTGGCCGCCGTGGACGGCGCGCACCGTGTCCGCGACCTCGTCGAGCGGGATGTCCTTGAGCAGATAGCCGCTGGCCCCGGCACGGATCGCCTCGAACAGATCCTCTTCCTCGTCGCTGATCGTCAGTATGACGATCTTGGTGCTCGGCGCCACGGCCTTCATGGCGCGGCAGGCTTCGATTCCGCTGCTGCGCGGCATCCGGATGTCCATCAACACGACGTCCGGAATTGCCTCCCCGGCCTTGCTCACGGCCTCCTCGCCGTCGCTCGCCTCACCGACCAGCTCGATGTCGGGCTCGGACTCCAGCACCATCTCGAGGCCGCGCCGGAAGAGCGCGTGGTCGTCGACGATGAGCGTGCGAATCGGCTCGGCCGCAACCAGGCTGCCGGGCTCGGCCGGTGTGCCCTGGCCGGCGCCAGCCGGGCCTGGGGCGCCCTCGCCCTCCGAGTCCGTTCCGGACGCCCGCGGGCTGCCTCCGGCGCTGCGGCCCATGGTCCTTCCTTCCCTCCGGCCGGGGCGGGCGGGTCCTGCGGCCCACCCGGCACCGGTCGTGCCAGACGTCACCCCCGCGATGCCCGTGGCTGAACTCTTGCTGACCTCAGCCTAGGGTGCAAGCCGGCCGGGTGCCGGCCCGGGCGGAGTCGCGATCCCGCGTGATGTGGTGGCACGAGCCTGCTGCCGCCCGGGAGTCCCGGCCCGGTAAAGGTCGGTGTGTGTCACTCGGGGGCGCTGGTGCGCCGGCGGTGCTGGCCGTTCGCCGACCGTGGCTCGCGCGCCGGCTTGCGGGCAGACGGCGCCTGCTGCGCGGTCGCCGACGCCGGCGCGTGCTCCTCAAGCAACCTGATGACGCCGTATTGATAACCCCGCCGCCGGTACACCAGACTTGGCATGCCGCACCCGGCGTCGGTGAACAGGAAGAAGTCGTGGCCGACCAGTTCCATCTCGAACAGCGCCTGGTCGATATTCATCGGGCTGGCAGTGTGGAACTTCTCTCGCACCACGAGCGGGCCGTTGCCCTGCATGGCGATCTCGACCTCGCCGGCCGCATTCTCAGCTGCCCCAGCGTCGGCAGCGGCTCGCGCGTCCGCTGCGTCAGCGGCGGCGGCCATGGCCGCGATCGCCTGGGCGCCATTACCGGCGAGGAGGCCGCCGCCGCGCCCCAGCCTGATCGCGGGCCGCTCAGCCTCGGATGCCAGGTCGGTCTCCGGCAGGTCGGTAAGCCGGACGGCCGCATGCGCGCCGTGCCGGCCCTTGCGCCGGTCACACGCGCGCCGCAGGCGCGACTCGAGCTTCGAGAGCGCGATGTCGAACGCGGCGAACCGGTCCTCGGCGGTAGCCTCAGCGCGGATAGCGGGTCCGCGCGACATCACGGTGAGCTCGATCCGCTCCCGCCCGGCGGCCTCGCGCGTCTGCTCAGCCGTGAGCTGCACATCGATTCTGATGGCCCTGCCGTCCAGCTTCTCGAGCTTCGCGAGTTTGGCCGCCGCGTGCTCCCGGAACCTCTCTCGCACGTCGGTGTGCCGGGCTTTGAAGATGATGTCCACCAAGGGAACAACTCCCTTCTTGTCCCGTCATGACTGGCACCCGCCCGGCCGACCTGGTCTTCTACCCCACATCCGCCTGCTGAGGGGCTCGCGGCCTTGCGCCACTAGTACCCTTCTCCCTACCCGGCGGGACATCGGATCCCCCCGGCGGGGCAGGACTTACTTCTAAGCCGCACCGTGATCGGTCGACAACAAGTCGCCTTACGTGGGCCGTTTCGCCTGCGGCTGGCATCGGCTAGCCAGGCCGTCAGCCCTGCTCGCAGGGCCGCTGGCCGGGCGCAACCACGGACCCGGACGGGTGCCATGACACGACGTTAGCCGCATGCTCGCGGAATGTCAGGAGGGGATGCCGCCCTGACGGGGGCAGCGCGCGGGACGGTCTCCCGTCGTCGGCGATCCGGGACCGGCGGTTATCCGGTTTTCGCTGCCAGCCGGCCTCGGAGCGGGCCCGAACTAGCCTGGATAGCTCGGATCTGACCCGTTCGCGACGTACGACCAGCCTGGTGCTGATACCGCGGACGCGAAGAGCTGGCCCTGACCGGTCCCGACGACCAACTCCGCGCCGTCAGCGGTGAGCGTCTCGGCCCCGGGCGGGGCCGTCGTGATCAGCGGCGGCGCGGCGCCGGGCTGCTGGCCAGCCCCGGTGAGGGGCACGTCGTAGATACCCCCGGTGACCAGCACCGCGAGGTGGTAGGCGTCATACCAGCACATCGCCAGCGGGTCTGGCAGGCCGGTGCCGACGGTGACCGCCGGGCCGAAGGAGGCGGTGCTGCCCTTGATGCGGACGGCGGTGAGCAGGAGCCGGTTCCCGGCGGGCGTCCTGACCAGCACGGCCGCCCGGACGGCGTCCGGTGCCATCCGCACGGCCAGGATGCTGTCGCCAGGCTGGACAGCCGGGGACATGGCGGTCAGGTCGACCGGCACCGGCGCCCGGTTGGGCGGGAACAGCCACGCGCTCTGGCCCGCCGCCACCCACAGGTTCCCGTTGTCATCCCAGCTCAGCGACGCGCATGGGGCTCCGGTGCTGGACAGCTGATAGGTGTGGTACGCGTCCTGGCCGCTCGGCCGGAGGTCGACCGCGCAGCCGGCGTCCTGCTGCACTGCGAAGGCGAGCTCCTGCTGGCGCCCCGGTCCCGGCGACGTGGCGACGGTCGTGATGATTGCGGCGCCGGCCTGTTCCTGGCTCAGCGGAGCAGTGGGCTTGGCCCCCGGCCTCAGCACCGCGGGCAGCTGGCCGATGCTGCCCTGGCTGGTCACGAACGAGAGCGACCCGGTAGTCACGCGGGTGACCATATTCCCGGGCACGATGATGTCCTGCAGCGTGTTGTTGATGTATAGCTGCAGCTGGCTGGCCAGGGGCGCCGAGTACTCGCCATCGCTCAGCGTCGCCAGCAGCTGAGCTGCCATGTCCACGATGCCCTGGTACGACGCCCTGGCGGCGGCGCCGCCGAGATGCACCTGCGCGATCTTGCCGGTGATGGTGACCTTCCTGAGCAGCCGGGTGCCCGGCGGGAACGCCGAGACGGTCGCGCCAGCCAGCCAGCCCCCCTGGCCGTTGAGCAGGCCGTTGACCAGGCCGGTCGCCACGTCGGTATTGAGCGCGCTGTTCGCGCTCTGCAGCGGCGCATAGACGGGGTCGGGAACCAGCACGCCCGGCGCCTGCGCTGTCTGCCAGGGCGCGAAGAAGAAGAGGTTCCGCGGCTGGTAGACATCCTCGAAGTCGGACTCGGTCAGCATCAGGGTCTGCTGCGGCGGCAGATACTCGATCAGCCAGACCCCCGCGGTCTTCGCGAGCACGAAGCTGTACTGCACGTTCTGGCCGGGAGAGTACTGGTACTGACCTGTCTGGCTCAGGGTCGCCAGGTGCTGCCCCGTGAATCGGACGATGACCTGAGAACCTGACGGGCCCAGGATCTGCGGATTGTAGGGCAGCTGAACCAGGCCCGTGGGCGCACCCACGACGGCGACGGGTCCGACCCCCGGATGCCACTTCTTGCGGAGCTCCGGGACCAGGTACTGCCTGGCCGCTGCCGGGTCAAACGCGTAGCTGGCGCTGGCGTGCAGGAAACCGAGCACGACCTGGGTCGCGGTCCACCGGGCCGTCGGGCCCGCGTTCGGCAACGGCTGCGCGTACGCCTGCGCCTGGTCGCTGCCGCCCAGCGCCTTCTGCGGTGGGCCACCGGACGGTGCGGTAGCGCACCCGGTAGCCGCTGCGACGACGGCGGTGAGGATGGCGAGCATGCCGGGCAGTCCGGTCAGGCCGCGCCGGAGCCTAACCACGGGCCGCCACCTCACTGCCCGCTGCGTCGGCCGCGGCCCCGTCGGCCGCACGCGGGCCGCCCGGGCCGGCCGACGTTGCGGGCTCGACCGGGCCGCCTGCGTCGTCTCCGCGCGCCACCGCGTGCGGGTGCGCACCGGATCGGGACGTGTCATCAGCTGCGGCTGTCAGCGTCAGGTCGGCGAGGCCCGGCAGCTCGGCGGTGTCGAGGCCGGCCGCGTACGGGTTGAGCGGCAGCGGTGAGCCGGGCAGTTCGCCGTGCGCGGTGCGCGGCAGTGTCAGCCGGAATACCGATCCCCGGCCAGGCTCACCCCACGCCTCCAGCCAGCCGCCGTGCAGCCGCGCATCCTCGAGCGCGATCGACAGCCCGAGACCGGTGCCGCCGGAGGTCCGCGCGCGCGCCGGGTCAGCGCGCCAGAACCGATCGAATACCAGCTGCTCCTCGCCTGGCGCCAGGCCGACGCCGAAGTCACGGACCGATACGGCGACGGCGGCGGAATCCATCGCGGCTGTCACGACGGTGTCCCTGTTCTCGCCGTGTTCGACGGCGTTGAGCAGCAGGTTGCGCAGGATTCGCTCGACCCGCCGCCGGTCGACCTCGGCGATGCACGGCTCGGCCGGCAACCGGAACTCGATCTTCGTGCCACGCCGTTCGGCGAGCTGCTGCGCCACGTCGGCCGACTGCCGCACGATCGCGCAGACGTCGACCGCCTCGGCGTCCAGCGTCGCCGCGTTGGCGTCGTACCTGCTTATTTCCAGCAGGTCGGTGAGCAGTGACTCGAATCGCTCCAGCTGGCTTTGCATCAGCTCGGCCGACCGCCCGGCGGCGGCGTCCATCTCCTGCCTGGCAGCGAACAGCACGTCCGACGCGATCCTGATCGTCGTAAGCGGGGTGCGGAGCTCGTGCGAGACGTCGGACACGAACTGCCGCTGCACCTGCGACAGGTCCTCGAGTTCCTGCAGCTTCTCCTGCAGGCTCGCGGCCATCTCGTTGAAGGAGGTCGCGAGCGCCGCCAGCTCGTCGGTGCCGCGCACTTCCATCCGCTCGTTCAGCTGGCCAGTCGACAGCCGCCGGGCGCCCTGGGCAGCGAGCCGGACGGGGATCACCACCCACCTCGTCACCAGCCAGACGATGGCGACGAGCAGGAACACCACGGCGACGCCTACGAGCAGCAACGTGCGCTGCATGCTGGCGATGCTGTGCTGCTCGGCCGCCAGCGGGAAGAAGTAGTACAGCTGGTACAGGTCGTCATAGCCAAACGACGCGCCGATGAGCAGGCCGGGGACAGGGGTGGGGCCGGACGCGACCGCCATGCTCGTCCAGACCTGCCACGGACTCCGGTGCGCGGCACTCTCGGTCAGCAGCTTCCGGACGAGCGCTTGCGGCAACGCCGGCGGCGACCGATAGAAACCGACCGCCCAGCCGGCGCTGTAGACCGGCGGGCCCTGGTCGGCCGCCGGGAGGGTCACCTCGAGCGCGTACGGCGTGACGCCGGTGGAGGCGAGCTGCTTTGCGAGGTCGTGCATGGCCTGCCGGGTCGAGGAGTTCCGCTCCTCGTTGAACGCCGCGATCCCGGAGGCGCTGGCGAGTCCCGCGTCAGCGATGTTGACCGAGGACTGCACCTTGACGTCGTACAGCTCGGTCACCAGGTGCTGCATGAGCACGTAGCCGAGCACGCTGACGACGACCGCGGACAGCACCAGCGTGGCCGTAACGACGCGCAGCTGCAGTGAGCGGCTCCAGCGATCGCTGAGCAGCCGCAGCCTGCGACGCCAGCCGCGCCGCAGCGGCAGCAGGCGTGGCAAGCGTGGCAGGGCCAGGTGCCAGCGGGACGCGATCCGCCACCAGGAACCGGGCCGCGGCCGGTCTGGCGGGGATCCGGGCCGGCCGGAGCCTGGCTGTGAGCCCGCCGACGACTCGGGTGCGCCTGAGCTCGGCGGTGAGTCGGCCGGGCCGCGAGCGGCCCCGGAGCGGAACGCGATCGCGGGAAATGCCGCCGCCCGTAGCCGCGCCAGCCGACCGCGCGGGCTGGCCCGGACGCTTGCTGCTTCCCGCATTACCCTTCCCCGCCGCGTGCTCGACCCTGACCAGCAGCCGGGCGGGCGCCCGGCCCGATCAGCCCGGGCCCGCCTTGTAACCAACCCCCCGGACGGTGACGACGATCTCCGGCCGCTCCGGATCACGCTCGATCTTGGCGCGCAGCCGCTGCACGTGCACGTTGACCAGCCTGGTGTCGGCGGCGTGCCGGTACCCCCAGACCTGCTCGAGCAGCACCTCCCTGGTGAACACCTGGCGCGGCTTGCGAGCCAGGGCGACCAGCAGGTCGAACTCGAGCGGGGTGAGATTCAGCGGCTCGCCCGCCCGGTGGACCGAGTGACCGGCCACGTCGATGGTCACGTCGCCGATGGTCAGCGTCTCCGGTGCCGGATCGTCTGTCCGCCGGAGCCTGGCCCGGACCCGGGCGATGAGCACCTTGGACTGGAACGGCTTGACGATGTAGTCGTCAGCACCGGATTCGAGGCCGAGCACGACGTCCACGGTGTCGCTCTTGGCCGTCAGCATGACGATGGGCACCCCGGACTCGGCGCGGATCTGACGGCACACGTCGATGCCGTCCATCCCCGGCAGCATCAGGTCCAGCAGCACAAGGTCCGGCCGGAACTCGCGGAACACCTCCATCGCCTTGTCTCCGTCATAGACGAAGCTGGGCTCGAACCCCTCGCCGCGCAACACGATGCCGAGCATCTCGGCGAGGGCGATGTCGTCATCGACGACCAGCACGCGACCTTTCATGACCTCATCGTTCCACGTAGACGGCGGCTGTGGGAGCCGTGACGGGACGGGCTCCGGTGCCTAGGACTCGCAGATTACCCGGAGTAACCGGGTGGATCACGCCTTCTTCGGTGACGATGGCCGTGACGAGGTCGGGCGGGGTGACGTCGAAGGCGGGGTTGTACGCGGGCGTGCCGGCCGGGGCGACCGGCCGCCCGGCGAGGCAGGCGACCTCCTCGGCCGGCCGGTGCTCCACCGGGATGGACGCGCCGTCCGGGGTCGCGAGGTCGACCGTCGAGACGGGCGCCACCACGATGAACGGCACCTCGTGATGCCGGGCGAGGACGGCAAGGCCATACGTGCCCACCTTGTTCGCCACGCTCCCGTCGGCCGCGATCCGATCAGCACCGGTGAGCACGAGGTCCACCTGCCCGGCCGCCATCAGTGACCCGGCCGCGCTGTCAGCGAGGACCGAGTGCGGGATCCCGGCCTGGCCGGCCTCCCACGCCGTCAGCCGGGCGCCCTGCAGCAGCGGCCTCGTCTCATCGATCCAGAGCCGCTCCAGCCGGCCCGCCTGGTGCGCGGCCAGGATCACTGCGAACGCGGTTCCGGCCCCCGCCGAGACGAGGCCGCCCGTGTTGCAGTGGGTGAGGATCCGGGCACCTTGCGGAATCAGAGTCAGCCCGCGGCTGGCCATCGCCGCGCTGGCCGCGGCGTCCTGATCCGCGATCGCCCTTGCCTCCCGAAGCGCGCCAGCGGCACCGCTAGCACCACGGGGGCCGACCGGCGTGACTGCCGTCCGGTAGGCCGCCAGCGCCCGGCGAACTCCCCAGCCCAGGTTTACCGCCGTCGGCCGGGCGGCCGCGATCGCACCAGCCGCTGCCTCGACGTCGTCGCCACGAAACGCGGCTAGCGCCACGCCGTACGCGCCGGCCACGCCGAGCAGCGGTGCGCCGCGGACGACAAGACGGCTGATCGCGTCGACGAGCTGCGGGACTTCGGCACAGGTCAGGTACGCCTCCTCGGCCGGGAGGCGAGTCTGGTCCAGCAGCACGATGGCCGGCCCGTCCGGCGGGTCCACCCACCGCAGCGCTCTCACCTGTGCTGATGCCATGGTCTCCAGGCGGCCGGGCGGCTGCCCGCGCCGGTTGTGCTCATCATCTACTCCCGAGTGTGCCGACAGTAGCCGCTTCCCGCCACTCTCGCGCGCACCCGGCTACGACCCCAGCCGCCACGAGTCCAGGTAGCGCCGCTGCGCGTCGGTTAGCTCATCGATCCGGGTGCCCAGCGACGCCAGCGTGAGGCTCGCGACCCTGGCGTCTATCGGCTGCGGGACGTCGAGCACCCGGCCGGCCGTCCCGCTGTCACCATCCGCCCCACCGGGCCGCGCGGCATCTCGGGGGGTTCTTGGGGGTCGTCCCCCCGGGTCAGCACTACCGGCCAGCCAGGCTAGCGCCAGCGCTTGCACGGCAAACGAGGTGTCCATTACCGCGGCCGGGTTACCTTCGCCGGCCACGAGGTTGACGACCCGGCCCTCGGCGAGCAGGATCAGCCGCCTGCCGTCGGCGAGCACATACTCGTCCGCGTAGGGCCGGACGCCCGGATTGACCTGCACCGCGAGCGCGGTGAGCGCGCTGACGTCAATTTCCACGTCGAAGTGGCCTGCGTTGGCCAGCATCGCGCCATCGGGCAGCACCGCTAGCTCGGCGGACCCGACGACATCGCGGGATCCGGTCGCGGTGATCACAAGCTCAGCCTGCGCCGCCGCCATGCTCATCGGCATCACGCGGAACCCCTGCATGAGCGCTCCGAGCGCCCGGACCGGGTCCGCCTCGGTCACGATCACCTGGGCGCCGAGTCCGCGGGCTCGCTCCGCGACGCCGGATCCGCACGGCCCGAAGCCAGCCACCACCACCGTCTTGCCTGCGACCAGTGTGTTCGTGGCGCGCAGGATCCCGTCCAGCACGGACTGGCCGGTGCCGTACTTGTGGTCGATCATGCGGATGATGGTCGAGCCCTCGGCAGCGACGACCGGGAAGCCCAGGGAGCCCGCCGCTGCCATCCGGCGCAGCCTGGCCGCGCCGCTGGAGGTCGCCTCGCAGCCGCCGCGGACCCCGCCGATGAGTTCCGGCCGCGCCTCGTGCAGCGTGTTGACGAGATCGCAGCCGTCGTCCATGACCAGGTCCGGCGAGCTGTCCAAGACTCGGTGGATGTGCTCGTAGTACGCCCCGCGGTCGACGCCCGACCGCGCGTGGACGGTTACCCCTGGCTCTGCCGCGAGCGCGGCCGCGATGTCGTCTTGCGTCGACAGCGGGTTGGACGCGGCCACGTGCACCTGTGCGCCGCCGGCGGTCAGCGTCCGGATCAATACCGCGGTCTCGGCCGTCACGTGCAGGCAGCATGCGACAGTCAGGCCGTCGAACGGTCGCTGCTCGGCAAAGCTCACGCGCAGCATGCCGAGCACCGGCATCGCCCGCTCCGCCCAGGCGATCCCGGGCTGACCAGCCAGGGCCAGCCCGGGATCGGTGATGTCGGACTGTGGCAGACCGGGGGGACGACCCCCCGAAGCCCCCCGCGGCGCTGGCCCGGGGGGACGACCCCCCGAAGCCCTCCGCGGGTCAGTACCGGTAGTGATCCGGCTTGTACGGGCCATCGATCGGGACGCCGATGTAGGCGGCCTGCTCCTTTGTCAGCACGGTGAGCTTTGCCCCGAGTGCGTCCAGGTGCAGCCGGGCAACCTTCTCGTCCAGGTGCTTGGGCAGCACGTGCACCCCGAGCGTGTAGTCGTCCGCCTTGGTGAACAACTCGACCTGGGCGATGACCTGGTTGGTGAAGCTGTTGGACATAACGAAGCTCGGGTGCCCGGTGGCGTTGCCGAGGTTGAGCAGCCGGCCTTCGGACAGGATGATCACGGCGTGCCCGTCCGGGAAGACCCACTCGTCGACCTGCGGCTTGATGTTGACCCGCTTGATCCCGGGCAGCCGGGCGAGGCCGGCCATGTCGATCTCGTTGTCGAAGTGACCGATGTTGCCGACGATCGCCTGGTGCTTCATCCGGCTCATGTGCTCGGCCGTGATGATGTTGAAGTTGCCGGTTGCGCTGACGAAGATGTCCGCGGTCTCGACTACGTCCTCAAGCAGCGCCACCTGGTAGCCGTCCATGGCTGCCTGCAGCGCGCAGATGGGGTCGATCTCGGTCACGATCACCCGGGCGCCCTGGCCGCGCAGCGACTCACAGCAGCCCTTGCCCACGTCGCCGTACCCGCAGATGACCGCGACCTTACCGCCGATCAGCACGTCCGTGGCTCGGTTGATGCCGTCAACGAGCGAGTGCCGGCAGCCGTACTTGTTGTCGAACTTCGACTTGGTGACCGAGTCGTTCACGTTGATAGCGGGGAACCGGAGCGTTCCGTCCCTGGCCATCTCGTACAGCCGGTGCACTCCGGTCGTGGTCTCCTCGGTGACACCCTTGATGGCCGCGGCCATGGCGGTCCACTTGCCGGGCGCATCCGCCAGCGACTTGGCCAGCACGGACAGGATGACGCGCCACTCCTCGGAGTCGTCGTCCTTGGCTGCGGGCACCGCTGCGGCCGCCTCGACCTCCGCGCCCTTGTGCACCAGAAGCGTCGCGTCGCCGCCGTCGTCCAGCAGCATGTTCGGCCCGGTCTCATCCGCCCAGGTCAGCGCCTGCTGCGTGCACCACCAGTACTGCTCGAGCGTCTCGCCCTTCCAGGCGAAGACAGGTGTGCCCTTGGGGTCGTCGGCGCTGCCATCCGGGCCGACAACGACGGCCGCGGCGGCATGGTCCTGGGTGGAGAAGATGTTGCAGGACGCCCAGCGCACCTTGGCGCCGAGCGCGACGAGGGTCTCTATCAGCACGGCGGTCTGCACGGTCATGTGCAGCGAACCGGTGATCCGGGCTCCGGCCAGCGGCTGGGCGGCTGCGTACTCCGCCCGCATGGCCATCAGGCCCGGCATCTCATGCTCGGCGAGCCGGATCTCACGGCGGCCGAAGTCGGCGAGCGACAGGTCGGCGACCTTGAACGGAAGGTTCTCAGCGGGCATGCAGGCTCCTTGAGTTTCGGGCTCCAAATGCGCGCGGCGCGGCACCACAGCACGACCGTACGGCAGCCGGGCCGTACTTGGCACGTTCCAGGTGGTGTTCTTAACATAAAGATGTAAGATTTGTGTCGTGCGCATCACCGAGGCCGCGCGGCGACTGGATTTGACCCCCCGGATGCTCAGGTACCGGGAGTCCCTCGGCCTGCTGCCGTCGCTGCGTCAGGCTGCCCGGCGCGGTCGTTCCTGGTCAGCGGCCGCGCGGCCGGGCGAGCCGGGCTGGCCCGTCGAGATGGCCACGCACCGCCAGTTCACCGACGCCGACCTGGCCGCCGTCGCGGTCGGCTTGTCGCTGGAGCGACGGTATGACATCAGCCCGGTCGGGCTCGCCTTCGGCCTGCGGGTACTTGCCGATCCGCGAGTGCGCGCGGACGTCGCGGATTTCGGCAGGCGCATCGGCCGGATTCCGCCGCCTCCTGCCCGCGCTCTGGATTTCGAGCAGGAACGGGCGCAGCGACTGCTCCGCCTGGAGGACCGCGACCGTGGCAACGGGGCCGCAGACCGCCGGGCCGGCTCGAGGTGACCGGCAACCTTGGCGCGCCCGCCCGCTGGTCTCGACTCCCTCCCAGTTTCCGTTGGTCAAGGGTGGATATATCGGACCGAGACGCAACGGAAACCGTCAGGTAGCCGCGGGCGGCACGACTACTACCATCGTCAGCGCGGCCCGGCCGCGGCCTTCGTTGGCGTAGCTGTGATGCAGGTCGCCTGGAAACCTGACGCACTCCCCTGGTCCGAGCTGGTACCGCTGGCCGGCCACCGTGAGCGTCAGCTCGCCCGATTCGACCCAGGTCAGCTCCCTGGTGGCCGGCGCGTGCGCGTCTCCGCCGAACTTCTCGCCCGGCTCGAGCTGCCACCGCCACAGCTCGGCCGCCCACGGAGGCTGCGTCGCGGCGATGATCGTCCCAGTACCGCCCGCCGGTCCGCGCCAGAGCACCCGGGCGGCATCGGCACCGCTGACCCGGACGGCCGTTTCCTCCGCTCCCTCGAGCAGCCGGGTTACCGGGACGCCGAACGCGTCGCCGATCCGCGCGAGCGTGGCCAGGTTGGGGTTGGACCGCCCCTGCTCCAGCGCGACGAGCACGCCCTTACTCACGCCAGACCTGTGCGCCAGCGTGTCGAGCGACCAGCTGCGCTCGGCTCGCAGTCCGGCAACGGTGCGGCCCACCACGCCGGCCAGCCCGGCGGGCTCGCCGTGCGAGCCCGCCGGGTCGGCCCCCTGAACCCCCTGCGGGTGCGATCCCAGCGCAGCCGCGTCCTCGGATTCGCGCGTCTCGTCAGCCATGGCGGCTGCCCTCCTGGTCGGCGGTGCTCCGCGTCCGACGGTCCGTGCGGTGCGCCGCTGCCACCCGCAGGCGTCCGGCTCGCACCGGGTACGCACGGCAGCGATCGGTCAGTATAATGTACCGTACAGGACATTATTCCGACCGGGTTCTGCCATGCTGATTGTGCTCGCCCTCAGCGCCGCGCTGCTCTACGGTAGCGCCGACTTCCTCGGCGGCGCGGCTACCCGCCGCGCCGCACTGCTCGCGGTGCTGCTCACCTCGGGCCTTGCCGCGGTCGCCGTTCAGCTTCCGGCTGCGCTGCTGGCGGGCGGACCGCCGCGGGCGGCGGGCATCGAGTGGGGCCTGGCCGCCGGCGCGGTGGGCGGCATCGGTCTCATGTTCTTCTACGCCGGCCTCGCGGCCGGTCCGATGAGCGTGGTCTCGCCGGTGTCGGCGCTGGTGTCGACCGTGCTGCCGGTCGGCGTCGCGCTGGCGGAGGGCGAGCGACCGGGTCCGGCCGTCTACGCCGGCGCGCTGCTCTGCCTCGCAGCCACCGTGCTGGTGAGCTCGGGAGCCGCTGGCGCCGACGTCACCGGCGCAGCGAGCGCGCTGCCGCGCGCTGTGCGCACCGGCTGGCGAGACCGCGCCCGCGGGGTCGCGTTCGGACTGGCGAGTGGTGCGGCCTTCGGCTTGTTCTTCCTCTTCATGCGCAACGGCGGCAAGAGCGGAGCGCTCTGGCCGGCTCTCGCGGCACGGTCTACCGGCCTGGTGATCTACCTATCAGTTGCCGCGGTGATGACGGTCGCACCGGTCACCTGGCGTACCGGGTGGCCGCTATTCGCGGCGGTGCTAGGGGCCGGCGCGCTCGACGCGACGGCGAACGTCTGCTACGTGCTGGCGACGAGGGCCGGACTGTTCGGTCCCGCCGTCGTGCTGACGTCGCTGTACCCGGCCGTGACGGTGCTGCTGGCCCGGATTGCGCTGCGGGAGCGGATGCACACTGCCCAGCAGGCGGGCTTGCTGCTCGCAGCCGTCGGGATCGCCCTGGTGGCTGCGTAGCCGCCCAGCACCGCGGGGGACGCGGGTGCGCGTTCCCTAGGTCCTGGGTGTGGCCCGGAAGTACGCGGTCGGCGTCACGCCGGTCTCGCGGCGGAACGCCTGCACGAATGCGCTGTCTGACTCGTAGCCGACGCGCCTGGCCACGTTGCCGACCGGTGCGCCGTCGGCCAGCGCGTGCAGCGCCGTCTGCACCCGCAGCAGCGTGCGCCACCGGCCGAAGCTGACGCCGGTCTCGGCCAGGAACGCCCGGGCCAGGGTGCGCTCGCTGGCGCCGACCGCGTGCCCCCACTCGGCCAGCGTCCGCCCGTCGGCTGGATCCGCCGCAATGCCGTCAGCGACCCGCTTGGCCCGGTCGTCGGTCGGCATGCGCACCTCGACTGTCGTCATCGCGACCGGTTCCAGCACATCCACGAGTACGGCCTCGGCGTTTGCCCGGCGGGCGGCGTCCAGGCTCGGATCGGCGAGGTAGCCGATCAGCTCGGCCAGCAGCGCACCGGCCGCGACCGGCGTCGCCGCCGTCCAGGCGATCGGGCAGCGGTCCGGCCGCACGTACGCCGAGCGCATGGTGGCGGCGCCCGCGGCTAGCGTCTCGTGGCGCAGCCCGGCCGGGATCCACAGCGCCCGCGTCGGCGGCAGCACCCAGGTCGACAACTCGGTGCGCACGGTTAGCACGCCGCTGGCCGCCCAGGCCAGCTGATGATCGGGATGCGTGTGCCAGTCGAAGACGAGCCCGGCGGGCATCGGGAACGTCGCCACGATGACCGCGGCCGTGTCGGCCACGTCATCCGGCACGCAGTACTGATCCGGCCAGGATGGCTGTCGGTCCTGCGACACAGCTTGGCAGCCTACGCCATAGCCGCGAGCTCGCGGTGTTCCTAACGTAACGGGCATGAACGACAACCACGCGCAGCTCTGCCCGAGCCCAGAGTGGGCACAGCACATCCAGCACGAGATCTTGCCGGCGCTGACCCGCGATGTCGACCTCGGCGAGTCGATGCTGGAGATCGGCCCCGGACCGGGCGCGGCCACTGAGTGGCTGCGGCACAAGGTGGGCAAGCTGACGGCGGTCGAGATCGACGCCGCGGCGGCGCAATCGCTGCTGACGCGGTACGCGGGCAGCAACGTGGCGATCGTGACGGGCAGCGCGGCCGAGCTAGATTTCACGGACGGCTCGTTCGACTCCGCTGGCTCGTTCACGATGCTGCACCACGTGCCGACGGTCGCGCTGCAGAACAAGATCCTGGCCGAGGCGTTCCGCGTGCTCCGCCCCGGCGGGGTGCTCATCGGCTCGGACAGCCTGGCCAGTGACGGCCTGCACCACTTCCACGCGGGCGACACCTACAACCCGATTGAGCCGGCGTCGCTGCTGAGTCGCCTGCAGACGGTGGGCTTCGGCCAGATCACCGTGATCGTGAACTACTCACTGCTGTTCATCGCCGTCAAGCCAGCCGCCGAGCAACCGGAAGCGAGATGAGTACCGCGAGCCTGCGGCGGGCCATCACCGGGCTGATCGGCCTGGCGGCGGCAGCGGAGCAGCGGCTGGCCGCAACGGCAGACCCGGCTGAACCTGGTGACCCGACGTGCTGGGCCGCGCTGCCCGTCATCGCGCACTGCGCCGAGTTCCGGCAACAGCAGGTGGTACGGCTGCGCGCGGCCCGCGGCGGCTGCACGCCGCCGGAGTTCGCCGATGTCGACCACGCATCGGCCGGGCTGTACGCCGACCTCGCGGCACGGCCCGCCGGCGCCGTGGCGGCAGACGCCTGGCGCGCGGCCGGGGACTTGCTGGCCGAGTTGCGCGCCGCTCGCGACGAGGACCTGCTGGAGCCCGTCAGGAATCCGTGGCTGCGCGGCCGCGTGTTGTGGCTGCAGGTCGTTGTGCGCGGGTTCTGGCATCCGGCCGGCCATCTCGGCGAGTACTACCTGCGCCACGGCCTGCCAGACCAGGCCGTCGCGCTCGCCGAGCACGCGGTCGCCACCGCCGAGTTCTTGCTGGCGCCGGCGCAGGCGCGCGGCATGGCCAGATACAACCTCGCGTGCGCGCAAGCCGGCGCGGGTCTCACCGACGCCGCGGCTGGCACCCTGGCAGCGGCAGTGCAGCTGAATGCCGACCTGCGGGCCAACGCCGCGCGCGACGCGGACCTGGCAACGATGCGGGCCAGCGGCAGACTAGCCGCGCTGCTCGCAGGCGCGCCCTAGTGGGCAAGCAGGCACGCGGTCGGCCAGGTCAGCCGCGGCGCTTGCGCGGCGAGCGAGGGCGGGCCCGGCCCGCCTCTCGCCCGAACTGCCGCCGGGCCGCGCGCGCCGCCTGTACCGCTGGGTCGCCGAGGTCATCGCGGCTGGCCTGATAGATATCGGGCTCCAGGAAGATCAGCTCCGCGATGGGCACGGCCGCACGGATCCGCCGCTCGGCCGCGTCGATGCCCGCCGCGATGCTGCGCGCAGTGTCGTCGTGCCGGACCCCGATCTTCGCCGCCACCAGCAGCGTTTCCGGCCCGACGTGCAGGGTGCGCAGGTGGATCACCCGCTGCACCTCCGGGCCGGCCTCGATGGCGGCGACGATCGCGGCCTGGACCGGCAGGCTGGCCGACTCGCCGATCAGCAGGCTCTTCATCTCGGTCGCGAGTACCACGGCCACGCAGCCCAGCAGCACGCCGATCGCGATCGAGCCGGCCGCGTCCCACCGGTCGTTGCCGGTGACTGTCGCCACCGTGACGCCGATCAGCGCGAGGAGCAGGCCGCAGAGCGCCGCCACGTCCTCGAGCAGCACGGCGGGCAGCTCCGGGGCCTTGGTGCGGCGGATGAACGCCAGCCAGCTGGCCCGACCGCGGCTCGGGCTGGCCTCGCGGACGGCGTTCCAGAGCGAGAAGGACTCGAGCGCGACGGCGACGCCGAGCACGGTGAATGCTACTGCCGGCGAGGTCAGCTTCTCCGGGTGCCTGACCCGCTGAATCCCCTCGTACGCGGAGAACACGGCGCCGACGGTGAACACCACCACCGCGACGAGGAACGTGTAGAAATATCGCTCCGCGCCGTACCCGAACGGGTGCTCGCTGGACTCCTCGCGACGGGACCTGCTGCGGCCGATGAGCAGGAGCGCCTGGTTACCGCTATCGGCGACGGAGTGTACGGCTTCGGCGAGCATCGAGGCGGAGCCGGTGAGCGCGAACGCCACGAACTTGGTGAGCGCGATGCCGAGGTTCGCACCCAGGGCGGCAACGACCGCTCGGATGCCGGTGCCGTGCCCGCTACCCCCGGGGGCGGGTGCCGCGGGTGCCGCGCCCGTGGCGATGGATCCTCACCCCCGGGTCTGGCCCGTCGCCGGGTCGCGCGCCTCGTCGATCAGCAGCACCGGAATGTCATCCCGGACCGGATAGGCGAGCCCGCACTCGGCACTCGTGCAGACCAGCTCGCTGGCGGCCTCGTCCGCCCGCAACGGCGAATGACACTTCGGGCAAGCCAGGATCTCCAGCAGCCAGTCATCAATCTTCATCAGCGTCTCCCGTTGCTCATCGTGGCCGGGCTCCACCGTGGCGAGGCGGCCCGGGCTCCGCGGTAGTGAGCACCTGGGATCCTACCGGTGCGCCGTCGGCCCGCCGCTAACCCGCCCGTCCGCCGTCTGACGGCGCCGACCGGAGCACCCGCAGATGGCCCCGGCGGCCGACTTCGACGCCCTGGCCGGTGGGCTCGGCCGGAGACCGTGGCCTGGTCGCCTCGCGGACCGCATTGGCCAGCGCCTCGAGGTCGTCTGCGATGGCGGCGTCGTCCGGGGGCGGCGCGACCGGCAGTCGCACCACATCCCAGCCGCGCGGTGCGGTCATCCGGTCGGCGTGCCGTGCGCACAGGTCGTAGCAGTGTGGCTCGACAAAGGCAGCCAGCGGACCGAGGACGGCCGTCGAGTCCCGGTACACATACGTCAGGGTGTAGACGGCGGCGTGCTTGCAAGCGGGCCGGGAGCACTGGCGAGCGGGCACCGGTTCACCGTCTCCGGTCGGGCTGGCACCAGGTCGCCGACCGTCCCAGCTGGCCGGAACGGAGGACGTTGTGATGGTCACTCACATCGGCTGACGGTATCGACCGCCGGCCCTTAACGCCACCACCTGGGGCACACTGCGCGATCGTGTCTCCCGGCCGTCCGATCCCGGCCGCCCAGTTGCCGCCCGGGGCACAGCCCGGCGACCCCAGAGCCGGGATACGCTCAGTTACTGTGCAGGGCGGCGAAGGCATCGGCCGGCCGCGGGCGGGGCGGGTCCGGCGGCGGGACCGGCACGGCCGCGGGCTTCGCGGCTCCCTCGTGCCGCCCGGGGTGCCGCTGCATCGCACCCGGTCTGAGCGGTTCGATGACCTGGTCTTGCTGGCGGTGTCGCAGCTGGAGCCGCGCTGGGAGGCCGAGCTGTCCGGCGTGGAGTTCGGCGTCGAGGAGATCCCGCCGGTGCTCCCCGACCTCGACGACCCCGATCCGGTGCCGCTAGCCCGGCTCGAGCCAGGCTCACCGTGGCGGAACCAGCCGGATGCCGCTGATCGTTTTGGCCCGAAGCCCGCCGGTGATCTCCGCGACCTGCCCGACCATCCCGCCAGGATCGTGCTCTACCGCCGACCGCTGCTCGCGCGCGCCGACGGCGAGGAGGAACTGGCCGAGCTCGTGCTCGATGTGATCGTTGAGCAGTTCGCGCACTGGCTGGGAGTCGACCCGCAGACCGTCGACCCGGGCTATCCGGCCGAGGAGTAGCGAACGTGCGGCCGGGCTAGCTGCCCACGATCCCCGACAGCGACTCGCTGACGCTAGGCAGCGGTATCGAGGTCAGCGAGCTTGGCACCGGCAGGATCGACACCACGTTGCCGCCGGAACCGATGATCCGGCCACCGAACACCGGCCCGGAGCCGCGCAGTGGCGTGACAACGAACGCGAACTGGCTGGCACTGCTGCCCGCTGGCGGAGCTACCGGCATCACGATCGAGGATCGTGCGGGGATATGTACCACCTGCCCGGCGTGCTTGGCCGAAGAGGTCGGTGTCGTCGCCACGGCGATCCGGACCGACGCGGCCTTACCGGGAGCCGACAGTACGAGCCACGTTGCCCCCGCCGGGTTAGCGGCGAGCACGCCCTGCTCGAGCACCGGGCCACTGCTGGCCGCGAGCGCGGCGGTGCCCCCGGCCGGCCCACCCGGGATCACCATCGTGGCCGTGATCGGAGCGCTGGCCGAAATTGACACCGCACCCGCGACGCCCCCAAGCGACGGCAGCGGAATGTCCGTCACCGAGCCGCCGAGCAGGTCGATGCCCGTCCCTCCGGTGGGCGCATAAGAGCCTTTCTGCGTGATCGCGGTGATCTTGACCATGGCCGGAGCCGTGCCCGGAACGGCGACGTACAGATAGGGAGTGCCCGCTGCCCCAGGCAGGCCAGGGATCACCAGACGCTGGGCGGGCGCCTGCGTCGCCGGCAGCCATATCCCGTCCTGACTGCCCGACTGGCTCTCCCGCACCGAAGCCACGACCTGGCCCACGGTCGTGCTGACGTTCAGCGCGATGACCTTCGATGCTTGCAGCAGGCCGGTCAGCGACTGCACGACCATGCCGTGCGGCGGAACCGTGATGCCGTTGTCGGCGTTCCCGAGCACCGGCGGGCCATTGGTCACATCGGTCAGCGCCTGAACCTGCGCATCAGCCGGCGAGTTGCCGGTGTTCGTCAGGTACAGCTCGATCGTGCCCGCCGAGCTCTGGCCCGGACCGACGAACCAGAAGCTCGTGCCCGGAGCGCTGCACTGGGCCGTGGCCAGGCCGTCTGACCCGGTCTGTTCGACCTCGAGGCCCTGAGCCATCGCGCCGGTCGCGCTGACGATGACGCCGCCGCTTCCTGGCACGGTCCGGATGGTCGGACTCGAACCGGGCTGCCCGGCCAGCTCGGCCGGGGAAAGCGGCGGAGCCGCTGGCACGCCAGACACCTGCAGGACGCCGGGCTGGCTGTCGGTTGCCACAACCTGCCCCGCGGACGTGCCGCCGACTGGTGACAGCGATCTGACGACGGCGGTTCCCGTCCGGGCCGAGCCCGGCACGGCCGCGAGCGCGACCGATGCGGCGGTCGGCCACGATGAGCCAGGCGCCGAGCAGGCCCGTATCGCTGTGGACACGGCGACCGCCTCGGTGGCCGCCTGCCGGTTGGGTGCGCCAGTCGGGTGGGTGATCCTGGCGATTCCGTAGATGCCGCCCAGCACGAGCACGCACAGGACCGCGACGGCAACGCGGCGATACCGCGACTGGCTCACCACGTGTCTTCCCCGTCCTCTTCGGGCGCCGGCCAACTCCGCGCCGCCCGGTCGCGCCTGCCTGGCCAGTCGTGATGCACCTCACCGGCAGGCGGAAGCCCGGCGAGCTCGTCCCGATCCGACCCGCGCCGACGCTGGCCGGGCGGAGCCCCCGGCGGATACTCCTGCGGCCAGCCTTGCTGGTAACCGGACGGCCACGCGGACGGCTGGCTGCGGTCGTCCCAGCTACCGCCGGTTCCGGGCTGCCCCTGGAACTCGTCTTCGGGCTGGTAGGGCGCAGCCGAGCGCGGGTACGTCGAGTCGTCACGGTGACCGCCACCACCCGGATAGCCCGTGGCCGGACGGGCGTAGTCCGCGTCAGCGTAGTTCGCATCCGCGTAGTCCCGTCCGCCGTAGGCCGGAGCGCGGTGGTCCGGTCCGCCGTAAGCCGGAGCGCGGTGCTCCGGTCCGCCGTGAGCCGGAGCGTCGTAGTCCGGTCCGGCGTGGTGCGGAGCGTCGTCCGGGAAACGCGAGCCCGACGGCGACAGGGCCTCGGCCGGCCGGTCGCGGTAGCGGCCCCGGTGGCGAGCCGGACTTCCCTGGATATCGGTCTCCTCGAAGGGCATGCCCGATGGGGACAGGGCCGTTCCGGCGCCTCGCGGATCCGCTGGCATGCGGCGCCGGCGCCCGCTGGGGTAGCTGGCTGGCGGCGGATCAGTGAACGGGTTGGTCGGCTGCTCGGCCGGCCAGCCCTCGCGGCCTGGCCTGGTCCCCTGACCTGAGCTCTGACCCGAGCCAGCGCGGGCTGCAAGCCGGCCGCCGATCGGCAGCCTGCGGCCTGCGGAGCTCGCCGAGCGGCCACCGTCCGTTCCCGCCGCGAACACCTCGGTAGCCTCGAACGCAGTCCGGCCGGCGGTACCAGCCGAGTCGGCGGCCGCGCGGTCAGGCGTCTGGCCAGCGACCCGGGACGGCAGGCCGATACCAGTCGGGCGCCGACCCGGAAGCCGCGGCTCGTCGACCCCGGTGGCTGCTGCCGCACCTGCTCCCGCCGCCGCGGTCACGCGGCTTGCCCGTCCGAGACGGCTGAGCAGGCCGGCTTGGCGACGCGCACTGCGGGCCCGCCGGGAAGGAATTGACACCGGGCCGCGACGCGCTGGCACCCCTGATGGCGGGCCAGCCTCGGGTTCCGTGGCGCCCCCGGCGACGTCTACCTCAGCGGCGGCCTCGGCCGC
>Ga0187807_1000092_pt1 | contig 24187 bp, 12 predicted proteins | sample NC_wetland_sal_i_4_FD_132432 | JGI IMG/M metagenome (GOLD analysis project Ga0187807, IMG submission 132432) | Wetland sediment microbial communities from Neuse River Estuary, North Carolina, USA - ASW_2 | ecosystem: Environmental > Aquatic > Freshwater > Wetlands > Sediment | place: USA: North...
CCGGAATGCGGGGTTGGCGTAGGTATGTGGACAGGTAAGGGTCTTCTTGAACACTCATTTGATAGTCACTCTTTTCCTGCGGTTTCCCGCAGCTCAAGGAGTGACAGACCCTCTGGAAAGGTGGTCAGGGACAGGATCGAACTGTCGACCTTCCGCTTTTCAGAAGGCCTGTATAGCGCGGGGGGATCTGCTATTGCTGATCACCGTCAGCCCGCTTGATCTGCATAAAGGCTCGTCACGGGCTAACGGGGCCACCTTAGCAGGTGTGCCGCCGTGTGCCGGGGAATGCCGTTTTATCTGTGGGAAACCTGTGGGGAAACGCCGTCGCGGCCCGGACTTGTGGGATTTCTGTGGGCGATCGGACGCGCCGCTCAGCTTGATGACGATGGTTCGAAATCGTGCGCTGTCAGCGCAACCTTCGGTTCCCTGGGTGAAACTGCGAACGGCTGCAGGGGCCGGCCATCGGGCAGGTGGAGCGGGACCGGGACGCGGGCGGTGACGATGTCGGGCCGGTTTTTGTAGCGCTGCGGTCAGGACCAGGTCCAAGTGGTCGTGCAGGAAGGTGTACCGCAGCCGGTCGGGTACCGCCACCGGGATCAGCGCCACAATGTGTTCGGTGTGCTGCTGCCCAACACCCCGATCACACGGCTTCCATCGCGCGATGGAGGCCGTCCACCGTCTCGAGCACCGCCGGGTTGGACGGGTCGACCTCGTCGATGTCCTGGGCATAATCGGCCAGCGCGGCCCGCAGCTGGCGTAGCTCCGGCGCGAGGCGCTCGACCACCGTGAAGTCGAGCCGGCAATCTTGCAGCTGTCCCTCGAACGCCTCCGGCGGCAGTTCGACCGTTACCGGCTCCTGCTCCCGCTGAGGAGAAGCCACGACCTCGGAGCTCCCCGACTTGCGTTCTCGCCGGCGCTTGAGCACCTCTCCGGCCTGCGCGTACAGGAACTTGATCCTTCGGTTATCACCGTCGCACCGACCGTCGTCAAGGTCAGCGGATCTTGCATCCGGTCTCCTTTCTCAGCCTTTCCCGGTCCTGGGTTCCGCAGCTGGATAGCGCGATAGTTCACGAATCTATGCGCTGACGTGTAGGGATGCGCTGTCGCCTGGGCATGCGGCGTGTATCTAGGATCCGGCATCGTGCCTGATCAGGGCCGATGCCCATGGCGACCGCCCTGGCGCGGCGCGCTCCTGCTGACCGGCAGGCCTGGTAACAAAGCCGCGGGTCAGAGGGTTCTCTCCCGAGCGGGTATCACAGGCTGGCGTGGTTGGTGCCGTCAAACTGGCGGCCAAGCTGGGCGCATACCCGGCCGCTGGCTGGCAGCGTCGCCAGCACAGACCGTATCACGGCAGCTCAGCGGGTCCTTTAATGTCCGGATCGTGTATCTAGGCGAATCGGACGTTTCCACTAGGCGGCATCACCCTGAGCTGGGAAGTTGCTCGAATTGTGTCCCTTGGCCAAGTCTCAGCTGCGGACCCAGGCCGGTCACTACGGCTGAATCCAGCCTAGGAACTCATCCACCCAGCCGAACGACGTCGCGATGTCAATCGCGACCTGTGGCCGTGACACGACCAACGGGCTGGCCAGCGCCAACTGGCCCGCGAGCACGTCGCGGTCGGTTGCATCGCGCCAGAGTCTTGCGACTCGGCCGATCAGCGCTTCAGGCCCGGTCGTGTCGACGACCGTCCGGGCTGCGGCCTCAAGGACGTCTTGATTCCAGAATGACCATCCCGTCTCGGCGACCAGGCTCTCGAAGGCGGAAACGGCCCGCACGGCGGCCTCGTCCCGGCGGCCGTCGGCGAGGAGCCGCTCAGCTATGCGGCGGCACGCCGCTGCTCGCTCTTTGGCCGGTTCGAGGCTCTCGGCCAGCGAACGTGCTCGATCGACGTCCCCACTGGCGAGCAGTGCATCGATGATGGTGTGCGCGAGCGCGATATCGGATGGGTCGCTGCCGAAAGACGTTCCGACCAGGTCGAGTGCTTCGTCAGGGCGACCCGTGACGGCTAGGTAATGCCCGAGTTTCCTGCGCCGATCGCGGTTGACCCACGCATACGCGTCCGGGTCCTCCTGCATGGCGCGATCCAGCATCCCCCGCTTGGCGAACTCGACCGCCACGCGCCCCTCCGCGTCCGCTCGGATCGGCGGAGAGCTCACCCGGGCGGCTATCGCGGCCGCTTCCTCGAGCACTGCGACGTGGTCGATCGGCGCTCCCGTCTCCATCGCCTTGGTGTTAATGAGGCATAGGGCGATCGCTGCGTCGAACTCCATACCCTCGGGAATCCGCCGCACGTACTCCAGTGCCTTCTCCGCCAGGCCGATGAGTACGAACTGCGAGAAGATCTCCGGCCAGAGCCTCGTCCCCGAGACCCCGTTGTACGTGCTCCACGCTTCGAGAATGAGATCGAGGGCATGTTGGGGGTCATCCCTCGCCAATTCCCGCGAGATGTCGAGGAGAAACTGAACCCGCTGATGGGGGTCGTCGGCGATTTCCCGGCACGCTTGCTCGGCCTGCGCTAGTGCGTTCGCCCGCGAGCCCTCGCAATCTTCGAGCGCCAGCTTGACCCTCCACCGAGCGCCCCAGTCACCTGGCAGCTGTTGGACGATGCTCGCCACACGTTCGCGCTCACCCGCCGAATGCAAGGCCTTCAGGAGCGGCTCCCTCGAGAGGTCTTGCTCCTGCTCGATGAAACGTTCCGCCGCATCCCAGGCCTCAGCGGCCAGCATTACCCGCAGACATATCTGTAGCGCGTTCCACCGGCCTTCCCGTACCGCCGCCAGCCGAAGGACGGCCTGGCTTTCGGCCAGCCGTTCAGCCGCGAGCTCCATCGCGCCGGCGCGGGCGGCGGCTTTAGCCATCGTGGCGAGCGCCCGACAGCGGGCACCCGTGGACGTCAGACCTTGCGTGATCTCAAGGCTTCGCGCCATGTCTCCCGCCTCGGCTAGCGTGCTCGCCGCCAGGCAACGCACCCGGTCATCCGGGGGCAGTTGCCCGAGGGGGTCGTATCCGGAAACCAGTTTGTTGGTGATGTCAGGCTCCATGCCTGAGATCTCGTCCGCGAGCGCCAGCGCCTGCTCGTAGCGCCCTTCTTTGACCAGTGCCTCGGCGATGGCGGCAAGCGCTTCTTGACGGGAGGCGACTTCGAGGGCTCTGGCCACCTCGAGTGCTGCGTCGGTCGCCCCTAGCTGCGCGAGCGTCTGGGCAATGTCAATGCTCGCGATGCTAACGCCAAACCCGTGACCTGGCTTTTCTTCTACGATACTGGCCAGCCCCACCGAGCGGAGATGAGCCACGACATACTCGAAGCGGTCATCCTCGCCCGCGGCTGACAGCGACGCGGAAAGCTCGAGGGCCACTCGCCCGGACAGGTTCTCTGCGATGAACAGGTCGGTCGCGTCGCCGCGGATCACAGCCGCTCTCTCGTGCTCGCCCATGGCCGACAAGATCCCGGCGACCTGTACCAGCGCCGAGCAGCGCTGTTCGGGAGGAGCGGGCGCTGTTGCGTTGTACAAGGCGCGAACACGGCTGATGAACATCCCGACCTGGTCTTCGAGGTCACTCCGGCCAGCCAACACTCGGGCGACACGGAGCATCGACCACGCATCTGCTTGCATGCCTGCGAAGCAACGTACGGCGATATCGCCCTCTCCGAAGTCGGCGTAGAGCAGCGCCAATGCGGCTAGTGCAGAATCCTGGACATCGCCGACCGGCTGCGCGTAGGCAAGATCTTGCAATCGCCTTGCGACATCGAGCGAGCCCTCGAAGTTGTCACACGCCAAGTAGACCCGAGCGAGTTCGAGCCAGGCGTCGGCGGCCGTGCTGCCGCCGAGCCCGTCCACGACCCGCTCCAACGTCTCGAGGGCTGCCTGCGACGGCGTCCCGCCGCTCCGCGTGAGCGCGTGACAAGTGGCGAGAACCTCAGCCGTCGCTCCGGCCCGCTCCGCCGCGTCCAGGACCTCGGATGCGGAGATCGCCGCATTGTCAAGAAACGCATTCGCGGCAGCGTGATGGCCCGCTTCCGAGAGGGCGGGCGCGACGCTCGCGAGGATGCTCGTGCGACGCCTGGCCGAGGCGATCAAGGTGGCCAGGCGCGCGGCTTGCTCGCTCTGCCCGATCAGGGCCAGCGCGATGTATCCGTCTGCCGGATAGCTGTCGGCGTGGCTGGCCAGCGCGACTCGCAGGAAGCTGTAACGCCAGAGCTCTGGAAGCAGGCCGATCGCGTCATCGTTGGTCAGGTCCTCACGTGAGCTCGCGCGTCGGCCGAGGTCAAGATCGGCGCAGTACGCCGACGTGCTGAGATCCCACGCCACCTTCTGACGGCCGTACGACTGTTCGTCCAGCGTGCCGAACAACCTGTCCCACGCCCTGCCTTCGTACAGGTGGTCCACGTAGTGGTGGCGGGCGTAAGTGCGGCGTGCGGTCACGTCCGGTCGTTGTGGATCGTCCCGCCACGTCTCGTCGCCGTCGGCGGCTACCCGCAGGGCGAGCCGCCGGTGCGCTGCCGTCCCGTCCACGTAGAGCTCAGCTGTGGCGGCATCGTTGCGGGTCGCGTCCGCCAGCGCGAACTCGCTGACCGTGCTGTGGTACAGACGATAGCCGTCGACGGTGAGATCCAGGAGGTGACGAAGACGCTGCACGGCCACTGCCAGGTCGCCCGCTCCGGCGTGTGCGTCTGCCAGGCCGGCGAGCTGATCGAGGTTCAGCGGCTCACGCGCAACGCAGAACAGCTCGAGCAATGGATAGTAAAGCGCCGTCCAGGCCTCGACCAGGCCCGATGCGCCCGTGTTCGGATCCTCGACGCGGATCAGCTGCGCACCGGGTCCCATCCGGATGCCGCGCAGGAAGAACGCGTGCAGCTCACGCAGGCTGGATGGGAGCCGGGTCAGCGACATTAGATCGGGAACGATCAGCTCGCCCAGCTGTTCCCCGTCGTGCGCGAGCGCGCGGCCGATGGCATCGAGGTAGCCGATGTTCCCGTCCGCGTGGGCGACAAGGTCGCCGAGAAATTCGTCCGGGTCACGGTCGGAGTCAGCCAGGGAGCGCCGTATCGGAGCAGCGTCGACGAGCTGCCGGGCGTACTCGCGCAGATCGGCCCGAACGCGGGGATCCGCGCTGTCGATCGACACCTGGGCCAGCGCCGGACCGTGCTGGTCGGAAAGCGTGGCCAACCGCGGTTCTTCCGGACGGGATGTCGCGATGACGCGCACGTTCGGCGGCAGATCGGCTCGAGCAAGCCATTCTAGCAAAGTCGTCTCACTGGGTCGTTCTGGCCGCTCATCAAGCGCATCGATGAGCACCTCGATGCGCTCGTCCGGATGAAGCCGGGCCAGCGCCTGTGCCGGGTTTACCAGCGCCATGGCCGCGAGATCCGCCACACCCAGCAGCCGAGGATCGCTGACCAGTTCCCCGACGCGTAGTCCCACCGCTTCCCCTTGGGTGTGACGGACGACGGTCTGCTGGACCTGGATCACCGCCTGGTGGAAGGGCGAGGCCAGGATGCGCCGAACCTCGGCGGCCACGGCCGACCCACCCTGTCCAATCTCGCCGACGCGTTGCTCCACGACGAGCCGGACCTGCTCGGTCGAGAACAGCTCAGGTCGCGCCGCCGCAAGCTGAAGCCCGATGCGAAGCAGAAACGACTTGGCGCTTGCGTCCTCCAATGCCGCGCGTTGATCGCGTCGGAGGAAGTACACGGGCCACCGGGGGTGATCGGCAGCAAGCTGCGCGACCAGCGAGCTCTTCCCGCTTCCCGGCGCGCCCGTCAGCAATACGAGACGAACGGACGGATCGTCGAGACGGTCGGCAATCTCAGTGGCGAGCCAATCTCGGCGGATGAAGCGGGGCACCTCCACGTACCGTGCGACCGTGGCGCGGTTAAACAGCTCCGGGTCTGGTGAAGTCCCTCGAACCGCGTCCGACTGGCTGCCATCGCGTACAGCAGACATTTCATTCTCCGCCCCATTTATTAGCTCAGGTTGATTCTAATCGCCACATCCGTGTGACGGTCAGGAATTCCGGGCGGCGGTTCCAAGGGTCGCGGTTGGCTTCCCAGGCCGCTGATCACCAGCTCGTGTACTGGGTGGGAGTGGTGTCGTAGGTCCGGCCGGCGGGGGTGCGCCGGACCAGGACGCCGGGTTCGGGTTGTTCCAGGTGCCAGCCTTGGGCATGCTTGACAGGCTGTCGATTCGGTGGATGCCGAAGCGCGTAGGCTCGGGGACATATATAGATGCCCTGTATGGCTACACTCGCCCCCGAGCCGCTGACGAGGGCAGCGATTGCAGCAGCGTAAGCCCAGGTCGGGCAGGATATGCTGCGGGACATGGGTGATGAGGACGAAGCGGCGGTCCTTCACTCATCTGCTCCCTTCCAGACCTAGGGGCTAGCTGCCTAACGCATTCTCGGCCGCGCTATCAAACGCCTTCCCGTTGATTACTGCGGTTCCGGCACAGATTCCGGCTTCGGAGGATTACCTATGAGGTCGTGTAGGTAGCGGACAAGCCAAACCCGTCGACAGCCATGCAGAAGGTCTTGGTCGGGCACGATACTGCACCCGCGCCGACGTTGCCCATGCTCACAGGCCCTGACCACGAGCTGCCGTCCCACGTGAACGAGTCGGCCGGGCTGGCCACGCTAAGGCAAAAGTTCTTATTCGGGCAGGACAGGTAGATGCCGTAGTCCACGCTCCGTCGCTGACCACATCCCGCCGCTGTAATAGCCGACCGCGTTGCTGCTGAGCGCGACGCATGTCCCTTTCGCCGGGCATGATACCGAGGAGAAGCCGTACGCCGGGCCGGCCACGTTCACAGGCGCGGACCAGGCGCTGCCGTCCCAGGGCACCGCGACGCCGCTCGCCGAGACCGCCATGCAGAAGCTCGCGGACGCGCAGGACACCTCTGAGAACAAGAAGCCGGTGCCCGGGAAAATCCGGTTCGGACCTGACCACGTCGCGCCGTTAAACACCAGCGCCTGCCCCTCGTCGTCCACCGCCAGTGCAACTCAGGAAGGAAGCGATGTGCTGACGTGCTGTAACCATGATCCGTTTGTGCCACTTGCGACACTCCAAGTCACGATCACTGAGAGCAGGAGAAAGGTCATGTTTCCCAGCGCGTCACGGACTGTACCCCGGCTGCACATGCGTGGCTTGGCCGTCCGAATACCTTCAGCCAGGTCGTTGTGCGGGATTCCTTCACTTCGACCGGGACCTGGCTATAGTCGGGTTCCGGTCATTCGTGATAACCGTCTCCTAGACGAACGGTGACACGATGACGCCAAGGCCGGCTGTGCTCCCTTCGACAGCCTCCTTGAATCCTCAAGCGTCTATCAGGCTGCTGCGATGATGACGCTTCCCCGCTGACTCCTGCGGTATCACTGACCACCGGGCCGACGTTGGCGGCTAGACGCAGCCGAAACCGGGCAGATTCGCGCGGGTCTTGTTGTGCAACTCAAGTGCAGTAGGCAGTTCATAGAGCATATGGTCTGTGGCCTTCGCTGCAGGAAAGCTCGGCGGCAGCACGCTCAAGAAGTCGTCGCTGCGATCTTCCCTGTGGACGTCCGTATTTCCTGCAGTGCGCTTCGGTCAAGTTGAAAGGCGCATCCCTGATCAGGTCGTGTCGATGCTGTCGGCGCGGTTTCATTCCATCTCATGGAAGTTCTTTAGGAAAATTAGAGAGAACGTCAACGAGAATCTGATGGTACAGGGACATGCGCCCCTGATTGTCAGCGATCAGCAGACCAGACGCTGTTGCGACTGCGGCTCGGACTGCTGGAAGCGGTTCATCAAGAGCATTCGCAATCTCCGCAGGCGTCATCGGCGCTGGCGCCTTTGCGATCGTGACAAGGATTCGCCTCAAGATCTGGGCTCTCTCGGGGCCGACGGACGCGAGTCGTCTGCGGATGAGGCCGGCTACAAGTGCTTCACGATTACCTGTGACTATAGCTTGAAGACGCTCCTCAGGGGGGTCCGGTGAAGATCGAATGTCCTCCGCGAGCAGGCGGGCCCACAGCGGGCTCCCACCGCTATAGCCTGCGACCTCAACAGCCAAATCTGGCGGGACCCCAAGAGCAATCACGTAATCTCGCATTTCGCTGGCCTTCAAGTTCCCAAGCACAAATCGGAGGGCCGCGGGAAAAATCCGCTGGGCAGAGCCATCATCGCGCGACGTTACGAGGATACGCAGGTTTGGCAGTCGCATGTTAGCGAACCGAGCGAGCCAGTCGTTTATAGCTGGTTCGAGCACTGCTATCTCATCTAGCGCATCGACAACCACTAGTGTCTTCTCGCTGACTCCATCCTCGCGAATCCGCCACATGAGCTCCTGTATGATTCCGATGGCGCCTTCTGGAGTAAGCGAGTCATGAGGATAGGTTATCGATAGGAGGTTCCGATGCCGCGCAGTTAGCTTATTGATTATTTGGCTGCTAAACTCGCCTAGCCCATGTCGTCTGACCGGATCAAACGGCGAGTAGATTGCGAAGACATTAGCTGTCAGGCCAGGGTACTGACCTGCATATCTAGCGGACCGGGTGATCCGAACAATCTGTGCCGCTAGCGTAGTCTTGCCTGAACCGGGAGGGCCGACAACCAGCACGATAGGCGTATCATCGGAATCCACCCACTTATCAACCATCCTTAGCTCTTGTTCATGATTCACGAAGCCACGCGTTCGATACACAAGCAGCTGAGCCTCAGCGACGGCTGCCTCGAATTCAGGGTCAGAATCAAGTTCAGTGCGAGCCTGTTCCATTTGACCAGTTGTCGCATTTGTCAGTTCGTCGCGCCGTATCAGCGCTTCTGTGAGATGCGTCCTGGTGTTTAGTAGCGCATATTCGTCGGTGCACTCCGCCCACCGGCCTCGATAAGCGGTTGTAAACAATGCCGCGAGCGCTCCGTGTGCCTCAGCCGGATAGATCGGATAGTGTTCATTGCTGAGCAAGAAATCCCGGAAGGACTCGTGGTATAGCCGAAACGGCCCTTCAGGAGTTGGCGCTGACACGTACTGACTCAGCGCACCAAGAGCATCGTCGACGCGCGACTTAGGAAGCGCGCTGACGCCCTGAAGGTGAGACCGCATGAGCCCATCACCTCGGGCAACGGCGAGCGCGCCCATCAAAGGGCGATAGCGGTCCTGCCAGCGCTCAGCACGTCGCGCTAGCTCACGCTCGAGAAACTCCTTATAGTGTTCCTCAAGGCCAGCAGGCAGAGAAAGCCGGTCAGGGTCCCGTAGCCGCTCTGGGCTGGCGAGGAGGTCATCGACTACATACCGGGCATAGAGGAAATTGCCCAGCGCAGCCCCCGCAACCTTCTCGGCTATGGCACGACGAGCCACTGCGGCTAGATCGGTCGCGACGAGACGGCTGTCCACGTAATCGCGAAGGTCGTGCTCGCCAGATGGGGCGTCGGCCACCAGGTCTACTACCCGCTCTCCCATCCGATCGGTGACCCGCCGATCCGGGCGGCTGGTAAAGATAAAACGCACGCGAGGTGGAAGCTCCTCTGAGGTATCGGTGGCTTCCCGCAGGACCTCGACGAGAGTCGGCTGGTCATCGTAACTGAGCGCCTCATCGAGCCCGTCGACCAAGATCACGACCTGCTCCTCAAGATCGTCTTGACACGCGGCCTCGAGGGGACGGCGCAAGAGCCGATCAAACGCCCCCCGTGCTGAACAGCCCTCGACATGCACCGAAATCCGAACACCGGTAACCTCGGCCCCGGCTTCAGCAGTTCCTACAGTGGCCTGTCCGACGATGTTGATACTGACCCCGCGTTCGGCGGCTCCTGCCTCAAGCGCCTGCCGGAAAGCCGGAAGGCGGTTGGCCAGTTGGCTTGCTAGGCTCTCAAACACGCGAGCTGGGTCGAGAGTCGGATCAACGCGCGCGCGGCAAAAGTGGGCAGCCGAGACGAATCCGCGGCTAAGCCTCAAGCAACCCACAGCCGTAACATCACCGAGGCTCAGCTCAACCAGTCGCACGGCTAGCGCCGACTTGCCGGTACCCGGCTTACCGACAAGGAGCAGGCGGCGCTCTGACTCGACTCCCAGCCAGCTATCCACGATGCGGAAAAGCCAAGTGCGGCCTGTGAAATCAGAGCGGCTCTTGATAGGTACCTCTGGAGCATTCTGTTCCAGGAATCTTGGGTGTTCGGGTCCCGGCCCGGGGCCGTGTCCGTTACCTGGCTCGGCCATCAGTCAACCTGACCGCTCTTGAACAGCTGCGGTTGGAGCCGCCCCTCGACCCCTGCGCTCTGCCATTGCTCTCTTACCCCCTCGATCCTCGACCAGCAAACGGTCCAGCGGTCTAGTTTGACAAAAACACATGTGAGCCCGGTGAAATGGCTTTTCGACTCGGCCCAGTGCCGCCGAGACCGCAAGTTCGCTGGCGTCCGCGGGCGTCCATCCGATCTGGTCGATCTCGACTCCGGTGAGCTTGCCACCTGCCTCTACGACTCCGGCCTTGGTGCTGCCCCTGATCTCACCGCTGTTGATGACCCTTGCCCGGACTGCCGCTGCGTCGCCGACTACCGAGTCTACGTCGATCTGACCGGTTACGAGCGGCCCCGACGGCTGACGCTGCTCTCCCTTGAAGGTAATGGGCTGACCGGACACTGCCTCGAGAAGCTGGCGCAGCGCATTCACCTGCTCCAGCAGGAGGTGATCGCCTGGATGAGGGGTTTCGATTCCGTCGGCGTAATCGGCCAGCAGTTGCCGCGCCTGGCGCACGTCCTCTGCGAGACGATCGGCATAGTCGTCCCGAGGCTCGACCGGCTTAACCGTCCCGTCAAGCAGGCATTCCGGCGGGCGCAACCTGGCGTCGTGGACATCGCTGGCGTCTTTATCGCGCCGCTGCCGCCAGCGCTTGAGAACCTCGCCAGCTTGCTCATAAAGAAACTTGATGCCTTCTGTGAGCACTACGTCGCCCAAAGCGTCAGCCGAGAACGGATCTGCCATCAGCAAGTCCCCTCTGTCTCCGCAGCTATGCTATGGTGGCCCACTTCTCCAAGGCAAGATTACGCTTCGACGTGCTGTCTTTTGTGCTCGGCGCGCCCATTTCGACCCTGCTAATCCGCCATCGATCCGCTAGCCGGAAGTGCAAGGTTATGACGTTTACCTCGGAGTGCGTCACGTCTTATACTGAGCCGGGTTGTGGCGGGTCTGGATTCATCGCTATGCGGAACACATCCGTGGGTAATGCCGACAGATCGGAGTCATTGTAGCCGCTAAGCGACCCCGGCACCGCTAAGACCCGTCACCACGTCCCAGTCCAGCGTCGGCGTTTCCCGCCTAGCACAGTGCCTCCAAGATCGGCCTCGTGAGCGAATGACATCCCGATCTCCTTACAGCGCTTGGGCCGCCACATCTTCAACTGCGCGAGCTTGTCTGAGGCTAGAATTAGATGGGCGAACGGGTTCCAGGGTGTGTCGGCCTGGTCGGAACCTGTACGCATTGCGGAATTCGACATGATCGGCTGGCGTGTCATGGACGGCAACGTCGAGCCTGCAGGGGGTGGGTGTGGTCTCGTTCTTCGCTGGGCGCGGCCCGGTACTCGATGATATTGATGCCTGGCTGGCGGGGGACTCGCCCTATCTGCTTGTCCTGGGCGAGCCGGGCGCCGGGAAGACCGCTCTGGCGCGTCACGTCGCGGACATCAGCGCGGGGCTGGCCGATGCTGGCACGCGGTCGCACCTGCGAGCCGGGGCGATCACCTACCCGCATTTCTGCCGTGCCTGGGATGCCTCGGCGATCGATCCAATGGGGTTCGTCGGCCAGCTATCCCTTGCGATCGCCCACCGCTGGCAGCCGTATGCGCAAGCTCTGTCCACTCTTCGGGAGACGGGGCAGCAGGCCGCAGACATCTACGCGTCCGCGTCGGCGGGAACTGTCGAAACCGGCGGGATCTCTGCCGCAATCTGGATCAACGAACTGCGGCTCGGCAGCACCTCGGCCGCGCTCGCGCTGGAAAGGTGGGTGCGCAAGCCGCTTTCCGAAATGGCCGACGTCAGCGCCGAGCCGTTCATCGTCCTGGTTGACGCGCTCGACGAGGCGTTGACGTTTGGCGTAGCCGCGACGCTCGGCGAGGAAACGATCGTCAGCGTACTTTCGGACGCGCTTGAGCACGGCCGTTTGCCGAGCTGCCTGCGGTTCCTGATGACCAGCCGCCCGGACGAGCGCGTGACGGACAGGCTGCTGCGGTTGCACGGCCCGGTCGTGGATCTTGGGGAAGACGTCGGCGCGGCAGTTCGCGACGTGCAGGAATATGCCCTGGACCGGCTTTCTGGCCACCCTGAGCGGCGACCAGAGCAGCTCTCCGCGCGGGTCGCGCAGGCCAGCGCGGGAAATTTCCTGTATGCCCGGTACGCGCTTGATGATCTACTGGAAGGCGGAGCGGAAAGCGCGAGCAGCGGCACGCTCCCGGCGAACCTCGACGATATCTACACCCGTTTCATAGAGCGCGAGCTCGCCCGCACCGACCAGCTCTGGCGCAGTCTCTACAGGCCTGTGCTCGGCCTGCTTACGGTCGCCCAGGGAGCCGGCCTGCCTCGCGATGTGCTGGCCGGCGCGAGCAGGCTGCCGGAATCGAGCGTCGACGACGCACTGCGCGACCTATCCCAGTATCTCGACGTCCGGGCGGAAAGCGCTCCGGTCCGGATCTATCACGAATCGTTCCGGGAGTTCATCAGCAAGGAGGGAAAGCACAGCGTCTATCCGCGGGAAGCCGAGCTCGCGCTGGTGCGCTGGTTCCTGGACGGGCTGCCGGTCGCGGACCCGGACGGCCAGCCAGGTTCCGCCGCCTACCGGTACGCGCAGGAGTATCTGGCCACTCATGCCGTGGCGGTCGGCCTGCTCGAGGACGTCATCGACGCGGGCTTCCTCGCCTACGCCGAGCCCCTGGCGATGCGACGCGCGCTCCGGACCAGTCGTTCGTCGTTCCAGCAGGTCTATGAGGGAGCGTTGCCCGCCCTTGTGGATTCGGCGCCGGTCCAGCGCGCGCTGGCGCTGCGGCTGACCGCCTTGCGGGCCGGTGACCGGGCGATGGACGAACGGCTGGCCCGGCTGCTTCCCGAGTCGGCTATCCGTCCGGTATGGGCCGCAGTCGACCCCTACCAGCTGCCGACGTGGTCACGGCCTTCCCTGGCGGTGAACAAACTCACAGTCGGGGAGGTCGGCGGGCGACTGACCATCGCCATCCTCGAAGACCTGGCAACGGCGCCTGTTCTCTGGGAGCCGGAAACCGGCGCGGAGCGCGCGGTGCGTGTAGCCGAGCTCGCATCCCGCGGAGAGTTCCTGCTGACCGTGCTGGCAGGCCGCCCAGCGCTCATCCAGGCCGGCTCCGTGACCGTCGCGGCCGACGCGGTCACCGGCGAGATCCTGGGCCGTGCGCGGTCATATGGTCCCACCGCTTTCCTCGTGCACCGCGGACAAGCCTGGCTCGCCGAGGCATCTCTCGCGGGCGGCACTGTCTGGGTACGGCCGCTGGGCAGTGCCGACCTGTGGGAGGAGAATGCGAGCTCGCTGATGCCTTCCGCGGCGCAACGTGCGCTGGAACCGGTGGCGCACCTGGACCTGCCGGGGCAGAAGAGGATCCGCAGACTGTACCCGATCGCGACCGAACCGGACCCGACGCTCGCCGCCGTCACCGAAGATGGGGAGCTGTACCTGATAGACCCGTTCTCCGCAGGCTCTCCTGCACGCCGGGCCGCATGCACTGTGGACCGTTCGGTAGAAAAACCGCTGGCCGCCGCAGACGACGGACGACCGATGCTCGCCGTCGCGGTCGAGGACCGGCGAAAAGCAGTCATGGTACTCGACACTCGTACCGGCGAGCAGGTCGCGGGGCTGGACTGGACCGAGCTCTCCGCAGCGCTCGAGAACCTGATTCCGGTCAAGGACGTCAGCGGCCTGGAGGCCGTCACCTTCATGGCCGGCGCAGCGACGCCCGAGCTGCTGATCAGCCTAAAAGACTTCGACGCGGTCTTGACCTGGAGTGTTGCCAGCAGGCAGCTCGGCGTGTTCTTCATGCCCGACTACCGCAGCCTGCACACCGTGCGGCACGAGGGTAAGACGCTTGTCGTGGTGACCCGCGACAGCGGAATAGAGATATTCGAGTCGGCCAGCGTGCTCGCTCAGCTCAGTTCGGTCAGAGGGCCTGTGTCAGTAATGGCCGCCGCCACCGTGAACGGCCGACCGCTGGTGAGCTGGCTGGCACCGGCATACGGGTTCCGGTCGGTCCTGTGGACCGTCGACGGCGACGGCCGGGAGATCGACAGGGTCGAACTGGCCGGACCCGAGCCGGAGTTCCTGGCCATCGGCGAGAACCACGGGACACCGATCGCGGTGGCGCTCGCGGACCGGTATCGCGGCAGGTGCTACGCGCGCTGGCTGGACGGGTCCAGGCGCACTATCGAGATTCACCCCGGATCCGCGTGGCCCGGTGACCTGGCCGGATTCGCGCTCGCGGACTTTTCCCCCGTCCAGGACGAGAGCGAGCTGAACTGGGCGGAATGGTTCTTGTCCCTGGCCGCGCCGGAGCTGATGCCCCGGCAGCCTGGCCAGCGCTTCGCGCGCGTCGCGGTCGCCATCGCCGGCGAAAGGGCTGCCTCTGTTTGGCACGAATTGCTTTCGGATGGTGACGTGGTCACCGGCAACATCTTGGGACGGGTCATACTGCATATTCCCGGCGTCGCCCACGACATCGAGATCAGGCCAGTGCCAGGGCCGGCCGCGGATACGGCCATCGGCAATCTGGCAGTAACCGTGACCGGGAAAGGGACATCCCTAGCCGCGACGATAAATCAGTCGGTGGCCAGGCGGCTGGTCGTCACCGTCCGTCACGACGACGAGCACGATCCGCGCTGGCAACCGGTCACGACATCACAAGCCTACGAGGGCCACCTTGCCCTGGGCGCGGTCTCCTGCGGTGTGGCTATGGCCCTAGGCGACGGCCAGCGCGGAGTCCGCCTGTTTGCCCCGCTCGAGCCCGAAGCGAACCCTCCCCGACGCGAATACTTCATCCCGCAGCCGGCTACTGCCCTGCATTTCGCCGACACCAGCCACCTGGTAATTGGGACTGCGCGCGGCCTAATCTGCCTTAGCGTCGATGCCATCAAAGGTGGCCAGACGAACTTAACCGGCATAGCATTGGCGCGGGAGAAAGGATGGGGGTGTGCCATGGCGGATCCGTTCACAGCCGCGGCAATTGGCGGCGTAGTGCTCACCGAGGGCATCAAGTTTCTCTATAAGCAGGCGGGCGAGGTCCTCAAGCGCTGGCGTGAGCGGCGAGATACCGGCGGCGTCCCTGCCGAGTCTGCGACGCTGCGCCCGCCGGAGGGCTTGCTCGAGGGGACGGTGGAGCCGGTCGAGCCCAAAGATGACCAGGCGGAGCGTCTTGAACAGGAGTTGCGCGAGACGCGGCGGCTGCTGGCCGATTACGCCGAGGGCATCGAAACCCCCAAGCCAGGCGATCATCTCGTGGTCGAGCAGGCAGATGCGCTCCGGCGGCTGCTGGAGGCGGCATACGGTCAGCGCATCACATTCAAGGGAGAGCAGCGTCCGCCGTCCGGGCCGCTGGTAACCGGGGAGATCGACGTCAAGGAGGTGGCCGGCGACGCGGCGGCGGTCCGGGCGAAGGTCATCAGCAGTGGTGAGGTCCGAGGCACCGCCAAGGCCGACCGGGTGGAGCAAGGTGGCAAGCTCACTGGAGTCGAGGCCGACCGCATCGAGTGAGCCGCACGCCGATGCCGGCTAACTCGCCGTCCCGGCCGCGCTTGCCGACCTGACCAGCCATTTCACCGGGCGGAGCCTGGTTTTCAACGAGCTGGACCGCTGGCCGGCTGGCTCATAAACGCGACACTTGCTCGTCGTCGGCGAGTCACCCCGGGAAGTCGGCGATCGCGGCTCGGCTGGTCGAAAATAGCCTCGCCAGCGAACCAAGCACTGACTGGCCACATCTGGGTCGCGGGATACCGTGATGCAGACTTAGCTTAGCGCCACTGTCCGTGAGCCCAGGGTCGGCCGCTGGTGAAGTCTGCCGTCACCAAGTCGACAACGACCCGAAGGTCACGCTCGGTCAGTGCGCGGAGGTCGAGCGCGACGAGTCGTGCCAGGATCCCGTCGAGACCGGTGGTGTCGGACAGCGCGAACGGTACCAATGCCTTTACCTGTCGCGCTACCTCCGGGTCCGGCGATGCGGCCCAGCGTGCGGCCACGTGATGCTGGTATGCCCTGCGTGCGTCGGTGTCCAGCATCTGCGACAGCCGCTGCTCGACCAGGCCGATGTCTGGCTCGGGCTCCCGGGTCCAGCTCCGGTGGAGTTCGACCAGCTCAACCCGCTCCTGCCGGAACTCCCGGTCGTAGACAATTCCAGCAAGAGCCTCCGCAATGTCGGGTAGGCTCCGGTTTCGGTCCGGGCCCCAGATGGGGCTGTCGGCCAGTTCGGGTTGGCCGAACTCGTGACATCGGTCGATCAGGGCGAGCATCGCTGTCACGCCGTACCCGGCGTAGGACGTCCGCGCGCGGGAGGCTCTCAGCAGGAGGTCGAACGCGTCGCTGGCGGTCCCGTACCGGTATGTGGCCGCTGCCAGTGCGCTCAACGCCCGAACGCGTGTTCCCCATACGTCTTCCTGATTCGCCACCTCCTGTATGTAGTCTCGCAGGCCATTCGCTGAGAGGCCCCGTTCGTCGCATTCGGCCAGCACCATCGTCGGCAGGTCGAACGTGAAGGTGATTCCCTCGTCGTCAAGCCCAGCCCGCAGAACGGCCTGCACTCGCCGGCGTACCCACTGGCGCTCCGGCGAGGCAAGCACTGCAGTGCCCAGTGCCCCGAGCGCGATGTCCCGGTAGCGCGGGTACGGATTGCGGAAGATCGGCCGTAGCGCGCGGACCAGGAGCACCTGCCCCTGCTGGTTCGCTGCGATACGGCGCAGTCCCTGCCCGAGTGAGAATGCGACACCCGCAGCCGTCTCCGGGTCCATCAGCGCCTCTGGCCGTTCATCCACGAACATCCGGGCCGAGGCGGCCTCGGCGGCTCCCTCATCGGTGGCCCGTTCTAGGCGGGTGATGAGCGGCTCGGTCTCCGCCGCGACCCGAAGGACCGCGTCCGGCGGCAACTCGCCCGCGACGGCGTACGCTTCCAGGAGCGAGTCCGCATCGGCCGCGCGGCCGAACTCCGCCAGCCAGTGGCGGGGGTTGTGCTCACCGCGAGCGAGCGCGAGGGCGGTTCGGGTCAGCAGCGCGTCGGCAAGGGACGTAATACCCGGCAAGAACAGGAGCGCGCTGTTCGGTACCAGCTCACGCGCCCGCTGCTGCTCACCGGACTCGGCCGCCTCCCAGGCCAGATACAGCCTCAGGACCTGCTGCCACGCGGCCGAGGAAGCCGAGCCGGTCGTGTAGTGGGACATCTGCTGCGCGGCCTGGGCGAAGTCGCCTCCGGCGACCGCGCGGAACACCGTGAGGGAGAGGCTTTCGCTGGCGGTAATGCCGCGGAACATGGCAATGCAGCGCAGGGCGGCTAGAAGGTCCGCACCCGAGTTCTGCGCCAGCGCGGCGCCGAGCGCTGTCCGCAGATCGTTCAGCGTAGCGTGGATCCCGTTCAGCTTGTCCCGTTGGGCAGCATGAAATCGAGCGTCAAGCGCGACCTGGTACAGGTCATCGGCCAGCGCCCGGTACCCGTCTTCGGCAAGGTCGACACGGGCATTCAGGTGGCTGACGAGCTGCCGGAGCCCATAGGAGTCGCTCCGGCTCCAGTCACTAGCCCAGTCGCCACGTATCTTTCCCAGGTAGTAGGAGGCAATCCGGTCATGCTGCCGGAATGGCTCGACATAGTATTCGTTCTGCCTTGAGCGACCGTCGTCCTTATACCGATAGGCGGTCAGGAAGTCGGCGACCGACCGGTGATAGAGCCGGTAGCCGTCTTCCCCTTCCGGCAGGCCGGATACGTATTCGAGGAGCTGTTCCATGTCATGGGCGTACCGGCCGAGCGTCCCTAGGGGCCAGCCCAGCCACCGCGGCAAGCTTGTCTCGGGAGCAACCGGGGTCGCGACCGTGAGGCAGCCCAGGAACGGCTCGTACCGGTTCAGCCACGCGTCACCACTCTGCGGCACTAGGCGACCGAGGAATCGCCGGTACAAGCCGTAGAGCCCCTTCGGCAAGACGGTGAGGTCGGTCTGTGCCCCCTGGGCTGCCTCGTCGAGGACCCACCTCGTGTACAGGAAGTTGCCATCCGCCTGGCCCAGCAGTTGCGCGGCCAGCTGCTCTGGCCCGTCGGACGCCAGCGCGGCAAGTCGTTCTTCAGCGGCAAGCCGGCCGCGGATGTATGTGCTGAGGTCGGCGTCCGCGCTCGTGGCGTATTCGGGAAGCGCCAAATCGAGCGTTCGCGCGTCATCGAATTCGTCAAGCACCCTAGGTTCATTGCGGCTTGTCAAGACGAACCGTACACCCGTCGGCAGGTCCCTGGATCCGGCGATCAGCGAGACGATGCTCGTGCCGTCAACGGTGAGCGCCTCGTCAAGCGCGTCCACCAGGATTAGTACCGACAAGCCGGGCTGGGTGGCCGCCAACCGCTTGAGTGGCTGCCGGACGGCTCGGTTGTATACATCCTCGGGGTCATGCTGGGCGACGACCAGTCGGTTGATCCTGGCGCCGATCATCGTTCCCCAATTCTCCCGAGCCTCCAGGCGGATATTCACCTCGGGTGCCAGCTCATCGATCGCGGCCAGAGCGAACTCGTCATGGCGCGTCAACTGCTCGGCGATGTCCCTGGCGAACTGCCCGGGATTGACGGTGCCTCGCTGGCCACGCGCGATGCAAAAATGCACCGCGTCCCAACCCTGCCGCACACGGGCAAGACGCCGAGCAGCGTCAGCGCTCTCCGGGACAGGGCCCGCCCCGGCCAACCAGGCTGCCAATGCAGTCTTCCCCCACCCGGGCTCGCCGACAATCAGCAAATAGCGCCCGCGCTCATGCGCAAGCCAGTGATCTACGGCGTCAAGGATCCATTCGCGACCGACGAACCCGGCGGCGCGTGCAAGAGCATCCTCAGGTACAGAATGAGCGAACGAACTCTCCATCGCGCGCCTCCTTAGGCAACAATCGACTTCTACCCGCATCAAACGAGATACGTTCTGGATCTATCACGCGTCCGCAGAGTCACTGCAGACAAGACTCGAACCTTGCGCCCGCATGCGGAAAGGAGCATGCTCGGCGAATGGGGGTTCTGCAACTGCCAGACGCGATTGCTTCGCAGATCGGCGAGTTCACTGGGCGGTCGTGGGTCCTCCCTTCGCTCTCACGATGGCTTAATGATTCCACAGATCGTTACTTGATTCTCACGGGACCGCCGGGCACGGGCAAGACCGCGCTCATGGCCTGGCTGGCCGGGTGGGGCCCGGCCCCAGCCGGGACCCGGGCGCATGTACACCTGAAGCAAGTCCGCGCGCTCGCGGCGGCCACTCACTTCTGCCGGGCTGATAGTGGGAACGTCGCGCCCAAGGCCTTCGCTGAGGCCATATCTCGTCAACTGACAGCCAGCGTCGAGGGCTTCGGCGAAGCGCTGGTCGCCACGCTCAGCAGCGACCTGGTGCGGATTCAGGCGGACATCCAAACTGGCGAAGTCCGGCCGGGTGCCAGTGTGACGGGAGTTCGCATCGGGCGGTTGGACCTAGGCAACCTGGGTGATGAAATCAGCTTCGACCGGGCATTCCGTACGCCGCTGAAAGAACTCTATGAGAGCGGGTACACCGAGCCGATGCTGCTGCTTGTCGATGGTCTTGACGAGTCACAGGCCTACACCGGGACGCCGCTCTTGCGGCTGCTGTCGCGGCTCAGCGATCTGCCTCCGCAAGTTCGTTTCCTGCTAACCACCCGCCCTGATCCGCGGGTCCTGGCGTTCTTTCGCCGCGCCCACCGAGTGGACTTGATCGATGATGCCCCGGCGACGGCGGATGACGTAGGCCGTTATGTGGCGCGGCGGCTCCGCCGCCCAATAGACCCAGCCCACACGAGGGGGAACGCGGCGCTTGGACGGCAGATCAGCGCTGCGGCCAAAGGGAACTTTCTTTACGCCCGCTTGGTCCTTAACGATCTGCTCCTCCGTCTGCCGGATATTCCCGAAGTCCTGCGGCTACCGAAGGACCTGAGCGACATCTACCATGAGTTCCTCCTCCGGGAAGCCGCCCCCGACAAGGCTCTGTGGACAGATTTGTACCGGCCGCTCCTGGGCCTGCTGGCGGTGGCCGAGGAGCCCGGGCTGACCCAGACCCAACTCGAGCGGATGACCGGCAAAGAGGTGGAGGGGGCGCTACGGGCATGCATGCAGTTCCTCAGCGGCAACCTGCCTGATGGCCCCTTCCTTATCTTCCACCGATCGTTCACCGACTTCCTGCTCGAGGATGATGCCAACATCGACTACCACATCGATGCTGGCCGGGTTCACCGGCAGATTGCCGACCACTACTGGCAAACCGACGGTGATTGGACAGGCGTCGACGATTATGGCCTGCGTCATCTTGCTGCTCATCTTGAGCTCGCCGGCCAGGCAGGCATCCTGCACGAACTGCTCGCCCAGGGGCAGCGCAATGGCGAGCAGTGGGAGAACAGCTGGTACGCGGCCAGGGGCGCCGCGGGTCAGCTGGATGGCTATATGGCTGATGTTGAGCGGGCTTACCGCCTGGCGGCCAATGAAGCTGCGGCTCATCTGCAGATCCGCTATGTCTTGTATCTGAGCTCGCTTCGCGGCGCGGCTGCGAGAGTTCCCGGACGTCTTCTCCAGCTATGTTTGCAGGAGGATGTTCTGACGTGGCAGCAGGCGCTCGATTTTGTGCGATTGCATCAAGATCCCGTAGTGCGTGCACAGGCGCTCTCGCGCATTGTCCGATCCAGCCGCTTTCCTTCCGAAGAGCGGGGGAAAGCGGCTGGTGCCGAGTATGCCGTGGCAGCCAGGCTCGATGACGACGAACAACGCGGCTCTTCCTTCCTGGCGGTGGCTGATATCTTGCCGGATCATCTAGTTGATGATCTCATAACAAGAACAGCGGACATTGTTTCCGGCCGGCACCAAGCGGGCATTGTTATGGAATTGGCGGCGCGCCTGAATGAGAGGCAGATGGCGGCAACTTTGCGGATCGCCCGGTCCGTGACAGAGCCCGCATTGCAGGTGCGGGCTATGCTGGCACTGGCCGCGTGCTCTGGCGAATCTCAGCTCGAGGCACTGCTCGCCGAAATTCGAACGGTTGTTGCCGAGATGGACCCGACGGACACGAAGGTAGCGGCGCTTTGTGAGCTGGCGGGACTGGAAGCCGAGCGGCGGCAGGAAACCATCGATCAAGCGTTTACCATCGCCGGCGGGCTCGATTACTTCGGTGGGCTCGCCTCTGCCCTCGGTGCCCTTGCCCGCCTCGGAATCCCAGCGCTATCGGCGGAACGCCTGGCTCAGATGCTCGAGCTGGCGCTGCGGACCTATCAAGAAGAGGACCGCCCTGGCATCGAGGAAGCCTACATTGCCGCACTCGTGGCGCTCGGCCCGCTGCTATCGGAGGAGCAGCGCAAGTCGTATATCGCTCCGCGCGTGGCGAATATGCACGGCTACACGAATTGGCTCGGCAAAAGAGTCGCGAGTGAACGTATCCCGGTGCTCGTCCCGTACCTGCCGAGAGCCAAACGGGATGCCTTCTTCACCGAGTATCTGCGACCCCTCATTGGGGCCGCCGCGACCCCAGAACCTGGCCCATCTATAATCAGCGTCGTGATCGGCGCAATGTCACCTTCTTTGGGAAGCTGGCGGCGCCCGGCGGCGCTAGCAGCACTCGCGCAACTGCCGCAGCCACTTGTAGACGCAGCGCTCGCCATTGTGGAGAACCGCCCATCGGGTGAAGGCAACGCTGAGGTTCTGGCCACCCTGATCCCACGACTACCGAGCGAGCGGAGGGCGCCGATTCTCCGTAGAGAACTCGGCCGAGTGCGACGGATCGGCGATGAGCCCGCTCGCCTCCGCGCGGTCGCGGCGCTTGTTCCCTACCTGCCCGAGGGTATGCGCGCAACGCTCGCCGAAGAAATATTGGAAGCATCACAGCCGCTGGTGGCGCGAGAAGCTTCTTCCCAGAAGATCGTAGCCAGGGTTGGCGCCTTCGACAGGGTCTGCGCGCTGGCACCCCACCTGCCCCCCGACCGAACCGCTGCCGTCGTGAACCATGCAATCGATGCGGCACTCGCGACAGAGGACGGGCCACATGCGGAGGCGCTCGCGGCCATCGTTCCCGTGCTGCCCGTGGCGAGAATCCCCGAGGTATTGCGGATCGCCTGGTCACTGAGCGATCGGGACTATATCGTCCTCGCGCGACTGGTGCCGCGTCTGCCCGCCGGCCAGAGTCACAACGAAACTGCGCGAATCCTAGAAGCGGTCCAAGGTGTCGTAATAGCCGAACTACCTGAAGACTTCGTCGACGTGCTCCGCAGCATTGCCCCGCATCTGGACGACGCACAGGTCGTCACGGCTCTCGAACTCGTCGGAAACATCTTGCACCGTAAGCTGCTCCAGGCCGACGCCATCGGGATTCTGGCACCCCGCCTGCGCAGACGGGAACTGGAAAGAGCCATGTCCATGGCCAGGAATCTCAAGGGCCTCGCGCGGGTACGAGCCATGGCCGATCTCATCCCCCTACTACCTGAATCTCGACGTCCCCTCGCAGTGCGTAAGGCCCGAGAAACAGCGAGCCGCCTTACCCGCAACGAAGAGCGGGCACATGCATTGACCGCGCTCGCACCGTTGCTGGCCGACCCACACGCCGCCCTGGCTGAAGCCCTCCAAGCTGCTACAGCCATCACGGAAGGCGACTACCGTGCCCGTGTTCTCAGTGACCTGCTGCCACACCTCGACAGCGCCGGTCGGGTCATTGCCCTCGACAGAATGCTCTGGAGCTGCCTCGGAATGCGGATCGCCCGAACCATCGGGTCAACAGTTGTTCGCGAGAACATCGATCGAGCATTCCTGCTAGAGCGCATCGCAGAGGCCGCCAGTGTGTTGGCCTCAATGGGTGGCCAGCACCTCGCGGCAGAGACCACCCGCGCGATCCACGAGACAGTCCTGTGGTGGGGATAGCGAGGGGGCCATTGACCTCCGGTAAGGTTCTGAGCGAGTCGCGCATGGAGACGGCGACCGCGATGGCAAGCTCGCTGCCAACTGCATACGCGTCGACTACTCCTAGGCCCAGGACTCCTGACATTGTCGACCGGTTACAGAGTGTCACAGGCCTGGTGACCTGGTTCTTTCTGCTGCTTCCCGGCATATCGTTCCATGTCGCCACACCCGGAGCAGTGAAAATTGATGCAAGGTAATTATGTAAAGCTGATGCACCCTTGAGTCTGTGACCTGGGGAAACGCGGCGGTCGCAGCTCGATCTGAAGCTCTTCGAGTTCTCCACATCACACCAAATTTCACTCCACGTCAGGAGTCCTGAGGCCCGGCCCGGTCAGGAATACCTGAACATCTATGGGTACATCCAGCACAAGTGAATTTCGTTGCGGTGGTGAATGGGCGCCAAGCAAACGGCCAACGGAGATCTCCCAGTGGACTCATTTCGCCAGCCTGGGACTACGGAGTCATTCACTGATGCTCGCGGTATCGGCCTTCGGGCGGGTCCAGTGACCTGCCCGCCGCCGTGTCGGGCGGTGAGGATGGCGGCGTGGATCAGGTCCCGGCGGCTCGCGGCGCCGCGGGCCTTTTGCGTAGGCAAGGCTGGTCCTGGCGCCGACGGCGTGCGGCAGGTTGTGGGCGATCGCGGTGCGGTCCCGTGGTTGCATGGACGCGAGCGACAACATCCCCCAGGCAGCCTGAAGACGTCCCACTACTTAGGGCGGGCGGCGCTGCCCGGCGACAGAGGCTGGGAACGCGACACCGAGCAGTGCTGAAGGACACGATCGCGCCGTGCCGCATAGCCCCGACCGCCTCAGGAGGCGTGTACCGGGATCATAGCGTCACACACATGAGGCCACTCTCCGAGGCCGATCGTATATTTTCGAAAATGTGACCGATCATCTACCGGCTCCCGCGATAGGACTCGAACCTATAACCTGCCGGTTAACAGAAGGTCTGTCATAGCCGGGGATCACGGATGCCTGGGATGTTGTCAGCCCGTTTGACCTGCATAAGGGCTTCCATGGGCTAACACCGCCATTTTAGCAAGCGTGCCGTCAGATGCCGGGCA
>Ga0187807_1000093_pt1 | contig 24170 bp, 18 predicted proteins | sample NC_wetland_sal_i_4_FD_132432 | JGI IMG/M metagenome (GOLD analysis project Ga0187807, IMG submission 132432) | Wetland sediment microbial communities from Neuse River Estuary, North Carolina, USA - ASW_2 | ecosystem: Environmental > Aquatic > Freshwater > Wetlands > Sediment | place: USA: North...
AGGCGCGGCGGCGGGCCCGCGGCGAGTACATGGGCATCGGCCTCAGCTTCTTCACCGAAGGAGTTGGCGCCGGCCCGCGCAGCCAGATGGACATCCTCGGCCTCGCCATGGCCGACGGCGCCGACCCGCGGCTCCATCCGACCGGCAAGGCGGTGCTCGCCATCTCGGTGCAAACGCAGGGCCAGGGACACGAGACCACGTTCGCGCAGATCGTGGCGCACGAGCTCGGGCTGTCGCCGGACGACGTGGAGGTCGTGCACGGCGACACCGACCGGACCCCGTTCGGCCTGGGCACGTACGGCTCGCGGTCCACGCCGGTCTCCGGGGCCGCGGCCGTCATCGCGGCCCGCAAGGTACGGGAGCGGGCGCGCCTGGTCGCGGCGGTGATGCTGGAGGTGGCCGCGGACGATCTGGAGTGGCTGGACGGGAAGTGGCGGGTGCGCGGGGACCCCGACCAGGCCCGCGGCATCGCCGAGATCGCGATGGCCGCACACTCGTCACTGGAGCTGCCGGACGGGGTGGACGGGCACCTGGACGCGTCGGCCGTCTACAACCCGCCGAACCTGACGTACCCGTTCGGGGCCTACATCTGCGTGACCGACGTGGACCCGGGCACCGGCGAGGTCACGGTGCGGCGCTTCATCGCCGTCGACGACTGCGGCGTCCGGATCAACCCGATGATCGTCGAAGGACAGGTGCACCGCGGCATCGCCGACGGCATCGGCATCGCGCTGATGCAGGCCATCGTCTTCGACGAGGCCGGCAACTGCCTGGGCGGCTCCTTCATGGATTACCTGCTGCCCACGTCGATGGAGTGCCCCTCCCCCGAGCTCGGGCAGACGGTCACCCCGTCACCGCACCATCCGATCGGCGCCAAGGGCATCGGCGAGTCAGCCACCGTCGGCTCGCCCGCCGCGGTCGTGAACTCGGTCGTCGACGCCCTCGCCCCATTCGGCGTCGTGCACGCGGACATGCCGCTGACCCCGGCCAACGTGTGGCGCGCGATTCAGGGCCGGCCGATCCGGCCAGACCTGGCGATCAGCTGAGAACCGGTATGCCGGGTGGTCCGGCGGGAGCGGACTGCGCATGACACGCGGGACCCACTCGGACTCTTGCGGCACCCGCATCGGCAATGTCTGGGGAACCAGCGGCTGTCCGGGGCCTGGCGGCGCTAGCAGCACGTCCTCGTCCAGCGGAGCCGAGGGCGCACGGCTGACGGAACTCCTGGCCGCGCCATGGCGCGGCCGCACGCGCGCTGACAGGAGCCCGGCGACGACAACCACGGACGCGCACCAGAACAGCAGGTGCCACGCCGGATTACTGGCCTGAAGGAACGCCGTGCGCAGCTGTCCGTGTGCCTTCGCGGTCAGCAGCGATCCGGCGATCGCCACGCCAAGCGCCTGGCCCACCTGACGGCTCGCGGATGCGATACCCGATGCCAGGCCCGCCTGGCCCGGCGGCATCGCGGACACGGCGGCGACGCTGATCTGGCTGTTGATCATGCCCATGCCGACGCCGAACAGCCCGAACGTAATCAGGAGATGGGCGTCGTGCGAGGATCCGGTCAGCCGGGTCATCAGGCTCGTGCTGAGCATCAGGGCCAGGCCGCCGATTGTGAGCGGCACGCGCGCGCTGCCGGTGATGGCCGTCAGCGCTGCCGCCAGTGACGGGCACAGGGCCATTGCCGCCGCCGTCGGCAGCATTTGCAGGCCGGCCTGCACTGGCGAGAAACCCCGGACGTCCTGCAAGTAAATCGAGGTGAGGAAGAGGAATCCGCCCATGTTCGCGAACGCGCAGATCGCGATCGTCGTGGCCGCGCTGAATGACCGGTTGCGGAAGTAGCGCGGATCGATCAGCGGCTCTTCCCTGCGCAGCTCGTAGACGACAAGAATCACCAATGCGGCGGCTGACGTGATGAACAGGCCCCGGATCGTGACCGTGCGCCAATCGCCGTAGGCGCCCTCGATAATCGCGTAGACGAGTGAGCCGAGAATGACTATCGCGAGAACCTGGCCGACGGGGTCCGGCCTGCGCGGCGTGGCGGTATGCGATTCCGGGACGAACAGTGAGGTCAGCGCGATCGCGCAGAGCCCGACCGGTATGTTGACCCAGAAGATGCCCCGCCAGCCGACCGCTGAGATCAGCACGCCGCCGAGTGCCGGGCCCAGCGCCATTCCTACGCCGAACGTTCCCACCCAGACGCTGATCGCCCGCGCTCGCGACGCCGGGCTGGTGAAGACGCCGGAGATGATTGACACCGCGACCGGGTTGAGCATCGAGCCGCCTACCGCCTGCAGCACGCGGAACGCGATCAGCCAGCCGAGGCTCGGCGCCAGCGAGCACAGCGCCGAGCTGATCGTGAACAGCGCAAGCCCGACCCGGAAAATCCTGCGGCGTCCGAAGCGGTCAGCCGTGGCACCGCCGAAAATCAGCAACGTGGCCAGCACCATCGTGTATCCGTCCGCGATCCATTGCAGGCCGGATACCGAGGCATGGAATCCTTTGGCAAACGTCGGCAGCGCGATGCTGACGATTGTGTCGTCAAGCCCGATCATGAACAGGCTCAAGCAGCAAATGCCGAGAACCGCTAGACGACGTTGTCGGCTGAACTCGGGCACGGCAACCACCCTTGATTCAGACGTCGAATTGAAACTCGACGTATCCCCCAAGTCACCTGTCTTGCAGATGTCACCCGCTCCACAGGCAGGGTTAACCTAGCACTGGGACAGCAATGCGTACCAGCGGTCCCATGAGTGAACAGAATCCTGCCGACACCGTGATGTCGCGGATCGCAATCGTGATCGATTATGGGCGCTAATGACGTGATGAACGGAGAATCGGGCCGCGGACAGACGGCACGATTCCGTTCGGAATAGTCAAGATTTTTATCCGGAACGGGCGGTGGCGACTGCCCTCAGCCTGGGGCGCGGCGCGGTACCCGGCGGGCCTGGGGCGGGTTAAGGTTTGCGACATGACGATCGTGAGCGGCGCCGGGGTCGTCGTCACCGGCGGTGGCGGCGGGATCGGGCGTGCGATCGCCCGCAGGCTCGCGGCCGGCGGCGCCCGGGTGGTGGTGCACGACCTGGACGCCGATGCCGCCGCGGCGGTCGCCGCCGAGATCGGGGGCTTCGCCGTGGCCGGCGACGCCGGGACGGAGCAGGGCGTGCGGGACCTGCTCGCGGCGGCCGGCGGGCACCTCGGCGAGATCGACATCTACTGCTCGAACGCCGGGACCGGCGCCGGGACCGGGCCGGATACGCCCGAGGACGTGTGGCAGCGCGCCTGGGAGGTCAACACGCTGGCGCACGTCCGGGCGGCGCGGGCGCTGCTCCCGGGCTGGCTGGCGCGCGGGCGGGGCACGTTCGTCGTCACCGCGTCGGCGGCCGGCCTGCTGACCATGCTCGGCTCGGCGCCGTATTCGGTGACCAAGCACGCGGCGGTGGCGTTCGCGGAGTGGCTGGCCGCGACCTACGCGCACCGCGGGCTGACCGTGCACTGCATCTGCCCGCAGGGTGTGCGCACTCAGATGCTGGCTGATTCGGGGCGGGCGGGCGAGATCGTGCTGATGGACACCGCGATCGAACCCGAGCAGGTGGGCGAGGCGCTGTGGGACGCGATGACCTCGGGTAAGTTCCTGGTCTTGCCGCACCCCGAAGTCCTGGACTACTACGGGCTGCGCGCCGCGGACACGGACAGGTGGCTGCGCGGCATGTCGCGGCTGCAGCGGCGGATCGAGGAGGAGGCGCCGGGGTGAAAGCCTGGCAAGTGAGTCAGTACGGCGAGCCGCAGGACGTGCTCGAGCTGACCGAGGTGCCGCGGCCGGTGCCCGGTCCTGGGCAACTCCTGGTGCGGGTGCTCGCGGCCGCGGCGAACTTTCCGGACGCGCTGCTGTGCCGAGGCACCTACCAGGTGCGTCCGCCGCTGCCGTTCTGTCCTGGCGTCGAACTGTGCGGGGAGGTCGTGGAGTCCGGCGCCGACGTGGCCGGCTTCTCCCCGGGGGACCGGGTGATCGGCGGGACGGTGCTGCCCTACGGGGCGTTCGCCGAGTACGCGATCATGCACGCGGCGGCCACCATGCCCGCGCCTGCCGTGCTGGACGACGCCGAGGCGGCGCCGTTCCATATCACGTACCAGACGGGGTGGTTCGGGCTGCACAGGCGGGCGCGGCTGGCGGCCGGCGAGACGCTGCTGGTGCACGCGGCCGCAGGCGGCGTGGGCAGCGGTGCCGTCCAGCTCGGCAAGGCCGCGGGGGCTCGTGTCATCGGAGTGGCCGGCGGGCCGTCGAAGGTGGCGGTGGTGCGCTCGCTCGGCGCTGACGTGGTCGTGGACCGGACCCGCGAGGACTTCGTGGCGGTCGTCAAGGACGTCACCGACGGCCGCGGCGCCGACGTCGTCTACGACCCGGTGGGCGGCGACGCCTTCCGGCTGTCCACCAAATGCATCGCGTTCGAGGGCCGGATCCTGATCGTCGGCTTCGCCAGCGGAGACATCCCGGCGGCCGCGCTGAACCACGCCCTGGTGAAGAACTACTCGATCCTCGGCCTGCACTGGGGCCTGTACCAGCAGCGGGACCCGGCCGCGGTCCGGGAGTGCCACGCGGAGCTTTCCAGGCTCGCGGCGGCCGGGGCGATCCGGCCGCTGATCAGCGAGCGGCTGCCGCTCGCTGACGTGCCGGACGGGGTGCGGCGGCTCGCGGACGGCAGCACCACCGGGCGGATCGTGTTCTTGCCTTAATCGGTGGCGGGCGGAGACTGGGCGTATGGCACGAGTTCCGCTGGTCCAGGATGACGATGAGGCGGCGCGGGCGGCCGGGATCTTCGGCACCTTCAAGGACGAGGGCCGCGCTCCGTCGGACATCTACCGGGCGCTGGCTAATGTCCCGGGACTGATGATGGCGCACCGGGCGCTGCCGCAGGCGCTGCGGGGCCGGGAGAGCTGTCCGCCACGGCTGCGCGAGCTGGCGGTGCTGCGGCTGGCGCAGCTCGTCGGCTCAGCCTACGAGTGGAGTCACCACCGCCCGATGGCGCTGGCCGCGGGGGTCACCGCGGACCAGGCGGCCGCGCTGGCGGCCTGGCATGAATCGGCCGTGTTCAGCGCGGCCGAGCGGCTGGTCCTGGCCGCGGCCGAGGCGGTGCACGAGATGGCTGTGACAGACGAACTGTTCGGCGCGCTGGAAGCAGAACTCGGGCGGCCCGGGGCCATGGAGCTCATCGTGGTCATCAGCCAGTACGAAGCGGTCGCCCGCATCATCCAGGCCCTAGGCGTCGAGGTCGAAGCGGACCACCAGCATCACCTCGCCGACTGGGCGCCCGCCCGGGTCTGTTAGCGGTCGCCCTTATCCGGGCTGATCGTCACCGTGCCCGTGGTCGTGATGATGAGGATGCTCATGTGCGGCAGGTCCGCCCTCACGGAGCGGGTCGGCCGGCATTCAACAACCGGGCTGCCCGTGGTTCCCGCAGCAAGACTGACGCTTGCGCAGCTTGACGACGGTGTTGGATACGGCCATCCGCAACTTGACAGCGAACGGGGCATCGTAGGCGGCCCAGTTGGAAACCATGGCCCTGGGGCTGGGTCGCGGCCCGGGTTCGTGATCACGCTCTGTCATGACGCAAACACTACGCCGCTCGCGGGTCGTGCTCCGCTGAAGGCCGGCTATCGCCAGAGCTCGATCGTCCAGGAGCAGGTGGTCTCGGGGTAGATGTAGAGCCGGTAGTCCCCGGCCGAGTAGGTGCCTTCAGTCGCGGGGCCTTCGATGGGCGACATGGCCGTGATCGGGACGCTGCCGTCGCCGAGCGCGATGCTGCCGCCGCTGCCCGACAGGTAGTCCAGCTCGCCGCCGAACAGGCACTCGCCGGAGCCGTCGGGGTCTAGGGCCGGGTCGTAGGAGGCCTGCTGGTTCAGGCTGTAGGCGCCTGCCGGGATGCTGAACGTGTACACCGCGCCCGCCTCGCCGTTGTAGGTGACGCCTTCGGGCGAGTAGGGGTAGCCGGAGGGCTCCGACGTGGGGTTGGTCGTGGGCCCGGACGTGGGGTTTGTCGTGGGCCCGGACGTGGGGTTTGTCGTGGACCCGGGCGTGGGCCCGCAGGCCGCGATCACCAGGGCTACGGCCGCCACCAGGGAGGCCGACGCTAGGCGCTGATATCCTGACATCTCGACTTTCTCCTCTCATCTGTTCAAGAGGAGCGTGCCGAATGGCGAAGCTACAGTCAGTCACCTGGCTGACACGGCTGCTGTCAGCTTGCCGACACCTGAGTTGAGGGTGTGCGGAGGTCCCCAGGTCAACCGCTGACATCCGGATGACCAGCAGGGCTTGACGAAGCCTGGCGCGCGTGAGTATGAGAGTTGCGTGACAGGGATCCGATGACCAGCGCCGAGCTGACTGGCATTCTGCGCGCGACCGATCTGTTCGGCTCGGTTCCAGCCGAGGAACTCGATGCCCTTGCCGCGGCGTCCCGGCTGCGGGTGTTCCGCCGCGGTCAGGTGGTGTGCACCGCCGGCCAGCCGGGCGACACCGTGATCGTGGTCGTCTCCGGCCGGCTGAAGGTCGTGGTCCGCTCGGCGGACGGCGGTGAACTGACCCTGACGGTCCTCCAGCCCGGCGGCGTGTTCGGCGAGCTGGCCGCTGTCGATGGCGGCCCCCGGTCCGCCGACGCGGAAACCCTGGAGGAATCCCGCCTGCTCCTCATCCCGCGTGAGGTGGTCCAGGACATCTGCGCCCGCGTGCCGGCCGTATCCCTGGCCCTGGCCAGGTCCCTCGCGGCGACCCTGCGGCGGCTCACCGAAGGCGCCTCGGACCTGGTGTTCCTGGACCTGCCGCGCCGGGTGGCGAAGGTGCTGCTCAGCCAGCCCTGTGACGAGGACGGCGTGATCCGGCTGAAGATGAGCCAGGAGCAGCTCGCGCATCAGGCCGCGGGCACCCGGCAAAGCGTCAACGCCGCGCTGCGCGGCTTCGAGCGACGCGGCTGGATCGAGCTGCACGACCGGGCCGTGACGGTCAAGCAGGCGGCGTTGCTCAGCCAGTTCGCCAGAACCTAGGAGCGCGCTGGAAAGCCGTACCAGTGTCGGGAAGCTGACAACGGCGGTGTCGGCCAGGTGACTGGCAGCCGCCGCGCGGCAGGCCATGCTGAGCTCTGGTTACGTCGGTAACCGGGGAGGCGAAATGACTGCCGTCATAAGCAGGGAGCGCGCGAAGGCGACGTGGCTCACCGGCGCAGTCGGCTTGCTCATCCTCGCGGCCGCGTTCGTGATGATGGCCTGCGCGGCGCCTTCGCTGGTCCACGCGCGACCGCAGGGCGCCACGACCCAGGCGGCCAGGGTGTACACCTCCTCCGTGATCACGGAAAGCTGGACCGCCAACCGGGCAGGCCGGGCAGGTCAGGTCAGGCAGTAGCAGGCTGGGCTCCGCGCCAGCGATCTCCAGGAGCGGGTTGGCCGGGTCGCCGATGCAGCGGTCCTGGGCCTGCCTGCGGCAGTGGGAGACGAACTGCTGGTATCCGGCCTGGCGGCAGGGGTGGTCCGCGGTATCAGTGTCGGGAAGCTGACAGCTGCGGCGTCGGCCAGCTGACTGGCAAACGCCGCGCCGCCCGGCATGCTGAGCGCAGCTAGTCATGCCAGCAACCGGGAGGCGAAATGGCTGCCATCGTAATCAGGGAGAACGCGAAGGCGACGTGGCTCACCGGCATGGCCGACGCGCGCGCAAAGGCGTGCGAAATGGTCGAGCGGGGAATGGCCTACGCGGCCGCTACGGTATTGATCTGCGCGGTCGGCGCGGCCCTGCTCCAGTTGGTAGCCGAGATTCTCAGCTTCCCTGCTCCCATCGCGGTCATCGCAATCACACTGATTGCCGCGGCGCTGCTCAATTCGCTGCGCCGGAACATGCGCGCCAAGGCGAGACACCGGCACGGCCCGAGGAACCCGCGCCCCGGTACGGAACGACAAGGCTGAATTGACGATTGCCGCCACCGCTAACGACCAGGCGGGTGGCGCACGCAAATCATCCGGTTAGCTTGTTGTCTGCTTCCGTAGATAATCGAGGCATGCGGGAGCTCCCGACGGGGACCGTGACGTTGCTCTTCAGCGACATCGAGGGGTCGACGGCGCTGCTGGGTCGCCTTGGTGAGCGGTACGGCGATGCGCTGTCCGCTCAGCGGGTCCTCATGCGCGCCGCGTTCTCTGCCAGCGGCGGGCAGGAGGTGGGGACTGAGGGGGACAGTTTCTTCGCGGTTTTCTCCTCGGCCGGTGACGCGGTGCGGTGTTGCGTGGCGGCCCAGCGGGCGCTGGCGGGCCATGACTGGCCCGGCGGGGCGGCGGTCCGGGTCCGGATGGGCCTGCACTCGGGTGAGCCGGCCCGGCACGAGGACGGTTATATCGGGATGGATGTGCACCGGGCGGCGCGGATCGCGGCGGCCGCGCACGGCGGGCAGGTCGTGCTGTCCGAGGCGACGCGGCGGCTGGTAGGAGCACCGGTGGCCGCTGACGTGTCGCTGCGCGACCTCGGCTGGCACCGGCTGAAGGACATCAAGGCCCCGGAGCGGATCTACCAGCTGGTCGCGGCCGGCCTGGCGGATCGGTTCCCGCCGTTGAAGAGTCTGGGCGCCCCGAGCAGGCTGCCGGTGCCGCTGACGGCGCTGGTCGGCCGGGACGGTGACCTGGGGCAGGTCTGCGCTGCGCTGACCCGGCCCGGGGTCCGGCTGGTGACGCTGACCGGCACCGGCGGCGTCGGCAAGACGAGGCTGGCGCTGGCCGCCGCCGCCGCGCTGGATCGGGCGTTCCCGCACGGCGTGTTCTTCGTCGCCCTGGCGGCTGTGCGCGATGCCGGGGTGATGTGGAAGACCATCGCCGAAAGCCTGGACGTGACCGGTGACATGCCCGCTCCTGATGCGGTGAGCGGGTACCTCGCTGATCGCCGCGCGCTGCTGGTGCTGGACAACCTGGAGCAACTGGACGGGGCCGCCGGGGTGGTGGCCGGGCTGCTGGCGGCCGCCCCCGGCCTGCTGGTGCTGGCCACGTCCCGGCGGCCGCTGCATCTTCAAGGTGAGCAGGAGCTCCTGGTGCCGCCGCTGCAGGTGCCCCGCGACGCGGCGTCCGTCGAGCAGGTAGCCGCCTGCGGCGCGCCGCGACTGTTCGCCCAGCAGGCGGCCATGGTCCGGCCGGGCTTCGCGCTCACCGCGGGCAACGCCGCCGACATCACGGCCATCTGCCGACGGCTTGACGGGCTGCCGCTGGCCGTCGAGCTGGCCGCCTCCCGGGTCAAACTGCTGGCACCTAAGGCGCTGCTGGCCCGCCTGGGCCGCAGCCTGGACCTGGCCGCCGCCGATGTCGGGCAGCCATCGCGGCAGCAGACCCTGCGCAACACCATCGCCTGGAGCTACGACCTGCTGACCCCCGACCTGGCCGAGGCGTTTCGCCGCGCCGGGGTGTTCGCCGGGGGCTGCGACCTGGACGCGCTGGCGGCCATCGCCGCGTCCGGGCCCGGCCCGGGCGCCGCGGCTGACCCGGTGCAGCTGGCCGCCGGACTGCACGATGTCAGCCTGATCACGGTGACCGACGGCCCGGATGGCGAGCCGCGCGTCGGCATGCTGGAGACGATCCAGGAGTACGCGCTGGAGCGGCTGGAGCATGCCGGGGACCTGGACGACGCACGACGCCGCCACGCCGAGTACTACGCCGGGGTCGCCGAGCGGGCGGATGGGCAGCTGCGCCGCGCCGGCCCGGAGCACCTGGCCGCCCTGGACCGGCTGGAGGCCGAGCACGCCAACCTGCGCGCCGCCCTGGCCTGGTCGCTGGAAAACCCCGCTGCAGGCCCGGTGCCGGGCGACGGCGAGCGGGCAGCTACCGGCCTGCGACTGGTCCAGGCGCTGGCCCGGTTCTGGTTCCGGCGCGGCTATGCCACCGAAGGGCGGCACTGGCTGGAGCGGGCCATCGAGCAAAGCGCCGAGGACGGCGGAGCACCGCTGGGCCAGGTGGCGCTTTGGCTCGGGGTACTGCTGCAGCATCAGGGCGAGCTCAGCGCCGCGCTGCCGCTCTTCGAGCGGAGCCTGGCGATCTGGCGTGACCTCGGTGACCGGGACCGGGAGGCACGAGCACTCAACAGCCTCGCCAGCACCCATCATTATCTCGGCGACCTGGACACCGCGCGATCACTGCTCGAGGCCAGCATCGCCATCGCCCGCCAGGCCGGCGGCGGCTTCCCGCTCAGAGCGGCCCTGACGAACCTCGGCCAGACGGAAACCGACGCGGGCAACTTCGACCGCGCCACCCAACTGCTGCAAGAGGCGCTTGAGCTTGACCGGGAGGAGGGTGACCTGTGGAGCATCGCCGTCGCCCAGCAGTCCCTTGCGGCGGTCAGCCTGTGCGCGGGCCGTGCCGGGGAGGCCCGCGACCTGCTCGCGGCCGCGTTCGACTACGTCGTCAGCTCCGGTAACCCCGAGTTCCTGGCGACAACCATGGAACTGTCCGCAGACATCACCGCGGAGCTCGGCGACGGCCTGCGGGCGGCCCGCCTCGCCGGTGCCGCGGAAACCATCCGGCAGAAGGCGGGCACTCCGATCCCGCTACCCGACGCAGCCCTGCTCGAGCGGTTCCTGGCTCCCGTCCGCGCGACCATCGCACCCCAGGACTGGGACGCCGAGCTTGCCGCCGGCCGTGCGCTCACCCAGGAGCAGGCGGTCACGCTCCTCGTATCGCCCATGCCCAGCACCTGACACGACCAGTGACCTGCCAGCCGGACACTGTGAAAGGACAGGAGGTTCCGTCCGGTGCTCGTCTCGTAGGCTGGGCTGATGAACCCGATCGCGGTCACGGCAGTCCAGGCGATGGTGGCGCCGGTGGTGCTCATCACGACGGCTGCGATCTTGTCCAGTGGCCTGCTGGCGATGTACGGCTCAGTCAATGACCGCATGCGCGCGATGGATGGTGAGCGCCTGGACATCTTGACCGGCAACGCCGGGACACTACTGTCAGCCGCCGAGGTGCCGCCCGCTGGGCAGGAGCGGCTTACCCAGATCGATACCCAGCTGCCCATGCTCCTGCGCCGTCACCGCCTGCTGCACAATGCCGTTCTTCTCATTTATGCCGGCGTGGCCGTGCTGGTGCTCAGCGTGATCGCCATTGGCGTAGCCGTGACAGCCAGCTCCGGAGCGGCCGGGACTGCCGCTCTGGCTCTGGTCCTGACCGGGACCGTCACACTTCTCGGCGGGCTCCTGTTCGCTGCGCGGTCGATCATGATCTCCATGGACGCGATCGACTACGAAGTGCGCCGCTCCCTGTCAATCGGGTCCTGATCATGGCCGCTGCCTACCCTGAGGGCGTGTCGAGTAGCCGGAGTTCGTGCGCGGCTGCGGCCGCCTGACCGCGGCTGTTCACGTCCAGCTTGGACATGATGTTGGACACGTGAACGCTGGCCGTTTTCGGCGAGATGAACAGCTCGCTGGCGATCCGCGCGTTGCTCATTCCGGCGGCGAGCAGGCGGAGCACGTCGAGCTCACGGGGGGTGAGGCCACCGGTTGCCGTGCTCGCGGCGGCGCTCGCGTCGCCGATAGGAATCCGGGCCCGGTGGGCGAGTCGCCCCACCGCCTCGCCGAGCGGGCGAGCGCGCAGGTCGGCTGCGATCTCCGCGGCCCGGTGCAGCAGCCGGCTCGCTTCCTCTCGTGCGCCGCCGCTGGCCAGTCCTGCCCCGGCGCCCCGGAACAGCGCCATGGCCAGCGGGTACGGCTGGTGCACCGCCTCCCATGCGGCGGCTGCCTGTTGCCACGCGGCGGCCTGGCTGGCCGGGCCGGGGAGGCCGTCCGGTTGCCCGGGTTGCCCGGCCCGGAGGGTCTCTGCCGCGAACGTGAGCTGGTGGGCCCGCTGCACGGGTCCTTCAGCCCGGAGCTTGGCCGCCTCGGTGGCCAGCGCTGCGAGCAGTTCGGCTGCGGCCTGGGCCGAGCCCTTGTCACGGGCAGCGGCAGGCGCCGTGACGGCCGCGGCTGCGGCCTGGGCCGCGGCCACCATAATCGGCCAGGCATAGCGCGGGCTGGCCTGCAGGTCGTGATGGCTCAGCGGATCTTGGGCCGCATCCAGGGCCTTTTGGTAACGGCGCTGGGTAGTGAGCAGCTCGATCTGCAGCCTGGCGGCCGGCAGATGGTGCTGAGCCTGGTAACGGAGCCCGGAGCGCAGCCGCGCGGCGGTCCCCGCCGCATGGCTCGCCGTTTCCACCTCGCCGCGGGCCACCGCGATGAGCCCGGCAAGCTGGAGCAGCGAGGCGCGGGTGGAGGTGGGCGCCGACAGATCCAGGGCCCGCTCGATGACCTCGATCGCTTCGTCCCACCGGCCGAGGGAATACAGCGGCTCGGCCAGGTTGATGGCCAGAAACGTGCCCTGGGTGCGGGCCAGGCCATACCTGGCCGCCTCGGCGATGCCGTCCCGGGCCACCTGGGCTGCCCGTTCGTGCTGCCCGGCACCTTCCAGGATGTGCGACTCGTTGATGGCGGTGCGCAGCATCAGGTGATAGTCGCAGGCCCGGGCCGCCGCCGACCGGGCCTTGGCCAGCATCTCCAGCTCCGTATCCCGGTAGAGCCCGCCATCGCCGGGCCCGAGCACGGCCAGCGTGCTCAGCGCGCTGGCCTGGGTTGCGGCATCCCCGATCCGCTCGGCAAGGTGAAGCGCCTGCTCGGCTGCCGAGCGCGCGTGCCCGGCGGCTGGTGTCTTGAGGAGCCGCATCGCCAGGGTGGCCAGCACCACTGCGCGTTCGCGCTCGTGCGCGCCGCCGTCAACCAGGGACAGCGCAGCGCGCAGATCGGTGACGCCGTCCTCCGCGTCCACGCACAGCCTGCCGCGCAGCTCCAGCAGCAGCGCCGCCCGGCCGGGATCGGCCTTTGTGTCGATTTCGGCCAAGGCGGCGGACGTGAACGCGCGGGCCCGCTCATCCTCGCCGAGCAGATGCGCGACGCGGGCGGATTTCTCCAGCACCTGGCCGTGGCTGGTGCCGGTGCGCTGCGCCGCGTCGGGCACCTTGTCCCAAAGCTCGGATGCCCGGGCAAGCATCAAAAGCTGCTCGGCGTAGGCAAAGACCCGGTTCGCCTCGGCGGCCGCCTGCCAGGCGCTAGCCAGCGCCTGGCCGAGGTCGTGCGCGGCATACCAGTGGTGAGCCAATTGGATGGCCGGCCGCCCGGCGGCCAGCGAGGAGTCGGCGGCGATCGCCTCGGCGAACCGGGCATGCACCCGGCCGCGCTGGCCCGGCAGCAGGTCCTGATACAGCGCCTCGCGGATCAGCGCGTGCCGGAACGCGTAGCCATCGGGCAATGCAAGCAGCACGTTCTGGGCGACTGCCGGGCGCAGCGCACCCTCAAGGTCGTCATCACTGAGCCCGCTGACCGCGCTGAGCAACCCGTGCCCGGCGCGTTCACCGGCGGCGCTGGCGATCCGAAGCACGTCCTGGGTCGCGGCGGGCAGCCGTTGCGCCCGGGCGAGGACGAGGTCGCGCAGCGAATCTGGCAGCTCGTCATCGCAGCACAGCAGTTCCTCGGTGAACAACGGATTGCCCTCGCTGCGCGCGAACACGGTATCCGCTCGGTCCGGTTCTGCTTCGCGGCCCAGGACCGCAGTCAGCAACTCGGCCGTTTCGCGCCGGGTGAGCCGGGGCAGCTCGGCGCGCTGCACCCAGGCCAGCCGGGCAAGCTCGGCCAGCACCGGCCGCAGCGGATGGGTGCGGTGCAACTCGTCGGAGCGGAACGTGCCAATAATCAGCACGCCAGGCAGCACCCGCTGATTGCTGACCAAGAATACGAACAAGTCCCGGGTTGACGCGTCGGCCCAGTGCAGGTCCTCAATGACCAGCACAACGGGTCCGCGCTCGCCGAGCTGCTCAAGCAGCGTCAGCATCTGCTCGAACAGCCTGCCACGCCCCTCCCCCGGGTAGGCATCGGCAGCCAAGCCGGCCGCCTCAGCCGGCTCCGGCTCCACAGCGGCCAAGTCCGGCAGCAGCCGTGCGATCTCGCCCGCACGCCCGCCAAGCAGCTCGATAACGCTCGCTGCGCCGTCTTCGCGCACCAGGTCGCGAACCACCGCGGTAAACGGCGCAAACGGCACACCATCGGCGCCAAGCTCAAGACAACCGCCGATCAGCACCCGCCCGCCCTGCGCGCGAGCCTGGTCAGCGAACTCGGCGGCGAGCCGGGACTTCCCGATCCCGGCCTCGCCGCCAAGCAGCACCGTGGCCGGCTCGCCTCCCCGGACGGTCGCATAGGCCGCCCGCAGATCTGCGAGCTGAGCCCGGCGGCCGATGAAAGCCGGGCTGATCAGGCGCGAGCTCATGCCCTCCAGCATGCCATCGCAACCGGACATTACGCCTCGGCCCTGTGCGCGAGGCACGAAAGGCCCGGTGAGGCCAGTTACCGCCGCGTTGCCGACCGCGCGGGCCGGGTATCGTCGGCCGGGTATCGTCGTGTCTGCAGAGCAGCGTGATCTTGGCGGTGGCGCCGTGGGTGACATCCTCAGCCAGCGCGGGGACCGCGGACACGGGCCCTGGCCGCGCCGGGTGGCGTTGCTTGCCGTGCTGGTGCTGGTGTCTGTCTTGATCGTCGAGCACCTTCCGCACCACCTGCCAGCCAGGACAGCGCCTGGCCGGGCAGCTGTCACCGCGGTTCCCTTGGCCGGCCTAGCGGCCGGGCCGGATGGAGTCAGCGGGCTGGCCATGCCACGCGCTGGCAGCCTCCGGCTGCCAGCCACCGGACAACAGCCCGCCTGGCTGTGGCCGGCGACCGGACGCACGCAGCCGATCGGCGGGCTGCCACATGACAGGTCGGGCTACCACTTCATCCGCGTCGCCGGCGGCTGGGCGGTTCAGGCCAATTCTGCTGCCCGGCTCCGCTGCGGCAGTTGCGCCGGGCCGCGGCTGCCTGTCTACTTCCTCGCGGATCACGCGCAGTCCGTGACCCCAGCCGGGACGGCGGACGAGGTCGCGCCCGCTGCCGCTGCCGGTGCCCTGTGGCTCACTAGCTACCCGCTAGGCGCCGACATGAGCACGTCAGCCGGCACAGGGCAGGAAATCAGCGTCGCCAGTGCGTCGGCCGGGCCGCGGCTCGGGCTTCCGGCCGGTTATGTGATCTACCAGGGGACAGACCGTGGCCTCCTGCTGGCACCGGCAGCACCGTCCGGAACCGCAACCTACAAGCTTTGGAACCCGGCCGCTCCGCACGGCGTGAGCCGCACCTTTGATGGGGTACTGGCGGCGAGCGCGAGCCAGATCGCCTGGGCGACGCGGTGCGACCCGGAATGCCGTGTGGAGGTGCTCGACGTGGCGACAGGCCAGCACACCGTGGTCAGCCTGCCCGGGGCGAGCTCGGCGGTCAATGGCGCGTTCAGCCCAGACGGGAAGTTCCTAACGCTCCAGGTGAGCTTCAACAACCTCGGCGACGATGGCGCACTGGCGATGCAACTCGACGTAGTGTCACTGACCAGCGGCAGCCCGGCGGTCGTGCCGGCAATCCGGGTCAGCAGCGACGCCCTGGCGGGCTTCCGCTCGCCCGTCGGCAGCGACGACCTGGCTGCCGAGCTGAACTTCATGACCAAGCTCCAGGTAGCGTCATGGCGCCCCGACGCGCATCGGCTGGCCGTAGCGGTCATCAGCCCCGGACCGGAATCGGCCTCCCTGATCGTCGGCTGATACGCCCCATTCCAATGGATCGAGGGCGGCTGGCTGCTCAGCGGGCGCTGGACGGTCGCTGTGCTTACGGATGGCCACGACTGAGAGGGTCTACCGCAAGGAACTCGCCCGCGTCAGCAGGCTGCGGCGCTGGCTGTGCACAACGTGATCCCGCCGCGGAATGGGGAGGCTAGTTAGCCGCCAGCGGCTAAATGATCCCAGCGGCCATGAGGAGGCCGGTTCTGGGGCGCACGATGGTGGGGGCCTGAAGCACCAGCACCCAGTCCGGGCCTCCCACGGAGTTCGTCGCTGGGCTGGTGTATGAGCTGCCTGTCGTCGCTGAGGTCTTCGCGCCGGTCGCCGGGTCCATCCAATAGGCCACGTACCCCGGCGCCATCATCGCCTCGTTTATGCCGATGGTCGAGGCGTGCGACATGTAGATCACGGCCAGGCTGGACCCCGACCCCTTGTCCGGGGTGCGGGAAGCGGTCACGTAGGAGTCCGTCGAGCCGGTGTACTCCCCGCCGTTACCGCCGCTGGCGTATGACTTGGCGTGCGTGCCGCGCCCGCTGGTGACCAACTCGGAGGAGGTGTCGGGGACAAGCTCGTTCCAGCCGGGCAGCGCCTCGTACGCAGCCCGGATCGGCCCGGCGACGGACGTGAACCAGTGCTCCGACGACGACGCGGCCAGCGACCCGGAATCCCACTGCCAGATAGCCTCGGAGCCGGTGACGATGCCCCGCGCCCCGGACGACAGCGCCCACCACGCTAGAGACCGCATCAGCAGTTCTTCCGATGGCAGGTTCTGATTCTCGTAGAAATACCCGTCACCCCAGATCACGGGGATCGGCGAGGGCTCCTCATAGGCGAACTCGGTGCCGAAGTACGTGACGTTGTACGAGTAGACCCAGTTGAACGTCGCGTCCTCGGAGCCGAGGGGCAGCACCGTGTCGGTGTCAAGCGTGCGCCGGCTGGTTGACTCAGCCATGTTCTCGATTGCCAGCGGCTGAGCCGCCCCCGCGCTCCGCAGGCTGGTGATCAGCGCGTTGACCTGCGTGTCGTAGGTGCCGAAGTAGTCGTCGCAGTTCATCCACACGATGTTGGCGGCGCTGCCGTATCGCTGGCCAACGAGCGTGCCGTAGTCCTGGTATTGGGCGACCGTCCACCCGGCCAGCGGTCCGTTCGACATGTCGTAGTTGTGGCCGACGATGTTGAGGAACATCGTGATGCCCTGGCTCAGCGCACTGGCGATCATGTAGTCGATGCGTTCCCAGTACGCCTCGTTCATCCCGCTGCTCGGGTCAGCGGTCGTTTTGAACGGGTTCACGTCATCCCACGTCGAGCCGTTGTCGTACACGCCGCCGTCCTGCGTGCTCGACAGCAGCTTTGTATAGATGATCGTGAAGCCCTGACTGGCCCGGTTCGCCAGGTAGGTGGCGTAGTCGGACTGCCAGCCGCCGCCATTCCACCGGCCCGCGTTGCCAGTGATCGCCCACGGTGCGTCGCCGAGCACCATCCGCGGGTTGCCGAACTGGTCGTGGAAGTAGCCGACGCTGCCGTCACCAGTGGTCGTCAGGCCGGTGATTGTCAGATTCCCTGAGCCGGACGCGGACAGCGTCCCGGACCCGGTGAGCGCCGCCCGATTATCGGTCTCGAACTGGTTCTGCTGCAAAATTGGACGGCCGCAATTACCACAGAAAGAATAGCCGGAATCCACTTCCGTTCCGCAGGATGGACATTGCATTTGGCGATCCTTAAGCTATACCTACAGACCCGATACAAAGTTCTATGTCAGCTGAGCCAACGCTGGTTTATCCCACCGAGATGCCGGAGCTGACCAAGTGCACTCGTAACTGGGCGGTAGGCGTGAGCCTGCGCACCGCACTATACCGCGACCCCGGCAAGCATCACATCGCATCGGGCACGATGCTGGTTCTGCCGCGCGGCGTGAACTACGCCAAAAGATGGCACTCCCCGCTCAACAGACGACGACGCGAGTTGGCGGCTTCAGCTGTAGGTGCCGCGGGGCTCAGGAAAGTGGGTCATTTCCCTGGTACGGCCGGGCGTAGGCTCGCGGTCATGACAGCCAAGCCGCCAGTGCTGCGGGTCACATCGCGGAACGCGGCATTCCAGCAATGGCAGGCGCTGCTGTCCAACCGGGTCAAGCGGCAGCGCGCGGGCGAGTTCATCATCCAGGGCGTGCGCCCGATCACCCTCGCGGTCGAGCACGGCTGGCCGGTTCGCGTCATGATCTATGACATGAGCAGGCCGCTGTCCCGGTGGGCCAGGGACATGCTGGCGGCCTCCGGGGCGCGGCGGGTCGCCATGGCACCGGAACTGCTGGGCGAGCTCGGCGAGAAGGACGGCGGCGCACCCGAGATGGTGGCCGTGGCGGCGATCCCGCCTGACGACTTCGCCCGCATCCCGCAAGCTCCGGACCTGCTTGCCGTGGCATTCGACCGGCCCGCCAGCCCCGGCAACATCGGGACGCTGATCCGGTCGGCCGATGCCTTCGGCGCGCACGGGCTGATCGTGACCGGGCACGCGGCTGATCCCTACGACCCGAAGTCGGTCCGCGCCTCCACCGGGTCGCTGCTCGCCGTGCCCGTGGTCCGGGCCGCCAGCCACGCGGACGTGATCGGCTGGGCGCGGGCGAGGGCCGCCACGATCATCGGAACCGACGAGAAGGGCGCGGCGGACATTGCCGATGCCGAGCTGACGGGACCGGCGGTGCTCGTCATCGGGAACGAGACGACCGGGCTCAGCGCAGCCTGGCGGCAGGCCTGCGACGTCATCGCACGCATACCCATCACAGGCGCGGCCAGCTCGCTCAACGCCGCGGGCGCGGCGACGGTAGTCCTCTATGAGGCCGCCCGCCAACGGCGCGGAGCCTGCCAGATCCCCAGCCAGAACAGGGCGATCTGACCCCGCCTAGGCGGGCGACGCCCACGCCAGCGTCAGGCATCCGGCGGTCGTCGCCCCATCCGGTCATGACACGCCACGGCGGTACGCGACTCTCCCCGGCCTACCGGAGGCTGGCGTTTTGGACTGGGTGGTGTGGTTAGCTCGGCTCTTGTCTGGCCGTGTCTGGCTGGGGCAATGCTCCTAGTTCGGTGAGCCGGCGTACCGCTTCGGCCCTGGTTCGGCACTGCAGCTTTTGCATGCTGCTGTGTACGTGCATCTCTACCGTGCGCGGGCTGATGAACAATGTGCGGCCTATTTGCCTGCTGGTGTTTCCCAGGGCTACCAGTTCCATGACGTTCAGTTCGCGGCCGGTGAGGCCTGCGGTCACGCGGCGTGAGTACGGGTGGCGGCGTGGTCTGTCGCCGAGTTGGCGGAGCCCCGCCGTGCAGCTCTCGCGCAGCTGGCGGGCGCCGAGCTGGTCGGCGGTGGCATGCGCGGCGTGCAGCAGTTCCCGCGCGTGCGCCTGCTGGCCGAGCCGGGCGGCTGCGGTGGCCGCGCGGCGCTGGGCTTGTGCTGCCTGCAGCGGCAGGTCCAGGTGGCTGAACATCTCGGCTGCCCTGCTCAGATCGTGTGCTGCTGGCTCCGGCTGGTCTGCAAGCAGGGTTTCGCCGCGGGCGTGGCCGAGGGCGGCGATCGCTTCCGGCTGTGCGGTGGCCTCGGCTATCTGCGACAGGGCGGCGGCGCAGGCGCTGGTGTCGGAGGCAAGGCCCTGTTCGGCGAAGAATGTGGCCAGCCACTGCAGGATTGGCACGCTGTAGTGCCGCTCCTGGGTCCGGGCGAGGCGGGCGAGTATCTGCCGGGCTCGGTCGGCGGCGTCGCCGTGAGCGCCGGCCGCGTCCTCCAGGATGCACAGGCCCCACGAGGAAAGCAGCTCCATGGCGGTGAGCTCGATCCGGGTGGCGGTGAGATTGCTTTCCAGCAGGTGGGGGCGGGCCAGCCTGGCCGCTCCCCGCCAGGCGTGCACCAGGCCGAGCAGGCCGGTGCCGACCGCTCGCGCGTGCGGCGCGGCCGACGACGCGAGTACGTCCTCGCAGACGCCGACGGTGCGGTCCCATTCTCCACGGGCGAACAGGACCGCGCTGGCACAGGCCCGGCACAGCTGCCCGATGGCATCGGCTCCGTGTGCGTCGCAGTACTGGTAGGCGGCGGCATACGCGGCTGTCGCAGCCCGGTAGTCGCCGGAGTGCTCGAGCGCGTCGGCCAGCCGCTGCTGCAGTTCGGCGGCGGTGTCTGGGAGCGACTCGGCGAGCGCCTGATCCAGCGCACTGCGCAGGGCGGCGATCCCTTCGCGAGGCTGGCCTTGCCGCGACAGCACATTGCCGCGCAGGCCCTGGATACGCAGCAGCAGATCAGTCCGCCCGGAGGCCTGGGCGTCTGCCGAGGCGGCGCTCAGGGTAGCCAGGGCAGCGGAGAAGCTGGCCGCGGAGCGCAGGTGGGCAGCCATGGCAAGCCGGTCGATGGCCGCCTCGGCCGGGACGCCGACAGCCGAGAACGCCACGGCCGCCGCTTCCCGTGCCGTCAGCGCGGATTCCCACTGCCCGCGTAGTTCATGGGCGAGAGCCAGCCGTCGGCAGGTGCTGGCCAGCGCGCGGCTGTCGCCGCGGCGCTCATGCCCGTCGGCGAGTTCGCGCAGCAACATGACTACGTCGGCGTACTGCGAGCACATCTCAGCGCATCGGGCGAGCCGGTCGATGACCGCCAGCCGGGAGTCGTCCTGCTCGCCCGGCGGCCAGTGTTCGAGCGCTGTCCGCAGCGCGCGGGCGGCGTCCCGGTAGGCGTGCACCGCGTAATGCTCTTCGGCCGCGGCGAGCAGCGCCCGCCGGGCCGGCCCGAAATCCCTGGCGGCAAGATGGTGCACCGCGATCAGCGCAGGTGCCGCATCGTGGCTGGCCAGCGCGCTGGCCAGCGCCCGGTGCAGGCGGCGGCGGCGTGACCACGGAATGTCGGCATAGGCCGCCTCCTGGGTCAGCGGGTGGCGGAACGCGGCCCGGCCGTCGCGGGCTTCGATCAGCAGCCCGGACCCGGTGAACCCGTCCGGCCACGCCGCCGCGCCGGCGGCCGCCAGGACGATGTCGACGTCGAACTCAATGCCCGCCGCGGCGGCGGCCTCCAGCAGTGCCCGTTCCTCATCGGCCAGCCGCGACGCCCGCAGCAGTACCGCCTCCCGGATGCCGTCAGGTACTGGGGCTGCGCCCGCACCGGCTAGTGTGACCGCGCCGTCACGGTAGGTCAGACGGCCGCCGTCGCGCAGCGCGAAGGCCAGTTCCTCGACGGCGAACGGGAGCCCGTCGGCGCGGCTGGCCACCACCGCGGCCAGCCCCGGCTCCGGCACCGCTCCCCACAAGCTGGCAAGCATCTGTTTCACATCGTCATCGCTGAGCGGGCCGAGCTCGATCTCGGCGAGCTGGTGGTTTCTGCGTAGCAACGCCCGGACGGCGCGCAGGCGATGACCGCGGGGGAGCTCATCGCTGCGGTAACAGCCGACCAGAGCGACCGGGAGGCCGTAAGCCGCGTCGGCCAGGGCCGCCAGCAAGTCGAGGCTCGCCTCATCCGCCCACTGCAGGTCGTCGAGGAACAGCGTCAGGGCGCGGCCGCCAGCTGCGGCGGCCAGCACCGAGCACACGGCCGCGGCCACAGCCGCAGGGCTGGGCTCGGCCGGCAGGGGCCCGAGCTCCGGCATGACCTGTGCCAGAACAGCCGGGAGTGGCTCACCAGCGCTGCGGACAGCCGGGCGCAGCGCGCTGGCAACCACTTCATACGCCGGGCAAGCCCACGCGGCCGCCCGGCCGCGCAGGACTTGGCTGGAGGTGGTGGCGAGAACATGCTCGACCAGGGTGGTCTTGCCGGCTCCCGCCTCGCCGGTGACCAGAACCACGGGCACCGGCCCGGCCCGCGAGACCGCCAGGCGGCTTTGAAGCGCGGCGCAATCGGCGTCGCGCCCTACAAGCAACCCGTCCATGACCACAAGCCTGCACCCCTCACCGCGCGTCCCGGTAGGCGCCGGCCGGCCAGCGGCACGCTCACGGACCAGGCTGGACGGCGAATCCCCTATCCAGCGCAAGCGGCTGGAGCCGGCGCCAGCACCACCTCGCCTTGATGTCAGTAGCTGAAGGTTGTCGCGCCGTCATCGCCGATCCACTCCCACAGCTGCACGCTGCCGGCCAGTTCGGCACCGGTGATCAGGCTGCCCTTGTCGAGCTGCTTGGCGTTGAAGCAGACCGGGCAGACCATGTACCGCCCGCCCGCCTTCTCGTACCGGGCGAGCAGGTCGGGCAGCGCCGGGCAGCCACTGCAGGCGACGCCCGCGGCCACCCCGCCCAGCGCCAGCCGGACGGCTTCCTTGGCCTGGAACATGACGGTCGGCCGACCGGATTCGGCGGCACCGACCGCGACGAGGAACGCCACGGTCACCTTCTCCGGGTCCTCCAGGCCAGTGGTGAGACTGATCACTGCCTTGCCAGCCATTGCTGCCTCGCTCTCCTAGGGTGCAACCGGGCCGGTTCCGGCCCTGCACACGCTTCGCCAGTGACAAGACGCTAGGACAGGCGCAAGCTCGCGAGATACCGCAGAATTACCGTATTTCCATCGGCCGATTCCGGCAGGGTCCCGGCCGAGGCCCGGCGGCTGTCCCACACCTGGCGCTGACAACGCGCCGGAACGTGCACGCGTCATCACCAGTTGTCTTGAGCGCGGCGGACGCCAGCGTAGGCTCGGCCACGTGGACGAGCATGTTGCCGGATCGCTGCTCGAGTTCGCCAAGCGGACCGCGCCAGGACTAGACGGCCTAGACCGGACGGCGCTCTTCGCGCAGCTAGAGGAGCGACACGACGACCTGCTGGCGGCCATGCGATGGTTCCTCGGCCACGCGCGCACCGGCCAGGCGATCCAGCTCGCGAGCGAGCTCGCGCGCTTTTGGACCGCCAGCGGCCGCCTGGAAGAGGGATCGCAGTGCTTCGAGCTCGTCCTTGCCGCACCCGGCGGCGCGGACGCCAATCGCGGCCGCGCGTGCTTCGAAGCCGGCCTGGTCGAGTTCTGGCGGGGTGGCGACGACCGCGCCTTGGCGTTTCACCGGCAGGCGCTTGAGATCGGCCGCCAGATCGGCGAGGCTACCGTCACCGCCTGCGCCCTGACCGGCCTGGCCCGCATCGCACTGCGCTCGAATCAGGTCGGCGAGGCGCAACGGCTTTGCCGCGAAGCGCTCGCGGTCGCCGAGAGCGCGGACGACCCGGCGGGACGGGCCCACGCCCTGCACGTGCTGGGCGTGGCCGCCCAGATGTCAGGCGAGCTCGGCGAAGCGCGCGAGTTCATGAACCAGCGGATGGCGCTCGCGCGCGAACTCGGACAGTACGGAGGCATCGCCGCAGAAGCGGCCAACCTAGCGATGGTCGAGCACCAGCTCGGCAACCTCGACCAAGCCGACGCCCTCGCCCGCGAAGCGCTGGAAATCGCCCGAAAGCGCGAAGACGAATGGATGTTCCCCTACCTGCTCAGCCGCCTGGCAGCGGGAGCCGCGCAGCGCGGCGACCTCAAGCATGCGGCGACGCTCATCGGAGCGGCCGAAGCCATGATGACAGCACAAGGAGCCGCCTGGCCGCCGGACGAGCGACCGCACTACGAGCAGACCATCACCGCACTGACCAGCGCGATGGCCAAGGCGGACTTCGAGGAAGCCCGCCTCGAAGGACGCAACCTGCCCGTGCGTGAGGCCGTCAAGGCCGCCCTTACAGGCAGTCGCGCCGGCTGAGCACCCGCCATAGGACAAGCGGCCCGCGTGGCGACCTCGATCACCTCGCCCACCCATCCCGGGCTGGAGCGTCGCGTGCTGTCAGCTGACTGCTCCCAGCGCGGCGCTGATCGTGGCGATGATTACCCCGCCGAGCGTTATGGAGATGAACGAGCGGAGGAAGCCGGTGCCGAAGAACCGTCGGCGGATCCACGCGAGCGCGAGAAGCTCGAACGCCATCGCCGCGAGCGCGAGCAGCACCGCGGCGCGGTACTGGGGGATGAGGAACGGCAGCGTGTGCAGGACGCCGCCGAGAAACGTGCCGAAGCCGGTGATCGCTCCGCGCAAGTGAGGGCTGCCGCGGCCGGTCAGGTCGCCGGTGTCGGATAGTCCCTCGGAGAAGGCCATGCTGACGCCGGCGCCGATCGCGGTTGCCAGCCCGGCGAGGAAAGCGTCATGAGGCTGGTGCGTGGCAAAGGCGACGGCGAAGATCGGGGCGAGCGTCGACAGGGAGCCGTCGATGAGTCCGGTCATCGCTGGCTGCGCCCGCTGGAGCAGGAACGATCGCTGGTCGCGCTGCCCGCGCGTATATGCCAACATGTGGCTCCTCCTCGGGGTCGATGTGAACATTCGGGTGGTTGTCGCTGCTGTCAGCCGAAGGGTGGGCTGCCGGTGTGCGGCAGCCCACCCTTCGGCCCGGTCACTGCTGGAGAACGGCCTCGATCCTGAGGCCGATCGACACCTTGCCGCCGACTACGGCACCGCCACCGGTCCATCGGTCGATCCCGAAGTCGCCGCGGTTGACCTGCGCGGTCGCGGAGAAGCCGGCCCGCTGGCCGCCGTTCGGGTCCGGGCTGAACC
>Ga0187807_1000094_pt1 | contig 24031 bp, 19 predicted proteins | sample NC_wetland_sal_i_4_FD_132432 | JGI IMG/M metagenome (GOLD analysis project Ga0187807, IMG submission 132432) | Wetland sediment microbial communities from Neuse River Estuary, North Carolina, USA - ASW_2 | ecosystem: Environmental > Aquatic > Freshwater > Wetlands > Sediment | place: USA: North...
GCTGGCTGCCGTTCGCCGACATATCCGCCGACATGACCGCTCCTCAGGGGCGACGCGGGAGTACTCAAGGAACCTTACCGTGAACAATAGACTCTAAGATTGTGGTTTTAGCGATCCACGGATCTGATAACAGCAAGAGGCGACGGACGCGGCGCCTGTGCGGTGGTGCCCGACCGCGGACGCGGTGGTGCTTCGACCGCAGACGCGGTGGCTTCGACCGCAGACGCGGCCGACTACGCCTTACTGGAGCCGAGGCCGGCTACGCCTTGGCGGACACCTGCGAAACGCCCGGCGCGGCCGGCTCGCTAGGCGTCCCGGTGTCAGCAGGCTGCGCCGCCCGCGACCGGGTGGACAGGTACAGCCGCAGCACGCAGATCCACAGCACCACCGACGTGGTCACGTGCACCCAGACGAGCCCGGCCGGCAGGTGGTTGAAGTACTGCACGTATCCGATGACACCCTGCAAGCCCAGCCCGACGAGCACCAGCCAGCCGTATCGCACGGCGGCACGCGGCGCGGACGAGAACCGCAGCCCGATCACCACGGCGACCGCGAGCGCGCCGATGAACCAGCCGATATCGGCGTGCAACTGGGTGACGCTCTCCAGCGGGAAGTGGAACCGGGGCACCGTCTTGATGTGCCCATGGGAGTCGATCGTCGTGCCGGCCAGCGGCCCGGTGCCGGTGACCACGGTCCCGGCGGCGAGCATCAGCGCGGTCACCCCGACAAGCAGCGCGCACAGTACCCGCAGGTCCACCCGGACCAGCGACACGGTCGGCCCGGACCCCTCGTCGACCCGCACGTGCAGCACGACCGCGGCCGCCAGGATCGCCGAGGACAGCAGGTAGTGCACGGAAACCCCGGCCGGGTTGAGGTGGGTGAGCACCACGATCCCGCCGACCACCGCCTGGGCGATCACGCCGAGCGGCAGCAACGCCGACAGCCATACCAGGTCACGCCGGCGCGCCCCGCCGGGCCGGTACCGCAAGCAGGCGATGAACGTCAGCCCCGCGATGATGACCAGCGGATAGGTCAGCATCCGGTTGCCGAACTCGATCGCGGTGTTCAGCGAGGTCTGCCCGACGCTATGCGCGGCGACGAGGCTGGTCTTGGTGCATGTCGGCCAGTCCGGGCAGCCGAGACCGGAGGAGCTCAGCCGCACCGCCTCGCCGGTGGCGATGAGGACCGCGTTGGAGATGACCGATGCCAGCGCCCACCCGCGCACCGCGGCCTGAGTGGGGCGCAGCACCGGGTCCGTCACGCGGGTAAGCCAGGATGACACGCGCCCCATCGTAACGCTTGTGCTGGTTCCGGAGCGCCGCCCCGAGCGGCTCCGGCGCTGGCCACGACCACGCAGCAGATCCCGCCCCACTCCGGCAAGCTCAGCCGCTGCCCGAGCATGGCCAGCCCGATCAGCGCCGCGACCGCGGGCTGCACGCTCATCCACACGCCGAACACCCGGGCCGGCACCCGCCGCAGCGCCTCGAGCTCGAGCCAGTACGGGATCACCGACGACAGCAGCCCGATCGCGAGCCCGATAGCCAGCAGCGACGGCCGGAACATGGCCGGCGCGCCCGCTGCCACCCCCGGCCCCGTGACCAGCACCGCCGCCACGCACATCGCGATGACCAGCCCGGACGCGCCGGAAAACCGCTGCCCGGTGGCCCGGGACAGCAGGATGTACCCCGCCCAGCCGGCCGCCGACACCAGCGCGAACGCCACCCCGGCCACGTTCACGTGCCCGTGCGACCCCTGGGTGAGCAGCAGCACCCCGGCGGCGGCCAGGCCCGCCCACGCCAGGCCGGCCAGCCGGCGCACGCCCGCGACCGCGACCGCCAGCGGCCCGAGGAACTCGATGGTGACGGCGATCCCCAGCGGAATCCGCTCAAACGCCTGGTAGATCGCAAAATTCATAACTCCGAGAGCTATCCCGAACGAAGCCGTGGCGGCTGCGTCCCGCCACGCTCTCCGCTGAATCAGGTCGGCCACCGCCCGGGCGGCGCCCCGCCAGCCGATGGCCAGCAGGATCAGCGCGGCGGCCCACAGCCGCAGCGTGGTGACCGCGGCGGGCGGGATCTGGCTGAACAGACGGTCGGCGATCCCGGCGCCCGCCTGCACGGAAACCGCGCCGCAAAGCACCAGTGAGGCTGGCAGCGCCAACGGAGCCCATCCGGCTCGGCCTGCCTTGCCGGCCAGGTCGGCGGTTGACGGGAGGCTCCTTCTGCTCACTCCCACCGGAAATAGCGGGCGGCCAGCGTGATGCCCGCCACCGCCCAGACGGCGAGCGTCACCGCGTCCTTGACCGGGAAGACCGCGCCGTAGGCGAGCACGTCGCGCAGCCCGGTGGACAGCGCCCCTGTGGGCAGCAGCTCGAGCACCGGGCGCGCCGCGGCCGGGAACTTGGTCAGCGGGAACACCACGCCGCCGACCCCGAGCAGCACCACGTAGACGAGGTTGGCGGCGGCCAGCGTGGCCTCGGCGCGCAGCGTGCCCGCCATCAGCAGCGCCAGCCCGCTGAACGCGGCGGTGCCGAGCAGCACCAGCAGCGGCACCACAACGATCGCCGACGGGCTCGCGTTCGGCGACCAGCCGATGGCGAGCGCGACCACGATGATCAGCACGGCCTGCATCAGTTCCACCGCGACGACCGTCGCGGTCTTGGCGGCGATCAGCCCGGTCCGGGACAGCGGCGTGGCGCCGAGCCGCTTGAGCACCCCGTACCTGCGCTCGAAGCCGGTGGCGATCGCCTGGCTGGTGAACGCGGTGGACATCACGGCCAGCGCGATGATTCCCGGCGTGAGGAAGTCGATCCTGGTCAGGCCGGTGCCGAAGTTGACGAGCGATTCCAGGCTGAACGCGGTGAGCAGCAGCAACGGGATGGCGAGCGTGAGCGTCAGCTGCTCGCCGTTGCGCAACATCGTCTTGGTCTCGGCGACGGTCTGCGCCGTGATCATCTGCCGCATCGGCGCCGCGCCGGGCGCGGGCGCGAACCGGCCTGCGGCCAGGGATGCCTCGGTCATGCGCGCAGCTCCCGTCCGGTCAGCTCGAGGAACACGTCCTCCAGCGTGCGGGACTCGATCCGCAGCGAGCTCGGCAGCACGCCGCGCTCGGCGCACCAGGCGGTGACCGCGGCGAGCAGCCCCGGCTCGACGGCCCCGTGCACCTCGATCAGGTAGTGCCCGGCGGGGGATTCCTTGGCCGCGCTGCCGGCCGGCAGCGCGGTGAGCAGGCTATCGGTGTCCAGGCCGGGCTCGGCCCTGAACCGCAGCTGGCCGGCGGACCCGGTGAGCTCGGCGGGGGAGGCGTCGGCGACGACGCGGCCCGCGTCGATGATCACGACGTGGTCCGCGAGCCGCTCGGCCTCCTCCATGAAGTGGGTGGTCAAGATCACGCTCACCCCGTCGGCCCGCAAGCTGCCGACCAGATCCCAGGTCGCGTGCCTGGCCTGCGGATCCATGCCGGCGGTGGGCTCGTCGAGGAAGACGAGCTCGGGACGGCCGATCACGGCGGCGGCCAGCGACAGCCGCTGCTGCTGCCCGCCGGACAGCCGCTTGTACGGGGTGCGGGCGGAGCCGGACAGGCCCATCGTCTCGAGCAGCCAGCCCGGGTCGAGCGGCCAGGCGTGGAAGCGGCTGAGCAGCGTCAGGTACTCGGCGGCGGGCACGGACGGCGGGATGCCGCCGGACTGCAGCATGACCCCGACCCGGGGCCGCAGCGCGGAGCCGTCTCGGGCCGGGTCGAGCCCGAGGACCCGCACGGTGCCGCCGTCGGCGGTCCGGTACCCCTCGCAGACCTCGATGGTGGTGGTCTTGCCGGCGCCGTTCGGGCCGAGGATGGCGGTCACCTCGCCGCGGTGCGCGGTGAGTGTCAGCCCGTCGACCGCGGTCAGCGTGCCATACCGCTTGACCATTCCGCCGATCTCGACGGCGGGCTCGTTACTCACGCACGCAGTCTATTGGCCGCGCGTCCGTGTCGCGTTATTTGGGTCCGACAATCTGTAGTAGTTCATCCCGGCTCGATACGCTCTTGCCGCGCAGATGACGGAGGCGTTCGCGTCGGCCGTCGCGGTGACCGTGCCGATCCTCGCCCTCGCCGCCGGCGCCGAGGCGCGCGCGATCAGGGAGCGGCTGCGCCGCCCGGATGAGACCTGGGAGAAGAGCTTCCAGGCATACCAGGCCGAACGCGAGCTCGACATGGAAAAGCCCCCGGGCGAGGTGCTGGCGTACTTCAGGGACGTCCCCGCGATCTCCCGGCTCTACGTCGCGCAGCGGCTGCTGACGATCGCCGGCGCGGTGGTCTGGATGGTCGTGTTCGTGCTGCTCACCCTTGTCGAGGTGTTCGGCCTTGTCTGGCTGGGGGACGGCGCCCAGCCCGGCGACTCCGGCCTGGCGACATTCTCCGTCGTCGCGGTCGCGCTCGCGCTGGTGGCGCTGATCATGGCGCCCGCGCTGTACCTGTTCGTTCCGCTGCTGCTGCCGCTCGACGTGGTCCCCGAGGGCCTGAAGAAGGCGGTGGCCCCCAAGCTGGCCACCGAACGAGGGCGCGGGTTCATGAAGCTGCTGCTCAGCGAACTCGAAGGCGCCGTCACCCGAGCGGCGCAGGCTTCTGACCAGGCTGCCGGCCAGGCCCCGGCTAGTCCTGCTGATGATGGTGATGCTTAGCCAGCCGCTCGCGCAGGTGCTTGGGGTCGGCGGGCCAGTCGGGGCCGCTCGGCCAGGACGCGACCGCGCGCGGCGCCGACGAGTGCGGGTTGCGCGCGGCCGACATGAAACGTTCAAGCCTGGTCGCGCCCGGCAGCTCCACTCGCGCTGACTTGAGCTGCGCGCGGCACCGCTGGTCGCCGTCGGCGGTGATCTCCAGCCAGGACAGCTGCTGGGTGCGCAGGTAGACCGGGGGCATGCCGCGCATGGTGTCGATCGCCTCGACTACCGAGGTGCACGAGCCGGCGTTGGCGTAGAAGCCGGCGCCGTGCGCGTGCAGTTCCGGGTGGTGTGTGTGCCCAGACAGGAAGCCGGTGTAGCCGTCCGCGATGAGGTCGTCGGCGCGCTGCCTGGCCGCCGCGTTCTGGCTGTACCCGCGGCCCGCGAGCGCAAGCGCGCTGATCGACGTCCACGCGCGCCTGGACACGATCGCGAGGATCAGCGCGATGATCGCGATGTCGATCGCCGCCCCGTAGCCGAGAATCTCGGCGTCGTGCACCCAGGTGGCTGTGTCGGGGAACCGGTCGCGGACCCGCGCCAGCTCGGGCAGCAGCGCGAACAGTGTCAGCGGCAGCAGTATCAGCCACCACAGGTGGCGGACCAGCTTGCGGTACACCAGCCGGGACGCGACGAACGACGGGAAGTCCGCCGGGTCCGCCATCTCATGCGCGCCGTTGAGCCAGTTCCGGCCGAGCCACTCGATCTTAGGGATGACCTCGCGGACGATGTGGTGCCCGAGCGGGGTGTCCAGCGGGTTGCGCGCGTCGTGAAAGCAGTTGTACGGGTCCAGTTGGTGGCCGTGTTCCACCCGGATCCGCTCGCCGCCCGGCAAGAGCAGGTCGGCGGTGAGGCACAGCCTGGCGCCCGTGATGTCGCGTACCGCGTCCGCCGTCTTGAGGTCCCAGGCCAGGTCCCCGTCGTGGTTGCCGATCGCGTAGACGACCTGGCCGCCGCGTTCGGTGACCGTGGCGAGCGCCCGGCACAGGTCGTCGTGCGCCTCGAGGATGGTGGCCGCCGTGACGCCGGGAAACGCGAGCATCTCCACGATGTCCCCGGCGAGCACGACCGTGAGGTGGCCGGTCTCGGCGGCGAGCCGGCGGGACAGCACCTCGCAGCACCGGCCGGACACGACGGTGCGCTCGGGCGGCAGGTGCAGGTCGCTGATGGCGATCACCTTGCCGCCCGACGGGACGGGAACGTCCAGCTGATCGGCGACATCAGGCCGTGGCGAACCCATGACGCTCCAGTCCTTCCCCGCACTTAGTTCCATGATGCTACGTTGCGGGGGTGATCTACCACATCGCCACCCGCGCCGACTGGGAGCGAGCGTGCCTTGATGGGGAGTACACCACGTCGACGTTCGGCAAGACGCTGGCCGAGGAGGGGTTCATCCACGCATCCTGGCCCAGTCAGGTGACCGGCGTGGCGAATATGTTCTACAAGGACGTCGAGGAAGACCTCGTTGTGCTGGTCATCGACCCGCAGCGGGTGCGCGCGCAGATCCGCCATGAGCACGTGCCCGCGGCTCGTGCGACGTTCCCGCACATCTACGGCCCGCTCAACGCGGACGCCGTGCTCGCCGCCTGGCCGCTGACGGCGGGACCCGCCGGCGAATTCACCGCCTTCACCCCGTGGTCCTGACGTAGACATATACCGCCATTATCGCAGCCGCCGGAAACGTTTCGTATTCGCCTGACGATTACCCCGTGTACGGCGGACAAACATTCGGCAGGAAGTGGCGGCCGGGGAGAAGGCCCGCTCCGTTCGGGACAACTCTGCTAGCCCGGGGGGACGACCCCCCGGAACCCCCCGAGAATAAAAGGCATTTCGCTTGCCCGAGTCGCGCCATTACCCTCAGCGGGCATGGAGACCAGCGAGTACGACCATCAGGCGGTGGAGGCGGCGGTGCGCGCGCTCTGGGAAGAGCGCGACGTATACCGCTACGACCCGTCGGGGGGCGGCCTCGTATTCAGCGTGGACACGCCGCCGCCGTACGTGAGCGCGGCGCACCTGCATGTCGGGCACGCCATGAGCTACTCCCAGCCCGACTTCATCGTGCGCTACCGGCGGATGCGCGGCGAGCGCGTGTTCTACCCGATCGGGTTCGACGACAACGGGCTGCCGACGGAGCGCTACGTGGAGCAGGCCTACGGGGTGCGGGCGGCGGACATGCCGCGGGCCGAGTTCGTCCGGCTGTGCCTGGACGAGACGCGGCGCACCGCGCTGCGGTACGAGGACCTGTGGCGGCGGCTGGGGCTGTCGGTCGACTGGTCGCTGCGGTATTCGACCATCGACGAGCGCTGCCAGCGGACCGCGCAGACCTCCTTCATAAAGCTGCACGAGGCCGGCTACCTGCGGCGGGCCAGCGACCCGATCCTGTGGTGCCCGGAGGACCGGACCGCGCTGGCGCAGGCGGACGTGGAGGACCTGGAGCGGACGAGCAAGCTGCACCGGATCGAGTTCCCGGGCGCAGGGGTCATCGCGACGACGCGGCCAGAACTGCTGCCCGCGTGCGTGGCGCTGTACCACCACCCCGCCGACCCGCGGTACGCCGGGCTAGCCGGCGCGGCCGCGACGGTGCCGCTGTTCGGGTACCAGGTGCCGGTGCTGACCGATGAGTCGGTGGACCCGGAGTTCGGCACCGGGCTGATGATGGTGTGCACGTTCGGGGACAGCGAGGACGTGCTCCGGTGGCGGCGGGACGGGCTGGCGCTGCGGATGGTGGTGACCGCGGACGGGCGGCTCGGGCCGCTGGCCGGGCAGTTCGCGGGGCTGCAGCTCGCCCAGGCGCGGGCGGCGATCGTCTCGGCTCTCGCCGCCGCCGGGTTCCTGGCCGGCAGCGACCCGGTGCGGCAGGTGGTCGGGGTGCACGAGCGGTGCCAGACGCCGGTGGAGTTCCAGATCAGGCCGCAGTGGTTCATCGCGGTGCGCGAGCACGCCGACCGGTTCCGTGCCCGCGCCGCGGAGCTCGAGTGGATCCCGCCGTTCATGCGACGGCGGCTCGAGGACTGGATCGACGGGCTCAAGTGGGACTGGAACATCACCAGGCAGCGGCACTACGGCGTGCCGTTCCCGGTGTGGTTCTGCACGTCTTGTGATACGCCGGTGCTCGCCCGGATCGCCGATCTGCCGGTGGACCCGCTAGCCGGCGACCCGCCTGCGCCGGCCTGCCCATCGTGCGGATCTTCATCGTTCGCCGGTGATCCGGACGTGATGGACACCTGGATGACGTCCTCGCTGACGCCGCAGATCAACGACGGCTGGGCCGTGTCGGTGACCGGGTCGGATCCGGCGCTGACGCCGATGTCGATGCGGGTGCAGGCGTTCGAGATCATCAGGACCTGGCTGTTCTATTCGGTGGTGCAGTCCGAGCTGCATTTCGGCCGGGTGCCGTGGCGGACGGCGCTGATCTCCGGCTGGGGGCTGAACGAGCAGGGCCGCAAGATTTCCAAGCGGGACCTGGAGCGGCACACCGGCGCCGACGGGTTCAACAGGTACGTGCCCGACGACGTGCTCGCCAGGTACGGCGCGGACGCGCTGCGGCTGTGGGCGACGAAGGGGCGCATCGGCTCGGACCTGCGGTACAACGAGAAGGACGTGCGGGCCGGGCGGAAGTTTGTCGTGAAACTCTGGAACGTCGGGCGGTTCGTGTCGCTGAACCTGGATGGGTTCACGCCTGGCGACCCCTGTGTGGCCGTCGCCGGCCGGGACGTCGTGGACCGCTGGCTGCTATCACACCTCGCGGAGACAATCGACTTGTCGACAAACGCCTTCGACGAGCATGACTACATGCAGGCGCACCAGGCGGCGTCGCGGATGTTCTGGTCGGTGTACTGCGACCGCTACCTGGAGATGATCAAGGATCGGCTGGCGGCCTCCGACGGCTCCGCGGGCCGGGCGAGCGCCCGGTGGACGCTGTGGGAGTCGTTCCGGGTGCTGCTCGGGCTGTTCGCGCCGTTCGCGCCGTTCGTCACCGAGCACCTGTACCAGCGGTTCTACGCGGCGCACGAGGACGCCGGGTCGCTGCACCTGGCCCGCTGGCCCGCCGCCGATCCGGCGTGGTCGAGCGCCCGGTCCGACCGGCGCGCCGTCGACCAGCTAGCGGTGATCCTGGACGCCACCCGCGCGCTGCGCAGCGAGCTGCGGCTCGGCAGCTCGGCGCGGCTGCGCTCGCTGACCTTGCAGGCGCACACTCAGGAAGCGGGCGCCCTGCTCGACGTGATCGCCGAGCCGCTGCGGCTGGCGGCCCGCGCGGACGCCGTGCTGCGCGGCGACGCCGCGCACCCCAGCGGATTGGACGACATCACGCTGGCCATCGTCCCGGCGCGGCCGGCGGTCTAGATGCCCTCGATCGCCTCCAGGTGCCCGTCCTTGATGGTGGCGGCGAACTCGTCGTAGTCCTGCTCGTTCTGGTCGGCGTACCGGTGCGAGAAGTCGGTGATCGACTTGTCGAACGCGTCACTCGAGCCGAGGTAGGCGGCGATGGCCACCGGGTCACCGGACCTGGCGTGCGCCCGGGCCATCGTCCATCCGCACACGCGCGCGTACAGCGTGAGGCCGAGCGGAGTGGCGCCCTCGGGGTCGACCGAGCCCTTCATGTCCCGTAGCTGGCGCCAGTAGAAGTGCCGGCTGACGTCCACCCCCCGGGTCCAGCCGAGGAAGATGTCGCTGACCGCCTGCATGATCCGCTGCCCCTGGACCACGCGCTGGCCGTGCTGCCGGTACCTGCTGCGCGGCAGGTGCTCCTCGTAAACCGAGGTGGTGGCCTCCTTGACCTGCATGAACAGGGGGTCGCTCGCGTCGCGTCCCTGCAGCAGGGCGATGAAGCACCGGGTGCCGACGCTGCCCACGCCCACGACCTTGCGGGCGACGTCCACGATCTCGAACTGCTCGAGCAGATGGCGCCGGTCGGGCTGCAGTGTCGCCCGGTAGTCACGGAACTGGTCGCGAAGCTCCTTGTCGATATCGGGGGGCAGCACATTGGCGGGCATATCGCGCAGCGGGATGACGACCGGCGGCTGGCTGATGATCTGGTACCGGCCGTCGACGAGTTCGGCGAGCTTGGACAGCGCCTGCAGGCTGTCGCGGGTATGCGCCTTGGCGGTCAGCCCCGCGACTGTCTTTTCCGCCCGCTTCGCCATCTTGGCCTGGTCCTTGGCTCCGCTCTGGCCCCTGGCCTCTTTCCTCGCCTTCCCGTCGTCCTGTTCGGTGTCGTCGAGGACCTTCGTCGTCTGGTCTTCCTTCTTCGCGACCTTCGCCGCGGCCTTCGCCTCCTTCGCGCCCTTGGCTGTGCCCTTCTTCGCCGGCTTGGCCGACTTGGCCAGGTCGGCGCTTTCCGCCGCGACGTCGCGGACGGCGCGCTTGATCTCGTCCTCGCCCAGGCTGGCGTACCAGATGTCCATCGTCCCCTGCTGCGCGAAGTCCGCCATCGCCGTGCGGTAGGCGGCCACCGACTCAAGGGCGGCCTCGGACGCTTGGGCCCGGGTGAACCCGGAGTTGCGGGCGGCGATCACGAAGCTCGCCGCCATCCGCTTCACGTCGTACTCGAACGGCCCGGGCAGCGTCTCGTCGAAGTCGTTCACGTCGAACACGAGCCGGCGCTCCGGCGAGCCGAAGATGCCGAAGTTCAGCAGGTGAGCGTCACCGCACAGCTGGACGTCCAGGCCCGCGGTGGGCGTGCCGTTGAGATCTTCGGCCATGATCTTGGCCGCGCCGCGGTAGAACGTGAACGGCGAGACCATCATCCTGCCGTGCCGGACCGGCACCAGGTCGGGCTCGCGGGTCTCCTCCTGCGCGACCAGCAGGTCGACCGGGCTCTGGCGATCGGCCGCCGGCCGCCATCCCGAATGGTCGGTGCGGGGCGTCCGCGTGCGAGCGTCGGCGCCCCTGGCCCGGCGGTCGGCCACTGTCAGCTGTGTGGGCATGAGTGATCACCCGTTTCTTTCGTTATGGGGTGACGATCGCGAACCGGTTGTCCGCGGTGTCGAGGACGCCGAGCAGCGTCGCGAGCGCTCGCGTGTCGCCGTCGGCCTGGATGCCGTCCAGGCTCCGCGTGGCCAGCAGCCGCAGCAGTTGCGGCTTGGTCAGCGTGAGTGTGAGCTGGGCCGGTGTGCCTTCGGCCGGGCGCGTCTGGGTGAGGACGCCGTTGGCGAGCTGCAGCCTGACGTCCTCCTTCAGGTCGGTGAAACTCCAGTCGATGATCAGCGCGTGATCGGCGGCCCGCGGGCCGTCGACACGGATGGCGAGAGAGTCGAACAGCTGGCCGATCGTCATCGCTATCGCGACCTCGGGGCTCGCGGTGTCGGCGGGTGTCCTGGCCAGGTTGCCGCGCAGTTCGTTTGCGCCCTGCAGGTAGAAGTTGCGCCAGGTGGCGTTCTCCGCGCCGTGCCCGAGCCTGTCGTAGGTGCTGGCGAGCAGCTCGCGGGCCTGTTCGTTGCCGGGGTCGGCGAACACGACGTAGTTGAGCACCTGGGCGATCCAGCGCGGGTCCTCGTGCCGGTCTCTCGCCCGGTCGATGATCGCCTGGGCGCCGCCCATGTACTCGACGTGCTTGCCGGCGGACTCCTGCGGCGGCAGTTCCCACAGGTGGGCGGGATTGCCGTCGAACCAGCCCATGTAGTGCTGGTAGACCGCCTTCACGTCGTGGCTGACTGAACCGTAGTAGCCGCGCGCGTGCCATGCGTGCTCGAGCGCGGGCGGCAGCGCGATCATCTCGGCGATCTCGGTGCCCGTGTAGCCCTTGTTCATCAGCCGCAAGGTCTGGTCGTGCAGGTAGGCGTACAGGTCCCGCTGCTGGGCGAGGAAGGCGGCGATGTGCTCCCGGCCCCAGGTCGGCCAGTGGTGGGAGGCGAACAGCACGTCGGAGGAATCCGCGAACAGCTCGATGGCCTCGGTCAGGTAGCGCGCCCAGGTGTGCGGGTTCCTGACGACGGCGCCGCGCAGCGTGAGCAGGTTGTGCAGGGTGTGCGTGGCGTTCTCGGCCATGCACACGGCGCGCCTGTCCGGGAACTGGAAGTTCATCTCTGCGGGCGCCTCGGTGCCCGGGGTGATCTGGAAGACGATCCGGACCCCGTCCACGAGTTCTTCCTGGCCGGTGCGGGTGACGTCAAGCGTGGGCGGCACCAGCGAGACGGTGCCGGTAGAGACCGCGAGTCCCAGCCCCGTCCCGATGTGGCCCTTAGGATCCTTGGGCAGTTCGGTGCCGTACATGTAGACGGCGCGGCGGTTCATCGCGGTGCCCGCGTAGACGTTCTCGCTGACCGCGTGGTCCAGGAAGCCCGCCGGGGCGATGACCGGGATGTCGCTGTCATCCTCGGTCAGGACGCCGCGCACCCCGCCGAAATGGTCGGCATGCGAGTGGGTATAGATGACCGCCGTCACCGGTCGCTCGCCGCGGTGCTGGCGGTACAGTTCCAGCGCCGCGGCGGCGCACTCCACCGAGATCAGCGGGTCGATCACGATCACGCCGCGGTCGCCCTCGACGAACGAGACGTTCGATAGGTCCAGGCCGCGAACCTGGTAGATCCCGCCGGTCACCTCGAACAGGCCCTGCCGCGCGCACAGCTGGCCCTGCCGCCACAGGCTCGGGCTCGCGGTGTCCGGGCAGTCCCCGTCGAGGAACGCGTAGGCGTCACTGTCCCAGATCACCCGGCCGTCCGCCGCCCGGACCGTGCCCGGCGTCAGCGCCGCCACGAAGCCGCGGCTCGCGTTCTCGAAGTCGGTCTGGTCGGCGAACGACGGATGATCGCCCATGCCACCCCCTTCGGGCCTTAAGCGCGCTGACCGCGGGCCGGGAGAGCTACGCGGCGTACTTCTCGCGCGGCGCGAGAAGCGCCCAGACAATGAACACGTCGAGGGCGATCACGACGACCGACCAGACGGGCTGGTAGGGGATCCACAGGAAGCTCGCCACGGCGCTGCAGCAGGCCAGGACCACGCCAACGACCCGGGCCCACGTCTTGTCCATGAACAGGAAGGCACCGGTCAGGAACACCAGCACGCCGATGACGAGGTGAATCCAGCCCCATCCTGTGATGTTGAGGTTGTACACGTAATTCGGCGAGACGACGAAGAAATTGCCCTTGATGATCGCTGAGAGGCCTTCGAGGAAGCTCCACAATCCTGACACCAGCATGAGCACCGCCGCCGTGATGGTGAGGCCGAGCACCGCGCCGGTCGGCCGGGCCTCGGCGTAGCTGGTGTCATCGAAGCTCTGCGTCGGGCGGGGCACGTAGCCGCGGGCGGCCGGGTCCTGCTGCGTGACGTCGCCGGGGCGACCTCCCGCCGCTGCCCCCGTTGCGGCTCCGGCCGTGCTTCCCGTGGTTCCCGAGGTTCCCGTGGTTCCCGTCGTGGCGTCGCGAGCCGACGGGTCTTGGGCGTGGCTCAATGCTCTGCCTCCTTTCGCAGGTGGTGGCACGGCAAAACCGGCACCACCAGCACGAAGCTACCGACGCCGCGCCAGCAAGATCATCACCCAATCGGGGTGACACGGTTACTCATCCGAACGTACGGGTAGGGTCCTGCGTCGGGGGAGATCTAGGTGACGCATCTGACGCAAGTCGCTCAAATTTCGGGTGAGGCGAAGCATGGCCATGAGTCATGCCTACTTGATGACAAGCTGCGGGTGCCACGGCTAGGTGCCGACGTCATCCCCCGCGGCCGCCTGACCGGGCTGATCGAGCGGGCCGCCACGCACACTGTTACCGCCATCACCGCCCCGGCAGGCGCCGGGAAGACGGTCGCCTGTGCCACCTGGGCGGCCGCTGTCGCCCGGTCGCGGCGTGTGGCGTGGGTGAACCTGGACGAGGGTGACCGTGAGCCGGGCAGGTTCTGGGCATATATAAGTGCCGCGCTCGCCATCGGCGGCTCCGAGTTGACCCCGTCGCTGGTCCCGCGCAGCCGCGGCGCCGCCGACGACCTGCCAATCAGCCTGATGGACACCATGCGCGGGCTCGCGGCCCCGGTCGCGCTCGTCCTTGACGACGTCCACGTGCTCGCGGACAGCGGCGTCCTGGCCGGGCTCGGCTTCCTGATCCACCACGCCCCGCCGGCGCTGCGCATCATCGTGTGCGGCCGCCGCGTTCCCGGCCTGCACCTGGCGCGGATGCGGGTGGCGGGCGACCTCGCTGAGGTGGACGCCGCCGACCTGGCCTGCACGCCGGACGAGGCGGACGCGTACTTCGCCAAGCTGGGCCTGACCGCCGAGGCGGCCGAGCGCGACGACCTGCTCCGCAAGACCGAGGGCTGGATGGCGGGGCTGCGACTGGCGGCGCTGCGCGCCAGCCGGGACGGAACCGTGAACGTCAGCGGCATCACCGGCGACCCGCTGCTGGCCGATTACATGCGCGACGAGGTGCTGGACCGCCAGCCCGCCGCGATCCAGCTGTTCCTGCGCCGGACGAGCGTCGCCGAGCGCCTCACCGGGGAATACGCCGACTGGCTGACTCGCGAGTCCGGCGGCGCCCGGATCCTCGACCAGCTCGAAAGGGAGAACAGCTTCCTGTCGCGCGATGACCACGGCCAGTACCGGTATCACCCGTGCCTGCGCGAGGTCCTGCTCGCGGAGCTGCGCAGGACGCCCGAGGAGATACCGGTCCTGTTCGGCCGGGCCGCCCGCTGGCACGCCGCGCGCGGCGACGTCGTCGCCGCCATGCGCTGCGCGGCGCAGGCGGCGGACTGGGAGCAGGCGTCGCAGGCGCTGGCCGAGGCCGGCATCGTCGGGGTGGTGCCGCAGCGGATGGCCGAACTGGAGGAGGCGCTGCGGCTGTTTCCCGCCGAGCGCCGGTCCGGCGACCCCGTCGTGGCGGCCGCTCTCGCCGCGGCGCGATTGTGCCGCGGCGACCCGGGGTCCGCCGCGGCGTACTGGAGCCTCGCTCAGCAGGGGCTGGCCGGCTGCGCGGAACCCACGCGGTCGCTGGTCGAGCTGTGGCTGGCGGCGCTGCGGGTGATGCAGTCCGCGCAGGCGCGTGACCCGGAGCCGAGCGCCCTCGCCGATGGCTGGGCACTTGCCGAGCAGACGCAGGCCAGGGCGGGCGCGCTATCCGCGCACCGTGCGCTCGGCATGCTGTGGCTCGCGCTCGGCACCGGGATGCTGTGGCGCTGGCGGATCGCGGACGCGCGCCGGGCGCTCGGCCACGCGAGCCACCAGCTGGCGGCCGCCGGGCTGGCCGGGCCGCTCGACCGCGCCCGCGGCTGGCAGGCGCTCGCCGAGGCGCTCTACGGCGACCTCGGGGCGGCCGAGGAGATCATCACCCAGCTGCGCGGCGCCGACACACAAGACCCGCCGGCCCGGCACCTGACGACGCTAACCGGCGCCCTGCTGGCGCTCGAGCGAGACGAACTGCGGTCGGCCGGGGAACTGCTCGATTCGCTCGACGGCGCGGCCTTCGAGTCCCTGCCCGGCGAGCCGGACATGGACATGCTGCGGATGCTGATCCGGGCGCTGGTCATGCTCGGCGGGGGAGACAGCGCCGGCGCGCGCAGCATCATGGTGCTGCTGCGCGACAAGTGCGGTCCGCTGCTGCTGCCGCTCGATGTGTTCGACGCGCATGTCGCGCTGCAGGCCGGGGACATCCCCGACGCCGCCGCGGCGCTTGGCGCGGTGTCCTGTGCTGCATCCGGCACGGCCGGCGTGGCGGCCGGCGCGGACGGCGCGGCGGCCGTGGAGGCGGACGGACAGCTGGGGGGGTCGGCACGGATCGTGATGTCCGCGCGGCTGCTGCTAGCGCAGGGCGACCCCGCGGCGGCGCTCGGCACGGCCGGCCTGTGCCTTGACAGCCCGGCCTTGCCTGATGTCACGCTGCGGAACCGGATCACGGCGCTGCTCACGGCCACCATCGCGAACCGTCGGCTCAGCGCGCACGCCGCCGCCGCGGCGCTGCTCGAGCAGGCGCTGATGATCGCCGAGCCGCACGGCGCGTACCGGCCGTTCCTCGATTTCGGCGGGGCGATCCACTCGGCGATCGCCATCATGGTGCCACCGGCCAGCCCGGCCGCCGCGTTCGCCGCGCGGGTGCAGGAACGCTTCGTGTGCCAGCTGCCGCCCAAGGCCGCGGGCAACGGGTCGGCCGCCGACGGGGCACCGCCGCTGACCGCGAGCGAGATGGCCGTGCTGCGGCTGCTGCACTCCCATCTCACCAACCAGGAGATCGCGGACGCGCTGTACTTGTCGGTCAACACCATCAAGACCCACCTGCGGTCCACCTACCACAAGCTCGGGGTGACGTCCAGGCGGGACGCCGTCGCGCGCGGCCGCCGCCTGCAGCTGCTCTGACCCTGGCTACCCGAGTAGGCGGGCCTTGGCGGCGGCGAACTCGTCGTCGGTCAGTGCCCCGCTGTCGTGCATCGAGGCCAGCTCGGTGAGCTGATCCGTGAGACTGGGCGCGGCCGGCCCCTGTCCCGCGCCCTGACCTGACCCCTGCGGGGGAGCGGCCTGTGCTGCCTGTGGCGCTTGCTGAGACTGCTCCAGGTCGCTGATCCGCTCGTCCTGCGCGGCCTCCTGCTGTGATCGCTGTGCCGAGCGGTTGGCCGTGGCCCGGCCCGCGAGATAGGCACCGCCGCCGACCGCCGCGGCACGGAGCAGCGGCCGCCGCCGTACGACGGCGCGGCGCATCGGAAACATCGGATGTTCCTCTCCGTAACGTTCGAGTCCGGGCGTGAGCCCGGTCATCTAGGTTCACCCATGTACATGCCACGATGAGCCGGCCGTTACGCCACCCTTACCGGGTGACCGCCGGGCGCCTGGTGACAGCCCACGCGAACCGGGAGCATCCGGCGGCCGGGACCCGCCCGGCCGCGCCGGCCGTGTTCACCTCTGGCGGGTGATAAGAGTCGGCGCGAAGCAGGGCAGCATGTTGCTCCGACAGAAGTGACTCGGTGACGGCGGCAGGAGCAAGCGTTGCCGGAGGACAGCAACGGACCCGGCCCGGCAGCCGGCTCCGAGAGTAAGCGAACGGGAGCCCCCGAAAACACGGCGGGCCCGACGAACATGCCCGCGACCGTGGAAAGCACGCCTGCGAGCGAGGCAGGCGCGAGCACCGCGAGCACTCAGCCGGTTCCCAAGCCGAGACCGGGGAAGCAGATCCCGGATGGCGGGGAAGCCGGAGCAGGCGGGGAAGCCGGTGCAGGCGAGGCAGCCGAGGCAGCCGAGGAAGGCAAGGCAGGCGAGGAAGGCAAGGCACGCGGGGAAGGCAAGGCAGGCGGGGAAGGTGAGGCAGGCAGGGAAGGCGAAGCAGGCGAGGAAGACGAGCGCGCCGAGATTGAACGGCTGCGCGCCGAAGTCAGCCAACTGCGCGACGAACAGGGCCGCGGCGGCGGCAAGCGCAAAGGCCGGTGGCGCGCACCGGTCTCGGCGGTGCTGATCACGCTCGGCTGCATCCTCGCCCCCGTCTCGGTGCTCGGCGTCTGGGCCGCCAACCAGGTGTCCAATACGGACAGGTATGTGGCGAACATGGCGCCGCTGATCCAGGAGCCGCCGATCCAGCAGGCGCTGAGCGCGCGGATCACGTCAGAGATCACCAGCCATCTGAACGTGCAGGCGACCGCCAACCAGGCGGCCGCCCAGCTCGCCGCGGACCGCCTGCCCAAGCTCGCGAACCTGCTGAAGACCTTCTCCGGCCAGATCGCCAGCGGCGTCAACAGCGCCATCGCGGCCGCGGTGGCCAAGGTCGTGGCAAGCCCGGCGATGGCCGTGGTCTGGACGCAAGCCAACCGGATCGCGCACGCCGGGATCGTGCGGGTGCTGTCCGGCCAGGGCGGCGGCGCGGTCGACGTGAAGAACAACGAGGTCGTGCTCAACCTCGGACCGCTCATCACCCAGGCTAAGCAGCAGCTCAGCGCCCGCGGACTGACGATCGTGAACAACCTGCCGACGGTCAACGCCACCTTCCCGCTGTTCGCGGCGCCCAACCTGGCCAAGGCGCAGCAGGGATACCGGCTTATCGTCACGCTCAGGTGGGTGCTGCCGTTCCTCGCGCTCGCGCTGCTCGCGGCAGGGGTCTACGTGGCCAGGCGGCATCGGCGCGCGCTGATCGGCGCGGCGCTCGGCCTGGCCGCGTCGATGCTCGTGCTCGGCATCGCGCTGACGATCTTCCGCAGCGTCTACCTGAACAGCGTCCCCTCGACAGTCTCCTCTGACGCGGCGGCGGCGCTGTACGACACCCTGATCCGGTTCATCAGGCAAGGGCTGCGCGTGATTCTCGTGGTCGCCCTGGTCATCGCGGCCGGCGCGTTCCTCACCGGCCCGTCCGTCACCGCCGTCCGCACCAGGCAGGGGGTGAAATCCGGCATCGACTGGCTGCGGACGCGCGGTGAGCGGGCCGGGGTGCGGACCGGCCCGGTCGGTGAATGGACCGGCTCGCACAAGACCCTGCTGCGCGCCGTCGCGGTCGCGATTGTCGGCGTGATCTTCGTCTTCTGGAGCCACCCGACCGTGGCCGTCGTGATCTGGCTCGTGGTGCTGCTGGTGGTGCTGCTCGGCCTCATCGAGCTGATCGGCCGGCCGGCCGGACCGCGGGCAGCCCCACAGTCATGAACCGCGTTCACGGCGGATGACGCCATGATCGCCCAGGCAGCAGGCTTCGCCGTTCTCGCGGCCATCTCCCCGACGGCGCTGATCGTGATGGCGGTGTTCCTGGCCTCGGCCGAGCCCAGGCTGACGGCGCTGGCCTACGTGACCGGCGCCTTCACCATGACCGTCGTCATGGCGATCGTGGTGCTCTACGTGCTGCGCACCACTGGCCTGAACCTGGCGCCCCAGCACGATCCGCGCTACGAGTTCCGGCTCGCGCTCGGCGTCCTGGCGCTGGCCGGCGCCATCCTCCTCGCCGTGCTCAACCGTCCCCCGCCGGATCCCGCGCAGCCGCGCCAGGGGCTCATGTCCCGGCTCATCGCCACGCCGAGCCCGAAGACGGCCTTCGCGGCCGGCGTGCTGATCTTCGCGCCGTCGGCGACCTTCATCGCCGCGGTCCAGGTGGTCGCCACCGCGGAGGCGGGCGTGCCGATCACGGCGCTGACGCTGGTGATCATCATCCTGCTCACCTGCATGGTCGTCTGGCTGCCGCTGCTGACCTACCTGGCCGCCCCCGACGCCACGACACGGCGGCTCAAGGCCATCAACGACGGGATCCGCGCGCACGGCAAGCGCGTAGGGATCTACGCGCTGGCCCTGGCCGGCCTGATCCTCATCGTCAATGGCGCCCTCGGCCTGGCGGGCGTGATCTAGGAAATCGATTCCCCCGGCCAGTTCCCCCGCCAGGGGTGAGGCGGCGGCGCCGCCGGCGCGGGTGAATAGACCTCAGGGGACATAGGAAGGGAGGTCGGCGACCGTGGGCGTTGGCATCAGTGCCTTCCTCGTTATCGTCGGCGCGATCTTGCGCTTCGCAATCACCTGGTCAGGCAGCTGGATCGACCTGCAGGTCGTGGGCGTGATCTTCATGATCGGCGGCGGCGTCGGGCTGATCGCGAGCATCGTGGTCGCGCTCATGCGGCGCCGCAACCAGCGTTCCGCGCAGGTCTACGAGGAGCGGCGCTACATCGAGCCGCCGCGCTGACCTCCCGGACCGGGCGCCGCGCGGACCACGCAGCGCAATCCCAGGTGCGCGGTCGAGGTGTCGACCGCCTCGCCCTGCCGGGCCGCGGGCCGGTACCTCAGGCAGTAGTTGGGCGCGCACAGGTGCGAGCCGCCCTTGATCACCCGGCGCGGGATGCGCTCAGCGGCGGCGCTAGGCTGGCTGGGCGCTGGCGCGCAGCATGGAGGCTTGTCAGCCGAAGCCGCGGGTGCCGCGAAGTAGTCGCTGGTCCACTCCCACACGTTTCCCGCCATGTCGAACAGGCCGAAGCCGTTGGGCGGGAAGCTGCCGACCGGCGACGTGCCGCGCTTGCCCGGCGGTTTCAGGCTTTGCCACGGGAACTCACCAACCCAGGTGTTCGCCATCACCCGGCCCTCAGGCGCGGGGTCGTCGCCCCAGGTGAACACGGCGCCCTCGAGGCCGCCGCGCGCGGCGGACTCCCATTCGGCCTCCGTCGGCAGTTCCTTGCCCGCCCAGGCCGCGTAGGCGTCGGCGTCCTCGGCCGCCACGTGGGTCACCGGATGCTGGTCCAGGCCGTGCAGGGTGCTGCCCGGACCGCCCGGGTGCCGCCAGCAAGCGCCCGGGGTGTACCGCCACCACTGTGAGACGTCGCGCAGGTCCACCGGCCCGCTAGTGGCAAAGAACACCAGCGAGCCGGGGACGAGCAGCGCCGGATCAGCGTCCGAGTACACGGCCGGATCGAGCGGGCGCTCGGCCACGGTCACATACCCCGTTGACCGCACGAACCGGCGGAACTGCGCGACGGTGACCGGCCGGGAGTCGATCCAGAAGCCACCGACCGAGACCTGTCGCACCGGCCGCTCCTCGGGGTAGAACTCCGCCGACCCCATCAGGAAGCTGCCGCCTGGCACCCACACCATGTTCTTCGTCAGGCCCCGAGCGGGCCCGGCCGCCACCGCCACGGAAGTCACTCGCGCGCCATCATGGCGACGGCTTCCCGCTCCAGGTCCACGTACGGCTTGCCGCTGACGTTGACGACGACCCTTTTAATGGTGCCGTCGGTGAACCGCCACGGCCTCGTGCCCGGATAGTCATCGGTGACCGGCTCGCCGCTGTCCCGGCCGATGCATAGCCCTTCGCCCGCGATGGAGAACTTTCCTGGCTGGGTCCTGATCCGGCCCTCGGCGACCTTCCTGTCGCCGTAGTACAGGGAGAGCATGCCGGTGGCCACGCCACCCGGATCCTCGCCGTCCTTGTCGAACGACGCTGAATAGATCAGGTTCTCGCCGGTGGGGATCTCTTCACCGGCGACGATCCGCTGCTCCACGCTCCCGACGAAGTTATAGACGTAGTGCAGCCGGTTGTCCCTGATGTACAGCGCGTGGCCGCCGAACCGTGATCCGTGCGCGAACAGGACGCCCCAGGCACCCCCCGGGTTGTCGACCAGCGCCCCGATCGAGTACGAGCGGTTACGGATGTTCACCGCCTGCGACTCCGGCACCTCGGCCGTGTCGGGGTAGTACGCGTAGCTGTCCCGCGGCGCGGTGAGCACTGGGCGCGGCGTGGTGAGGATCTCCACCGCGCCCCTGTCGTCGAGCGGGAACGCCCCGTTCGCCCCGGCCTCGGCGTACCACAGGGCGATCATGTCCCGCAGCCTCCCCGGCTCCTGCTCGGCCAGGTTGCGGCACTCCGAGCGGTCGGCGTCGGTGTGGTAGAGCTCCCAGGTGTCGCTGCCGAAGTCGCTCCACCCGGCGCACACGATGTGCGTGGTGACGGCCTTCCAGCCGTCGTGCCAGATGCCGCGCGAGCCGAGCATGGAGTAGAACTGGGTCCGTCTGGCGGGCTTGGAGTTCGGGTCGTCGAAGCTGTATCGCATGCTGACCCCGTCGAAGGCCGACTGCGCGTAGCCCTTGATGGCGTCAGGGGGCGTGACGTCGAGGACGTCGAGGATCGTCGGCACCACGTCGATGGCGTGGTGATACTGGTGGCGGATCTCCCCGCGCGCCTTCGTGCCCTTCGGCCAGGAGATGATGCAGGGATCGGCGGTGCCGCCGTTGAACTCGTAGCGCTTCCACATCTTGAACGGAGTGTTGAAGGCCATCGCCCAGCCGGTGGGGTAGTGGTTGTAGGTCCTGGGGCCGCCGAGGTCATCGATCATGGCGAGGTTCGCAGCCATGTCGTCGGCAATCCCGTTGGCCATCTTGTTCTCGTTCACCGAGCCGTTCGGGCCGCCCTCCCCGGACGCGCCGTTGTCGGACACCAGGATCACCAGCGTGTTGTCGCGCTGTCCGATCTCCTCCAGGTAGTCAAGGAGGCGCCCGATGTGGTGGTCGGCGTGCGCGAGGAACCCCGCGTACACCTCGGCCATCCGGCGGAACAGGCGTTTCTCATCCTCCGACAGCGAATCCCAGGGCCTGGTGGTGTCCATCTCCATCATCGGCTTGCGCGGGTCGGTGTGCGACTCCATCGTGCCGAGCGGGTTGACCGGCGGCAGCTCGGTGTCCGGCGGGACGATGCCCATGTCCTTCTGCCTGGCCAGGGTCTGCTCGCGTATCGCCTCATAGCCCATGTCGAACCGGCCGCGGAACTTCTCGATCCACTCCTTCGGCGCGTGGTGCGGCGCGTGACACGCGCCCGGCGCGTAGTACAGGAAGAACGGCTTGTCCGGGGCTATCACCTTGGCGTCCTTGATGAACTCGATCGCCTTGTCGGTGAGGTCTTGCGTCAGGTGGTAACCGTCCTCCGGCGAGCGCGGCTGGTCCACCGGGTGGTTGTCGTAGACGAGGTCCGGGTACCACTGGTTGGTCTCCGCGCCGAGGAAGCCGTAGAAGCGTTCGAACCCGCGCCCGGTCGGCCAGTTCCGCCGCGGCGAGGCGACGTTCATCTCCGCCTCGGGACACAGGTGCCACTTGCCGACCGCGTAGGTATTCCAGCCGCGCTCGCCGATGGTCTCCGAGACCATGCCGTTTTCCGGCGGGATCGTGCCGCTGGCGTTCGGGAATCCGGTGGCGGCCTCGGTGATGCAGGCCATCGAGTTGCGGGTGTGGTTACGCCCGGTCAGCAGGCACGACCGGCTCGGCGAGCACAGCGCCGTGGTGTGCCACTGCGTGTAGCGCACGCCAGCCGCAGCGATCCGGTCGATGTTCGGCGTGTCGATCGGGCCGCCGTAGCAGCTCATCGCCGAGAACCCCACGTCGTCCAGGACGATGTACAGCACGTTCGGCGCCCCGTACGGCGCGACCGGCGGCTCGAACGGCGTCCAGTCCGGCTCCGAGTCGCGGATGTCGACGTTGATGGTCCCCTTGAACGGCTTCGCCACGATGACTCCTCGTCGTCTGCAGGCCCCGGCAGACGACGATCGTTTCGCGCCTGGCCGGGCGCTGACGCCACCCGCACCGGGTGATCGCCGCAAGCTAACCAGCCGGGCCGGCCCTGACGACGGCCGCCCGGACCGCGTCCACGAGCCCCTCCAGCGGGAGCCGGCCGTCGACCCGGGCGCCGTCGACGTAGAACTTCGGCGTCGAGTTGACGCCGTTGCGGATGCCTTCGGCCACGTCGCCTTCGATCCGGGCGGCGTAGACGTTGCCTGTCACCTCGTTGATGAACCGGCCGGTGTCCAGGTCCAGGCGCTCGGCGTAGCCGACCAGGGTGTCGAGGTCGAGGCGGGAGGAGGGACGTAGCAGCAGCTCGTACATGTCCCAGAACCTGCCTTGGGCGCTGGCCGCCTCCGCTGCCTCGGCCGCCTGTTTCGCGTGCGGGTGCAGCTGCGGGATGGGGAAGTTCCGGAACACGAACCTGACCGCGTCCGGGTAGCGGCCCAGCAGCTCATGGACGTCGCGTGCTGCTCCACGGCAGAACGGGCACTCATAGTCGCCGTACTCCAGGACCGTGACCGGCGCATGGAGCAGACCGCGCACGTGATCATCGGCCGTGATGGCGGGCGCGCTGAATTCCTCGACCGGACTTCCCATGTCCGTCGTACTTCCCTCGCGTGGCCACCCGCATGCCGCGGACTCCCGGAACCCGCCGCCTTGAGGGCATGCGCTGTTGGTTCCAGGTGTCTGCGTGATTTACGTCACGTCGATGTTGAGAAAAACTTGCGACGCCGTTCCCATTTACGGCACACTGGTGTTGTGAAAACTGCCGGGGTGCCCGACGTGCCCGGCGCCGCCGCGCGCGACGCCGGGAATGTCGCGTCCCCGGCGAACGCTGCACTACATGGCGCGCACCCGGCGCATGGCACCGAGCGCGGCACACGCGGCCAGGTCGCCAGGCTGATCCTCGAGTTCGGCCCGTCGACCGCCGCGACGCTGGGCGGCAGGCTAGGGCTGACACCCGCGGCGATACGACGGCACCTGGACAACCTCATCGCGGAAGGCATGATCGAAACCCGCACCGCCCGCACCTACGGTAACCGCGGCCGCGGACGGCCGGCCAAGCTCTTCGTCATCACCGACGCCGGGCGCAGCGCTTTCGAGCACGCCTACGACGACCTTGCGACCAGCGCGCTGCGGTTTGTGGCGGACCGGCTGGGGCAGCAGGCGGTCACCGAGTTTGCCCGGCGCCAGGTGTCCGAGCTCGAGCGGCGCTACGCGTCGGCCGTGACCGGCGACCTGCGGGCGAAGGTGCAGGCCCTGGCGGAGGCGCTGTCCGCCGACGGGTACGCCGCGTCGGCGGGCCCGGCGCCGGCGATCGGCCCAAGAGGACTTGCTGGCGAGCAGATCTGCCAGCACCATTGCCCGGTCGCGCACGTCGCGGCCGAGTTCCCGCAGCTGTGCGAGGCGGAGACGGAAGCGTTCGGCA
>Ga0187807_1000095_pt1 | contig 23953 bp, 19 predicted proteins | sample NC_wetland_sal_i_4_FD_132432 | JGI IMG/M metagenome (GOLD analysis project Ga0187807, IMG submission 132432) | Wetland sediment microbial communities from Neuse River Estuary, North Carolina, USA - ASW_2 | ecosystem: Environmental > Aquatic > Freshwater > Wetlands > Sediment | place: USA: North...
ACCGGTCATGCGCCAGCTCGTAGCAGCCGTAGCCGGACGCGGTGCTCGGGTCGGTGACCAGCTCGCCGGTCAGCCATGCGAACAAGTAGTCCTTGGCCGAGGCGATGGCCGCGGTGGCGGCCGCGCGGGCCGGGTCGGCCCGCGCGATCCGGGCGAACATCGGCAGCAGGTAGCGGCCGTCCACCCACTGGCCGGTCAGCCGGTACAGCGCGGTGGCGCCGCAGCGCTCGCGGAACTCCTCGCCCAGGTCGTCGGCCCGGCTATCCTGCCAGGTGACGGCCGGTCCGTTCGGCTGGCCGTCCGGGCCGAGGGTGACGAGCGTGGGAATCATGCCGGACAGGCCGATGGCCCGCCAGCGCCGGGGCGGGACCGCCTGGCCGAGTTGCGCCGCCGCCTGTTCCACCGCGCGCCGCCAGTCGCCGGCGTCCTGCTCGTACGCCCCCGGAGCGGGCTGGTGCGTGCGGTAGGCCGCGGCAGACCTGGCGAGGATCCTGCCGGACGCGGACAGCGCCACCGCCTTGAGCCCGGACGTGCCGAGATCGAGCCCGATGTAGACGTCGCCGTCGCGATCGGCCGGGTCCGCGGGAGCGGGTCCTTGCCCGGCCGCGGTCATGCGGGCTGGGGCCCGGCCAGTTCCTCCTCGACAGTGTCACCGTGGCTGGTCGTCGGATCGGAGTAGAACCTCGACTTCCCGACATACTGAGAGACGAACGAGAGCACCAGGCCGACCGCCGCGAGCCCGAACCCGAAGCCGAGCTGGACTCCGTTGAGCTGGCCCTGCTCCAGCGTGTAGATGATCACGAACAGCATGAACGCCGCGCCCAGGCCGGGCAGGAACCCGCCGAGGAAGAAGTCCGACGCGGTGCTCATGATGGTACGGCGGTAGTACCAGACCGCCGCGCTCGCGGTGAGCAGGTAGAACATCGCCGCGATCAGGCCGAGCGTGCTCACGATGTCCGCCAGGGCCTTGCCGATGGAGCCGGTCAGCGTCGTACCCCACAGGAACACGATGTTGAGCAGCCCGAACAGGATCGTGGCGTGCCACGGGGTGCGGAACCCGGGGTTGATGTTCGCGAACCAGCGCGGGAAGGTGCGGTCGCGGCCCATGGCGTAGGAGATCCGCCCCGCGCTGACGATGGCGGCCAGCAGGGAGGCGAGCGTGCCGCCGAGCACGGCGACGATCATGACGTTCCCCCAGCCCGTGCCGCCGATCAGGTCGCCGACGTAAGCCAGGATGTTGCCCGCGTTGGCCTGCATGTCCTTGTTGGGCGCGACGCCCTGCAGGCACAAGATCACGCCGGCGTAGATGACGAACAGGACCACCACGCTGGCCACGCCGGCCCGGCCGGCCTGCTTGCCCCTGGCCTCCTCGCTGACGTAGGCGGCGGTGTCCCATCCGGAGTACAGGAAGATGGCCAGCACGCAGCCGGAGACCAGCGCGCTGAACCCGCCGGCGCCCCCGATGGTGAACCAGGACCCCGCGATGTGCACCGTGTTATGCAGGTGGTGGCCGTAGATGCCGACCACGGCGGCGATGGAGAAGCCGACCAGCAGGCCGTACTCGAAGATGGCCCAGCCCCACGAGAACCGGGCCGACAGCCGGATCCCGAGCGCCGCGACGACCAGGACGAGGACGTCGAACCCGGTGCCGACTGCGGCGACCGCATAGACGTTGTTGGCGGCCGAGTCGCTGAAGAAGCTCAGCATGTAGGTGCCGAGCGGCACGGTCAGGCTGGTCGTGCCGACGCAGTAGTACATCAGCATGATCCAGCCGCCGAAGAACCCGGCGTGCGGGTTGAGGGCCCGGCCGACCCAGGAGTAGGTCGCCCCGGCACTGCGCTGCCAGGCGTTCAGCCGCTGGTAGCCTACTGCGATGCCGAGCATCGGGATGAAGCAGATCACGATGGGCAGGAAGCTGGCGTAGGCAACGGTGGACAGCAGGACCGCCAGCGTGACCGCGATGCTCTGCGTCGGGCCGGAGCTGGCCATGGACATGACGACGACGTCGCCGATATGCAGGGCGGAGTCCTTCAGACTGCCGGCCGGTCGCTTAAGAGACTGTTCCCCGGGCGGGGCGGCACTACTGCTGGCAGGCGATGACATGACGCGTCTCCGTCTCGGGTGGCGTGGCGCGGGGCGGACACCGTGCTGTATAGGGGCAGGAAAGAACCGTTTTTGCCCGTTATGCCCCGACAGTAAATGAAGACTGTCTATGAATCAATAGCCAGCGGAGACGTAACCAGGAGAGTTTTATATTGTTCGATTAGCCGCGCCCGTTGCCGCTCGTCAGCCGCGCGCGATAAAAAATGGTCAATGAATGGCCGGCCGCCTGCGCCCGATGACGGCGAACGCCTCTTGCGCCGCGCCGAGCATGTCGTCCACGTCTTTGGCCGTGTGCACAAGCGAAAGGAACAGGTTTTCGTACTGGCTCGGGTGGAACAAGACCCCGCGCAGCAGCATCTCCTGCCACCACCGGGTGAAAAGCTCCTCGTTGGCGTAACGCTCCGCGTCCCGCCAGTTCCTGATCGGCCGGTCGCTGAACCAAATCTGGAAGACCGTGCCAAGCCCCTCCACGATCACCGGGAGGCCCGCCTCGGTGGCGAGCTTGCGCAGCCCGCTCATCAGGGTCTCCCCGAGCGCGCGCTGCCGCTCGAACAGGCCGGGCTCCGCTAGCGCGTCCATGGTCGCGCTCACCGCGGCGCACGCGATCGTGTTGGCGTTGTAGGTGCCCGAGTGCGAGTAGCGGCCCTCGGCGATCATCGACATCGCCTCCCGGGAGCCGCCGATGGCGGCCACAGGGAAGCCACCGCCGAGGCCCTTGGCCATGGTGGTCAGGTCGGGTGTCACACCGAAGTACTCCTGGGCGCCGCCGCGCGCGAAGCGGAATCCGGTGATGACCTCATCGAAGATGAGCAGCGCCCCGTGCTTGCGGGTTTGTTCGCGCAGCAGTTCCAGGTAGCCGGGCTCGGGCAGGATGCAGCCGGTGTTGAACACCGCCGGCTCGGTGATCACCGCGGCCACCTGATCGCCGCGCTCCTCCATCACCGCCGTGAAGCTGTCCGGGTCGTTCCAGGTCAGCACGATGAGGGTGGCCTCGAGCTCGGCCGGCACGCCGGGGCCTGACGGGACTGGCCGCGGCATGCTGGCCGGGCCTGCCAGCTGCGGATCTACGTGGTTGCTCCAGTAAACGGTGTCCTGCCAGCCGTGGTAGTGCCCCTCGAAGCGGATGATCAGCCGCCGGCCCGTGTGCGCGCGGGCCAGCCGGACGGCCGTCCCGACGACCTCGCTGCCGGAGTTGGAGAACCGGACCAGCTCGACTCCCGGCACCGCCTCGGTGACTTTGCGGGCGGCCTCGATCTCCAGCTCGTAGGGCAGCCCGAAGCAGGTGCCCAGCCCGCTGACGGCGGCCGTGACGGCCCGGGTCACGGCCGGATGCCGGTGGCCCAGGATCATAGGGCCCAGGCCGAGCAGGTAGTCGACGTACTCATGCCCGTCGGCGTCGCGCAGCCGCGACCCGGAGCCCTCGGCGATGAACGGGGGATACGGCTTCCAGCCGAACTTCACCGTGCGGGCGCTGCTGCCGGCGCCGCCCGGAATATAGCGGCTGGCCTCGGTGAACAGCTCACCAGACCGGCGCGCCCATTGCCGGTAACGCGCATCGAAAGCTCGCTGGTCCAAATCGACGGGCTCCTATCTCATCTCATTACCGCTCATCAGCGTTTATCTCATCAGCGTTTTGGCGGCGGCTGTCTGTGCTGCTATGTCACAATACGCGAGTGATTTCGCGCGCGGCTGGGAGCGTAATCACAAGCGGCCAGGCACAAACGGAGCGCTCATGACCGAACATTCACCAACTGCGATCCCGATGCCTGTCCGGGTCGCCGCCGCCCCGGACAAGCTCGAGCCGGACGCGATCGGCGTCGCCCAGGACACGATCATCGGGCTGGCCTCGTCCGCTCCCGCGGCGACCATGGCGGTCACGCTGGCCGGCCTGGCGGCGACCGCCGCCTACGGCGGCGGAGCGGTCATCGTCTTGTGCGGCATCCCGATGCTGATCCTGGCCAACACCTACCGCAGGCTGAACCTGTGGAACGCCAACTGCGGCGCCTCGTTCGAGTGGGTCGGCCGCGCGATCAATCCCTACCTGGGTTTCATGGTCGGCTGGCTGATGCTGGCCGGCTGCCTGACCGGGACGATCTCGGTGGTGGTGGTCCTGTCCCCGGCGGTGCTGGATGTCTTCGGCGCCAGTGCCACGAGCACCTGGCCGAACATCCTGATCAGCACCGGTGTCATCGTGCTCATGGCCGTGATCGCGGCGATCGGCATCCGCATCACCGCGCACACCCAGGTCGGCATGGCGGTGATCGAGTACGTGATCCTCATCGGCTTCTCCGCCTGGGCGCTGATTGAGGTGCTCCGCCACGGCGTCGGCACGTTCCCGATCACCAGGAGCTGGTTCAGCCTCACCGGGATCGGCGGGAAGGGCGACCTCGCCCAGGGGCTTCTGATCGCGGTCTTCATGTACACCGGCTGGGACGCCACCGTCTACGTCAACGAAGAGGTGACCCGCCGGCGGGTCAACCCGGGCCGGGCCGCGGTGTTCGCGGTCGCGCTGCTCATCATCCTGTACGCCGTGCCGCAGGTCGCCATGCAGGGCGTGGCGTCGCCGGCCCGGCTGCAAGCGCACTCCTCCTCGGCGCTGGTGTTCGTCGCCCAGGTGCTTGGCGGCGGCGGGTGGGCCAAGGTGATGGCCTTCGCGCTGGCCCTGTCGGTGATCGCGTCCACCGGCACCGGCATCGTGATCACCTCCCGGATCGCGTACGGGATGGCCAGCCACCAGGTGCTGCCGTCGGCCCTGGCCAACGTGAGCCCCCGCCATCGCACCCCCGTCACAGGCACCGCGATCATCGCCGTGATCCTCATCGCCGCCACCTGGGCGTACCTGCTGTCCACCTCGATCGCGACCGTCTTCACCGACGTGGTAAGCGTGACCGGCCTGCTGTTCGCTACCTTCTACTTGTTCACGGCACTCTCGGCCGTCATGTACTACCGGCGCCGGATCTTCAGCCGTTTCCGGGACGCGGTAGTGGTCGGCGTCCTTCCGCTGGCCGCCGCCGTGTTCCTGGGCTGGGTGATCACCAAATCGCTGCAGACCGCCCCCGCCTCGGAGAAGTGGTCCATCGTGGGCATCCTCGGCGTCGGCGTGTTCTTGATGCTGGTCGCCCGGTTCGGCCTGCGCGCGCCGTTCTTCCAGATCCCGCTGGAGAGCGCGAGCAGGGAAGGCTGAGCGAGCGGCTGGTCCCCGGTCCCTGCCGGGGACCGGGGACCAGCCGTCTCCTAGCTGGGCCCGTTGATGTTGGTCAGGCTGGTCCGGGCGGCCACGGTGAGCGGATCGGAGACGGGCAGGCTCAGTTCGCAGCGTTCCACCGTCTCGGTGAGCAACCGCACCGCGTCGGTGCGGCGGCCGACCGCGGCGTAGGCGTGCGCGAGGTTCAGGCAGGCCGTCAGCGTATCGGGGTGATCGGCGCCTAGCGTCCCCGTGTACGCCGCCCGGGTCTGCTCGGCCAGCCGCACCGCGGCGGCCATCTTGCCCGCGGCGTGATAGGCGGCGCCGAGGGCGCCGCGCGCGGCGATCGTGTCCAGGTGGCCGGTGCCGAGGACGCGATCGCGGTCGGCGACGACCCGCTCGTACTGCGAGATCGCGGCCTTGAGCTGGCCGTCGGCCAGGTAGGCCTCGGCCAGCTTCTGCCGGACGGCCGTCGTGTCGGCGTGCCGGGAACCCTGCACGCGCTCCCGGTCCGCGAGCACGCGGCGGTACAGGGTGATCGCCTCGGCGAACTGGCCCGCGGCCCGGTGCGCGGCGGCGAGGTCTTCGCGGGCGCTCAGCGCCGCGGTGCTTTCGGATCCCTGCGTCCGGTCCCGGCCGCTGGCGGCCTCGGTAAGGACGGTGGTGGCCTCGCTGTACCAGCCCGCGCGTACCAGCGCGAGCCCCAGGTCACGGGTGGCGTCGACCGTGCCAGGATGGTCCGGTCCGAGCGCGCCCGCCCGCTCGCGGAGGACGTCTCGCAGCAGCGAGATGGCCTGCATCGGCTGCCCGGCCGCCAGGTAGGCCGCGGCGAGCCGTTCGCTGATGCCGGAGGTTTCCTGATGGTCGGGTCCGAGCACCCGGCCGCTGGCGGTGGCCAGCTCCGCCCACCACGCGACGGCGGGACCGGTCAGCCGGGCGGCGTCGAGGCTGCGCCCGGCCCGGAGCAGCAGCGGATGGCAGCCGCCTTCCCACAGCAGGTCTCCGGCGGACTGCCGCAGGTGTTCCGCGCACGAGCGGAGCGCGCGGGACAGCGACTCCGGCGCATCGTCCGCGGGCCACGCCTGCAGCACCGCGTCGGCGGCCGCGACGGCCGCGCCCTTGCGCATCCCGTCCGGCATCGCGGCCCGGACGGCCGCCAGGACCGGCCAGCTCATCCGCAGCAGCGGCGGCGACAGCGCCTCGTCGGCCGAAACCAGGCCGGCCTGCCCGAGGGCCGCCAGGCCGTCCCGCACCGCCTGGAGCGCCTGGACCGGCGTGGGCGCGGCGCCCGCCCCGGGGAAGGCGCAGTACTCCCGCGCGGCCAGGGTCTCGAAGACCGTCACCGGGATGCCGTTGCCGTCGAGCAGGGCGGCGAGCACGAGCAGGGACTGCGCGGTGCGCGGCGCGAGCAGGTCGGCGTGATCCATGGAGAGCGCCCAGGTGATCGCGCCCGGCGCGAGTTCGCCGGCCCCGTCTGTGCCCGCCCCGCCCATGCTGGCCGAAGCAGCCTGCTCCTTGCGGCGCGTGAAGTGCTCACGGTAGTCGTGGCACGTCAGCTCCGAGGTCGCGATCACCGCGCTGGCCTGGGCGAGGGCCAGCGGATCGCGGTCGAGGTCGCCGACGAGGTCGATGGCCCCCTGCCGCTGGTCGAGGTCCGCGGCGAGCCGGCCGATCAAGTAGGTCAGCGCCTCCCGGCGGCTGTACTGCCCGACCGGGATCGCGCCCGCCCGCCGCTCCGCCAGGGCCGCGAGCACGGCCTGGTCCGCCGTGGTGACCAGGACCCGCCCGGCCGGCCCGGCGGGCCATAGCCGCTCGTCGAGAGCGCCGGTGAGGTCGTCGAGCACCACGAGCCACGGACGGGCCGTCTCGCGCAGCCAGCCGAGCAGCCGGCCGGACACCGTCTCGGCGTCACCCGCCAGCTGAAGCCCGAGCGCGGCCGCCGCCTCCGCGTAGCCAGACAGCACCGACGCGTGGTCCGCCGCGGTCACCCAGAGCACCAGCTCTACGGCGCCGTCCTGCAGCAGCGACCGCGCGAAAGACACCGCGAGCTGAGTCTTGCCTGACGAATCCCGCCAGCCGCGGGCGTCCGAACCCCGCCTGTCGCCCCGCCTGTCGCCCGCCCTGTCAGTGGGCCAGCCGCCCGGCCAGTCACCCGGCCGGTCCGCTGCCAGCGCGACCGTCGCGCCGGGGACGAGCGCGTCCCTGAGCGCCAGGCCGGCTTCCTGCCTGGCGACGAAACCGGCGGCGAGCGGGGGCGCCACCCCTATCCAGGCCATGGTCATCGCCTTCCCGCGGTGGGGATACGGCGGGCGGCGACGGTCTCCACCAGCGTAATCAGCACTTCCTTGACCGAGGCGACCTCGCGGGCGTCGCACAGCACCGTCGGGACATCGGGGTCGAGGTCGAGGGCGTGCCGCACTTCCTCCGGGTCGTAGCGTGGCGCGTTGTCGAAGCAGTTGATGGCGACGACGAACGGCAGCCCGCGGCTCTCGAAGTAGTTGACCGACGCGAAGCACTCGTCCAGGCGCCGCACGTCGGCCAGTATCACGGCGCCAAGCGCGCCGTAGGCGAGCTCGCTCCACATGAACGAGAACCGCTCCTGGCCCGGCAGCCCGAACAAGTACAGCACGACCCTGCTGCCGATAGTGATCCGCCCGAAGTCGAGCGCGACGGTCGTCGTGGTCTTGCCCGCCACGCCAGATAGGTCGTCAAGGCCGACGCTCGCGGTGGTGAGTGTTTCCTCGGTGCGCAGCGGGCGCACTTCGCTGATGGCGCCGACGAGCGTCGTCTTTCCCGACCCGAATCCGCCCGCGATAAGGATCTTGTGCGCGGTGAACGCGGCTACGGGCGGCCTGGCGGGGCCGGAGCTGTCAGAGCGCACGGAGCCCATTCAGTATCTCCTGGAGGACATCGTTTTGGGTTCTCTTGGCTGTGGGGCGCTCCCGCACCACGGTGATCGCTCCCTGCGCGATCAGGTCGGCGAGCAGCACCCGTACCACGCCCACCGGCAGCGCGATCTCGGCCGCGAGGTCGGCCACGGTGACTTGCTGCTCGCACAAGCCGAGGATCCGGCGGTGCTCAGGGGTCAGCGGCGGGTGATCGTCGGACGTCGCGGCACGGCCGGTGCTTACGACGACGGCGATGAGGTCGAGCACCTCGCCATCAGCGGGCTCGGTGCGGCCGCCGGTCACGGCATATGGCCGCACCACGGGCCCGGAGTCCCGGGGCCGCCACCTGCCGCTGGGGGGCACTTCAGTCACTCCCCGCCGATTTCGACCGCCGGGAACCGTGGCAGCGCGGCAAGGTGCGGCCGGGCACGCTTGACCAGCATCGCCATCTCGTATGCGACGGTGCCCGCGTCGGCGTTGGCCGGGCACAGCGCGGCCAGGCAGCTACCCTCGCCGGCCGCGATGACGAACAGGATCCCCTGCTCGAGCTCGATGATCGTCTGCCGTACCCCTCCGGCCTTGAAGCGCTCGCCGGTGCCGGCCGCCAGGCTCTGTACGGCCGCCGCCACCGCCGACAAGTGCTCGGCGTCCTCGCGCGACAGGTCCTCCGACGCGGCGATCAGCAGCCCGTCACGGGACAGGATCACCGCCTGGCGGAAATCCGCCACCCGGTTGGCGAGATCGTCAAGCAGCCACGCCAGATCTCGTTCCGGGGTGCCACCCTCAGCCATTATTGTCATGAACGGTCATGCTCCCTCTCGCTTCCGGAGTCCGGTTCCTCCCGGCTCCGCTGCCAGCTGTCCTGCAGGGAAGCCGCCAGGCTGCGCGCGGCTTCGGGCGCTGGAGCTTCGACAGCCGCGTGCCTGGGCGCGGGACCGTCCGGCCGGCCGGCCTCCTCGGAGCGGGCCGCCGGCGCCGGCTCGTCCCGTGCCTCCCTGTCCGGGCGAATGCGCCTGGGCAGGCCGTGGCGGGTGCTCGGGACGGGCCACTCGCCGAGGGATGGGGCATCAGGATCGCGATCCGGCTCGGTGCCCGGCTCCGCGGTGGCCGTCACCGGCTGTGCGGATGCGGCGCCGATCAGGGTTAGCACCTCAGGAGACCGCAGGTTCAGCTGACCGGAGTCACGCAAGGACCGTTCGGGATAATTGCCTATATTCTCCGGGGCGACCGCCATGATGCTGTCCGGCAGCACCACGACGGCTTTGGTGCCCCGGTAGGCGGACGGCGCGAGCGTGACGTGGACGCCGTGCCTGCCGGCCAGCCGGCCGGCGACGAACAGGCCGAGGCGGTCGGCGTCGGCAAGATCGAAGTCGGGCGGGTCGGCGAGCTTGGCGTTGAGCTCGAGCAACTGGTCCCCGGGGATGCCGAGGCCGCGGTCCTCCACCTCGACGGCGAAGCCGTTGGCGACCCGTTCGGCGCGCACCTCCACGCGGGTGCTCGAGGGGGAGAACAGGGTCGCGTTCTCTATCAGCTCGGCGAGCAGGTGGATCATGTCGGTGACCGCGGGAGCGGCCACCGCCTCGGTGGAGTCGGAGATGACGGTGACCCGGGTGTAGTCCTCGACCTCCGCCGCCGCGGCGCGCATGACGTCGATGATCGGCACCGGCCCGCTCCAGGTGCGCCCGGACGCCACGCCCGAGAGGATCGTCAGGCTCTCCGCGTGCCGCCGCATCCGGGTGGTGAGGTGGTCGAGCGTGAACAGCTCGGCGAGCGCGCCCGGGCTTGGCGCCTGCCGTTCCAGGGTGTCGATGATGCGCAGCTGCCGCTGCAGCAGCGACTGGTTGCGGCGGCCCAGGCTCACCAGGATCTGCCGGAAGCCGCTGCGCAGGCCCGCCTCGGCGGCGGCGGCCTCGACGGCCGAGCGGTACATGTTGGCGATGGCGGTCACCGTCATGGCGATCTCGCTGACGGTGGGTTCCGGCCACGCGGCGGGCAGCCGCGCGGCGTCCGCCACGGACCGCTCCCCGCCGCGGAGCGCCTCGACCGCGGACGGCAGCCGGTCGTCGGCCAGCAGCCTGGCCACCTCGGCCAGCTCCCGGACCTCTCCCGACAGCCGGCGGCCGAACCTGCCCACGAGGATGACGGCGACGAGCACGACGAGCAGCGCCGCCCCGCCGAGCGCCGCGGCATCGACGGCCGTGCGGTGGTCAGGCGTCGCCGTCGCGAGCCACCGCAGCTTGTTGAGCGTGCCGCTCAGCACCGCCCAGGCCAACGCTCCCCAGAGCACTAGCAGGCAGGTGACCGGCACGATCAGTCCGGCGCCGAAATAGAAATCAGTCGATTTTCCCGCCGTGCGCTTGGCCGCCTGGCCCGGGGTGCGTGGGACGCCCATATGGTCACTCCTGCGATTTCCGCCGCGCGCGGAAGTGGTCCGCCAAAAACGTCACGAGAGACGCGATAGGGTCCAAGCCTACAGAAAAGGCGTGGTGTTATGCCGGGGTGTTCGGATAGGTCAATCCGGCGATTTCGCGCGGCTCTCGCGGTCAAGGAGGCGGCGCGTTCCTGGATTAATCCTGTTCGGGGCACTGCCGGCGATGTGACACCATAACCACCATGGACCTTCTCGCCGACCTCGAGGCCCGGGGCCTCGTCCAGGACAGCACCGATCTCGACGTGCTGCGCGCCCGCCTCGGCGAAGGTCCTGTCGGCCTCTACTACGGCTGCGACCCGAGTTCGGACAGCCTCCAGATCGGGAACCTGATCGGGCTGCTGGTGCTGCGCCGGTTCGCCGACGCCGGGCACCGCCCGTTCGCCCTCGCCGGCGGCGCGACCGGGATGATCGGGGACCCGGGCGGCCGGTCCAAGGAGCGCAACCTGCTCGACGCCGAAACGCTGACCCGCAACACCGAGCGCATCGCCGGACAACTCCAGCGCATCTCACGCGTCCCCCTGGTCAACAACCTCGACTGGACCGGATCGCTGACGCTGCTCGACTTCCTCCGCGACGTCGGCAAGCACGCGAGCGTCAACCAGATGATCGCCCGCGAGTCGGTGAAGGCCCGCCTGGAGAGCGACAACGGCATCTCGTTTACCGAATTCAGCTACCAGCTCCTGCAGGCCAACGACTACCTCCAGCTGTTGCGGACGCGCGGCGTGGAGCTCCAGGTCGGCGGCTCCGACCAGTGGGGCAACCTGCTCGCCGGCGTGGACCTGATCAGGCGCGCCGACGGCCGGCACGCGCACGCGTTGACCTGGCCGCTGCTGCTCCGCTCCGACGGCAAGAAGTTCAGCAAGAGCGAGGGCGACACGGTGTGGCTCGCCGCCGACCGCACCTCGCCATACCAGTTCTTCCAGTACTGGATGAACATCCCCGACGCAGACGTGGAGCGGTTCCTGCTCCAGCTCACGCTGCTGCCGGTGGAGGAATGCCGGGCGATGGCCGCGGCGCACGGGCAGGCCCCGTACAAGCGGGAGGGCCAGCGCCGCCTCGCCCGCGAGGTGACCACGCTGGTGCACGGCCAGGCGGCGACCGCCGCCGCCGAGGAGGCGAGCGCGATCCTGTTCGGCGGGTCGCCGGCGGGCGCGTCGGCGCGGGCGCTCGAGTTCCTGGCGGGCGAGGTTCCAACGTCCCCGTTCGGGCCGGGCACCGACCTCGTGCACGCGCTCGCCGCGACGCCGCTCGCGTCCTCGCTGTCCGACGCGCGGCGCACGATCGCCCAGGGCGCGGCGTCCGTCAACGGGGAGGTGGTGCGGGACGACCGGCCGCTGTCCGAGGCCGACCTGCTGCACGGCCGCTGGCTGGTGTTGCGCAAGGGAAAGCGGACATATCACTTGCTTGACGCCGCGACCGCCTGACCGTCCGCGCTCCCTATTCATCCCGAACGCAGGTGGCCGGCTCTCTGCCGTTGACCTGCTCACGATAGGTTGGCAGTACCTGAGAATCGGCAGGAGGTCGTCGATGTCATTCGAGAAGACCCCGGCGGGTACCCGGGGCAGGAGCATGCCGGGCGCCAGCAGCCCGGTCGCCAAGTGGATCAACAGCCTGATGATCCGGCGGGCCCGGCGCAGCGCGAGCGGACGCTCCATGGGCATGAACACGCTCGTGCTGACCACGACCGGTGCCAAGACCGGCCAGCGCCGCGAGACCCTGCTCGGCTGGTTCCCCGACGGCGACGACGCGTGGCTGATCTCCGCCTCGTTCGGCGGCAGCGCGAAGAACCCGGCCTGGTACCACAACATCGCCGCGCACCCCGACCAGGTGGAGATCGAGGTAGGCGGCCGGAAGGTCAAGGTGACGCCGGTGCAGCTGTCCGGCGCCGAACGCGACGCCGCCTGGCAGCGCATCACCAAGGCCCAGCCCCGCTACGCCGGCTACGAGACCAAGACTGACAGGGAAATCCCGGTGATCCGCCTCACCCCGTCCCCGGCCTAGCCGCGACAACGAGCAGCGCCGCCCCCGGTGGCCGAACCGGGCGAGTCCTAGCTGGCCACGGCTCACGTGCCACACTCGCCCCTGCTGACGCGGCCCCAGACCTTCAGGGCTGACTTAGCATCACTTTTGGCCCCTTTTCCTGTCCTTTTTGTCCGTTTTCATGGGCGAAAACTGATGGATAGATGAAAAGTGATCATGGTCGGCCCATGCCCATCGGCGTGAGCATGTTCTCCCGGGGCGGTGCAGTCGCGGGTAGTGGCCCGCCGGATGAGCCCATGTCGTGAATGGGAATGACGTTCGGGTGGTCCATCGACGCCACGATGCGTGATTCCCCGGGGAAACGCGTGCGGAAAATGTCGTCGCTGGCGAGTTCGAGGGCCATCAGCGTGAGCGCGATGCCGAGAACGCGAGCAACCGGCAGCCGGAGAATCCGTGATCGCTGCCCAGCCCTGGCTTCACCGGACGGCGGCCCGCGGCTCATCTACTCTGCGCGATAAAGACCTAGAGATAAAACAGTCAGCGAAATGTTTTTCCGACAGCCGTGGCCGGCCACATAAGTTGATACTGGTGTTAACCTGTGAGTCAGCCGCTTACGTTCGGGATGAATTCTTCTTTTTCTTCACCGGGTAGACGGGCAGCGCGGCGCAATGGTAGGACTGCTACCATGCGTGTCGGCCTGGGGCCTTACTAGTGATCACCGTCATCGGCGAGGCGCTGATCGACCTCGTCGCGGACGAGGCCGGCGGGGTCGTCGCGCGTCCCGGCGGCGGTCCGTTCAACACGGCGCGCACCCTGGGCAGGCTCGGCGCCGAGACGACGTTCCTCGGCCGGCTGTCGGGCGACGGGTTCGGCCGGACGCTGCGCGCGCGGCTGGGCGCGGACGGCGTGACGCTCGGCGTGCCCGCGCCGTCCGGGCGGCCGACCACCCTGGCGGTCGCGGACCGGCAGCCGGACGGGTCGGTCAGCTACGGCTTCTACCTGGAGGGGACCGCCGCGGCGGCGCTGGAGTACCCGGTGCTCGCCGCCGCGCTGCCCGCCGGCGTGACCGCCGTCCACGTCGGCACCCTGAGCCTGGTCATGGAGCCGATCGCGTGCGCCATCGAGCGCCTGATCGCGACCGACGTGCCGCCGGACGCCCTGGTGATGGTCGACCCCAACTGCCGTCCGGCCGCGATCGGCGACCGGGACGCCTACCTCGATCGCATCGAGCGCATCCTGCACCGCGCCGACGTGGTGAAGGCGAGCGTGGAGGACCTCCGCTACCTCTGCCCGGGCGTCCCCGCCGAAGTCGCGGCCACCACGCTGCTCGGCGACAAGCCGGCTCTCGTCCTGGTGACCGACGGCCCGCGCCCGGCGCGGGCCTTCCTGTCCGCCGGTTCTGGCGGGGACGGCGGCGAAGTGAGCGTGCCGGTGCCGCGGGTGAAGGTCGTGGACACGATCGGCGCGGGAGACGCGTTCGGCGGGGGGTTCCTGGCCTGGTGGTCGGCGGCGGGGCTGGGCAGGGACGACCTGAGTTCGGCCGGACCGGTGCGCGCGGCGCTGCGCGCCGCGGCCGAGGTGAGCGCGCTGACCTGCACCCGGGTCGGCGCCGAGCCGCCGCTGCTCAGCGAGCTGAGCCAGGCATCCGGCTGGCCCCCCGACAAGGCCGGTGACTGGCGGGTGCCGGCGGGCGGCGGCTCCGGGCTGGGCGGCTCAGGGCTGGGCGGCTAGGGTGACCGTGGTCGTGTTCTTGTTGCCGTTGCGCTGGTAGCCGAGCTGGACCTTGTCGCCGGGCTGCTTGGTCAGCGTCAGCGCCATGAGCTGGTCGGTGCTTTGCGCGGGCTGACCGTCGACCATGGTGATGATGTCACCGGCGCGCAGCCCCGCCGCCTGCGCGGGTCCCGCCGGATCCACGCTGGTGACGTACAGGCCGGTGCTGGCGCCCGTGGCCGCGGCGGCCTGCGGGGAGACGGGGGCCGCCTGGATGCCGAAGTAGGCGTGGGTCACCCTGCCGGTGGAGATGATCTCGTTGGCCGCGGTGATGGCGAAGTCGGACGGGATGGCGAACCCGAGGCCGATGCTGCCGCCGCTCGACTCGCCTGACGACGAGGGGACCGACGCCCCGGCCGACGGCACCCCGACGAACTGCCCGGCGCAGTTGACCAGGGCGCCGCCGCTGTTGCCCGGGTTGATCGCCGCGTCGGTCTGGATGGCGTTGATCAGCAGCGCCGACTGCGAGTTCTCGCCGGGGACCTCGATGGTGCGGTCGAGCGCGCTGACGATGCCGCTGGTCACGGTCGAAGACAGGCCGAGCGGCGCGCCGAGCGCGACGACCGGCTGCCCGACGGTCAGGGTGCCCGACTGGCCCACCGGGATGGCGGGCAGGCCGGTCTCGTCCACCTTGATCACGGCGAGGTCCGTGAGCGGGTCCCGGCCGGTCAGCGTGGCGTTCGCGGTCTTGCCGTCGCTGAACAGCACCTGGATCGATCCGCCGTTCGCCGCCGGCGCGATCACGTGGTTGTTGGTGAGGATGTACCCGTCGGACTTGATGACCTCGCCGGACCCGGTGCCGCCGCCCGCGGTGCCCTTCGCGCTGATCGTGACCACCGAGGGCAGGACCTGCTTGGCGACCTGGGACACCTGGCACACGGCGGCGGTGGGCTGGCCGCTGCCGGCGCTCTCGTTCTGCCCGGTCGCCGTGGGAGCACTCGACGCGCCGGTTGTCGTGGTCGAGGACGGCGAGTTGAGCGCGTTCGCGATCACGCCGCCGATCACCCCGCCCACCACCGCACAGGCGGCGCACGCGCCCACGATCAGGCCGGTCCGCCTACGCCGGTCCCCCGGCGGTTGTGCGTGCGTAGACGTCATCCCCCCACCACCCCCCGATGGTGACCCTGCGAGCATCCTAACGTTACACCGTGCCACACTGGTCTCCGTGGACTACCCACGGGCTCCGGTGCCCTCGTTCCTGTTCGATCTGGACGGGACCCTCATCGACAGCGTTTACCAGCATGTGATCGCGTGGCGCGGCGCGCTCACCGGGATCGGCATCGACCTGTCGGTGTGGCGGATCCACCGGCGGATCGGGATGAGCGGCGGGCTCTTCGTGCACGCCCTGCTGCGCGAGACCGGCCGGACGCTGTCGGCGGAGGACATCGGGGAACTTCAGTACGCGCACGCCACCGAGTACCGCAAGCAGCTGGGCTCGGTGACCGCGCTGCCTGGCGCGCGGGAACTGCTCGCCGCGCTCACCGGCGCGGGCGTCAAGTGGGCGATCGCGACGAGCGGCTACGCCGCCACCGCCCGGCCCGCGCTGGAACTGCTCGGGCTGCCCGAAGACACCCCGATGGTGACCAGGGACCTGGTGCGGCACGCCAAGCCGGATCCCGACCTGTTCCTGGCCGCCGCCGCGCTGCTCGACGTCGAGCCGCGGCACGCGATGGTCGTCGGGGACAGCGTCTGGGACCTGCTCGCCGCGCGGCGCGCCGGAACGCTCGGCATCGGCCTCCAGTCCGGCGGGTACGGGCGCGAGGAGCTGGAACGGGCCGGGGCGTACCGCGTGTACGCCGACCCCGCCGAGATGCTGGCGCGGCTGGACGAGATGGGCGTCCGCCTCGACGAGCCCGCAGTCAGCCAGGAGTAGCGTCAGCGGCTGGCTATCCGCGGCATGTGCACGGTCGCCGGCACGAGCAGCCGCGCCCCCACGACGATCGCCACCACGGCGACGAGCGTGAACAGGCACACCCACACGCCGCCGGGCACCCCGGTCAGCCGCGCGAGCTGGTCGGCGTCCGACAGCCGCGCCCGCCCGCGCCGCAGGTCACGCCCCCGCGACCGGGCCAGCTCGACCACCGGCCGCAGCCCGCCCAGCAGCAGGAACCACGCCACCCCGTAGCTGAACAGCGATTGCAGCAGGGCGGACGCGAACGCGGTCACCCCGAACACGGCGCCCCCGGCCACGAGAGCGACGAGAATCCCGTACGCGTTGCGCATCGCCAGGAACGACGCGATCAGCAGCACGAGGAACGCCCACAGCAGCAGCGCGACGTGGTGCGTGGCCAGCAGCACCGCCGCCCCGGCGCCGAGCAGCGGCGGCGTCACGTACCCCGCGAACGCGGTGAGCACCATGCCGGGCCCGGACCCTCTGCCCCGGGACACCGTCTCGCCCGACGTGTCCGAATGCAGCCGGATTCCCTCGAGCCGCCGCCCGCTCAGCACGGACACCAGCGCGTGCCCGCCCTCGTGCGCGATCGTGATCGCGTTCCGCGCCAGATGCCAGCCCCGCACGTCGAGCACGATCACCAGCGCCGCGAGCCCGCTCACCGCGACCACCCACGCCGGCGGCACCGGCTGCGTCCCGGTGAGCCGTTCCCACAGCAGCGACATACCGACAGGCTAGGTGCTCCGGACCGCTGACGGCTCTTCGATGGTTTCTTTCAGAGATATTCCGAACGTAAGCCCGCGACTCGCCGGCGTCCCCTTTCCGTGTTTTGCCGTGGACCGCCTCCCGAGTGTGCTAACTCTAAGTAGTTGGATGCGCCATCCCGCCCGCTAGCCCATCGGGATGCGCCGGTGCCGCGCCCACAAGGCCAGCTGGTCGCCGAAGTGCGGGCTCTCCGGGTCACCGGAACTGCCGCCAGGTATGACGAAGCTGGCCGACCCGGGATCGGCGAGGTCCACCACCTGCCGGTACACCGACAGGCTCGTCACGGTGAACGGGCTGCCCTCCCGCCACCCGTACCCGCCGACCTGGATGGTGTCGGCGTCCCCGCCCATCGGCACGCCGGGGAACGGCGCCACGCCGGGCAGCGGATGCACGCGCACCGCCTGGTGCACGTCGCCCCACCGCCACTGCTCTGGGTCGGCGCCGCCGAGATCGGCCGCCCGGGCCCAGGCGGAGGCCAGCGCGCCAGGGACCGCCGCGAGCACCCGCGCGCTGCGTTCCGCGCCCGCGCCGGCGCCCGCGGCGCTCTCGGGGACCGGGCCGCCGAGCAGTTCCCACGTGTCGTTGGCCAGCCACCGGCGCACCATGCTCATCGTCGGCACCGGAACACCCGACGCGATCCACGCCCAGGTCCGGTCCCCGAGCACCGGCCGGTACAGCGCCGCGGCGAGCGCCCGCTGGAAGCACCCGTACAGCAGCGCGGGGCCCGATCCGGCCGCGAGGTCGCCGTCCCACGACGCCAGCAGCGACCGCGCCGCCTCGGCGGCGCGGTCGGCGTAAGGCCCGTGCCCGGACAGCACCCGGGTCCACGCCCGGGCCGCCCACGACACCGTGTCCGCCTGCATCCCCGCGAGCCCGGCCGCGCTCAGCGAGCCGGAACCAGCCAGGCGCGACCGGATCCGCTCCGCCCGGAACGGCTGCGCGAACGTGTAGGAGATGTACGGCGCGTCCGCGTCCGTGATCGCGTTGTTCGCCGTCATCACGAACCCGGCCTCGGGTTCGGCCACCCGCGGCAGCGCGGAAAACGGCACGGTTCCCGTCCATTCGCAGGACCCGTCCCAGCCCGGCACGGGCAGCATCCGGTGCCCCGTCCCCGAACGCACCGGCAGTTCTCCCCGGCACTGATACGCGATCCGCCCGGCGGTGTCGGCGCAGACCAGGTTGTTGACCGGATCGACCCAGCCGTCCTGCGCGTCCGCCAGTTCGGCCACGGACCGGGCGGTCAGCATCGGCAGCAGGCACTCGAGTCCCCGGCTGGCGCGGTACGTCCCCGTCCATTTCAGCGCCACCGCCATCCCGTCGCCCGGGTCCCTGTGCACCACCGGCCCGTGCCGCGTCGACCACACGGTGACCGGCACTTCGCAGTCGTCTCGCACCGCGATCCGCTCCGACCGGACATCCGCCGCGGCCCACCCGTCCGGCGTCAGGTACCTGTCCCCGTCGAACCGCTCGATGTAGAGGTCCTGGGTGTCCGCGTCGGCGTGCGTGATCGCCCAGGCCACCGACCCGTTGAAACCGAAGTGCGGAAACCCGGGCAGCCCGGGGAACGTCGCTCCCGCCACGTCGAACTCGGGGCAGGTCACGCGGCACTGCCAGTACACGTTCGGGGTGTCGAGCGCGCGGTGCGAGTCGTTGCAGATGACCGCCCCGCCATGGGCGGTGCGCCGCCCGCTGACCGCCCACGCGTTAGAGCCTGGCTCCGCCTCGGCGAGAAACCCCAGGTGCCCGACGACGTCGGAGAGGGCCTCGTCGAGCAGCCGGGACACCCGCCCGTCCGGCGGCACGGCCAGCGGCGACCCCAGCGGCGGCCGGGTCTCCAGCCGGGAGAACGCCTCCGGCCCGATCCGCGCGAGCAGCACCGCCTGGACCAGCTTGTGCTGCCATTGCCCCATCAGCACATGCCGCACCTTGAACGCCGCCACCGAGTGCCACGGCTGCCACGGCTCGACCTCATACTGCCCGGGCAGCGGCAGCGCCCCCTCCGCCACGGCGGCGTTCACGCCGTCCGCGTACGCCTCGAAGGCCGCCCGCAGCCGCGGCGACATCGCCGCGACGTCCGCCTCGGCCGCGGCCGCCAGCCGCAGCCGCCGTGCCAGCACGTCTGCCGCCACCGCGGACGCCCCGGCGACCTCGGCCCACCGTCCGCAGGCCCGCCGCCGGTCGTAGTCCAGCTGGAACATCCGGTCCTGTGCGCACGCGTAGCCCATCCCGAACCACGCCGCCGCCTCACTCTCGCCCCGCACATGCGGCACTCCATACCCGTCACGCTCTATCCGGAAGTTCATGCAGTGAATTATCCCGAATGGTTTCCTTCCTTCGCCGCCCGCTAAATTGCTGTCATGTCCTCACCCACGGAACTCGAAGCCTTCCTGGCCGAGCCAAGGAACATCATCGTCGCCGGCGTCCGCAAGGACGGCCGTCCGCACGTCAGCCCCAACTGGTTCTTCTGGGACGGAGAGAAGTTCTACGTCTCGACGACCCGCGACCGCGCGAAGTACAAGGTCTTCCGCCGGGACCCCAGGGTGGAGCTGGTCATCGACGACCCGGTCGGCCACCGTTATGTCGGGCTCTCCGGGACGGTGGAGGTCCGCGAGGACGTCCCCGCCAACATGCACTTCGTCCGCGCGATCCGCCAGAAGCACGGCCGGAACGTCCCGTCCGACGACGAACTGGCCGCCGAGCTCACGGCGAACGAGCGGGTCCTGCTGGCCATCACCCCGTCGGCCCCGCAGTCGGCCTGGACCCTGTGGGGCTCTTGGTAAGTTACCGCCCACCCCGGCCCCGCCGGCCTTGAGCGCGCCGCTGATCTCCAGGCCGGCGTCGCGCAGACGGCTCGCCGTGCCAGCCACCGCGAGGGATGCGACTTCGCATCAGTTTTGGTCGCTTTCTCAACTTCCCATCACTTTCGGTCGTTTCACTGCCCGTTTTGTCGGATTTTAGGGACGAAAAGTGATGTAAAGTGGGCCGCCAGCCTGGCCTCCGAGTTAATTGTCCTCGTTTGGGGTGTTTGTGCTGCCGGGGCTGGCGTGGCAGAGGGTGCGGGGCGGGTTCTTGGGGTCACTGCCGACGACCCGGACCGGCCGCACCTACGTCCGGGGACCCATGCGCTACCCCGCCTGGCGCTCGGGACTGGGGTTAACTGATCAGGGCGCAGGCGACCAGGACAGTTGCGGCGCTGACTTCGAGGATGGCGCCGAACACGTCGCCGGTCGTCCCGCCGAGCCGCCGCCGCGCCACCCCCTGGATGAGGCCGCCGGCGATCAGGCCGCAGGCGGCGGCGATGAGCCCGCGGGCGACCAGCCCCGCGCCGCCCGGTGCCGTTCCGGCCGCGCCCGCGGCGAGTCCGGCGATCACGATGGCGCAGCCAAGCAGTACGACGGTCAGCGTCCTGACCCGCGCCGTCGTCCGCCTCGCGACGAGGGCGCCGAAGCCGCCCGGGCGGGCGGCGGGGGAGCCGGTCGCGACCACGACGGCGACCCGGGCAGTCACTTCGGCCAGCACCAGGGAAGCGGCGGCCAGCGGCACCCGCGGCACCGCGGCGAGCGCGGCCACCTGAATAAGCAGCACGAGGATGAGCGTGGCCGCGCCCATCGGCCCCACATCAGAGCGGCGCATGATGGCCAGCGCCTCGGCCCGGCCGCGGCGGCTGCCGAGCCCGTCCGCCGTATCGGCCAGGCCGTCCAGGTGCAGCCCGCCGGTCAGCAGCGCTATCAGCGCGACCGCGAGCGCCGTGCCGAGCAGCCGCCGCGGTCCCGCGGCGCCACCGGCACCGCCACCGACGCCCAGGACAGCGCCAGCCCCGGCTACCCCGAGCAGCAGCCCCACCGCGGGCATCCACAGCACCGCCCTGGCGGCATCGCCTTCGCCGAGTCCGGCATCCCCGCCGACAGGGATCACCGTGAACAGGCTCACGGCCGTCCGCAATGACCTGTTCACCGGAGCCGCTGGGCTATGCCGGCGACACAGAGCCAGACTTGTTCGCATTCGGCCGCGATCCGCGCGTTGAGCACGCCCAGTTCGTCACGGAAGCGGATGCCCGATGCCGTCGCCGGCACGACACCCGAACCGACCTCGTTGCTGACGGCGACCGCGTGCCGCCGGGTGGACCGCCAGGCGTCGAGCAGGCCGTCCACGCGCTCGGCCAGGGTCTTGTCCGCGTCCTGGTCGGCCGCCCAGAGCCCGCACTCGTCCATCACCCCGGCCAGCCAGGTCGAGAGGCAATCCACCAGTACCGGGGCGGCGGTCTCCCGGCCGCCCGGCGGGCGTCCGGCCAGGACGCTCTCCAGGTCCAGGGTCTCCAGCGTCGTCCAGTGCGGCGGTCGCCGCTCTTGGTGCTGGCGGACCCGGTCGGCCCATTCCGGGTCGGCGGGGGAGGGCAGCGGCCCGCAGGCCACATAGTCCACCCGGTCCCGGCCGGCCAGCAGCCGTTCCGCCGTGACCGACTTCCCCGAACGCGCACCGCCCAGGATCAGCACCCGGAACGGCTTGCCGTGCCGCGGCCGGCCCGGCAGCGGCAGTCTCCCGGGTGATGGCAAGGGACCGGGCAGGCGCTCACGCGCGCGGCGGCGGATCATGTATCCCGCGAGTGGGCATCAGGCCTTCTCGCCTGACACGCCGGCGCTGTCGAAGGTGGCCATGTCGCGCAGCACCCGGGCCGCGGCGGCCACCACCGGCAGCGCGAGCACGGCGCCGGAGCCCTCGCCGAGCCGCATCCCGAGGTCCAGCAGCGGGCGCAGGCCGAGCGCGTCAAGCGCCCGGCGCGCCCCCGGCTCGGTGGACAGGTGTCCCGCGATCAGGTAGCCCGTCACCTGCGGGGCGAACGCACTGGCGGCCAGCGCCGCCGCGCAGGCGATGACCCCGTCGAGCAGCACAGGGACCCGCAGCGCCGCTCCGCCGAGGATGAACCCGGCCAGCGCGGCGTGCTCGAAACCGCCCACGGCGGCCAGCACGCTGAGCGGGGAAGCCGGGTCGCTGCGGTGCAGCTCGAGCGCGCGGCGGACCACGTCCACCTTCCGTGCCCACGTCGGGTCGTCGATGCCGGTGCCCCGTCCGGTCACCAGAGCCGGCGTGGATCCGGTGAACACCGCGATCAGCGCGGCCGACGCGGTCGTGTTCGCGATACCCATGTCCCCGGTGATCAGGCAGCGGTGACCCTGGGCGACCAGTTCCCGCGCGACGGCGATCCCGGTCTCAACCGCTTGCCGCGCTTCCTCCGGGCTCATCGCCGGCCCCTCGGTCATGTCCGCGGTCCCGCCGCGCACCTTACGAGACAGCAGACCGGGGGCCGTCGGCAGGTCCGTGGCCACCCCCACGTCCACCACGCAGACCGAAGCGCCAGCTTGCCCCGCGATGGCGTTCACCGCCGCGCCGCCGGCGAGGAAGTTCGCCACCATCTGCGCGGTGACCTCCTGCGGCCACGGTGACACCCCCTGGGCGTGCACGCCGTGGTCGGCGGCGAACACGGCCACCACGGCGGGCTCGGGCAGCGGCGGCGGGCAGCGCCCCGCGATGCCGGCGAGCTGGACCGACACGTCCTCCAGCCGGCCAAGGGAGCCGCTCGGCTTGGTCAGCGACTCCTGCCGCTCCCGCGCCGCCGTGACAGCGGCGGCGTCCAGCGGGACGATCGCCGCGACGGTGTCTTCGAGCAGGGCACTCATGCAGCGTTTCCCCCCAGCCGTCGGCAGAACCAAAACAGCAGATCACACGGCGGTGCGCCCGTCAAGCGAGCCGGCCGGGGCGGAGCGGCGAGACAATGAGCCATGGCCGCTCTCGTCCTGATCAACGGGAAGATCGTCACGGTTGACGAGCAGTTCTCCATCCAGCGGGCGGTGGCGATCGAGGGGGAGCGCATCACCGCCGTCGGAGAAGACGCGGCCGTCCTCGCGCGGGCCGCCCCGGACACCCGGGTGATCGACCTCGCCGGCAGTACGGTGATTCCCGGGCTGATCGACAACCACAACCACTTCGTCCGGGCCACTGAACACGCCGAGGTCCGTCTCGACGGCATCCGCACCCGGGCGGAGGCGCTTGACCTGCTGGCACGCCGCGCGGCCGGGCTCGAGGACGGGCAGTGGCTGCTCACGCTCGGCGGCTGGCACGAAGAGCAGTGGCTCGGCGACCGCCGCGAGCTAACGCTGGCCGAACTCGACGCCGTGGCCCCCGGCCGGCCAGCCTTCATCCAGGCGCAGTACGACCACGCCAGCGTCAACACCGCGTGGCTGAACGCGGCGAACGTGCCGGCGCGGGACGCCGCACGAGTGGCCGGCCGGGTCGGCGGCGGGCTCGTGGCGCTGAACCGGGCAGCGGCCGCGTTCCCCGCGGGCGGCGACCCCGAAGCGCTCGTCCGCGCCGCCATGGCCTACTACAACGGCCTGGGGCTGACCACCGCCTTCGACCCCGGCGGAGTGGGCGTGTCCGGGACGGCCTACGCGACGATCGAGCGCCTGGCCCGGCGCGGCGAACTGACGCTGCGCGTGATGACCACGCTCGGCGCCGGACTGAACGAAGCGGCCGCCGCCTTCGCCGGCCGGGTCAGGGTGAGCGAGCCCTTCCGCGGCGACCCCTGGTACGACCGCATCGCCGTCGGCGAGATCTACCACGCCCCGTTCCACTGGGACCACGCCGCCAGTCCGCCGCGGCCGTCCGCGGCGGACATCGAGGCCGCCGCGGAGATCCTGGCGGCGGCGGCGGTCAGCGGCTGGCCGGTGCAGACGCATTCGGTGACTACGGACGGGCTTGCTCTTGTCCTGGACGCCTACGAGCGGGCGGACAAGCACCGTCCGATAAGGCCGCTGCGCTGGTCGGTGACCCACGCTGAGGGCGTCACCCCGGCCCAGCTCGAGCGCGCCAGGCGGCTCGGCGTCACCGTCCAGCTCCGCAGCCAGAGCGTCATCCGGGCCGGCCGTGCGGCGGTGGCACCGCTG
>Ga0187807_1000096_pt1 | contig 23735 bp, 22 predicted proteins | sample NC_wetland_sal_i_4_FD_132432 | JGI IMG/M metagenome (GOLD analysis project Ga0187807, IMG submission 132432) | Wetland sediment microbial communities from Neuse River Estuary, North Carolina, USA - ASW_2 | ecosystem: Environmental > Aquatic > Freshwater > Wetlands > Sediment | place: USA: North...
CGCGCACGCGGCAGGGATCATCAGCACCCAGCTGGCGCTGTGCAACCGGCACGAGCACATGTTCCTGTCCGCCCAGGGCGGCCAGTCCAGCCAGAGTGCCCAGTTCACCCGCAGCGGGGAAGCCGTGCTGGCAGCCATCGAGCGCTGGCGCCCGACGGGCGTCTACGGCTTCGCCGTCACCTGGGCGGAACTCGCGCGCTTCGACCTGAGCAAGCGTGACCTGAGTTCGGTGCGGCTGTGGTTCAACACCGGCGACTGCGCCCACGAGGCCCATGTCCGGCGGATCGTCGCGGCTGGCAGCCACGTGGTTTACTCCAGGGAACACGGGGCCACGCTCGCGCCCGGGTCGAAGTTCATCGACGGCATCGGGTCCACCGAGATGGGGCATTCGGCATTCCGTGTTGTCCACAGCACGAGCACGAGCAGGTACGGCAGGTGCGTCGGCAAGCCATACCCCTTCGCCGACGTGGTCTTGTTCGACCTGGAAGACGGCACCGAAGTGCCGGCCGGCCAGGTCGGCCACGTCGGGCTGAAGTCGCCCACGCTGGCGCTCGGTTACTGGAACGACTCAGTCAACACCTACCGCACCCGCTTCCGCGGCTACTACCTGACCGGCGACCTGATGTACCGCGATGAGGACGGCTTCTACTATCACGTGGACCGGGCGATCGACGCGGTGGACCTCGGCGGCGGCAACTGGCTCTACACCTCGATGTCGGAGGAACGGATCCTGGTCCGCTGCCCGGACGTGCGCGACTGCACCGTGATCGCCGGCCGCGACGCGGACGGCGCGACGGTCACGGATGTCTTCGTGCAACTGGCCGCGGGGGCGCGGGACGACGGCGAGGCGGATCGCACCGCTGCGATCAGGGAGGCACTCGGCGAACCGGCGGCCGCAACGCTGCGGCGCGTCGTGGCGGTGCGCGACGAGGACATCGTGGTGGGCCCCACCGGCAAGGTGCGCAAGTTCCTGATGCGGGAACGTCACCTAGCCGGAGCCGGATCATCGTGAGCACGGCAGAGGCGAGCCTGCATCCGCAGGTCCTGGCGATCCGCGACCGGCTCAGGCGGGACCGGGTGCCGCATCTGTCCACGCTGTCGATCGAGGAGGCCCGGGCGGCGGACCGAGCCGCCGCCGCAGCCGGGACTGGACAGGCCGAGCCGGTCGCCGAGATCCGGGAGATAGAGATTCCTGGCGCGGCCAGCCAGATCCCGGCGCGCGTCTACCGCCCGGATGCCTCCGGGCCGGACGCCGGCCTGCCGGTCCTGGTGTACTTCTACGGCGGCGGCTGGAGCCTCGGCACGCTGGATACCTGCGACGGGGTGTGCCGGATGATCACCAACGCGGCGGGGTGCGTCACCGTGGCAGCGGGATACCGGCTGGCGCCGGAGCACAAGTTCCCGGCCGCTGTCGAGGACTGCCACACCGCCGCGCAATGGGTTGCCGCCCATGCGGCGGAGCTGGGAGCCGACGCCGCCCGGCTCGCTGTCGGCGGTGACAGCTCGGGCGGCAACCTGGCGGCGGCCGTCGCCCTGTACGCCCGCGACCTCGGCGGGCCTGCCGTCACGCACCAGTTGCTCGTGTACCCGAACACCGACCACCAGGCCGACACGCCGTCGATGCGCGAGATCGCCGATGAGTACTTCTTCAACCCCGCTTCGGTCCGCTGGTACTGGGGCATGTACCTGGCCGCGCCCGAGGACGGCGCGAACCCGCTCGCCTCGCCGCTGCGCGCCGGCGACCTAACCGGCCTCCCCCCGGCCACGGTGATCACAGCGGAGTACGACCCGCTGCGCGATGAGGCGGAACTGTACGCCAGGAAGCTGCTGGCGGCGGGAGTGCCCGCCGAGATCATTCGTTATGACGGCATGATGCACGGGTTCTTCACCATGGTCGGCGTCCTGGACACGGCCAGGGAAGCCGTGCTTGAAGCGGCAGCCCGGCTGCGCGTTGCGTTCGTCCAGTCCCCGTAACCGATCGCTTCTCCCACTCGTTCCCGCACCCCGAGCCGACCAGTGCGGGCCGGCGGCAGCGAACCGGTGGCCGATGGCTTGGGTCTTCAGTTTTTTCCGAACGGTGCCCGCCGACTCCTTCCCGCCCCGCGTCTGCGATCAGCGGCGATGGCGCGGCGATGGCGCGGCGGTGGCAGGAGGCCAGGTCCTCGTCTGGGTCCGGCCTAGGCGGTCTGGCCCGTCCAGTAGGGCGCCCGGAGCTGCCGCTTGAGGAGCTTGCCCGATCCGGTGCGCGGCAGCTCGTCGACGAAGTCCACCGACCGCGGCACCTTGTAACTGGCTAGGTGCCCGCGCGCGAACGCGGTGATGTCCGCGCCGGTCAGCGACGATCCCGGCGACCGCACGACGGTCGCGTGCACCACCTCCCCCCACTCCTGTGACGGGATCCCGAACACCGCCGCCTCATAGATCCCGGGATGCTGCTCAAGCACCGCCTCGATCTCGGCCGGGTAGACGTTCATGCCGCCGGAGATGATCATGTCGGTCTTGCGGTCGCAGATGTACAGGTAGCCCTCGTCGTCCCAGTAGGCGATGTCGCCGACCGTGTGGAAGTCACCGCGGCTGTTCGCCTGATAGCTGGCGTCGTTCTTGTAGTAGGTATCGAAGGCGCCCTTGGACCGCACGAAGACCTCGCCAGGATGGTCAGGTCCGGTGCCGGTGACCTCGTTGCCATCGGCGTCGACCAGCATGATCTCGATACCGGGAGCCGGCTTGCCGCACGATCCCGGCTTGCGCATCTGGTCCTCGGGCATCAGGACGGTATCGACGCCGAGCTCGGTCGACCCGTAGACCTCGAACAGCGACCCAGGCGGGAAGTCCGCCACGTACTGCTGCTTGAGCGCGTAGCTCCACGGAGCCGCGTTGGCCAGCATGACGCGCATCGAGGAGCGGTCATAACGGGCCTTGACCTCCGCGGGCAGCGCGCAGATCATCCGGACCAGCGCCGGCGCGGAGAACGTCGAGCTTGCCTTGTACTTGTCCACCAGCCGCAGCCAGTCCTCGGCGTCGAACTTTCGCTGCACGATGACCGTCTGGCCATAGAGCAGGCCAGCGCTCAGGAACGCGCTAGGCCCGCTGTGGTACAGCGGGCCGGAAGTGATGTAGATATCGTCGGGCCGGTAGCCGAACAGGCCAAGCAGCGCGCCGAGCAGTTCCGGGTCCGGCGGGCCGGCCCGGACCGCGCCCTTCGGCTTGCCGGTCGTGCCGGAGGTGTAGATCATCGTCCCGCCCGTGCCGGCCGCATCCCCGACGTCGGGCGCGCCGGCCGGCGCGGCCGCGATGTCGGCGTCGGTGAGCAAACCGTCCGGGGCCGGGCCGCCGACCGCGATGATGTGCCGCAACTTCTCCAGCTGACCGCGAAGCGCGGCGAACATGGGCGCTTGCTCGCAGTCCACGTAGGCGACTTCGGCGTCGCTGTGGTGGATGACGTACAGCGCCTCCTGCGCCGTCAGCCGGTAGTTCAGCGGCACCGCGACCGCGCCGATCTTCCTCGCGGCAGCCATGACCGCTACGACCGCGGGCGAGTTCGGCCCGCACCACAGCACCTTCTTGCCGGGCCCGGCCCCCAGCGACAGCAGCAGGTTCGCCACGCGGTTCGCCTGCGCCTCAAGCTCGGCGTACGTCCACATGACGACGGTCCCGTCCGGCCTGTCGTCGATGACACCCGGCTTGCCCGGCTGGCTCTGCGCATGGGCGGAAAGGCTGTCGGGCATCGCACCATCCCTCATGAAGATCAGTCAGCGGGAACCGGCAGCTGACCGCATCCGCCGCCTAACGCCAATCTACGGAACCGGCATGAGCCGGTAAATCACGAAAACTCCAGACGTCAGGAACGCCGGAAGGACCACCGCCGACCCGCCGTGCTGCATGGCCGATCGGGCAGACCGTGGTAAGGGGAGCAGCCGCCGTCAGTCTTGGTAGTAGTACTGGTCCTGGCCCAGCCGCACGGCCCGGAAGCCTTGCTCGCTGACCAGCCTGCGCAGGTGCCGTACGCCGCTCAGGCTTGCGATCACGATGGCCGCGACGGCGGCCAGGATTGAGCCGCCGAACAGCGCGAGCCCGCCAACGACGTGTCCTAGCAGCATCATGATCACGCCGACGAACAGCGCCACTGGCACCGCCGCCACGAGCAGCACGGCGAGCAGCGCAGCGGCGATCACCACTTTCGTCGACCGGCGCATCGTCCGGGCCGAGTACCAGACAGCCATCACGCTCACCCTTCATCAGGTCCGACCTACGAATCAAGATATGTCGTGTTGAGGACTTCTGCAACATGACCCTGTCGCAAGCAGCAACCAGGGCCGCGGGATGCCCTGGTCTATCGAAACTTTCGGAATGGGGACTCGGATCGTGAAACATTCCGCTGCGATTTTCATCCGTCAACTCTGAAATGGCTGGCCAGAAATGGCTCTCAAACAGGGGAAATGCTTTAGAAGAAGTTCCGCAACATTTTCGATATGTTGACGGCCCGATCGCACCGAGCCCATGATGCCCGCAATCGCGGACCTTGCTGCCTGGCTGCCGCGCCAGCCTGCCTTATTAGGAGGAAGCACCCCATGAATGGCTTCCCCGCCAACCCGAAGAGCCGCAGACGCGGCCGCATCAGGCTGCTCGCCGGCGGCGCCCTCGCCCTAGCGCTAGCCGCCGCCACGGCGGCGATCCTGCCCGGCGTCGCCAAGGCCGCGTCCGTATGTTCAAATCAGACCGGCAACAGTAACGGCTATTTCTATTCGTTCTACACCGCAGGCAGCGGGTCGGTCTGCATGACCCTTGGGTCCGGCGGCAATTACAGCACCTCATGGAGTGGCGTCGGCGATTTCGTGGCCGGCGTGGGATGGAGTACGGGCGCGGCCAGGACCGTCACCTACTCGGGTAGCTTCAACCCGTCCGGCGATGCGTACCTGTCGCTGTACGGGTGGACGACGAACCCGCTGGTGGAGTACTACATCACCGACGACTGTAGCGGCTACAACCCCGCGAACGGGGCCACGTTCAAGGGCACGGTCACCAGCGACGGCGGCACTTACAACATCTACGAGGACCAGCGGGTCAACCAGCCCTCCATCCAGGGCACCGCGACCTTCAACCAGTACTGGGCCGTCCGGACGTCATCGCGGGTCGGCGGGACCATCACCGCCGGCAACTTCTTCAACGCATGGGCCAGTGACGGGATGCCGCTGGGCACCTTCAATTACCAGATCCTCGCGACAGAGGCATTCAACGGCGGCAGCGGCAATTCCAATATCACGGTGGGCAGCGGCGGCAGCACCAGCAACACGGTCACCGTGACCAACCCGGGCAGCCAGAGCGGGACCGTCGGCACGGCCGCCAGCGTGCAAATCCAGGCCACGGTCACGGCCAGGGACAGCACGGGGGCGTCCGGGTCGACCACGTTCACCTGGTCGATCGCATCTTCCGGTGGCGGCGAGGGCGGAGGCGGAGGCGGTGCGTGCCAAGTGGCCTACTCCACCACCAGCCAGTGGACCGGTGGCTTCACCGCCAACGTGACGATCACCAACTCCAGCACCTCGGCGATCAACGGCTGGACGCTGAAATTCACCTTCCCCGGTGACCAGAAGATCACCAGCTCCTGGAACACCGGCTCAGAGAACCAGTCCGGCGAGAGCGTGACGATGACCAACGCCAGCTACAACGGCACGATCGCCCCCGGCGGCAACACCTCGATCGGCTTCCAGGGCACCTGGACCAACAGCGACGCGGCACCTTCCAGCTTCACCCTGAACGGCGCCACCTGCACCTGACAATCGCCCCTGCGCCCTGTCCGGCCCAGGGCGGGCTGGTCCATCCACTAGGGCGCCCGACGGCTCGCGAAAGCCAGCACATGGCCGTCTGGATCCAGGCAGTACGCGACCATGTCACCCCAATTGCGTTCCGCCAGCGGCGACAGTTCAACCGCACCCGCCGCCAGGGCGCGGGCGTGACAGGCGGCCGGATCGTCAACGACGAGGTAGACCTCGGCCCGGGGAACACCGCGCGCACCTGCCGGATCGGGCAGCGCAGCACCCAGCAGCGCCACGACGCCTGCTTCGGGCATCAGTCCCAGAATCGCTCCCTCGGGGAGGGTGAACTCGGTCATGCCCGGAACGTCAAGCGAGGGGGCCTGTCCAAGCACCACGCCCCAGAACGTGGTCGCGACTTCCTGGTCAGCCACGTACAAGATGAACTCCACCTGGCCGGTGATGGCAATCGCACCCCGCTGTCCGGATCTCAGCTCATCGATCACGGTAGTACAGCGAGCCGCGGTCGTCACTGCGCCACCCTGCTGACGGCGGCCGGCCAGACTCAGTGGACGATACGGTGGGAGCCCGCGACCAACCGCCGGAAGCGCTGTTGCGAGATAGACCCGACGAGAGGTTCCATATGTGGACGGTATCTGGGTTTGCCGACGAGATTTCCGCTGATCTAGATGAGCAGTGCCGGGTATTCAATGAGCTCGGCATCAGCTACGTGGAGTTCCGCAGCGCGTGGGATACCAATGTCCTCGATCTCGATGACGATCAGCTCAACCGGGCGGCGAAGACGCTGGCCGCGCACGGGTTGCGCACCTCATCGGTCGGCTCCCCGATCGGCAAGATCGGCATCCACGACGATTTCGAGGCCCACCTGCGCAAGCTCGACCGCGCGCTGCAGGTCGCGGCCCGGCTGACCGCGCCGATGGTGAGGATCTTCTCTTTCTGGATGCCTGAGGGCGATGATCCGGCTATCCACCGTGACGAGGTGCTGCGGCGGATGGCGGCGCTCTGTGACCGGGCAGCGGGATCTGGGGTGCTCCTGGTCCACGAGAACGAGAAAGGCATCTACGGCAATACTCCGCAGCGGTGTCTCGACATCGTCGAGTCGGTCGGTTCGCCGGCGCTGAGGCTGACCTGGGATGCGGCCAACTTCGTGCAGTGCGGCGTGCGGCCGTACACCGAGGGCTTCGCGATGCTGCGACCGCACCTGGAATACGTGCAAGTCAAAGACGCAGTGCTGGCCACCGGCAAGGTGGTGGTGGCCGGCGATGGCGACGGGGAGGTCCGGGAGACGATCCGTGCGCTGCACGCCGACGGGTTCGATGGGTTCTTCTCCCTGGAGCCGCATCTTTCCGCCGCCGGCCCGCTGGGCGGCTTCAGCGGCGCGGAGCTGTTCGGCACGGCGCATTCGGCGTTCACCCGCCTGCTCGACGACGAGGGCATCGCGTACCAATGACCGGGCGGGGACGTGCTGTGCGATTCGCGATCATCGGTGCCGGGGTGATCGGCCGCACCCACGCGGCCTGCATCAGGGCACTCGCCCCTGGTGCCACCCTGGCCCTGGTCGTCGATGAGGTTCCCGGCCGGGCCTGCGACCTGGCCGCCGCATACGGAGCCGAGGCCGCAACGTCGGCCTCGGCCGCGTTCAGCCGTGACGACATCGACGCGGTAGCGATCTGCACGCCCAGCGGCCGGCACGCCGATCTCGCCGTCGCCGCGCTGGACGCGGGAAAGCATGTCATCGTGGAAAAGCCGATCGATGTGACGCTGCGGGCGGCCCGCCGTGTGGCCGATGCCGAAGCTCGCGCCGCAGCCATCGTCACGGTGGTCAGCCAGCACCGGTTCGACCCGTCCAGCCAGGTGGTGCACCGGGCCATCCAGGAAGGGCGTCTCGGCCGTCTGACCTCCGGCGTGGCCAGCGTCGCGTGGTGGCGCAGCCAGGACTACTACGACTCGGGTGACTGGCGCGGGAGCTGGGCGCTGGACGGCGGCGGCGCGCTGATGAATCAGGGCATCCACACCGTCGACCTGCTGGTATGGATGCTGGGCGAACCGGTCGAGGTCAACGCCCGAACGGCGTGCCTGGCGCACCAGCGCATCGAGGCGGAGGACATAGCTGTGGCCGTTATCCGGTTCGCCAGTGGTGCGCTCGGCGTGCTGCATGCCACGACCGCCGCCTACCCGGGCCTGACCGCACGGATCCAGGTGCACGGCGATCGTGGGTCGGCGGTGATCGACGGTGACCGGCTGACCTACTTCCATGCCGCCACCGGGGATGCGGGCTCACCCGGCCACGGTGCCACCGCCGACCTGAACCAGGCCGCGGACCTGCTGCCCGGCCTGGCTCCAGCGCCAGCGGCCGGCTCCGATCCAGGCGCGTTGTCAGATGCGCACCTGCACCAGTACCGCGATTTTGTCGAGGCCATCGAACGGGGACGCCGGCCGGCGGTGACGGTTGACGACGCCATCCGGGCCCTCGCGGTCGTCGCAGCCGTGTACGAGTCGGCGAGGACCGGGGAATCGGTCCCGGTCGAGGTCCTCCTGCGGCCGTGAGCTAGCCGGAACCCGCATCAGACGCAGACGTCGACTTCATCGCCTGTGCCCGGCAGGACCTCCCCCGCCTGCTCGCGGAAGTGGGCCGGCACATGGACGCCCGGACTGAGGACCGACGCACGCCCATGACGTGGGCGACCCGCGAGCCTCAACGAAGCGGCCTGTGCCTCGGACATCCCAATGCTCCTGCCCCACTGCTCCCACCTGCTCGCGGGGTTTGATCCCGCACGCCCGGGGTCAAGATCTACCGTGACGCGGCACACGGGCTCCTGTTCCAGCATCACGCCGAGTTCGCGCCGACGTAGACGGACTCCTTACCGGCGCCGGCTGAGTGCCCGTGAGCCGCACGCCATCCATGCTCGCCACTGTCTTCCGGGTCCGTAACTTCGATGGAGATGTCTGAGCTGGGGACCGCGGCTTCCGGGCCGGGAGTGGGAGGACTGACGACGGACATCGCACGACGCGCCCGCGGCATGCGCGACCCTGACGGGAACCACACATAGCATCCAGCCCGCTGCCGGATTCCAGGGAGGCACGGCATGACATACATGGGAAGCGGCGATCCCGACCCGCAGCTCACCGACTACTACCCGGCGTGGCTGGACAACCTCGCCGACGACGTCACCCTGGAGGGCTCGGCGATGGACGGCTTCGTCCAGGGCCCCGAGGCAGTCCGGACCGTGGTCGCGTACATCCGCACGCTCTACGACTACCAGAAGTTCAACTTCGCCGGCCCCTACGGCGACAACGGCTGGCTCGAGGACTACATCGCCGGGGTCCGCGGCGAGCCGATCGGCAACATCACGCTGGTCAGCTGCAATGCCGCCGGGCAGGCGCAGCACATCATGGGCAACTACCGGCCTCGGAGCACACTGCTGGTCTTGTCCCGGCTGATAGGCGAGCACTTCTCCGGCACTCCCATTGGCGAGCACTTCGCTACCAGCGAGTCCTGAACCAGACGTACCCGACTTTGCGGGTCACTCGCACGTGCTCCGCGAGCACGCGTGGGCGTCGGGAGATCCTCGCCCAGGCGGTTAGGGCTTAAGACGGTGCCACTGCCGACCTGAACCAGGCCGCGGACCTGCTGCCCGGCCTGGCTCCAGCGCCAGCGGCCGGCTCCGATCCAGGCGCGTTGTCAGATGCGCACCTGCACCAGTACCGCGATTTTGTCGAGGCCACCGAACGGGGACGCCGGCCGGCGGTGACGGTTGACGACGCCATCCGGGCCCTCGCGGTCGTCACAGCCGTGTACGAGTCGACGACCGCGGAATCGGTCCCGGTCGAACCGTGGACGGCGCTAATGCCGCTCAGATGATGATGGCGACCTTCCCGCGTGCCTTTCCGGCTTCGAGGTAGCGCATGGCCTCCGGCACCTGGTCCAGCGGGTAGCTACGGTCGATGCATGGCGTCAGCGTGCCCGCCTCGATGAGCTCAGTGAGCCGCTGTAGGTCGCTGGAGCGCTGCCGGGGGGTGACCATAGTCAGCCGCTGGCGCAGGAACGGTGACAGGGCCAGAGCCCGGAACTGCCGGTCCATCCCGGTCCACCTGCCGCCGTCCTCGCCGCCGACGATGACGGCGGTCCCGGTGGGGGTGAGCGCGCGGCGCAGCCGTGGCAGGCTGGGGTTTCCGGCGATGTCGATGATGAGGTCGTAGCGGTGTGCGCCGTCGGCGAAGTCGTCTTGGGTGTAGTCGATGACGTGGGCGGCGCCGAGGGATCGCACCAGGCCGAGTTTGGCGGTGCTGCACACGCCGGTGACCACGGCCTCGCTGGCCTTGGCCAGCTGCACGGCGTAGCTGCCGACGCCGCCTGAGGCACCGGTGATTAGCACGTTCTGTCCTGCATGGACGCGGCCGACGTCGGTCAGAGCCTGCAGGGCGGTGACCGCGGACACCGGCACCACCGCGGCCTGCTCGAACGTGAGGTTTGCCGGCTTGCGGGCGAGCTTGTCTTCGCGGGCCGCGGTGTACTCGGCGAAGGTGCCCCGGCCGAAGCCGAAAACCTCATCACCTACCGAGAACCGGGTCACTCCCTGGCCGGCCGCGACGACCGTGCCGGCCACCTCAAGGCCCTGTACCCGGTTCCTCGGCCCGCGGAAGCCGGCAAACAGGCGCAGCAGATACGGCTGGCCCACCATCATGTGCCACCGGCCCCGGTCCAGACCGGCCGCGTGCACCTGAAGCAGGACTTCATTGCCGGCGATTTCGGGTCTGGTGATCTGCGTGAGGTGCAGGACGTCGGCGGAGCCATATCCGTCCTGCACGATCGCCCGCATCGTGCTGCCTGCCGTCACCGGCAGCGTAGCCTCGCCGCCGGTCGCCGGATGCTGTTCAGGTCCCATGACGCTTCTCGTCCCTTCTGGCGCTGGCTGGGGGATGTCTTTACCTGCTGCTACGCGGGTATGGTGGCCGGCTCCGGTTGCGGCTGGCTGGCGGGCAGAGCGGCCGCCTGCCAGATCCGGGCTGCCAGCAGCACCATCGCGGCCGCAAACGGCAGCATGTACAGGACGACGATGGGTCCCATCGGGCTCATCTCCTGGGCGATTTCCAGGCCGATGAAGAACAGGGCCGCCAGCCAGCGTGGAACGCTGCGGCTGCGCCACAGGGCAATCGCCATGAGCAGGGGCGCGAGATATTCGCTGGCTGCATAGAGGTAAATGAAGACATGGCCGAACTCGGAATTGAAGGCTGTCACGAGTACCTTCGCGGCTGCGTCTCGTGACACGTGTGCCGTGGCAGCGGCAGCGAGGCTGGGATAAACCAGGACGTTGACGATGGCTCCGCAGAAGGCACCCAGTCCGCCGATCAGCGCGGCGACGGTCGCCAACGTGGAACCGCGGTCCCTGACCAGCGTGGCGATCGCGGCATACGAGACGGCCAGTGCTCCGAGCCCTAGAAGTACAAGCCAGCTGGCGAGGTAGAGCTGCGTGGGGTGCTGCGCTGCAATGGGCAGCACCTTTAGCGCGGTGGCCGTGGTCGTTACCATCTGGTCGGTGCCCTTGGGGCTCAGAGCTTCGCCGCCGATGTACAGCACGGCGGCGATGGGGAGGAAAAGAGCTAGCACCCGCTGACGTGCCCGGCTGGCGTTATCCATTGACTTCTCCAGTGGAGTAGGAGCCGATCGCCTCGGCGAGTTGATGCTCATGCGCACTTCGCCTCTGGTATTTGGCCTGGCTGCGGGGTACCCAGGTGCGGAGTCAGCTGTGTCAGGACCTCCGCCAGCCGGGGAAGAGGCCGCGAACCTCACTGGCCGGCTCTGCAGCCGGGACAGAACCCAGTCGGCTGACACTGGCAGCGCGACTGCCCGCGCAAAGGGGTCACGTCCACGCGCGGTTCCTTTCAATAATCCGGCCGCACACCCGCCACTGGCCCCGCCGCCGGGACCCGGCGAGAACCGCGGTCGGTCCGGGTGCTGCGCGTCTTGGGTGCATGTAGATGGAGTCCTGGGCGGACGGGCCGGAGGCCGGTCCTGGGGCGGCCGGTCTGGTCAGGCGTCCTGCTTCTTGCCCTTCTTGCCCACGATGTCCTGGGCGATCGAGGTCTTCTCGCCTTCTTCGGGAATGATCACCCAGGCCGCCAGGTAGGCCAGGATGCCCGCGCCGGCGGTCATGATAGAGACGACGGCCACGATGACCCGGACCAAGGTCACGTCGGTGCCGAAGTACTCGGCGGCTCCCGCGCAGACCCCGGCCACCATGCGGCCTTTCCGGCTGCGCACCAGGACCTTGGTTCCGTTCCCGCCGTTCATATCGGCCATCCTCGCGCTGACTCCCGGGGGTAGCTGGCCGCCGTCGGCGGACTGATCCCGGTGCCTGCCCCCAGGCTACGTTTGCAATATGAAACTAGCAATGCTTTTCAGGAATCTGTAGTACATTAATTTGCTTGGCGAGCTGAGGCTCTCTGACCAACCACGCCCGGGTACGAGGCTGACCGATGTCGCGGCTGGCTTGGGCCTCACCGAGCGCGGGCCCACGGCATCGTTACCGGCCTCGCCGAGGTCGGCGGCTGATCAAGCAGAAACACAGCCGCCACACCCGCTGCCAGATCCAGGCCGGCCCCCTGCCGGTGCCCGGACCCGGCAGCCGGGAACCGGCCATCGGCGAGGTCCTAGCTCTCTTCGCAGCCCAGGGCCGGCTCGTCGCCGGCCCTGCCGGGCAAGCGCCGTTGATGCAAGCGACATCCGGCCGGCGCAAATCCCTGACCTCGCGGGCCGGCAGGCCTCAGCAGCAGCCCAGACCCCTCCGGGCACACGCTGCCGATCTTTCCGGCGGTCGGTTCAGGCACCCGGCATCGCCTAGGAGCCGGACATCGTGTGGTGCCAGCCGCGGCGCACGCGACTCACGCACCCGCTGACCGCATGAGCACACAGGTAGAGTGCCTTGTCCGATCCTCAAGCGGTGCGGGGCTGCTAGCCACCGGCCACGGCAGCGCACCCAACCAGGCGTCCCGCATGTGACCGGCGCTGCCGGTCTGGAGGTTAAGCAGGCCTGCGGACCGGTCACTGACGCAATCACATCCGGCCAGCAGCCCTAGGGCGGCCATCGTCGCCGAGAAGACCGCCCTTGGGCCGATCCGCGCCGGGCGCTTCGCCATCCTCCCGGCCGCGGGGGACATCGTGACCACCGGTCCCGACGGTGATGACTTCCGCGCTGCTCGCCGGAGCACCGCCGGTCAGGTCTGCGGCAGCCGCGCCTGCCAGTCCGGTAAGGCCGTCCGTGTTTCCCAGCAGGACTGCGAGGACCTCGCCGACGGCGGGTTCCCGGGTACCGGGCTCGGGTAGCGGCAGGTGCGTCTCGATCTGGTAGCGGTTGCGGCGGCCGTCCTTCCGCTTCACCACATAACCGGCCTCGGCAAGGTCGGTGATGATGCCATGGGCGCTGCGCTCGGTGATGCCCAGCCTGGCCGCGATGTCGCGCAGCCGCGCGCCCGGATCGTGGGCGATGCACAGCAGCACCCGGGCGTGGTTAGTCAGGAAACCCCAGTCCGTCACTCCCGTAAGGTAGCACAGTTCGTTTCCGGAAACGCGTTGCCTGCTTTGGGGGTCAGGCGAGCGGCCGGCGCCGATGGCTGATCATTCTGCATCCGTACGGATGGCGTGTGATTCAAGAAATTAGTTGCTTGTTTTGTGGGACTACCGTAGCGTCGGTCACAGACACCGAGGCCGGGCTGTCGCCGGACGCCGGGCTGCTCGGGGTCAGCGAAGGGGGACCGGGTTATGGGTGAGAATCGGCTGCACGTCGTGTTCGGAACCGGCCAGGTCGGAAGTGCCCTGGCCGCGCACCTGGCCGGACTGGATATCGCCGTCCGGGCGGTGTCCAGGCACCGGCCGCCCGCGCTGGCCGGGGGTGTCGACTGGCGGGCCGCCGACGCCGCCGACGCCGAAGCCGCCGCGGACGCGGCCAAAGGCGCGTCGGTGGTGTACCAGTGCCTCAACGCCCCTTACAACCAATGGCCGGAACGGTTCCCGCCGCTGCAGCGGGGCGTGGTGGCCGCCGCCGAACGCAACGGCGCGCTGCTTGTGGTCCTGGAGAACCTGTACGGCTACGGCCCGACCGGCGGCCGGCCGATGACCGAGGACCTCCCGCTGGCCGCCACGACCGTCAAGGGCCGCACCCGGGCAGCCATGACCGCCGAGTTGCTAGCCGCCGCGGCGACGGGCCGAGTCCGCGTAGCCATCGGGCGGGCGTCGGACTTCTTCGGGCCCGGCGTCACCCAGGGCTCCACGCTCGGCGAGCGGGTCTTCGGCCACGCCCTGGCTGGCCGGCGCGCCGACTTCATCGGCAACCCCGGCCTGCCGCACACCTACAGCTACGTTCCCGACATCGCCGCCGGCCTGGCTACCCTGGGCACCGACGCCCGCGCGGCCGGGCAGGTCTGGCACCTGCCCGGCCCGGCGACCGTCACCACCCGGGCACTGCTGGACCTGGTGGCCGCCGAAGTCGGGCACGCCGTCGGCGTCCGGTCGGTGCCCAAGCCTGCCTTGCGCGCCCTGGGACTGGTCAACCCGATGCTGCGGGAACTAGCCGAGACGGCCTACCAGTTCGACCAGCCCTTCATCATGGACACCAGCAAATACCAAGCTGCGTTCGGGGCAGGCGGCACCCCGCTGGCCACGGCCGTTGCCGCGACCGTCGCCTGGTACCGGACCCGGCCCGGCACGCCATGACAACCACACCTGAGCCGGTCACCGCCACGCTAGCCCAGCCGGGCTCCAGCCTGGCGACACCGCAGACGGCAAACCCCGCGGAACCGGCCCCGGCCGTGGCATGGTCCAGGCGGGTGCGGCGCATCGGCGGGTTCATCCAGGCCGCCTTCGCCGCGTTCTGGCTGGCGCGCGCGAGCCTGGCCATCGGCGGCCGCGCCGGAGATGTTCTGATCGCCGTGTCCGGCCTCGCCGTGATCGGCGTGTTCTGCTACGCGTTCAAGGTCACGGCCGGCACCGCCCCCCGGCCGGCCGGCCCGCAAGCCCGGCGGATCGAGCGGTCGGTGACCGTGGCCACCGTCATCGAACTGGTGGCAGCGTTCGTGCTGCCCGTGGTGGTCATCGCGGCCGGCCATCCGGACTGGGTGCTGCCGTCCATCGTGATCACCATCGGGCCGCTGCTGCTGTGGCTCGACCACCTAGTCCACATCCCCCGGTACCGCGTGGTCGGCTGGGCGCTGACCGCCGGGCCGGTCATCCTTGCCGCCACGATGTCGGGCTCCGCGCTCGCCGTGACCACTGGCCTGGCCGCCGGCGTCGTGCTCCTGGGCACCGCCGCGGCCGGCTTCCATGACCTCTCCGACCTCCGGCCGCCGGGGCCGGCCCGGCACAGCACCAAGGCCCGATGACCATGTCCCAGGCTGATATCCCCACGGCCGGCTTCCGGCCCTTCTTCAACCCCGCCACCGGCGAGTGGATCACCTACACCGCCATCGCTGAGGACACCCAGGGGCAGCTGGTCCGCTTCAACTGGCGCAGCGTCCCCGGCGGCGTGATCACCGAGCACATCCATCCCCACCAGGAGGAGCGCTTCACCATCCTGGCCGGCGAAGCCCATTTCACCCTCAACGGCGAGCAGCGCGTGGCCCGAGCGGGCGAGACGATCGTCGTGCCCGCCGGCGTGCCGCATTCTGAGGGCAACCCCGGACCGGCCGAGATCGAGGGTATCGTCGAGCTCCGCCCGGCCCTGCGCGCCAAGGAGTTGCACGAGGCCTTCGCTGGCCTGGTCGCCGATGGCAAGACCACGCCTCGGGGCGCGCCGCGCAACCCGCTCCAGCTCGGCGCCACCTTCTGGCATTTCCGCCACGAAAGCCGGGTCACCTCACCGCCCATCTGGGCCCAGAACCTCATGCTCCCCCCGCTGTGGGCGCTGGCCAAGGCCTTCGGCGTGCGCCCCTACTACGACCGCTGGGACAGCCGGACCCGGGCAGCTGGCGGAGGCCACCACCCAGACTTACCCCGCAACTGACCGGCGGCAATGGCCCATGGAGGCCAACATGACGACCACCAGGCGAATCTCAGCATTCCGCTTGATGTGTTACTCCGCTTCGGTACGCCGCATGAACCCGCGCGACATGCGGAAGCGTGATGCGGGCGGACCGTGTGCGTAATGGGACGGGTGCCCGGTGCCGGGGCGCGTTCTGGTTGGAGCAGCGCATTTGCGCGGATATCTCGCCGTCGACCCTGTCATGGGTCTTCGGGCTTTAGCTGCTCAAGGAGGATGCCGCCATATTGGTTACGCAGCGTAATCTTTTGGAACTTGCCCACGGCGGTTCGCGGAATCTGCGTGGTGAAGACGAACTCGTCCGGCAGCCAGAACTTCGCGAACCTCGGCTCGAGGAAGGCGCGCAACTCCTCGGCGGTGACTGATGCTCCCTCCCTGAGAACCACTACGGCGACCGGCCGCTCATCCCACTTGGGGTGCTTGGCGGCGATGACTGCCGCCTCCGCCACGGCGGGGTGCCCCATCAGCGCGTTCTCCAGGTCCACGCTTGAGATCCACTCGCCCCCGGACTTGACCAGGTCCTTGGTCCGGTCGGTGATCTTCACGTATCCCTCGGGATCGATCGTGGCCACGTCGCCGGTGCGGAACCACCCATCGGCGGACCATTTATCGGTGTGCTCGGGCGCCTGGTAATAGCCCGAGGCCACCCACGGGCCGCGGACCTCCAGTTCGCCCATGGTTTGGCCGTCCCAGGGCGCCTCGCCGGCCGACGCCATGACGCGAGTGTCAACCAGCGGGACGGGCAGGCCCTGCGTGGCGCGATAAGCGTACTGCTGGTCTGCCGGCAAGTCTCCGAGCGAGCGCTTGAGCCAGCTGACCGTGCCGAGCGGGGTCATCTCTGTCATCCCCCAGGCATGCACAACCCGCAGGCCATGACGGTCAAACCCGCGGATCAGGCTCTCCGGCGCCGCCGACCCCCCGACCACCATCCGGACCGGCCCGAGCTGCCAGCGATCGGGCTCCTTCTCCAGCGCCTGCAAAATGCCAAGCCAGATCGTCGGCACTCCTGCGCTGACCGTCACGCCCTCGGCAACGTACAGGTCGAGCAGGCTCTCGGGGTCCAGATGCGGGCCCGGAAGCACTTGTTTGCACCCGACCAAGGTGGCGGTGAAGGGCAACCCCCACCCGTTGACGTGGAACATCGGAACCACCGGGCACAGCACCTCCCGCTGGCCGATCGCCAGCCCGTCGGTCATGGCCGAGGCCAGCGAGTGCAACACGATCGCACGGTGGGAATACACCACGCCCTTGGGGCGGCCCGTCGTGCCCGAGGTGTAGCACATGCAGGCCGCCTCGCGCTCATCAAGGTGCGGCGCGGCGAATTCGCCCGGCTGCGCTGCGATGAGCTCCTCGTAGTCGATCATGCCTGCAGGAACGCTTGTGCCGTTGGCCCAGACCACAGTGTGCTTGAGTCCCACCTGGTCGCGCACCCGCTCCAGGACCGGGAGCAGGGCATAGTCCACCAGCAGGACCGAGTCACCGGCATGATTCATCACATACGCCAGTTCTTCGACCGACAGGCGCGGGTTCAGGGTATGGAGTACCCCGCCCATCAGCGGCACACCGAAGTAGGCCTCCAGGTGGCGGGTGTGATTCCACCCAAGGCTCGCGACCCTGTCACCGCGCTCAACGCCAAGCTGGGCCAGCGCGCCAGCAAGCTGGTGAGCGTGGCGACAGACTTCGGCATAGCTGGATCGGGCGACCGACCGGTCCGGTCTGCGGCTCACCACCTCGACGCCGGGGAAGTACCGGGCCGCCCGATCCAGCAGGTACGGCACCAGGAGCGGGTAATCCATCATCAAGCCATCCACTTGGACCACCTCCGCCAGACGTCGGCAGACGCCGCCTTGCCATCTCACGAGCCACCCAAGCACGTTTCGTGATCGGCGAACGACGTAGTGCGACCAGCACGTTAGATTGCAGCATAGGCGAGCGCTGCGGCTAAGTGCAGGGGTGAACGTCCCGCCAACACAGACAACCGGCATTGCACGAGCAGCTTGCCGAGCTCAGCGCGGGTGGGCGGCTACCCGTCCAGCAGCCGCTTCGCCGAGCTGAACAGTGCATCTGGGTCGCTCTGAACAGCGCGCGCCAGTCCAGGCAGTGTCGCCTCGCATAACCCCGGCCGACTACGAACGCGGGTGGCTGGTGAGGGTCCGGCAGCGCCGCTTCCGCGCTATCCGGCTGAGCTGGGTGCCGGCGGGCCATGCCGTCAACACGAGGGGCCGTTGAACTGCTGAGGGTCAGACGGGCTTCGTCCCTCTTGCCAGGACGTATGACTGTCTATCTTGCGACCAGCGTCCCTACCGGGCCCGCCGGTCGGCGGCAAGCGTGACATTAAGAATACGCAGCGTGGTAATTACGGGTGGCTGCGCGAGAGGCGGCCTCCCAAACGCTTCCGGAAGGAGGCAGAAATGGCAACTCCAACTCTAACTCCAGGCCCGGCGCCTGGACAGCCGGTACGGCTCGTCCCGCCGGTCGAGGAAGCCGCCCAGGGATCACTGGCCGGCGAGCCGGCCCTGGTGGGGCTCCCCAGCTTCATCGTGGGCGCGGTGGCGTTCGGCATGGTGCTGATCGGCGTCGTGCCGGCCGGCGCGGTCGGCGCCGCGGTGCCGATCCTCCTCGCCGCCGCGGTGGGGAGTTTCGTGGCCACGATCTGGGCGGCGAGGCTCGGTCACAGCGCGGAGGCCGGGATATTCGGCATCATCGGGGGCTTCTTCCTGAGCTACGCCCTGCTCGTGCTCGGGCTGAGCCACAGCTGGTTCGCGCTCCTGCCGGCCGCGGTGCTCAGCACCCAGAAGGTGTTCGTGATCAGCTGGATGGTCATCATCACCATGCTCGTCTTGGGGACGCTCCGCCTGCCGGTTATCTACACGGCGCTGTTCGCGATCGTCGATGTCGCGCTGTTCCTTGACCTGCTCTCGATCATCCAGAACTCGGCAAACCTGTCGAAGGCCGCTGGGTGGGTCACGATGGGGTTCACGGCTGTTGCCGTGTACACCTTCTTCAGCACGGCGTCGCACGCCACGGGCGGCAAAGAATTCCCGCTGGGCAGGCCGTTCCTGCGCACCTGATTAACGATCGGAGGGCCCAACCGGCCGACCTGGACCGACGCGCTCTGAGAGCACGCGGCCCCGGTCGGCGGTACGTAGGGGTCATTGCTACAAAGGAGTCTTAGCTTGTGGCGAGCACGGTCGAAGGCCTGCCGGATCGCGTCACCCCGCATCGGCCGACCGTCGCGCCCAACGAGGACCCGATCGCGTCCCGCCCACTCCGTTCGCTTGCCCGCGTCAGTCTTGGGCTCGGCATCGAATGCGGCCCGCCCGTTCTCAAGCAGCTCGACCCGGCTTCGCCGGACGGTGACGGTGCCCGCCACCAGGTCGACGTCATCTCTGCGCAGACCGAGCGCTTCACCGCAGGATTAGGACAGAGGCAGTCTCCAAACCCGGCTACCGCAGCTCGCCGGGCAGCAGGCTGTAGATCACGCTGTCGCGGCGGGCTCCCTTGAAAGGCACGTGGGAACGAAGAAGGCCCTCGCGGGAAAACCCGCAACGCTCGGCGACATGCTGCGACGCCTCATTGTCGGGACCGCAAGTCAGCTCCAGCCGGGCCAGTCCCAGCTCGGCGAATGCCCACCGGGCGAGCAGGCGGACCGCATATGTCGCGGCACCCCGGCCGCGGGCCTCGGGGGCGAGCCAGTACCCGACCGCCGCGCAGCCCTGACGCAGGCGAACCTCATACAGCGAGACGGCGCCGAGCACCACGTCCTGGTCGCGCGGCTCGGCCAGCGCGAAGTTCAGCCCCTCGCCACGCAAGCGGGCCTCTTCCTGCTCAGCGAAGTAGTCGCGCGCATCAGTCTCGGTGTACGGAGTAGTACGCCATGAGAACCGCCGCATCACCGGATCACTGAACGCCAGCACCATCCCCGGCACGTCGGCCTCGCGCCAGGGGCGCAGCAGCACCACATCACCAGCCAGCGGCGGTACCGGGAACCAAAGCTCGGCCATGTCGAAATGATCTCCCTTAACAGCAGGCCAGGCCGGCGGATTCTGACAGCAGGAGTGACAGCAACGGCGCCACGCACCAGCCCACTGCAGCACGCAGTAGCACCGGTGAGACATGACACCACAGCTCTGCACCCAGCGGCAGGCAGAGCTGATGACGAAGCGGTCGGCCCGCCCGCCATGACTGCTGCCAGCACTCGAGCAAGCCGTGCGAGCTGCGGCGAGCGCCGAGTTGATATAAAGGCGGTCCTCGAGCTGCTGACCGATACCTACCAGGCCGTGGTGGCCATGATGGCTAAGCTCGGAGAGACCGATGCCACTTGAATCGCCGCGGACCGTGCCACGTTCACCGCAGAGACGTTGCGTGATCCGCTCGGGGTAGCAGCCAGCCTGTTCCGGATGGCACATGCCGTCTTGGCCCTGGGCCAGATCGCGCAGGCGCAGGCAGTTGCCACGGCAGCGATCGCTGGCCTGGAGCAGCAGAACGGGAGCGAACCGGTAGAAGTCCTGTCCTTGCGCGGGGCATTCCACCTGGTGCTCGCGATCGCGGCAGCGCGGGACAATGACCGGCCGCAGGCGCACACCTGCACCTGGACCGCGCTGATGAAATCGCTGATCGCATCGGCGAGGACCGCAACGACTTCGGTACCGTGTTCGGCCCCACCAACGTGGCACCGCACGCTGTCGGAGTTGCCGTCGAACTAGGCGATGCCGGTCAGGTTCTCGACTTCGCTCGTCGCATCGTCCCCGAGCGCTTGCCCGCACAGCGGCAAGCCCGCTACAACATCGACTCGCCTGGGCTCACGCCATGCGATGGCAGATAGGCGAGGCCCTGCGGTGCCTTATATAGGCCGAGCGGCTCATGCCTGAGCAGACGCGCACCCACCCCGTGACACGAGCGGTCGCGCGCGACCTAATCCAACTCTCCGGATCGCGACCACGGCCAGAATTACGCGACCCGTGCAAGACAATCAGCTTCGCTCGATGTGCGACGCTAGGCAACCAATCCACACCTGTGACCGCTACCGACCGTGACGGGCACCCGATCGCCCTCCTCTGAGCCAGTGCGCTCAGCGGCAGATGCGCGCGTGCGGATGGCTGAACCGCATACGCTGACGTTGCCGTCCGGCATCCGGCTTATAGCACGCGGTGTGGCCCTCGGCCACGATGTCGGCGGCCTGCTCCCCTCCAGGGCTCGCGGGTTACCCCGAACCATGAGTCAGATTGAAGGACGACATGACGGAGATAGCTGATCTGCCAGCCGCCGCCAGGGCGTCTGTTGCGGCCCTGGGGGGCTACACCGATCTGGACTGGCAGCAGGTGCCAGCTGCCGACCTGGAGTGGAGCTGCTGGCAGACCGCGTTGCACATGGTTGATTGTCTATACTTCTACGCGATGCAGGTCGTCTACGGTCAACCGGACGGATACCTGTGCACCGAGCTTGCCCTCGACGACAGCGCCTCGCCGCCGCGGCTGCTGGCCGCGCTGAGCGCGCACGCCGAGCTGCTGCACCGCATTGCCGGTCCGCTGACCCAGACCTGCGCGCGCACCACAATTATGGCGTCTCGGATGCAGCGGGGTTCGCCGCGATGGGCGTCGTGGAGACGTTGATCCACACCTTCGACGTGGTGCGCGGGCTGAACCCCGCGGATCAGTGGCGGCCGCCTGCCGCGCTTGCCGCGCCGGTGATCGCCCGGCTGTTTCCGCACGCTCCCAGCGGCGACCCCGCGGATGTGCTGCTGTACTGCTGCGGCCGCGCCGCCCTAGGCGAGTTGCCGCGGCAGACGCAATGGCAGTGGGACGGGACAGTCAGAACCTGATCCGGGCCGAGCGCGGACGAGAGCGAGAAACGCGACTCGACACGCAACGAACGCTGCCCGCATCCACCGCAATCTCATCGACATGACGGATATGGCCTCACCCGAGACCTGGCCCGGCCGCAGCGCACAAGGCCGCGAAGCTGGCCGAGAGGGAAAGCGTGAACTGACACGGGAAGCAGCGCCAGGCCGATGGCCTCAGCGGGGAAGGACGGGGGACTGCCCATGCTCCGGGCGGGCGTCCCCGCTGCCGGCAGGCCGACGGTGACCCGCCCGTAACGCAGACTCGACACCGCGCTATGCGGCGCGGGCTCCAGTTGGTAGTCCGCCCGGTAGTTAAGACGTATCGTGACACTGTGGACCTGGCCACGTGGAACTACTCGGTAGGAGCAAGTTAATGCTGACCGGTTTTGCGGTGATGGTCCACGGGCCAAGATACCTCGGCGGCGCTTGGATCTTTGTGGTCGTGGTCATTCTGGTAATCGCGCTGATCTTCGCACGTGTGTACGGCAGGCGAGGCAAGTAATCAGCAGGGATGCTGACCACCAAGGCTGACCACAACGGCATCCGCATCCTGCAGGCGGAAACGGACCAGAGTAGCGGCGGCAGTCCAGGTGAGCCGAAAGCGCCGACGCCGCCGAGGTACTCAGCTACATGACAGCGCACTCCCGAGAAACCAGCCTCCCATCGACCAGGTCCCGTATCGTAAGGCGGCCTGATAGACGGACCGCGTACGGTGACTGTTCGTGATGGGCTGGGATAGTGGCCTGGCACGTGCTGGAGTTCCGCCGCTGCCGGGTCGGCCCGCTGCCTTATCGCTGCGCGTGTGCCGTGGTAGACACGTGGCATGACCGTCTTCCCGGTGCCGGACCTGGCTGACGTCCTGGGGGCGCGTCAGCGTATCGCGCCCTACCTGCGGCCGACGCCGCTGTACCGCTATCCCGCGCTAGATGCCATGACCGGGGCTCAGGTGCGGGTCAAGCACGAGAACCATCAGCCGGTGGGCGCGTTCAAGGTCCGCGGCGGCGTGAACCTGGTCAGCCAGCTGAGCGCGGATGAGCGGCACCAGGGTGTCATCGCCGCCTCAACCGGCAATCACGGCCAGTCGGTGGCCTACGCGGCGGACCTGTTCGGCGTGCGGGCGGTGATCTGCATGCCCGAGCAATCCAACCCGGTGAAGGTGGAGTCGATGCGGGCACTGGGCGCCGAGGTGGTCTTTCACGGCCGTGACTTCGATGAGGCCCGTGAGCACTGCGAGCAGCAGGCCGCCCGGCACGGATACCGGTACATCCACTCCGGGAACGAGCCGGCCCTCATCGCGGGGGTGGCCACGTGCACCCTGGAGATCCTGGAGACGCGGCCAGATACCGAGGTGATCGTGGTCCCGGTCGGCGGCGGCAGCGGGGCGGCGGGGGCCTGCGTGGCTGCCAAGGCCGTGCGGTCGTCGGTCGAGGTGATCGGCGTGCAGTCCGAGGCGGCCCCGGCCGCATACCGCTCCTGGCAGGCGGGCGCCCTCGTCGAGGACACCACCAGCACGTTCGCGGAGGGACTGGCCACCAGGACCGCGTTCGAGCTGCCGCAGCAGATCTTGCGTGAGCTGCTGGATGACTTCGTGCTTGTCTCGGAGGATGCGCTGAAAGCCGCGACGCGGCTGATGATCGAGAAGACGCGCAACCTCGTCGAGCCGGCCGGCGCGGCCGCCCTCGCGGCGGTACTGGGCACACCAGGGCGCTTCGCGGGCCGCAAGGTGGCGATCGTCTGCAGCGGCGGCAACATCAGCCCGGCCCAGCTGGCAGCACTGTGGCCCCGCGAACCGGCCTGACACCGGGCCTCACGGTCCGCGCCACCAACGCGGGCCGTTCCGCGCAGCCAGCACAGCACCCGCCCGCGGAACCACCCGGCGTCCCGAAGGCGGCTGCGCTGCTCCCCGCCACCCAGTCATCCCGCCGCCATTCTCAGCAGTGACATACCGTAACAGAGATAAATGCGTACCCCGGCGACGACACAATGCAGATCGCCGACTCTGCGCTCTCGGGTGTATGTGCGCATCCCCGCGACTGGCTGGCGCATAATCGCCAGTTCTGAACCCGTCCTGGCCGAGCCGGACTCGATAGC
>Ga0187807_1000097_pt1 | contig 23589 bp, 17 predicted proteins | sample NC_wetland_sal_i_4_FD_132432 | JGI IMG/M metagenome (GOLD analysis project Ga0187807, IMG submission 132432) | Wetland sediment microbial communities from Neuse River Estuary, North Carolina, USA - ASW_2 | ecosystem: Environmental > Aquatic > Freshwater > Wetlands > Sediment | place: USA: North...
GTCTTCGCCGACCGGGGTGAACGTGGCGGCGGAGGCGTTGACGTCGGGCGGCAGGACCTTGACCCCCATGCGCCGGGACTCGCTGAGGTAAAGCGCGGACTTGTCCTTGTCGTCGCCGACGCTTGTGAGCAGGGCCGCCATGTACTCGGCCGGGTAGTTCGCCTTGAGGTACGCGGTCCAGTAGGAGACCAGGCCGTAGGCGGCGGAGTGCGCCTTGTTGAACGCGTAGCCGGCGAACGGGACGAGCACGTCCCACACCGCCTGAATCGCCTCGTCGGAGTAGCCGCGCTCCCGGCAGCCCTGCCGGAACGGGACGAACTCCTTGTCCAGGATCTCTTTCTTCTTCTTGCCCATCGCGCGCCGCAGCAGGTCGGCCTGGCCGAGCGTGTAGCCGGCCATGATCTGCGCGGCCTTCTGCACCTGCTCCTGGTAGACGATCAGGCCGTAGGTCGGCTCGAGGATCTCCCGCAGCGGCTCTTCGAGTTCGGGGTGGATCGGGACGATCTCCTGCTGGCCGGTCTTCCGCAGCGCGTAGTTCGTGTGGCTGTTGACGCCCATCGGGCCTGGCCGGTACAGCGCGCCGACCGCGGAGATGTCCTCGAAGTTGTCCGGCTTCATCAGCCGCAGCAGGGCGCGCATCGGGCCGCCGTCGAACTGGAACACGCCGAGCGTGTCGCCGCGGCCGAGCAGGTCGTAGGTCGGCTGGTCTGTTAGCGGCAGGGCGAGCAGGTCGATCTTGATGCCGCGGTTCTTCTCGATCGCGCTGACGGCATCGGACATGATCGTCAGGTTGCGCAGGCCGAGGAAGTCCATCTTGAGCAGGCCGAGGCCCTCGCACGTCGGGTAGTCGAACTGCGTGATCACCGCCCCGTCGGCGTTCCTCGTCCACACCGGGATGTGATCGGTCAGCGGCTCGGACGACATGATCACGCCGGCCGCGTGCACGCCCTGCTGCCTGATCAGCCCCTCGATGCCGCGCGCCTTGTCGATGACCTGCTTGACCTCGGGCTCCGCCTCGTACAGCGCGCGGATCTCGGCGGCCTCCCTGTACCGCGGGTTCGACTCGTCGAACACCCCGGACAGCGGCATGTCCTTGCCGAGCACGGCCGGCGGGTAGGCCTTCGTGATCCGGTCCCCGAGCGCGTACGGGAAGCCGAGCACCCGGGTGGAGTCCTTGATGGCGGCCTTGGCCTTGATCGTGGCGTAGGTGATGATCTGCGCGACCTTGTCGCTGCCCCATTTCTGGGTGACGTAGCGGATCACGTCGGCCCGGCCACGTTCGTCGAAGTCGATGTCGATGTCGGGCATCGAGACGCGTTCGGGGTTCAGGAACCGCTCGAAGATCAGGCCGTGGACGATCGGGTCCAGGTCGGTGATGCCCATCGCGTAGGACACGATGCTCCCGGCCGCGCTGCCCCGGCCCGGGCCGACCGCCACGCCGTTGTTCTTCGCCCAGTTGATGAAGTCGGCGACGACCAGGAAGTAGGCGGGGAAGCCCATCTGGCAGATGACCTGGATCTCGTATTCGGCCTGGGCCTTGCGCTGTTCGTCGTAGCCGCCGGGGTACCTGCTGGCCATCCCCTTCCAGACCTCGGCGGCGAACAGGTCGTCCTCCGACTCGTAGCCGTCGGGGATCGGGAACCTCGGCATCAGGTTGCGGAACTCGAACATGCCGCTGGCGTCCACCCGGTCGGCGATCAGCAGCTGGCTGTTCCGGCAGCCCTCAAGCCATATGTCGCTGCTGTCCAGCCGGTACATGTCCTGGGCGGACTTTATGTAGTAGCCGGCGCCGTCGAGGCGGAACCGGTCCGCGTCCGCCAGGGTCTTGCCTGTCTGGATGCACAGCAGCAGGTCGTGGCTCTCGGCGTCGCTCGCTCTTGTGTAGTGGCTGTCATTGGTGACGACCGGAGGAATGCTGAGCTTTCTGGCTATATCCAGGAGGCCGTCGCGGACCCGGCGCTCGATCTCGAGGTCGTGCTCCATGAGCTCGAGGAAGTAGTTCTCCTTGCCGAAGATGTCCTGCCATTCGGCCGCGGCCTTGAGGGCCTCTTGGTGCTGGCCGAGCCGCAGCCGGGTCTGGATCTCGCCGGACGGGCAGCCGGTGGAGGCCATCAGGCCTTGTGCGTGCTCGGCGAGGATCTCCTTGTCCATCCGCGCCCACTTGACCAGCCAGCCTTCGGCGAAGGACCTCGAGGACAGCTTGAAGAGGTTGTGCAGGCCTTCGGAGTTCCGCGCCCAGATCGTCTTGTGCAGGATGGCGCCGGAGGCGGAGACGTCGTCTCTCTTCTGGTGCGGCTGGCCCCACAGGATGCGGTTGGGGTTGTCGCGGCGTTCGGGGGCGACGTAGGCCTCGATGCCGAGGATCGGGGTGATGCCGGCTTCGGTCGCCTGCCGGTGGAACTCGGCGGCACCGAACATGTTGCCGTGGTCGGTCATCGCCACGTGCGTCATGCCGAGGGCCTTGACCTCTTTGAAGAGTTCCTTCAGCCGGGCGGCGCCGTCGAGCATCGAGTACTCGGTGTGCACGTGCAGGTGCGCGAACGGCGTGTTGTTCCCGGTTGAGGTCGCCTCGGATGCCGTCATGAAAACCAACCGCCTCCTCAGGCACGCTCCGCGCCGCCCGCGCGCGAACCTTGACGGCGCGCTCGCGCGGCGCGTTGAACAACTACCGAAAACCGGGGGAAGGCGGCCGACGCCGTGACCACGGACGCTTGGGCTGTGCCGTTGTCGCGGCGGACCCAGTCTCTCCGCGTCGCCGCGGTCATCGCGCCAGCCCGGTGACTCATACCTTATCGGTTCGGGCCGGTAGAGGGCTGGGGGCGCGCCGAAGGACCCGCGTTACCACCGCACCTGTACGCTCGCACCCCAGATGTCCGGTATGCGCGGATCGCCGGTGGCGGTGACGTGCGCCTGCACGCTGTCACCGCGGTTCCACAGCAGCGCGTAGAGGCCGGGCGCGGGGCCTTCGAGCACGCAGTCGGCGGGGTGGTCGCCGCGCTCGACTTGCCTGCGGCCGTCGGCGAGCCGGACGTGCCAGCGTCCGGCGGTGTCCGTCGCCCGGATCGCCAGCGTCTGTTCTGTGCTGCCGGGCTTGTACCTGCGCCGGGCGGCGAATCCCATGAGCAGCTCGTCGACGCCGTCGTCGGCGAAGGCCGGGTCGAACGCGTCGAGCGGGCTCGGAATGGCTGCGGCCCTAGCCTTGGCGGCGGCGAGCTGGGCGTCGAAGCGGTGGATGGCCGTCTCGTGCGCCTGGCGGCGCGCCCAGAACGCGAGCGGCGACGGCGCGGGCAGGAACGTCGCGCACTTGATGCCGGGGTCCGCCTCGCGCAGCGCGCGGACCAGGTTCGCGTGGCCTTCCCGGTACTTGGCGATCAGCTCGGCATCAGGCGGCCCGCCGCCGAGGATGTCGGCCTCGCTCGCCTCGTCGATGAGCTCTTCGCGTTGCTCCCTGACATGCGTGGCGGCCCAGGCATGCACGTATGCGAGGTGCCGTACCAGGTCACGGACCTGCCACCCGGGGCAGGGCGGGACTTCGGCGGTCAGCCCTGCCGCCGCTGCCGCGTCACCGAGCAAGAGCCCGTCGCGTTCGAGCGCTGAGATGTGCGCTTCGACATCCACGCCGCTCATCGTGTCACGCTCATCGGTCGCATAAGACGAAGGATCCTGCATGCTGGGGGGCCGGCGGCGGCTTAGCTTTCCGCGCGCAGGAGGTCGACGGCGTGCTGGAGGTCTTCGGCGTACGGGCTGTCGAACGAGACGGCGCGGCCGTCGGCTGGGTGCTCGAACGACAGGCTGACCGCGTGCAGCCACTGCCTGGTCAGGCCGAGCCGCGCGGCGAGCACCGGGTCCGCGCCGTACAGCAGGTCACCGCAGCATGGGTGGCGCACCGCCGCCATGTGCACCCGGATCTGGTGGGTGCGCCCGGTCTCCAGGCCGACGGCGACCAGCGAAGCCGCGCGGAACGCCTCGACCGTGTCGTAGTGGGTGACGCTCGGCCGCCCGTCCGCCACCACGGCGAACCGGCCGTCGCCGGACGGGTGCCGGCCGATCGGCGCGTCGATCGTGCCGCGTAGCGGGTCCGGGTGGCCCTGCACCAGCGCGTGGTACGTCTTCGTCACCGTGCGGTCGCGGAACGCCTGCTTGAGCACGCTGTAGGCGCGCTCGCTCTTGGCCACCACCATGAGCCCAGTGGTGTTGGCGTCAAGCCGGTGCACGATGCCCTGGCGTTCGGCCGCGCCGCTGGTGGCCACCGTGTGCCCGGCGGCGAGCAGCCCGCCCAGGACGGTCGGGCCGGTCCAGCCTGGGGTGGGATGCGCCGCCACGCCGCGCGGCTTGTCCACCACCACGATGTCGTCGTCCTCGTAGACGATCGCCAGCCCGGGCACGGGCTCTGGTACCGGCACCACCTCGAGCGGCGGCGGCAGCGTCACCGACAGGCCGGCCCCGGTGAGCACGCGGTCGGACTTGGCGGCCGGCTGGCCGTCGAGCAGCACCTGTCCGGCGCCGATAAGCTCGGCTGCGCGTGCCCGGGACAGGCCGAACATCCGGGCGAGCGCCGCGTCCAGCCGCTCGCCGTCCAGCCCTTCGGGGACCAGGACGAACCGCTCCCCCGAGGTCACCGTTCCGCGTCCGCCGGGTCCGCCGGCGAGTCGGCTCTGGCGGCATCGCCTGGGGCAGGCGCGGGCGCGGTGTCCGACGTGGCGGAGGCGGCACGCGCGTCCGCGGCGCCCGCGGCCGCGGCGCCGGAGTCGGGCCCGGCAGGAGAAGCGGGCGCGGGCCTGTCGCCGCGGGAGCCGTCCATGTGGTAGCCGAACATCGCCAGCAGGACCGTCAGTATCCCGCCGCAGACGATCGCGGAGTCGGCCACGTTGAACACCGGCCAGTAGCGGGTCAGCTCGATCCAGTCCACCACGTCGCCGCGGAAGACGCCCGGCGCGCGGAAGATCCGGTCCGCCAGGTTCCCCAGCGCCCCGCCGAGCAGCAGCCCGAGGGTGAGCGCCCAGCCGAGGCTGCGCAGGTTACGCGCGGTGCGGACGATGTAGAAGACGACAGCGACGGCGATCGCCGTGAACACGATCGTGTTCCCGGTGCCGAGGCTGAACGCCGCTCCCGAGTTGCGCAGCAGGTTGAGCATCAAGACAGAGCCCAGGACGTGCACCGGCTGCCCGGGCCGCAGGTGCACGACCACGGTGGCCTTGCTGATCGCGTCCGCGGCGAGCACGAAGACGGCGACCCCGAGGAGGACGCCGATTCGCCGCCTGCGCGGGCTCAGCGGCGCTCCTGGCGCTGCTTGCACTCTACGCACAAGGTCGCCCGCGGGAACGCCAGCAGCCGCGCCTTTCCTATCGGCTTGCCGCACGATTCGCACACTCCATATGTTCCCGCGTCGATCCTGGCAAGCGCGTGCTCGGTCTGCTCGAGCAACTCGCGCGTGTTACGGGTGATGGCCAGCTCATGCTCGCGCTCGAACAGCTTGCTGCTCGCGTCGGCCTCGTCGTCGCCCGCCTCCGCGACCGCGTCGCCGAGGCGCGCGGCGATCGCCGACTCCGCCTGGCCGATCTCATCGCGGAGAGCGACCGCCTCGGCCTTGAGTTCGGCGCGGACTTCGTCGAGCTCGGCGGCGGTCCACGGCTCCTCACCCGGACGCACCGGAAGGTCGGCTGCGCTCGAGCTCGGTGCAGTGGTCATGTCAGGCCCCACCCTGCTGTTGATCGTCGAATTCGGACAGTGAAGGATACGACCCCGCAGGCTTGCCCGCAAACCGGTTGGGCTGGCGGCTCTACGTTCGGATATTCTAGGGACGCGGTGATGGGGACAGCTGCCGTGGAATGCTGCGAGGAGCGACCCGGGGACGGTGCGAGCCCGGGCGCGTGCGCCATGGACCAGATCACCCCGGAGCGGCCGGAAGAAAGGCTGGGGCTCAGCACTAGGCTGAGGGCCGAGTAGAACCGGTACATTCGAATTCGAGTGGGCCGAACGGATGGTAGCTACTGTCCGTGGCCAAGGAGGGTGGTACCGCGGGGCGGCGCGCAAGCGTCCCTCGTCCCTCCGGCGAAGCGGTCGCGAGCGCTGGAGGGCTAACCCGAAATGTCGGATTTGAGTGCGGGGCACGCCGCAGGCGTGGACAAGCAAGGTGCGGAACGGAGGCAGGGCGGGCCGATGCCCGCGCTGGCTGCCCAGGCGGACTTCCCCGCGATCGAGCACGCGATGCTGGCCCGGTGGAACCGGGAGCGGACCTTCGACGCCTCGCTGAAGCAGTCCGAGGGCGGCCCGCGCTGGACGTTCTACGAGGGCCCGCCGACCGCCAACGGGATGCCCGGCGTGCACCACATCGAGGCGCGCGTCTTCAAGGACCTGTTCCCCCGCTTCAAGACCATGCAGGGGTTCCACGTCAAGCGCAAGGCCGGCTGGGACTGCCACGGGCTGCCGGTCGAGGTCGCCGTGGAAAAGGAACTCGGCCTGTCCGGCAAGAAGGACATCGAGGCGTACGGCGTCGCCGAGTTCAACGAGCGGTGCCGGGAATCGGTGCTGCGGCACGTGGACGCCTTCTCCGCGCTGACCCAGCGGATGGGCTACTGGATCGACCTGTCGGACGCGTACCGCACGATGGACCCCGACTACGTGGAGTCTGTCTGGTGGGCCCTGAAGACCATCTTCGACAAGGGCCTGCTGGTCCGGGACTTCCGGATCAGCCCGTACTGCCCGCGGTGCGGCACCCCGCTGTCGGACCACGAGATGGGCCAGCCCGACGTCTACCGTGAGGTCACCGACCCGTCGGTGACGGTCCGGTTCCCGCTCACCTCGGTCCCCGCGGGCGCGAGCCAGCACCTGGCCGGCGCCGACCTGCTCGTCTGGACGACCACGCCGTGGACCCTGGTGTCCAACACCGCCGTCGCCGTCCACCCGGAGGTCGAGTATGCGATCGCCAGGAAATCCGGTGACGGGGACAAGGTGGTGGTGGCCGAGGCGCTGTACGCGCGCGTGCTCGGCGAAGGCTGGCACGTCCTCGCGACGGTACGAGGAGCTGAGCTGATCGGGGCGGGATACGCACGGCCGTTCGGAATGGTCGATATTCCAGATGCCCACCGCGTGGTAGCCGGGGATTTCGTGACGACGGAAGACGGCACCGGGCTTGTCCACCTGGCGCCCGCGTTCGGCGCGGACGACATGGAGACGAGCCGCGCCTACGGGCTGCCCGTGGTGAACCCGGTGCGCGCCGACGGGCGGTTCGAGGACGGGCTGCCGCTGGTCGGCGGGATGTTCTTCAAGGACGCGGACAAGCCGCTGACCGCGGACCTGGCCGCGCGCGGGCTGCTGTTCCGGTCCGAGATGCACGCGCACAGCTACCCGCACTGCTGGCGGTGCAACACCGTGCTGCTCTACTACGCGCTGCCGTCCTGGTACATCAGGACCACCGCGATCAAGGACCAGCTGCTCGCGGAGAACGAGAAGACGAACTGGCAGCCGGTCACCATCAAGAACGGCCGCTATGGCGAGTGGCTGCGCAACAACGTGGACTGGGCGCTGTCCCGCACCCGGTACTGGGGCACGCCGCTGCCGCTGTGGGAATGCCCGTCCGGGCACCTGACCTGCGTCGGCTCGCTGGCCGAGCTGGGCGGCCTGGCGGGGCAGGACCTGTCCGGGCTCGACCCGCACCGGCCCTACGTGGACGAGGTCACGTTCCCGTGCCCGTCGTGCGGGCTGGACGCGGTGCGGGTGCCCGAGGTGATCGACGCCTGGTTCGACTCGGGATCGATGCCGTTCGCGCAGCACGGCGCGCCGCTGCGCAACCTGGCCGAGTTCGAGCAGGCGTACCCGGCCCAGTTCATCTGCGAGGCGATCGACCAGACGCGCGGCTGGTTCTACTCGCTGATGGCGGTGGGGACGCTCGTCTTCGGCAAGTCGTCGTACGAGAACGTGGTGTGCCTCGGGCACGTGGTGGACGAGCAGGGCCGCAAGATGTCCAAGCACCTCGGCAACGTGATGGAGCCGATGGGGCTGATGAACGGGCACGGCGCGGACGCGGTGCGCTGGTTCTTCGCCGCGTCCGGGTCCCCGTGGGGGCAGCGCCGGATCGGCCCGTCGGTGCTCGACGAGATCGTCCGCAAGGTGCTGCTCACCTACTGGAACACGGTGTCGTTCCTGGTGCTGTACGCGAACGCGTCGTCGTCGGGCGGGGCCGCGTGGGTGCCGGAAGACGCCTTGTCAGCGCCGGCGCCGTCGGCGCGGCCGCTGCTTGACCGGTGGCTGCTGTCGGAACTGCACGGATGCGTGCGGGACGTGACGACCGCGCTCGAGGCGTTCGACACCGCGTCGGCGGGACGGCGGCTGGCGGCGCTCATCGACGACCTGTCCAACTGGTACGTGCGGCGGTCGCGGCGGCGGTTCTGGGATGGCCCGTCGTCTTCCGACGGCGCGTCGGCGTTCGCGACGCTGCACGAGGTGCTCGTTGTGCTGACCAAGCTGATGGCGCCGATCACGCCGTTCCTCGCCGACTACGTGTGGGGCGTGCTGCGGCCGGGGGACGAGCCGGAGTCGGTGCACCTGGCGTCGTGGCCCGTTTACGATCTTTCGCTGATCGACGAAACACTGTCGTCGCAGATGGCGCTGGCCCGGCGGCTGGTCGAGCTTGGCCGGTCGGCACGGTCGGCCGCTTCGGTGCGGACCAGGCAGCCGCTGTCGCGGGCGCTGGTCGGGGCGGCCGGGTTCGGGTCGCTGCCTTCCGGGTTGCGGGACCTGGTGGCCGAAGAACTCAACGTGCACTCGCTCGAGCCGCTGGACGCCGCGGGCGGGGAACTAGTCACCTACACGGTGAAGCCGCAGTTCAAGTCGCTCGGCCGCCGGTTCGGGGCGTCGACGCCTGCGGTGGCCGACGCGATCTACGCCGCGGACCCGGCCGCGCTCGCCGCCGCGGTGGCGGCCGGGTCGGCATCGGTCTCGGTGCCCTCGCTCGGCACGGTGCCGCTGACGGCCGAAGACCTGGTCGTGACCCAGACGCCGGTCGAGGGCTGGGGCGTGGCGACCGCGGGCGGCGAGACCGTGGCCCTGGACCTGACCGTGACCGCGGTCCTGCGGGCCGAGGGCTGGGCCCGCGAGGTGGTCAGGCTCATCCAGGACGCGCGCAGGAACGACGGCCTCGACATCACCGACCGGATCTTGCTGCGCTGGGCCGCGGCCGACCCGGACCTGGCCGCGGCGGTTGCCTCGCACGCTGAGACGATCGCCGGCGAGGTGCTCGCGGTGTCGTTCGGGCCGGGCGAGGGGCCTGGTTCTTCTGGTGAGGTGTGGCACGCCCACAGCGACGACGACCTCGGCCTGCGGTTCTGGCTCACGGTGGCGCCGGGCGCGTAGCGCCGCAGGTCGTCACGGGCCTGTCACGGGCCTGTCGCGGGCCTGCTGGCGGGTGTTCGCGGGCTAGCGGAAGGGCTGCTGGCCGGTGGGGCGGACGACGATCTCGCTGACGTCGACCGAGGGCGGCTGTTCGAGGGCGAACAGGACAGCGCGGGCGACATCAGCGGGGCTGAGCCTGGGGTCACCGGCCCGGTCCGGGGAAATCTGGCCGGAGTCGGTGAGCCCTGGCTGGATCAGCGTGACGCGCACGCCGGTCGCGGTGGCCTCGGCGCGAATCGACTGGGCCATGGCGGTCACGGCCCACTTGGTGGCCGAGTACAGCTGACCGGGGACGGTGACCCGGCCGGAGACCGAGCCGGTGATCACCAGGTGTCCGCGCGACCGGACGAGGTGCGGCAGGACAGCACGGGCGGTCAGGGCGGTCCCGTAGACATTGGTGAGCACCATCTCGCGCCACTGCTCCGGGGCGCCGGTTCCGGTCAGGAAGGACGTGGCGGTGAAGGCGCCCGCGTTGGCGAATACCGCGTCGAGCCTGCCGAAGGCGTCCAGGGCCGCTGTCGGAAGGGCGCTGATCTGCTCCCAGTCGCTGACATCGCAGGGAACTGCCCTCGCGACGGCCGGGCCGCCGAGTCCGGCGGCGATAGCGTCGAGCCTTGTCCCGGTGCGGGCGGCGAGCACGAGGCGCCAGCCACGGTCGGCGGCCAGTCGCGCCGTCGCCGCCCCGATGTCCGACGAGGCGCCGGTGATCGCGAGAACCGCAGAGTTAGCGTCCATCGCGCGACTCGGGGACGGGTGTCAGCTCGCCCCGGCGTCGGGGGGCTGGCAGGCACGGCAGGGGGTGCAGCCTGCTTCGGCTGCCTCGGGGATCGTCATCTTCTGCAGGTCGTCGTCGCCCATGAAACGGATGAGGATGCAGTTTGCCTCGTGGTACCGAGGTACGCCAGGGACTACAGTGACGTGCTTGGCGCTGGTTGGCTGCTGAGCGGGCGCCGGGTCGGTGTCCTGCCGCTCTCCGCTGGTGCCGGCTTGTGCGGCGGCGCCGGTCTCGTCCGCGCCGTCGTCGGGCTCACCGTCACTGTCGGCCTCGGCGGTGCTGTCGGTCTCGGCGGTGCTGTCGGTCTCGGCGGCGGTGGCGGTCTCGGCGGCGGTGACGGTCTCGGCGGCGGTCTCGGCGGCGGTGACGGTCTCACCGGTGGTGCCGGTGTCGCGCGGCGCGGGCTCGCTGGCCGCAGGCGCCGCGACGTCTTCGACGTCCGCCTCAGCGACGTCGGGCTCGGTGCCGATGCTGGATGTGGCCCCTTCAGGCGCGCTGGCACCGGTCGTCTCGTTCTCGCCATCGACGAGTTCGGGAGCTTCGGCGGTGCGGCCGTCATCTGCCTGGCCGGAGATGATGGCGGACGACGCGGCACGCGGTTCACCGGTCGCGCCATCCTCGTCGAGGAGCCAGGAACGACTCGGCTGATCCGCCTCGTCCTCGTCGTCGAGCCAGGATCGGCTCGGCTTCCAGTCGTCGTCATCGTCGGACGCGTCCGGACTCGACGACGCCTCGCCGCTCCCGCTCGTGGTCTCGGACGTTTCCGCGGACTTGGACGTGCTCGGGGTCTGCGCCGCCGTTGCGCTCGCTGGCGGATACGTGGTCGCCTCCGCGGCGGCGGCCTGGCCGGCCGCGGGCAGCCCCGCTGATGGGAGCGCGTCAGCGTCGCCGGTGTCGCGTGGCTCCGACGCTTCGTCCTTGGCGTCGCGTTGCGGGCGGGCCGGGCGATCGAACCAGCTCGGCGTCCACGCCCGGTCCGGTGCGGACGAGCGGTCCGCCGCGGACGGCCGGTGCGGCGTGGACGGCGTGTCGGGAGCGGAGGGGCGCGCCTGCGGGCCTGCGGACGATGAATCGGCGGCCGGTGCGGGGGCCGGTGACCCAGGCGCCTCCTTACCGGGCGGCGACACCACTTCGCGCCACGGCGGCGGCGGCGTAGCCGGCTGCGCGACCGGTGCAGGCGCGGCGGACGCGGCGGGCGGGGCCGCAGAGGTCTGTGGGCTGTCGGAGCGGCCAGGCCCGGAGTGGCCTCCGCGCACGGGCACCTCCGGCCCGGACGGCCGCGCCCACGGCGGAGCCGCGTCCGGCTTCGCGGACCACGGTCCCGGCGGAAGGTCCGCCCCGGCCGGGCGGCTCGCCGCCGCTGGCGGAACGTCGGCGCGCGGGGCGCCGAACGGCGGCAGCGGCTGCCGTCCGTCCCCACGCACCGGCTGGGAAGCAGGCTCAGCGAAGGCGGCCTGACCGTATGCCGGCTGAGCCGCGCGCTCGAGACCGGGACCGCCCTGGGCCATCGCGGCGGAGACCCGCGCGCCGCTAGGCTCCACGGACCGGGCCGGCTGGCCGGCGGCCTGACCGGCAAACGCCGGCTGGCTGACGGCTTCCGCGCCGGCGTTGGCACTCGCGCCTGCCGGTCTTTGCCCTTGTTCCCCGAACAGTTCCTCGCGCTTGAGGACAACCCCGATGGCGAGCGCGACAAGCGCGGCCGCTGCTACGCCGATCGCCACATACACCAGCAACAACTTGCTGGTTGCTACCCCGCCGATGAGAACCCCGATGGCGGCGACGACCAGCACGGCGCTGAACCGGATCACCTGCTTGTAATCTCCTCGTGTCCGGTCGCGCCGGAAGTGCTACTGAGCTCAGCGGCGGTCGTGCACCGCCGGGTCGCCGCCGCGGAACCCGCCCGCGTGCTGGACAACCTCGGGAACGCCGTACCCAGTGGGCGCGGCCGTGCCGTTACGAAGGGCGGGCTGGCCAAGGCCAGACGGCAGCTGCGGCGGCGATGACGCCGGGGCCACCGCCGGGAAGGTGCCGCTGTCGGTCACGCCGGCCTCAAGGTCACGGAGCTGGCCCTCAAGGTAAGCCTTCAGCCTGCTGCGGTATTCACGCTCGAACGCCCGCAGGTCGTCCACGCGCCGCTCGAGCTCCTCGCGCTGCTGGACGAGCGAGCCCATCGCCTGGCGGTGACGCTCCTGAGCGTCCCGCTCGAGGCTCTCGGCCCGTGCCCTGGCGTCACCGGTGATCTGCTCCGCCTGGCGGCGGGCCTTCGTGAGCACCTCGTCGGCCTCACGGCGCGCACGGCCGAGCGTCTCGTCCGCCTCGCGGCGAGCATCGGCGATGGCCTGATCGGCGGTCTGCTGGGCCAGCGACAGCACGCGGGCCGCCGTGTCCATGTTGTCCTCGACCGGGTGCATCCGGTCCATCATCATGGGCTCAGGCTGCCTGCGCTCCTGCGGCTCCGGCATCATCATGTCCGGCTTCTGGTCGGACAACGGCGAGCCTAGCGCCGGAATGCCCGGCTTCCCGCCGCCGCGCAGGACCTCTGCCAGCTTCGCCCGGAGTTCTTCGTTCTCCTGGATCAGCCGGTCAAGTTCAGCCTCAACCTCGTCGAGGAAGGCGTCGACTTCTTCCTCGTCGTACCCGGGCCGGAGCCTGGTCGTACTGAACTGCTTATTCCGCACATCCGCGGGCGTCAGCGGCATCTTGTCTCCTCGGCGCGCTTAGCTGTGTTCCTCAGCACGGTACACCTGATCAGAGGCGCGGTACGGCCACCTGTAGCAAAATCAGTACCACGATGAACAGCACCATGTAGCTGAGGTCCATCGCTACTGTACCTAGCCGGAGGGGCGGGATGTAGCGACGTAGGAATTTCAGTGGCGGATCTGTCAGTGTGAAAACGGTCTCGGCGAGTACCAAAACGACACCAGTCGGGCGCCACTGGCGCGCGAAGACCTGGACCCAGCCGAAGATCATCCTGCCAATGAGCACGACAAGGTAGACCGCAAGCAAGTAGTAGAGGACGAGCTTCAGGATCTCCATCACTTCACCGCCCTCGGGTACGACGAGTCTAGGGGGAGAGGGCCGCTCCGCTAGCTCTGGTTGAAGAAGCCCCGCTCCGCAATGCGGGCCTTGTCTTCCGCGGTCACCTCGATGTTGGCCGGGGAGAGCAGGAAGACCTTGTTCGTTACCTTATCGATGGATCCCCGCAGGCCGAAGATCAACCCCGCCGCGAAGTCGACCAGCCGACGTGCGTCGCTGTCGACCATCTCGGTCAGGTTCATGATCACCGGAGTGCCCTCGCGGAAATGCTCACCGATGGTACGAGCCTCATTGTAAGTGCGCGGATGCAGTGTCGTGATCCGGGCAAGCTCGACCTGCTGCGCCGGAACAGGGTCGACCCTGTGGTCGGTCGCGTACCCCGCGTAGTCGACCCGGGCCACCGCTGGCTCCACCACGTCCGCCGACTCGTCGTAGTCGTCGTACTCCTCGTACGAGTCGTACTTGTCCTGATACCGGCGATCGTCCTCAACGAGGCCGAGATAGACCGCCATCTTGCGCATCGCGCTGGCCATCCTGCAGTCCTCCGCCGTGCCACACTCACGCGTCGCCGCGTACCCGACAGCTTTACGCGTCGGACATTACCGGACGAGAGGCTCTCTGCCTCCGAGCAACGCCGTACCAATTCGTACGTGTGTCGCACCCGCCTCGATAGCAGCCTCGAGATCCCCGCTCATGCCGGCCGAGACGACGGTAGCCGCCGCCCGTATCGAGCGCACCACGGCCGAGCAGGCGGGCAGCGGGGCGAAAGCCTGCGCGGGCGGCAGGCCGAGCGGCGCCATGGCCATCACCCCGCCCAGCAGCAGCCCAGGCTCGGCGGCAAGCGCCTCCGCGATTTCCGCCAGCCCGCCGAGCGGGACGCCCCCGCGCGCGGGGTCGCCGTCCAGGCTGACCTGGACCAGGCAGGTCAGCTCACGGTCCGCCGCGCGGGCAGCCGCGCCGAGGGCGCGGACGAGATGCGGCCGGTCCACCGAATGCACGACGTGGGCGTACCTGGCCACGCTGCGCGCCTTGTTCGTCTGCAGCTGGCCCACGAAGTGCCAGGTGACATCCAGGTCCGCGCAGGCGGCTGCCTTGGGTGCCGCCTCGGCGTCCCTGTTCTCCCCGAAGTTGGTCACGCCCAGCGAGTTCAGCAGCATCACGTCTGCGGCCGGATGTGTCTTGGTGATCGCGATCAGCGTGACGTCGCCCGCGTCGCGGCCCGCGGCCGCGCACGCCGCGGCGATCCTGCCGTTGACCCCGGCCAGGTTGCGGGCAAGCTCGGCGCGGCGCTGCTGCCGCGGGTTCAGCTCACTTGAGAAAGTCAGGGACATCCAGGTCGTCGTCCTCTTCGAAGACAACCGGACGGCGGCGCCCGGCGCTCACGTCGAAGACCTTGTCCGGCGCGCTGGCACGCGCGGAGTCCTTCCAGCCAGACGAGCCGGTGCCAGCCGTGCCGTCGGCGGCCCCGTTACCGTCGCCCGCGGCGGCGCCGAGCGAGCCCGACGCGACCGAGAACTGGTCCTCATCGTCCTGAGTGACGAACGAGACCGGCGCGGGAACGTACCCGCCTGCCCCGTCAGCCGCCGGCTGGCCGGGGGGGTCCGCGATCGGCTCGGGCACTGCCGGGGCAGCGGGCAAACCCGGCGCGCCCTTCCCGCCCGCGGCGCCGGACGCGTGCCTGCCCGCGGTCACCGCGGATCCGTTCCCCTGGTGGCCAGCGCCGTCCGCCACCGCGGCCGCAAAGCCGCCGGCGCCGCCGGAACCGCTAGCGCCGCCGGAACCCCCCGCGGCGCCGGAACCGGCTGAGACCGCCGAACCGGTCCCGCCGGAAGCACGCGTCCCGGATGTGCCCCCGCTCCCGGTGCCGCCCCACGCGGACGAGCTGCCCGCGCCGCCCGAGGTATCTGATGAGCCGCCCGCGGACCGGGACCCGCCGGCCAGCGTGGCGGCGGACGATGAGCGGCTTGGCCGTGCTTCGTCGAACCCGGCGGCGATCACGGTGACCCGCACCTCGTCACCGAGCGCGTCGTCGATCACGGCGCCGAAGATGATGTTCGCGTCCACCGCCGCCGAGTTGGCCACCAGCTGGGCGGCCTCGTTGATCTCGAACAGGCCGAGGTCGGAGCCGCCCTGGATGGACAGCAGCACGCCGTGCGCGCCGTCGATGGACGCCTCGAGCAGCGGCGAGGAGATCGCCATCTCGGCCGCGGCCACGGCGCGGTCGTCACCGCGCGAGGAGCCGATGCCCATCAGCGCGGACCCGGCGCCGGACATGACCGATTTCACATCGGCGAAGTCGAGGTTGATCAGGCCGGGGGTGGTGATCAGGTCGGTGATGCCCTGGACACCGGAAAGCAGCACCTGGTCGGCCGCCTTGAAGGCATCGAGCACGCTCACGTTCCTGTCGGAAATCGAGAGCAGCCGGTCGTTCGGGATGACGATCAGCGTGTCGACCTCGCTGCGCAGCCGCTCGATCCCCACTTCCGCCTGGATGGCCCGCCGCTTGCCCTCGAAACCGAACGGCCTGGTCACCACGCCGATCGTCAGCGCGCCGAGCGAGCGGGCCACGTTGGCGACCACGGGAGCACCGCCGGTGCCGGTCCCGCCTCCCTCGCCCGCGGTGACGAAGACCATGTCGGCGCCCTTGAGCACCTCCTCGATCTCCTCGCGGTGGTCCACGGCGGCCCTGGCCCCGACGTCCGGGTTCGCCCCTGCGCCCAGGCCGCGGGTCAGTTCCCTGCCGACGTCGAGCTTGACGTCGGCGTCGCTCATCAGCAGGGCCTGCGCGTCGGTGTTAATCGCGATGAACTCGACGCCCTTGAGTCCCTCTTCGATCATGCGATTGACGGCATTAACGCCGCCTCCGCCGATTCCGACGACCTTGATGACCGCCAGATAGTTCTGCGGTGCTGCCACGAGGAGGGTACCTTTCCGCTCGTTTTACCTTTTCATGTCTGGCGCCTTTGCCGCTGTTAGCGGCGCCGGACGCTCGACTGGAGCTGGCTCCCTGAACTGGGGAAACCCCGTCCCTGGTAGCGATGCGGAATTCACCGCCAATGGTGCCGGCCGACCGTCTTCGAAGTAATTTCCTTACCGCTAGCCGGATGGCCGTCAGGTTTCACCTTCAGGTTGAGATTTAGAGTTTTGTCATCCCTGCGATTGATACGGACAGTAGGGTGGGAAGGCACCAGGGTCAACTAGACACGCAGACAACCGCCGAGCGTGTCGTTCCGCTTGCGTTCGCTGCCCTCTCACCGGGTCACTACGGTTCCCGGGGCGCTCAGGTCGACATAGCTGGCGGACGCGCGCATCAAGACAGCCAGTTCCCTCGCCTTCTGGGCCGCCCTATCGGTGCCGCCCCAGACGACCGTCTTGTGATCGCGCAGGTAGAGCGTGACTTGCTGGGCGGTTCCCGGCCCGCTGGGCACCCCCGCCGCGGTGACCTCCGCGACGGACGCCAGCAGCCACGGCGGCAGCTCGGCGAGCACGGCCGACGTCGCCGCCAGGCCGGCGTCGCCACGCAGCGCCCCGCCCGGCACCGTGGTCAGGAACAGCGGCAGCGCCGCGGGCTGTGCCGACCAGCGCACGATGACCCCGTCGGGGTCGACCAGGTCGTATCCGCCGCCGGCCATCCGCACCGCCACCACGGGGACCCGCTCCCTGACGGTGATCGTCAGGTGGTCCGGCCAGTTCTTGGTCACGGTGGCGGAGGCCACCTGCCTGATCCCCTCCACCCGCTGCGCGACCTGCGCCGTGTTCACGCGCATCAGCGGCGTGCCGAGCGGAACGTCGGCCGCGGCGAGCACCTGCGCGGACGAGACAAGGTGCGTCCCGGTCACCGAGATGGACCGGACCACGAGCAGCCGCGAGCCGAGCAGCGCCCATGCCACGCCCGCGAGGATGCCGAGGCCGGCGAGCGCGAAGAACGCGGCCCGCCACGGGGTGCGTCTGCGCGCTCTGCTGGCCCCACTCGCCTCCGCGGCGCCGGGGTCCGCGCTCTTCCCTCGTCGCTCGTCGCTGCGCTCCTCGCTCCTCAGTCCAGACGGCACGGCGGCCCTTCGGCTCGCTACGCTCCTCGCTCCTCCGTCATCCGGCGGGGCGCCGCTTTGGCTCGCGGGCTCGGCGCCGGTCATGGCCGGGCGGCCCCTGACGCGGCGGCGAGCTCGTCGAGCACGAGCGGCCCGAGCCTGGTGACGTCGCCGGCACCCATCGTCAGCACCAGGTCACCGGGTTCGGCGACGGACGCGACGACCCGCGGCGCGTCCGCGAACGACGGCACGTAGCGGGCCGTGCCGCCGGGCACCGCGTCGGCGATCAGCCTGCCGCTGACGCCGGGCTCAGGATCTTCGCGCGCCGCGTACACGTCGAGCACCACGACCTCATCGGCGAGTCCGAGCGCCGCGCCGAACTCGGCCGCGAAGATCCGGGTCCGGCTGTACAGGTGCGGCTGGAACACCGCCACCACCCGGCCGCCGGCCGCGATCGCGCGCGCGGCCCGCAGGTCGGCGGCCAGTTCGGTCGGGTGGTGGGCGTACGTGTCAACCACCCGGACGCCGCCCGCCTCGCCCTTGGGCTCCATGCGCCGCGCGGCCCCCCGGTAGCGGGCCAGCGCCGCTGCAGCCTGGCCAGGCGCGGTCCCGAGTTCCACCGCGGCGGCGAACGCGGCCGCGGCGTTGAGCGCGTTGTGCCGGCCAGGCACCCCCACGGTGATACTCAGATCAATGTTCCCGAACGATGCAGGCTGACTGCGGACGGCGAACGTCGTCTCCATCCCGTGGACGGCCGCCCCGGACACCAGGTAGTCCGCGTCACCCGACTCACCGTACGTGCGCACCCGCAGCCCGAGACCGCGGGCCTTGCTCGCCAGGTCCCGCGCGCCCGGGTCGTCCGCGCAGGTCACGAGAAGCCCGCCGGGCACGATCCTGGCGGCGAAGGCATCGAAGGAGGCGCGGTACGCCTCGGCGGTCCCGTAGTTGTCCAGGTGGTCGGCTTCGACGTTGGTGACCACGGCGGCGTCCGGCGACAGCATCAGGAACGATCCGTCGCTCTCGTCCGCCTCGGCGACGAAATCCGGCCCCGCGCCGTCGGCCGCGCCGACACCGGTAGCGGCGAGGATGCCGCCGATCACGTACCCGGGGTCCGCGCCGGTCTCCCGGAGCACCGTGGTGATCATCGACGTCGTGGTCGTCTTGCCGTGCGTCCCGGTGACCGCGATGACCCGGCGGCCGAACATCAGCGAGGCGAGCGCGCCCGCCCGGTGCAGCACCGGGATGCCGCGCCGCCTGGCCTCGGTCAGTTCCGGGTTGTCCTGGCGGATCGCGCTCGAGACGACGAGCGTGTCGGCGTCGCCGAGGTGCCCTGCCTCGTGGCCGACGTGCACCCGCGCGCCGAGCGCGGAAAGCTCGTCGAGGCCCGCGGAGGCGGCCGAGTCGCTGCCCGACACGGCCACACCGCGAGACAGCATGATCCGGGCGATCCCCGACATGCCCGCGCCGCCGATTCCGGCGAAGTGGACCCGCCCGAGTTCCTCGAGCGGCACCGGCTCGACCGGCGTCACGAGGCTCATTTGCCGCTCAGGGTGCTCATCGGGCGTGCCTGTGGCGGCCTGGGGCGGGCGGCTGCTGGCCGGGGGCGGGGTACTGGCCGGGGGCCGGGGAGCGGCGGGCGGTCGCGGGGGTAAAGGGGTCGCGCTCGTACGGCGCGTCCCAGCCGGGCGCCCTGGGCGGCTCATGGTTCCGCTCTTGCTGCGACCGCGGCTGTGACTGCGGCTGGGCGGGCCGGGCGGCTGCCCGGTTCGCTGACTCGGCGGCGACGATGTCGATGACCGCCTTGGCCAGCCAGCGGTCCGCGTCCTTGCGGCCGAGCGCGGCCGCCGCCTCGGACATCGCCGCCACCTGGTCGATGTTGGTGAGCACCGGAAGCAGTGCCCCCTTGATCCACTCCGGGGTGAGCTCCTCGTCATCGACGAGCAGGCCGCCACCGCGCTGCACGATCGGCAGCGCGTTGAGCCGCTGCTCGCCGTTGCCGATGGGCAGCGGGACATACGCGGCGGGCAGGCCCACGGCGGTGAGCTCGGCGCAGGTCATCGCCCCGGCGCGGCACAGCGCGAAGTCGGCGGCGGCGTAGGCCAGGTCCATCCGGTCGACGTACGGGACCGCCACGTAGGGCACCGCGCCGCCGGGCGGCTGCGCCTCACCCGAGTTGCGCGGGCCAGTCACGTGCAGCACCTGCACGCCCGCGCTGCGGATCGCGCTGAGCGCGCCGGACAGCGCCTCGTTCAGCGACCTGGCGCCTTGCGAGCCGCCGGTGACCAGCAGCACCGGCAGGTCCGTCCGCAGCCCGAAGTGCGCCCGCGCCTGGTCGCCCAGCGCGAACCTGTCGAGTTCGGCGATCTGCCTCCGGATCGGCACCCCCAGGTAGCGGGCGTTGCGCATCTTGGTGTCCGGGTGCCCGGTGAACACGTACGGGGTCAGCCGGGCGCCGAGCCGGTTGGCGATGCCGGGGAACGGGTTCGCCTCGTGCACCACGATCGGCACCTTGTGCCGCCTGGCCCCCAGGTACGCGGGGGTCGCCACGTACCCGCCGAAGCCGACGAGGACGTCCGCCCGCACTCGCTCCAGCACCGTGCCGACCGCGTGTACCGCCCCGGCGAGCCGGCCTGGGACGGTGAGCAGCGACGGCGTCACCGAACGCGGCAGCGGCACCGCCGGGATAAGCGCCAGTTCGTAGCCGCGCAGCGGGACCAGCCTGGTTTCCAGGCCGCGCTGGGTGCCGAGGCAGGTCACCTGGATGCTCGCGTCGGCCTGCCGCAGCGCGTCGGCAAGCGCGAGCGCAGGCTCAATGTGACCCGCTGTCCCCCCGCCGGCTAGAACCACCCTCATCCCATGCTCCTCGCTTGTCGCCCTGCCATCCTGGCGCCACCCTGGCTTTCACCGTCCGGGGGCGCGTCGCGCCCCCAGGCCAAGCCAGCTTAGAACGCGCGAGGGCACGCTCGGACCACGTGCGGCCAAAGCCTCGCTCGCTCCGGGTTCCCGGCGCGCGAAAGACATGAGCATGCCAAGAGCGACCATCGTCACTAGCACCGACGAGAGTCCCTTGGACACCAGCGGCAGCGGGACGCCCGCGATCGGCAGCACGCCGATGACCGCGCCGATGTTCACCACTGCCTGCATCACGATCCACGTCGTGATCGCCGCGGCCGCCAGGCGGCTGAACGTGTCTGTAACGCGCCGCGCCACCCGCAGCCCGGCGTAGGCCAGGCCGCCGTACAGGGCGACGACGCAGAGGCTGCCGATCAGGCCGAGTTCCTCGCCAATGATCGCGAAGATGAAGTCGGTGGTGGATTCCGGCAGCCACCCCCACTTCTCCCGGCTCGCCCCGAGGCCGACGCCGAAGAGCCCGCCGGAGCCGAGCGCGTCCTTGCCCTGGTTCGCCTGCCAGTTCTGGCTGGACGAACTGGCGCTCTGCGGGTCGAAGTACCCGAGGAGCCGCTTGAGCCGGTAGCTCGCCGTCACGATGAGCAGCAGCAGGACCAGGCCCATGAGGATCAGCAGGGCGGTGAACACCCGGCCTGGGGTCCCGGCGACCCACAGCAGGGCGAGGAACACGAGCAGCAAGATGACCGTGGTGCTGATGTCGTCGCCGCCCATCACCAGCATCGCGAGCACCGCGGTCCCCGGCATCAGCGGGACCAGCATGTGCCGCCAGTCGGCGAGCAGGCCCAGCTTCTCCTTGCGGGCGAGCAGGTCGGCGCCCCACACAGCGAGCGCGAGTTTGGCCAGCTCCGACGGCTGAAACTGCAGCGACCCGATGGCGATCCAGCGGGACACTCCGTTCTCCGACTGACCGACGCCGTGGATCAGCGTCAGCCCGAGCCCGATTATCGACACCGCGATCAGCGGGTAGGCCGCGGCGCGGAACACCCGCGGCGATGACCTCGCCGCGAGCCACATGAGCGGCACTCCCACCACGATGCCGACCAGCTGCCGCTCGAAGTCGTAGTACGGCGACTGCCCGTACATCAGGTCCGTGACCGACGCGGTGGACAGCACCATCACCAGCCCGAGCCCGAGCAGCAGCGTAGAGATGCCGACGATCAGGTAGTAAGAGGTGAGCGGGCGGTCAAGGAGCGCGCGCCAGGCGCGCACCCGCTCGGCGAGCACGGCCACCGGGGACACTGCGGCCGTGCCCGCGGCCGCCAGGTGCTCCGCCTCGTCGTCCTCGTCCGTCTGAAAGGTGCCTCCGGCTGGAGCGCCGACCGTGCGGACATACATGCCCTCCAGTGTCCGCGCTCGGGGCGCCCATACCGGGCACATCCGCCGCGTGTCGCGCAAGAAGAAGGCATCGGGCGTCCGTTATGGGGTCAAATGCCTGAAGCTCAGATTCAAAGATTCCAATACCTTCGCTTGATCGCGAAAAGGTTTGGCATTTATTTCGATAAATTATTTACGCCAGGAAAAACGCTTTCACGATCATGAACGTGGTAGCGGGCTGGAGGTGCCAGCGCGCGGGGCGGGACGTCCGCGAACCGCGGTGTGCTGCGACGGGGGACGCTCCGCAAGCAGGCTGGGTTCCGGCGGTGGCGGCAGAGTCCGGGCCGAGGACTAGACGGGGCCGCCGGCAGGCTCCAGGCCCAGGACCAGACGGTGCCGTCGGCAGAGTCCGGGCCGAGGACTAGACGGGGCCACGGGCAGGCACCGGGCTGGGGCGGGCGGCGGTTGCGGGAGGAACAGGGAAGGCGGGGAGTCGGCGCGGCTCCGTTCGGGAGAATGGACTTTATGAATTTCAGTGCGGAGGCGCGACTTATTCACGCGGGAACCGAACGCAGCCTGGGCGCGCCGCTGGCGCCGCCGCTGCTGCCGACGAGCACGTATGTCTCGTGGGGCGAGCCGGATCCGGCTCGCGGCTACGGGCGGGGCGCCAACCCGGGCTGGACCGCGGTCGAGGAGGCGCTCGCCGCGATCGAAGGGCCGGGCACGGTCGCGGTGTCGTTCGCCTCCGGGCAGGCGGCGTCGATGGCGCTGATGCTCGCGCTGTCGCACGGGCGGCGGACGATCGTGCTGCCGCGGGACGGGTACTACAACACCCGGGAGCTCGCGGCCAGGCTGCGGCCGCACGGCGCCGAGCCGGTGGCGGTCGACCTGCTCGACCTGGCCGCGGTCGAGCGGGCACTGGGGCAGGGGCCCGCGGTGCTGTGGGCCGAGACGCCGACCAACCCGCTGCTGCGGGTCGCCGACCTCGCGCGGCTCGGCGAGCTCGCGGCGGCGAGCGGCGCGCCGTATGTCGTCGACAACACGGTCGCGACGGGGCTGCTGCAAAAGCCCCTCGAGTTCGGCGCGCTGGTGTCGATGTACTCGCTGACCAAGTCGGTCTCCGGGCACTCCGACGTGCTCGGCGGCGCGCTGGTCACCCGCGACGAGGCGCTGGCAGGCGAACTGCGGGCCTGGCGCACGTCGGGCGGGGGCATTCCGGGGCCGTTCGAGAGCTGGCTGGTGCTGCGCGGCATCAAGACGCTGCCGCTGCGGATCGAGCGGCAGTCATCGAACGCGCTCGCCATCGCCGAGTTCCTCGCCGGGCATCCGCGCGTCACCGCCGTGCACTACCCAGGGGTCAACCCGGCGACGCTGGAGGTGGCCAGGCTGCAGATGGCGGGCGGGTTCGGGCCGCTGCTGTCGTTCGAGATCGCCGGGACCGCGGCGGACGCCGACAAGGTTGTCACCGCGTCGCGGCTGGTCGTGCCCGCGACGAGCTTCGGCGGCGTGGAGTCGAACTGGGAGCGGCGGGCGCGGTGGGCCGCGGAGACGGCCCCGGACACGCTGATCCGGCTGTCGGCGGGCATCGAGCCGGCCGCGGACCTGATCGCCGACATTGGCGAGGCGCTCGAGGCGGGAGTGGCGTAGAGGGCCGCGCCGTGCGGGGCGCGGCGCGTGGCGCTTTCTGCCGAATGCGCAATTGGCCCGGCTAGAGTGGGTCGAATGCGCATTCGGCAGAGTCGGTAGACGGCGAGGGGCGTGCTAGCGGGGGAACCAGCCTACGTAGAAGATGCCCAGGCCTAGCGCGACGAACATGCCGGCGATCAGCCAGAAGCGGACCACGATCGTGGTTTCGGCCCAGCCGGCCAGCTCGAAGTGGTGCTGCAGGGGCGCCATGCGGAACACCCGTTTGTGGGTGAGCTTAAAGGAGCCGACCTGGATCACCACCGACAGCGTGATGATCACGAACAGGCCGCCGAGCAGGAGCAGCAGCAGGTCGGTCCTGGTGACGATCGCCAGGCCGGCCAGGGCGCCGCCGAGGGCGAGCGAGCCGGTGTCGCCCATGAAGATCTTGGCGGGCGGCGCGTTCCACCACAGGAAGCCGAAGCAGGCGCCCATCACCACCGCGGCGACCAC
>Ga0187807_1000098_pt1 | contig 23481 bp, 23 predicted proteins | sample NC_wetland_sal_i_4_FD_132432 | JGI IMG/M metagenome (GOLD analysis project Ga0187807, IMG submission 132432) | Wetland sediment microbial communities from Neuse River Estuary, North Carolina, USA - ASW_2 | ecosystem: Environmental > Aquatic > Freshwater > Wetlands > Sediment | place: USA: North...
CCTCGGACTCGGGGGAGATGCACCCCGTGCAGAAGGCGTTCCACGAGGAGCACGGGCTGCAGTGCGGTTACTGCACGCCCGGCATGGTGATGGCGATCGTCTCGCTGCTCAAGGAGAACCCGAAGCCCACCGAGGAGCAGGTGCGCGCCGGGCTCGAGGGCAACATCTGCCGGTGCACCGGCTACCACAACATCGTGAAGGCGGCGCTGTCCGCAGCTGCCACGGGGGTGAACTCGTGATCCCGCCCGCATTCACCTACCGGCGCGCCTCGTCGGTCGACGAGGCGCTCGGCCTGGCGGCCGAGTACGGCGAGGACGCCAAGTACCTGGCCGGCGGGCACTCGCTGCTGCCGCTGATGAAGCTGCGCTTCGCCTCGCCGTCGGTGCTCATCGACCTCGGCCGGGTCACCGAGCTGTCGTACATCCGCGATGCGGGGACGTACGTCGCGATCGGCGCGCTGACCAGGCACCACGACGTGCAGCACTCGCCGGTGCTGGCCGCGGAGATCCCGCTGCTCGCCTACACGGCCAGCCAGGTGGGCGACCCGCAGATCCGGCACCGCGGCACGATCGGCGGTTCGGTCGCGCACGGCGACGCGGCCTCCGACCTGCCGGCCGCGCTGCTCGCGCTGGACGCCACGTTCGTGGTGCGCGGGCCGGACGGCACCCGTTCGGTGCCGGCCTCGGAGTTCTTCAAGGGGATCTTCGAGACCGCGCTCGAGCCCGGCGAACTGCTGACCGAGATCCAGGTGCCCAAGCCGGCCGCGCCGAACGCGTGGTCGTTCCAGAAGTTCACCAAGCGGGCGATCGACTGGGCGATCGTCGGGGTGGCCGTGCAGGGCAACTCGATCGCGCTGGTCAACATGGGCTCGGTGCCCTTGCGGGCGAGCGCGGCCGAGGCCGCGCTCGCCTCCGGCGCGTCGGCCGCCGACGCGGCGGCGCACGCCGCCGAGGGCACCTCGGCCGGCTCTGACATCCACGCGACCAAGGCCTTCCGCGAGCACCTGGCCCGCGTCCTGGTCAAGCGCGCGCTGGACGAGGCAGCCGCCCGCTCGTAGCCTGTTTCGTTTCGCCGTCGCCCGCCCGCGCCCCGCAGGCCGCGGGCGGGCGACACGGTCCTAGCGGTGGCCCGTGGGCCTGCCCGCCCACCCGCCGGTTCCGCCGAATGCGCAATTGGCCTGGATAGAGTGGGTCAAATGCGCAATCGGCATACGTATGCCTACCCCGCGAAGTGGCCGGATGGCGGACCGTGCGCCGTCTGGCAGACAATGGAGTCGTGACGATGCGCGGCAAGCTGGCCCGGCAGTTCCGGCAGCCTATGCGGTGGCTGTCGTTTCTCGCGGGCGGGGTGCCCCCCGTCCTGGTCTTCCCGGCCCCCGGCCTGTCCTATGTGGCCTGGTTCGCGCTGGTGCCCGGCATGGTGCTGTTCCTGCGCGCGCCGACGACGCGTGAGGCCGTCGCGCGCGGCTGGTGGTTTGGCGCCGCGTACTTGATCGCCATGCTCTACTGGATGGCGCTGCAGATCGGGCCGGGGTTGCTGCTGATCGGCGTGGTGATGGGCTGGATGTGGTCGCCGTTCGCGGTGGCGGTAAACCGGCTGCTGCGCCCGCGGGTGTCCTGGCTGTCCGCGCTCGGCGCGTTCATCGTCGTCCCGAGCTGCTGGCTGATCCCCGAATGGATCCGCTCCTACCAGGGGCTCGGCGGCCCGTGGGGGCTCTACGGCGCCTCCCAGTGGCAGCACCCCGCGGTGCTCGGGCTCGCCGCCGTCGGGGGAGTGTGGCTGGTCAGCGTGGCCCTCGTGATGGCCAACGTGGCGATCACGCTTGTCGTGGGCGCCGTGCGCCCGTCCCTGCTGGCCGCACCGCCGGTCTCCGGTCCGGCCGCCCGGTCCGCCGCACTACAGCCCACGCGACGCCGGGCCGCGCTCGTGGCCGCGGGCGTCGCGGTGTTCGCCGTCGCCGCCGTGTCCGGACCGCTGGCGTTCGCACTCACCGCGCCGTTCCCGGCGGCCCGCGCGGTCACGGTCGCCCTGGTGCAGCCGGGCGTGGTGAGCAACGACACGCTGCGGGTCCACGCGAGTGAGGCGCTGACGGCTCAGTTCAGCAGGGGCGGCACGCTCGGCGGGGTCAGGCCCGACTTGATCGTCTGGGGCGAGAGCAGCATCGCGGAGGACCTGACGCTGCCTTCCTCCGCCGCCCTGCTGCACCAGGTCGAGGCGCTGTCCGCCCAAGACGGAGCCGAGATCCTCGTCAATCAGGACGCGGTCCCGCCGGGCAAGGGCCACGAGAAGTGGGCGGTGCTCGTCAGCCCGGCAGGGATCAAGGGCATCTACGTGAAGACGCGGCTGGTCCCGTTCGGCGAATACATCCCATTCCGTCAGCAGCTCGGCTGGCTCACCAGCATCAGCAAGGCCGCCTCGTCGAATATGACCCCCGGCACCGGCGCGCACCTGCTCACCGCGACCGACCGCCAGGGCAGGACTCTGCAAATCGGCGTGCTGATCTGCTTCGAGTCGGCGTTCCCCGACATGTCCCGGGTTGACGCGGACAACGGCGCGCAGCTGATCGTCTACCAGTCGTCGACGTCGACCTTCCAGGGCACCTGGGGCCCTGACCAGCACGCCTCGCTCGCGGCGCTGCGCGCGGCCGAGACAGGGCGTCCCGTGGTGCAGGCGGCGCTGACTGGTGACTCGGTGGCGTTCGATGCGCGCGGCAGGCAGCTGATCTGGCTCGGCCAGGACGGCCACGGCGTGGTCACGGTCCGGCTGGAGCTCCCGTCGGGCACCGCCCAGACCTTCTACGACCAGGCCGGCGACTATGTCATGTGGGCCGGCGTGGCGATCACCGCGCTCGCCGCGCTGGTCCTGCTCGCGCGCCGGCGAGGTTTTCTAGGCGGCAGCGCTGGTATATCGAGCAGACGTACGGCAGAATATGACGCAGACACCGGGCAACCTGTCCCGAGCTAGTTAGCAGGTGCCGGCGAGGCCGCTGGGGAAGGCGAACCTCGTCTAGGGAGGCACGGTGTCGGTTTACGGCGTTCTGCAGGTCCATTCGGCGCCCCCGGCGCTGTGCCCGCACATCGAGTGGGCAGTGGCGGGGACCGTCGGGGCGACCGTTAGCATGCCCTGGGTCAGCCAGCCCGCAGCCCCAGGGTCTCTTCGTGCTGAGCTGACCTGGCAAGGTCGGCCGGGCACAGCGGGTGCGATCACGTCTGCGCTCGCCGGCTGGAACCGGCTGCGCTTCGAAGTCACCGAAGAAGCATCACCCGGCTGCGACGCGATGCGGTACAGCTATACGCCGAACCTCGGCCTGTTCTCCGCGGTGATGGGCGGCAACGGCGACATCATGATTCCCGAAGGCAGGCTGCGCGCCGTGATGTCCCTGGCCGCCACCGGCGGCTCGGTGCTCGAGGCCGAGCTGCAGCGCCTGCTCGGCACCGCGTGGGACAACGAACTCGAGCCGTTCCGCCGCGCCGGCGACGGCGCCCCCGTCCGCTGGCTCAACGCCACCGGCTGACCCGCACGCGAGCACTGAGGGCAACGGGAACGACCCGGACAGCGTCTCAGAGATCGTGCGCCACCCGATCCCGACAGCCGTCGCCGCGGCAGCGCTGAGCGCTGGCCTGCTCGCGGGCTGCGGCAATCCAGCCCCCGTCACGCCTGCGTCGTCCGCAGCGGCCACCCCAGCCTCGCCGTCGGTCACGCCTTCGGCCGTCCATACCTCGCCGGCCGCCCGGACCTCGCCCACCGCGGTCCCCGGCAACCCACCCGGGTTCACGCCGCTCTCGTTCACCGCGATCAGCGCCACCCACTGGTGGGTGCTCGGCAGCGTCCCGTGCGGGGCGCGCGAATGCCCGGTGATCGAGACGACCACCGACGGCGGCGCCACCTTTACCAGGCTGCCCGCCCCCGGCGGCCCGTTCGGCCCGGGCCTGAACTCGCCGCCGGCCGCCGCGAACATCCGGTTCGCCGATCCGGAAGACGGCTGGGTCTTCGGCCCCAGGCTCTACGACACGCACGACGGCGGCCGGACCTGGAGCGAGTTCTCGATGCTCGGCCAGGTGACCGACGTGGAACCGGGGCTCGGCGCGGTGTTCGCCACGGTCATGATGCAACTGCCGTGCGCCGACCACGGCACGTGCACGAGCGCCGACGAGATGCCGAACCTCTGGTACGACCCCTCGCCAGCGAGAGACGCATGGGGCATTGACACGGCGGCCGGCGTGGTGACCGAGGGACTGGCCGTGCACGGCCATTCGGTCTGGGTGGTCAACAGCATGAGCACGCGCGACGGTCCGGCGATCGGCACCGGCCTGCTGCACTCGGCGGACGGCGGCAGCACCTTCGCGGTCGAGCCCGAGCCGATCCCTGGCATCGCCTGCTTCTACTCGCCGGCCAGCGACAGCGTCATCTGGTCGTACTGCAGCGGCGGGCATTTCATGTTCGCGTACCGGTCGACGGACGGCGGCGCGCACTTCAGCGCGGCAGCGACAGACGGGACCACGGCGCCCACGCCCGACGGCTTCCCGAACGGATCGACACTGGTGGCCGCCTCGGCCACCGTCGCCGCGGCGGCCAGCGACCTGCCGGGCGGCTCGCTGATCAGGACCACCGACGGCGGCGCCACCTGGACAGTCGTCCAGCGCCCGCCGGACCAGGCCGGCACCTGGTACCTGATCGGGTTCACCACGCCGCAGGCCGGCTACGCCCTGTGGCAGCACGGCGGAGCCAGCTACCGGGCGAGCGCCGCCCAGCTGTGGCACACCACCGACGGCGGCGCCACCTGGTCGCCCGTCACGATCCGCTGACCCGGCGGCAGCCGGGAAACCGCGTGTGAGTAAATAACGCAAGGACGGTCGACAGCGAAGGAGCACCGAATGCGGCTCAGCGCGCGCAACCAGATCCCGGCCCGTATCACGGCCATCCACGCCGGCGAGGCCATCGCCAACGTCGAACTCGACGCGAACGGCGTCCGACTGGTGGCGTCGATCACCGTCGAAGCGGTCCGTGAACTCGGCCTGGCGGTAGGCAGCGAGGTCACCGCTGTGATCAAGGCCTCAGACGTGATGGTGGGTGCCGCCGACTAGGCGAGGCCACAATGTGGCTATGCCAGACACGCACGTATCCGACCCTGGGACACGCTGGACCGTAACAGACCCGGCGCGCCTGGCCACCAGCATCAGGCTGCGCGCGGTCAAGATGGTGGCGCCGCAGGGGTTCGGGTACCTGGGCCAGGCGCTGTCGTCGGCCGAGCAGGTTGCCGCGCTGTTCACGGTCCTGCGCCCGGGCGAGGACCGGCTGGTCTGCTCGCCTGGCCACTACGTGATCGGCATCTTCGCCGCCGCCGCCGAACTCGGCATCCTCGACGAGGACAGCGTCAGCGGCTACGGGCAGAACGGCTCGCCCGTCGAGGCCATCGGCACCGAGCGGTCGCCGGTCGCTGATTACATCTGCGGCTCGCTCGGCCAGGGCCTTAGCGCCGCGACCGGATTCGCGCTGTCCGACCGGCTCAGGAACAGGGACCGGCGCACGTTCGCGATGGTCAGCGACGGCGAACTGGAGGAAGGCCAGGTCTGGGAGGCGGCGATGTTCGCCGCCCACCACAGGCTAAACAGGCTGACCGTCCTGCTCGACGCCAACAACTCCCAGGTCGACGGCCCGGTCGACACGATCACGACGATCGAGCCGATCGCCGCCAAGTGGGAGGCGTTCGGCTGGGACGCGGTCGATCTGGACGGTCACGACGTCGGCGCCGTGATCAAGGCCCTGGCCGAAACCGCGCGCGGGAACCGCCCCGCCGTTCTGATATGCCGGACTTCTACCACCCACGGCCTGCAGTGCCTCCCCCCGGACGCGGACGGGCACTTCATCAAGCTGCCGCCGGATCTCGCCGCCCGTGCCGAGGCCGAACTCACCGCCCGGCTGGAGGACCGCGATGCCTGACCTGAACGAGCCGCCCTACCCCACTGTCCTCAAGCCGTACGGCCAGTCGCTGGTGGAGCTGGCGCGGCACTGCCCGGACATCGTCTGCCTGACCGGCGACCTGACCAGGCAGTGCGAGATCGACCTGTTCCAGGACGCCTTTCCCGAGCGGTTCATCCATGCCGGGATGGCCGAGGCCAACATGATGGGCATCGCGGGCGCGCTCGCCCGCGACGGCCACATCCCGTTCGTGCACACCTTCGGGGTGTTCGCGACCAGGCGCCCGCTGGACCAGATCATCAACGCGATCGCGTTCCCGCGGCTCAAGGTGCGGATCATGGGCTTCATGCCCGGCGTGTCCAGCCCCGGCGGTCCCAGCCACCAGGCGATCGACGATGTGGCGCTGATGCGCGCGCTGCCCGGGATGACCGTGGTCGACGTGGCCGACGCGGTGGAGGTCCGGCAGGTGGCCCCGGCGATCGTGGATGTCGACGGCCCGGTCTACGTGCGGCTCAAGCGTGGCGAGATCCCGGTGATATTCGGCGACGATCACCGGCTGCGGCTGGACCGCGCCGACGTGCTCGCCCGCGGCGAGGACGTGGCCCTGTTCGCCAGCGGCATGATGCTCGCGCCGGCCCTGGCGGCCGCGCGGCTGCTGGAAGCCCACGGCGTGTCGGTGTCGCTGGTGAACGTCCCGGTCATCAAGCCCCTCGACGCGGCCACCGTGGCGGACGTGGCACGATCGGCCAAGGTGGTCGTCACCGCGGAGAACCACACGATCGTCGGCGGCCTCGGCTCGGCCATCGCCGAGACGCTCGCGGAGGCGGGCCTGGGCCGCCCGCTGCGCCGCATCGGCCTGCGCGATACGTTCGCCGAGGGCTCGCTGACCGCCCCCTACCTGTTCGACAAGTACGGCCTGTCCACCCAGGCCATCATCGACACGGCCTGGACCGCCCTCGGCCGCCGCGACCGCGCCCCGTCCGCCGAGATCGCCCCCGCCGAACCCGGCGAATACTCACCGGTCTGAGCCGGCTGGCCGCCGTAATCCCGCTTCCGCCCGCCGCAATCCTCTCTCCTTTCATCCCGAACGAAAGGTGGCGCCTGCCCTAGGTCACGCCGCCCTGGGCGGCTGCCGCGGCACATCCGGGTGCAGTGCTCGTGGTTCGGCGCCCGTGGCGCGCGGCCGGCCGGTGCACAGGGTGGCGATGAGGCCGAAGGCGCAGATGGCCAGCACAAGCGCTGGCAGCTGCCCGCCTGGCGCGAAGCCGCCGATCGCCAGCCGCGCCAGGCCCACCGCGGCGGCGGCGATGCCGGCCAGCAGCAGCACCGGTGACCAGGGTCCTGGCGGCCCGACCCCGGTGGGCAGCCGGCGCATCGGCCGTTCGGCCCACATGACGGCCATGACCAGCGGCACGAGCAGCGCGGTCAGCAGGGCGAACCACACGGGTCGCAGTTCCCACCACTGCGCCGTCCCGACCGCGGGCTGCGGCATCAGCCCGGTGGGGTAGCAGGCGACCGCGACGACGATGGGGGGCACGAAATGCCACAGGTACACGGTCATGACTGTGCCGTTCAGCCGCCTGACCCACTGCCATAGGCGTGGCCTGGCCAGCAGGCCGGACACCCACGGCTCTGCCACGAGCGCCAGCCCAGCCTGCGCCGCGGCGAACGCGAGCAGCGCGATCGACGGCGGGTTCGTGTTGCCGGACCCGACCATGTCGACCGCGAAATGTCCCGACATCAGCAGCGCGGCGAGCAGGGCTGCCCCCGCCGCGGCCAGCGCGTACGGGCGCCACCGGCGCGACGTCAGGGTGCGGTCCTGCCAGCCGAAGCCCCACTGGTGGATAGAGCCCCACACGAACAGGTAGTTCAGGTAGCCGATGACGTGCAGATGCGGGCCGATCACGGCGGCGTCCACCAGGGCGGCGGCCGCCGCCATGACCGCGGGCACCGCCAGCCCCCAGCGCCGGTGCGCGGCGAGCAGCACCGGGGTAAGCGCGATCAGCACCAGGTAGGCCGGGAGAAACCACAGCTGCAGTGCGATGAGCCAGCCTGCCTCGGCCGTCTCGGCCCGCCCCGCGCCCGCCGCTGTCGCGGCCGTGACCGCCAGCACCGCCACCACCACATACACCGCGGCAGGCCAGAGCAGGCGCATGGCCCGGTCGCGGACCCATTGGGTCCAGGTCTCACCCGCGGCGTGATGCGCCAGCCAGGACCGGGCATTGACGTATCCGCCCACCAGGAAGAACAGCGGCATCACCTGGAACAGCCAGGTGACCCACCGTCCCCACTCGACGTAATCCAGCGCGTCGACGCCCGACAGCCGCCCGTTCCGGTAGGTAATCGAGATCAGCAGCCAGTGGCCGTACACCACGCCGCCGATGGCTACCACCCGCAGCAAGTCCGCGTAGCGATTGCGAGCCATAGGAGACCAACTCCCTGCCGGACAGGCCTGCCGGAATGCATTCGCCAGGCCCATTCCTACAGTCCCAGCCGGGGAACCCGGTTTCCAGGGACCGAGGTCCTTCCGGCGGGGTCACTGCGGCTCTACCCGGCGGGCGCCATGGCTGATGGCCTGATAGTGGCGGCTGTCAAAGGAGCGCGCGTGATGCATGACAGGCAGCTGCCGGCTGCCAGTGACCGGCCCGGGCCGCCGCGGGAGCCACCGCGGAGGCTGTCCTATCGTGTCCTGGCCATCAGCTTCGCGCTTGTCATGCTGGCTGCCGCGGTTGTCATCATGACCACCGCGGGCCTCTTCTGGGTCCAGATGCACGGTCAGTCGCGCAGTCCGGCAGCACCGCCGCCAGCTGCTTCCCCGCTGGCCGCGCGGGTCGATCCCGGACTCGCCGACGTGACCGCGACGCTCGGCTACCAGCAGGCCATCTCGGCCGGTACTGGCATGGTGCTCACTTCATCGGGCCAGGTGATCACCAACAACCACGTGATCGAGGGGGCCACCTCGATCACGGTCACCGACGTGGGCAATCACCGCAGTTACTACGCGATGGTGCTGGGCTTCGACCAGGGCAAGGACATCGCGGTGCTGCAGCTAGCGGGGGCCTCCGGGCTCAAGACCGTCCCGCTGGGCACGTCGTCGGCTGTGACGGTCGGTGAGAAGGTGCTCGCCCTGGGCAACGCGGGCGGTCTGGGCGGAACCCCGGCGGCCGCGACAGGCACGGTCACCGCTCTCGGCCAGTCGATCACCGCGACCAGCGCGTCCGCGGGCTTCACCGAACGGCTGACCGGGCTGATCCAGACCGACGCGCCGCTGCAGCCGGGCGACTCTGGCGGGCCACTTATCAGCCCCGCCGGTCAGGTGATCGGCATGAACACCGCGGGCTCGTCACAGTTCCAGATCGCCTCCGGCGTGACCTGGGCATTCGCGATACCGGCCAGGCAGGCCGCGCTGGACGCCGCCGCGATCGCCGCGGGCAGGGCCTCGGCCGCCGTCCACATTGGCGCGACCGCCTTCCTCGGCGTCCAGCTCGCGCCGTATGGCGTCCCGGTACCCGGCAGCCCGGCCGCCGCCGGGGCCGGCGTCGCGGGCATCCTGGCCGGCGCTCCGGCGGCCAGGGCCGGCCTCGCGCCCGGGGACGTGATCACGTCGATCGGCGGGCACGGCGTCACCTCGGCGATGTCTGTCCGGTCCCTGATGAATGCCTACCATCCAGGCGACGCGGCCAGCCTGGACTGGGTGGACGGGGCCGGCCAGGCGCACACGGCGACGATCGTCTTCATCGCCGGGCCGGCCGGCTGAGCTGGGCCGCCGGGACCGCCGGCTCCCGACCTTCGGCCCTATCCTCCGTCCCATTCGCAGCGGTTATCTATCAATATGCCTCGGCTGCCCGACTTCCTGGCCCGCTTCCGCCCCGCGGGTCCTCCGGGTGCGGCAGCACGTGCCGGAGTGCCGGCGGACCGTTCCCGCGAGCTGGAGGCCGAGGTGGGGCCAGTGCTGACGCTGCTGGAAAGCGTGGCTGCCGAGCGTGCCCGCGTCATCGATCAGGCCAGGCGTGATGCTGAGCAGATAACCGCCGCCGCCCGGGCGGAAGCGGCCGCCATCGCCGCCGACGCGGAGCGTCGTGCCGTGGCGGCTCGCGAGGAGGCGGCCCGTCAGGCAGTGGCCTTGGCGGTCGATGACGCCGCGACGGCCGTGCACAGCGCACGGCAGCAGGCCGCCCGGACTCGCGAGCTGGCACGGCAGCGCATGCCGGACCTGGTGGGCCGGACAGTGAATGCGATCCGGCAGCTGGATTCCGCGGGCCCATGAGCGCCGGGTGGGTGGCGGGCAGCGTGCGCGCGCGGGCCCTCGCCCGCCGCCGCGTGGGTCCTGCGGCCGCGCGAGAACTGGCCTCCTGCAGCTCGCTGAGGGATGCGCTGCAGGTGCTGGCCGCCACCCCGTACGGCGCTAACGTCCGGCCTGAGCAGCCGCTCGCAGCGGCACAGCGGGCGATCGCCGGCACGGTCCTGTGGGACCTGCGGGTGCTGGCTGGCTGGCTGCCCAGGGACGGCGTTGGACTGCTGCGCGTCCTAAGCGCCTGGTTCGAGATAGCCAACGTCGATGAGCTACTGCAGACCATCGCGGGCCAGCCAGCCGATGCCGAGTTCGAGCTCGGCGCGCTCGTCACGGCCTGGCCGCGGCTCCGCCAGGCGGCGAGCAACGCCGGGCTGCGGGCCGCGCTGGCCGCTTCGGCCTGGCACGACCCGGGCGGGCAGACACCGCGCGCGGTGCGCCTCGGCATGCGTGCGCGATGGGCGGCGCGCGCCGCGGCTCTTGGCGATCCGGTCCGGACCTGGGCCGCTGGCGCGGTCGCGTTGCTGGTGGCCGGTGAGCGGTTCGCAAATGGCCGGCCGGTCGACCCCGCGGTCATGGGCAGTGCCCTCAGCCTGGTCGGGCCCGCGGCGGTAGGTGCCGGCACGCTTGCCGAACTGGCCGGCGCGCTGTCGCCGCGGGCGCGATGGGTAATCGCCGGGATCACCTCACCCGCTGACCTGTGGCGGGCAGAGGAAACCTGGCTGGCCCGGGTCGAGCAGGATGGCCTGCGGTTGCTTCGCACGTCCAGCCTGGACAGCGGGGTGGTTATCGGCGCGGTGGCCGTCATGGCGTGCGACGCCCGGCGGATCCGCGCCGCGCTCGAGATCGCCGCACGCGGCGGCGCGCCACTTGAGGCCTACGATGAGCTGGCTTGACGCGGCGGTACCTGTCCGCATGAAGCGCGTCGCCCTGGTGGCCGCGGACGAATCGCTGCGCGACATGCTGGTCCGGGTCGCGGCCGCGGCAGCGGTGGAGATCGGGCCCGCCGCTGGCGGGGAGGGCATCTCGGGTCCGGCGGATACCGAGGCGGGCGGTGCGGCGGCGCGCAGACTGCAGCGTGCCGGGCACCCGGCCGATGCTGCCTTGTCTGTCGAGCGGCCTGACCTTGACGCGCTGGAGCGAACGGGCCGCTATGGGCTGCTCGCGGGCGAGGCCCAGCTAGAGGCCTACGCGGCCGGCGCGGTCCGGCGCGCGGGAGCGTGCGCGCTGGCCGGCTGGATACCGGCGAACCGGCTGGGCGAGGTGGCGACCAGCCTGGCCGAGGTCGGCGGCGCCGTCGTTTCGCTCAGCTACCCGCGCGGAGTCCAGCCGCCCACCCTCGTGGCGGGCAGGCCGCTGCGGCGCACGGTGTCTCCGCTTGTCCAGACGTACGGCACGGTGCCGTACGCCGACATCGATCCCGCCTGGCTCGCCTGGGGCGCCTACGTGCTGATGTTCGGCATGATGTTCGGCGACGCGGGGGAGGGCGCGGCCCTGCTCGGCGTGGCGGCGGCCCTGCGGGCCGGCTGGCCGGGATGGGCGCGCCGGTTCCGGCAGGCGTGGCCGTTCGTCGGGGGGGCCGGGCTGGCGGCCACCGTGTTCGGCCTGCTGTACGGGGAATGCTTCGGGCCTACCGGGCTCGTCCCGACGATATGGCTCAGCCCGCTGGATCACCCGCTCACGCTGCTGCTGGTAGCGGTCGGCATCGGTGCTGGCCTGCTCGCGGTTGCCTACGTGCTCGGCACCATCAACCGGTGGCGGGAGGGCGGCTGGGCGGCCGCGTTGTACGCGCCATCCGGCATCGCCGGGACCACGGTGTTCGTCGGCATCGGTGCGATGGCCGGCGGGTGGTACTGGCATCAGGACTTGCTGCTCGCGGCCGGCGGGGTCGTGGCCCTGGCCGGGTTGGCCCTGGCCGCCGTCGGCTTCCTCGCCGATGCGGGCGGCGGCGCCGCCGGCCGGTTCCAGGCCTCGATAGAACTCTTCGACCTGGTCGTCCGCCTGGGCTCCAACGTCGTGTCGTTCACCCGGCTTGCCGCGTTCGGCCTGACCCACGCCGCACTCGGCCTGATCGTCTGGGAAGGCACGCGGGCCCTGTGGCGGCACGGCGGGCTCCTGACGGTGGCTGCCGTGGCCGTTTTCGCCGCCGGCACCGCGCTGGCGTTCAGCCTGGAGGCCCTGGTCGCCGCCATCCAGGCGCTGCGCCTTGAGTATTACGAGCTGTTTTCTCGCGTCTTCGTGACGCAGGGACGGCCATTCCGCCCCTGGCACCTGCCCACGGTGCCCAGCCCAGCGGCCGCTGCGGAGATTCCCGCCGCCGGCCTGAGGAAGGAGAGCACATGACTGCCGCACTGGTAGCCGGCCTGCCGCTGATCGCCGCGGCGGTGGTCCTGGCGCGAATCGTGACCCGGCGCGGGAGGTCCGGCATGTACATCCTGGCCGGGATTGGCGTGGTGCTGATGATCGGAGCCGTCGTCCTGCTCGGCGCCGCGCTCACCGCCGGTCCCGCTGCCGCCGCCGGGACGGCCACCGTGGCCGGGGTGAAGGTCGCGGCGGTCGCGGCGGCGTCCGCGAGCACCTCGAGCACGGGGGCATTGCTCGGGGCGGCCATCGCGGTCGCTGGATCGACCATCGGCGCGGGCATCGCCGTGGCCTATGCCGGGGCCGCGGCACTGGCCGTGATGAGCGAACGCCCGGAGCTTTTCGGGCGCGCCATGGTCATCGTGGGCCTCGCCGAGGGAATCGCCATCTACGGCCTTATCATCGGGATCATCCTGATCGGGAAGGCCTAGGCGCAGATGGCACGAGCCGCTGTCATCGGAGAGGCCGTGCGCACGGCGGGCTTCGCGCTGGCCGGCGCGGTCGTGCTAACGGCTGACAGCCAGCAGGACGCACGCACGGCGTGGCGCGAGCTGCCAGCCGATATCGCGGTCGTCGTGCTGACCGCGCACGCGGCCGCCTGGCTCGGCGCGGAGCCGGAACCCCGGCGCGACGTGCTGCTGGTGGTGATGCCGGCATGATCAGCGTCGCCCGCGCCCAGGCCGGGGCACTGAACCCGGTCCGCGCGCAACTGCTGGAGTCGGCCGGCATCGAGGCCGGCCGCATCGTCGCACAGGCCCGTGCCGAGGCTGTCATGCTGGTGCGGAACGCGCATCGTGGCGCAGCCGAGGAGATCGCGCGGGCCCGGGCGCAGGGCCGTGCCGAAGGCGCCAGGACCGCCGCGGCCGTCCGGAACCGGGGCCGCGAGCAGGCCAGGTCCATCGCGCTCGGCGCGCAGCGCGACGCACATGACGAACTCCGCGGCCAGGTGCTGGCCGCGATCAGCGACCTGCGGGCCGAACCCGGCTACCGGCAGCTCCTGCTCAGGCTGACCGCCATGGCCGCGCGGGCGGCCGGCCCGGACGCGACGGTCACCGTCCAGCCGGCCGGTGGAGTGCTGGCGCGATCCGGGGGCGTGCTTGTCGACTGTACGCTGCCCAGGCTCGCGGGCCTGGCCGTGGACGGGCTGGGTGACCAGGTGCGGGAACTGTGGACGCCATGAGCGGGTCAGCCGCGCGGGTGGCCCGTGTGAACGGGCCCCTGGTTGAGGTGACCGGGCTCAGCGGGGTCGCGATGTACGACATCGTCGAGCTCGGCGAGCATTCGCTGCCCGGCGAGGCCGTCGCCATCCGCGGTGACACGACGACTGTCCAGGCGTACGAGTACACCGGTGGCCTCGCGCCGGGCCATCCCGCACGGTCGCGCGGTGAGCCGCTGTCAGCGCGGCTGGGGCCGCATCTGCTCGGCGGCATCTTCGACGGACTGCTCCGCCCGCTCAGCGAGGCGCCTGCATGGCTCGAGCCCGGTCACCCGTTCGCCGCCGCGGCAGCCACAGAATTCGAGTTCACGCCGCTCGTCGGCGCGGGCGCCGCCGTCACCGAAGGCGCGAGCCTAGGATCGGTGGTCGTCGCGGCCGGGATTGACTACCGGGTGCTCGTGCCGCCCGGGCTGAGCGGAGTAGTCGAGAAAGTGCGCGAGGCAGGCATGGCATCCGGCGACGCGGTGATCGCGACCGTATCGGGCACGGATGTATGCCTGACTTCGGCGTGGCCGGTGCGGCGCCCGCGGCCGTACCGTCAGCGGCTGGACGCCGACGCGCCGCTGCTCACCGGGCAACGCGTGATTGACGTGCTGTTCCCGCTGATCAAGGGGGGCAGCAGCGCCGTGCCAGGGGGCTTCGGCACCGGCAAGACGGTGCTGTTGCAGCAGATCACGAAGTGGTGCGACGCGGACGTGATCGTGTACGTGGGCTGCGGCGAACGCGGCAACGAGCTGGCCGATATGCTCGCCGAACTCGCCGAGCTCAGCGATCCGCGCACCGGGGGCAAGCTGACCGCGCGCACCGTGGTCATCGCGAACACCTCCAACATGCCGATGATGGCGCGGGAGGCCAGCATCTATAGCGGCGCCTGCGTCGCCGAGCACTTCAGGGACATGGGCCTGGACGTGGTAGTGGTCGCGGACTCCACTTCGCGCTGGGCGGAGGCGCTGCGCGAGTTCGCCTCCCGTAACGGCGAGCTCCCGGCTGAGGAGGGTTACCCGGCCAGCCTGTCCTCCGCCCTGGCCGCGTTCTACGAACGGGCGGGCCGCGTCGTCACCAGCGACGGCCGCGAAGGCTCGGTGACGATCATCGGCGCGGTCTCCCCGGCGGGCGGCGACATGACCGAACCGGTCACGGCATACACGCAGCGGTTCGTCCGCTGCCTGTGGTCCCTGGACCGCGATCTCGCGTACGCCAGGCACTACCCGGCTGTCTCCTGGTCCGGATCGTTTTCCCGGGACATCGCCACCGCCGCCGCGTGGCACGCCGGCATGGGTGACCGGGAGTGGGCGGCCCGCAGGAGCCGGCTGGCCGCGTTGCTCGCCGAGGCCGACCGGCTCAGCTCGCTGGCCGAGCTCATGGGCGTCGCCGCGCTGCCTCCGCCGGAACGCGCCACGATACTGGCCGGGCGCCTGATCAGGGAGGGACTCCTGCAGCAGAGCGCGGTCGCCGCCGACGCCTTCTGTGACGCTGGCAGGGCCGCCGCGCTGGCCGGCGCGGTTCTGGCGGTGGCCGAGCGATGCCAGCAGCTGGCCGCGGCGGGAGTCCCCCCGGCGGCTGTGGAGGGCCTGGCCTTTTCCCCGATAGTGCGGGCCAGGGAGGAGGCCGCGACGCCGGACGCCGTCGCGGCCAGGGAGCAGGTCATGCTCGGTCATCTCGACCAGCTGCTGCGAAGCAGCCAGCAAGGGAAGACACCATGACTGCCTGGGCGCAGCGCGAGTACACCGGGATAGCAGAGCTTCGCGGCCCGCTCATGGTCGTGCGCGGCGTGCAGGGAGTGGGCTGGGATGAGTTCGCGCAGATCCGGATGCAGACCGGTGAGACGCGGCACGGGCTGGTCCTCGAGGCCGATGGCGACCTCGCCGTCGTGCAGGTTCTGGAAGGGACTGGGGGGATGCGGCCGGCCCAGACCCGGGTCGCCTTCAGCGGCGGCCCGCTGCGAATCCCTGTCGGCGAGGACTGGCTCGGCCGGGTGTGCAACGGCCGTGGCGATCCGATCGACGGCGGCCCCCCCGTCACAGGCGCCGTCAGCATGCCGGTGGCCGGCTTCCCGATCAACCCCGTGCTGCGCGAGCCGCCCGCCGAGCCCGTGCTGACCGGGATATCGGTGATCGACGCGCTCACCACCGTGGTACGCGGGCAGAAGCTCCCCATCTTCTCCGTGGCGGGCCTGCCGCACCTGGAACTGGCCGCGCAACTGGCCGCCCAGGCGTCGGCCGGCGGTGATCCGTTCAGCGTGGTCTTCGCCGCGATGGGCCTCACCCACGCCGACGCCGCGGCCGTCCGCGCCGTGCTCGAGGACCGCTCTGCGGCCGGTGAGCTCGTGCTGCTGCTGAACCTCGCCGACGCTCCGGTCATCGAGCGCATCCTGACACCCCGGCTGGCGCTCACCGTGGCCGAACGGCTGGCATTCACGCACGGACGGCACGTGCTTGTCGTCATGGCCGACATGACCAGCTACTGCGAGGCACTGCGCGAAGTCTCCGCCGCGCGTGGTGAGATCCCGGCCCGCAGGGCTTATCCGGGCTACCTCTACAGCGACCTCGCCTCGCTGTACGAACGCTGCGGGCGCATCCGCGGCATGCCGGGCTCGGTCACCGTGATCCCGGTGCTGACCATGCCGGCCGGGGACATCACCCACCCGGTCCCCGACCTCACCGGCTACATCACCGAGGGGCAGGTGGTGCTCTCGGCCGAGATCCACTCCCGTGGCGTGTACCCGCCAGTTGACGCGCTGTCTTCGCTGTCGAGGCTGATGCGGCACGGCGCGGGACCCGGCCGCACCAGGGAGGACCACCTCGACGTGGCCGCGCAGACCCTGGCCGCGCTCGCCGCCGCCAGGCGCGCCGCGGAACTGGCCGAACTCATCGGGACCGCTGCGCTCAGCCCGCTGGACCGGCACTACCTGGACCTTGAGGCCGCCTTCGAGCATCAGTTCATGGACCAGGGGCGGACGGAGAACCGCAGCCTTGCGGAGACCCTCAGCCGCGCCTGGCAGGTGCTGGCGGCACTGCCGCGCAGCGAGCTGACCATGCTGCCGGCCGAGTTCATCGACGCCTACTTCCCGGGCGGCGATGACAGGTGAGCAAGCGAGGATTCACCGTGCCGCCAGGGCGCGCCGGACGACTGTGGCTTACCAGGCGCCTGCAGGTAGCCCGGCGCGGCGCCGACTTGCTCGACCGTAAGCTCCGGATCCTCACCGCCGAACTCGGCAGCCGCCGTGCGGCCGCGGCGCGGACCGCCGCGGAATGGGACCGCTGCTGCGCCGACGCGCAGCGGTGGCTGCTCCGGGCTTCGATGCTCGGCGGGCAGCGGGCTGTCAGGCTGGCCGCCGACGGCCAGGCCGCGGACGTGACTATCCACTACGACGTCGCGATGGGGGTCCGGCATCCTGCCGACGCCACGTGCCGCATCCCGGTGCCCGCCGCCTGGGATGGGCCGGCGCTCGCCGCGACCCGGCAGGCCCATGCCGCCGCGCTCACCGCGGCAGTGCGGCACGCCGCCGCGGCCGAGGCGCTCCGCGTCATCGAAGCCGAAGCGCTGGCCACCCGGTACCGGCTCCGCGCCATCAGGGACCGCTGGATCCCCCGGCTCGAACAGGCGCTGGCCGAGGTGACGCTCGCCCTCGAAGAACAGGAGCTAGCCGACGCGGCACGGCTGCGGCTGGCCGCGGCTCCCGGTGACCGAGGTCTGGGCAACCGGTGACGTCCGGCCGTGTCCCTGACGGCGCACCGGCGGGACGCTGCGCATAGGAGAACCAGTAAGGACCAAGGAAAGGAGCATGATGACAACACGCAGGGATGACTACCTGGACGCCATGCTCCGCCACCTCGGTGCCGCGTACTACGAGTCGCTGCATGGCAGGGCTTCGCAGTATGACGTGACCCGCGCGCTTGACACGGTGGACGAGCACCTGAACAAGCGTCCCGCGAGTTCCGAGGCCGCGCCGCTGCCCAGGCCTGCCGCGGCTCACCAGGCCGGCGGACCGCGGCACAAGAGCTGGGCCAGCAAGGTCAGTGACGTGATGACGACCTCGGTGGTGACCGTTGACCGGATTACCCCGTACCAGGAGATCGTCCGGCTGATGATCGAGCACAAGATCAGCGGCGTGCCGGTGCTGGAGATGGGCCGGGCGGTCGCCGGGGTGATTACCGAGTCTGACCTGCTCGCCGCGGAGGACAGGACCCGCCAAGCCCGGCTGAACGCGCTGTCCCCCAATCGCCGACGTCTCCGCAAGCCCCGGCCGACCAGCCTGACCGCAGGCGCGCTGATGACGGCTCCGGCCATCACCGTCCACCCCGGGACGACAATCCAGGGCGCGGCGCGGCTGATGAACACGCATCACGTCAAGAGCCTGCCGGTCGTCGACGCGGCGGGCAAGCTGGTCGGCGTCGTGAGCCGCCGCGATGTGCTCGGCGTCTTCGTCCGCCCGGATGCTGACATCGCCGATGATATCCGGCAGATGCTCGCGGACCTCCTGCTCGTCGAGTCCGAGGACGTCATCGTGACCGTGCGCCATGGTGTAGTGACACTCAGTGGCTCGTCCGAGTCCCTGTCGCGGCAGCAGGACCTCGTCGCGGTCGCGCTCCAGCTGATCTGGGATCACGACGGAGTGGTCGACGTGGTGAACAAGCTCGGCAAAGCCACGGAAACAGAGACCGCCTGACTCGGCACACCAGCTCGGTGCCCTGGAAGACTACGTCGTACCCTCGGTAGACAGGATCACCGAAACGGTCGTTAAAGCCATGGAGAAGTAACAATGACGTCTACTCTCGCCGAAGTAACCGGCATCGAAATCCCGACCGGCCTGCTGATCGGCGGTGAGTGGGGCGGCGGTCGTGGCGGCTCGACGTTCCCTGTGCTCGACCCGGCCACCGAGGAGAGCATCACCGAGGTCGCCGACGGCACGGTCGAGGACGCCCTGGACGCGGTGCGCGCGGCACACGACGCGCTGCCCGCCTGGGCGGCGACGCCACCAAGGCAGCGGGCGGAGGTCCTGCGCCGCGCGTGGCAGCTGATGACCGAGCGAGCCGAATCGCTCGCCAGGCTGATGTCGCTGGAGAATGGCAAGTCGCTGCGCGACGCCCGCGGGGAAGCGGCCTACGCCGCCGAGTTCTTCCGCTGGTACGCCGAGGAAGCGGTCAGGATCGAAGGCACGCTGATGCGGGCGCCGTCCGGAGCGAACCGGATCCTGACCGTGCGGCAGCCGATCGGGGTCTCGGTCCTGGTCACGCCGTGGAACTTCCCGGCCGCGATGGCGACCCGCAAGATCGGCCCGGCGCTGGCGGCTGGCTGCAGTGTCGTGCTGAAGCCGGCCGGCGAGACGCCGCTGACCGCGCTCGCCATCGCGAGCATCCTGTCCGAGGCGGGGGTACCGGACGGCGTGGTCAACGTGCTCACCTCGCGCAAGTCCGGCGCGACCGTGTCGGCCATGCTGAACGACCCGCGGGTCCGCAAGCTGTCCTTCACCGGCTCCACCGAGGTCGGCAGGATCCTGCTGCGCGAGGCGGCGGACACCGTGGTCAGCTGCTCGATGGAGCTGGGCGGCAACGCCCCGTTCATCATCTTCGAGGACGCCGACATCCCCGCCGCGGTGGAGGGCGGGCTGATTGCCAAGATGCGCAACGGCGGGGAGGCGTGCACCGCCGCCAACCGCTTCTACGTGCACGAGGCGGTCGCCGGCGAGTTCACCGCGCAGTTCTCCGCCCGGCTGGCCAAGATGGTCGTCGGCCCCGGCCTGGACGAGTCGACCGACGTGGGGCCGCTGGTCAACGAACCGACCCGGTCCAAGGTGGCGGAGCTCGTCGAGGGCGCGGCGGACGCCGGCGCCAAGGTGGTCACCGGCGGTCGCGCGCCGCAGCGGCGCGGCTACTACTACGAGCCGACACTGATCGACGCGGTGCCCGCCGAGGCCGCGATCCTGGACACGGAGATCTTCGGCCCGGTCGCCCCTGTGGTCAGGTTCACCGATGAGGCGGACGCGATCCGCTGGGCGAACGACACCGAGTTCGGCCTGGTCTCCTACGTCTACACCCGCGACCTGCGCCGCGGCCTTCGGGTCTCGGAAGCCCTCGAGGCCGGCATGATAGGGCTCAACCGCGGCCTGGTCTCCGACCCGGCCGCGCCCTTCGGCGGCGTCAAGCAGTCCGGCATCGGACGCGAAGGCGCCCACGAGGGCCTGCTCGAGTACACCGAGACGAAGTACATCGCGACCGACTGGTGACCGCGCTGGCCGGGTGTCGCGTGGAGTCGTAACGGGAATGACAGTGTCTAACCGGATCCCGGTTCGAGGCCAAGGCGCACAAGTGCACGCAGACCTAATGAATAGCCACGGATTGATAACAGAAGTAAAAGCTGAGCGATGTCGCCCGCGTCACCTTGGCCTCGTGCGCACAATAGGCCGCTGTACTTCCGCGTATAGTTGCTTGCGCGCGCCTAACCTGCGATTCGGGCATCAGCCGCGGGGGTCTGCCTGGCACGTTAGAGACGCCGCGAACCGTTCAGTTGGCCTAAAGAAGGTCTGAGTACGCGCAGTGATCCCGGTAGGGTAGGTGCCCAAGCTGGCTGTGGCACGCGCGTGACAAGTAGCGGAGGTATGAGCGATGGCGGGATCGCCTTCAGGCGACCAGTTCGACCGGGATATGGTTGTCATCGGAGGGTGTGGCCATGTCGGCCTCCCGCTGGCAATCGCGTTCGCCGACCGTGGCGCCCGGGTGGGTATCTACGATGTCAGTGACGCCGCTGTCGCCACGGTAAACGCGGGCAAGCTGCCGTTTGACGAGCCCGGTGCCGCGGAGGTGCTCGAGCGCGTGGTGGCCGACGGGCGGCTGCTGGCCTCGGCCGATCCGTCGATCGTGGGCTCCGCGGAGCACGTGGTCGTGGTGATCGGCACTCCCGTCGACGAGCACCTCAATCCCGACCAGCAGGCCATTCCCATCGCGCTCGGCGGCTGCGCCCCGTACCTGCGAGACGGCCAGCTGCTCGTGCTGCGGTCCACGGTGTTCCCCGGCGTGACGGCGCTGGTGGAGAAGATGATCGCCGGCCTCGGTGTCGAGATCGAGGTGGCCTTCTGCCCGGAGCGCATCGCCGAGGGCAAGGCGATGACCGAGCTGTTCGAGCTGCCGCAGATTGTCTCGGCCCGCACGCGGCACGGCCTGGAGCGTGCCTCCAAGCTGTTCGGGCTGCTCACCGACAGCGTGGTGGAGCTGACGCCGGAGGAAGCCGAGCTGGCGAAGCTGTTCACGAACGTCTGGCGGTACATAAAGTTCGCGACCGCCAACCAGTTTTACATGATGGCCAACGACCGCGGCCTCGACTTCGAGCGCATCCGCAAGGGGCTGTCGCAGGACTACCCGCGCGCCGCGGACATGCCGGGTGCCGGGTTCGCCGCGGGGCCGTGCCTGTTCAAGGACACGATGCAGCTCGCGGCGTTCAACAACAACCAGTTCGCGCTCGGCCACACCGCTATGACGATCAACGAGGGGCTGCCGCTCTACCTGGTGCACCGGCTCGAGCAGCGGTTCGACCTCGGCTCGATGACCGTCGGCATCCTCGGCATGGCGTTCAAGGGCGGCTCCGACGACATCAGGTCCAGCCTGTCGTACAAGCTCAAGCGGATCCTCGCGTTCAAGGCGAACAGGGTGCTGTGCGCCGACCCGTACGTGACGGTGGACCCGAACCTGCTGCCGCACGAGGAGGTCATCGCGCAGTCCGACCTGCTGGTGATCGCCGCGCCGCACCCCGAGTATCGTGACCTGGTGACCGACAAGCCGGTCGCCGACATCTGGAACATACTAGGGCAGGGTGTCCGGATATGACCGGGCTGAAGGGGCGCGGATGACCGCTGACACGCCACGGGTCTCCGTGGTGGTGCCGGCCTACAACGAGAGCGAGCACATCGTTCCCGTCCTTGACCGGCTTTTCGAGTCAGTGCGGCTGCCCTGCGAAGTGCTCGTGGTGGTCGACACCGAGGAAGACACGACGATTCCCGTCGTGACCGACTACTCGGTGAAGGAGCCGCGGATCCGCTGCCTGGTCAACACCTACGGCCGCGGCCCGGCCAACGCGATCAGGTTCGGCATTGACGCGGCCGGCGCGCCGGTCGTGGTCGTGACGATGGCGGACGGCTGTGACGACCCGCGGCAGATCGACGACCTGGCCCGGCTGGTAGACCGCGGGGTGGCGGTCGCCGCCGCCTCCCGGTACATGCCGGGCGGCCAGCAGGTCGGCGGCCCTATCCTGAAAGGGTTCCTGTCGAAGCTGGCCGGGCGGTCGCTTAGGCTGCTCGCGCACATCGGAACGCGGGACGCCACGAACTCGTTCAAGGCGTATTCGACCGCCTTCGTGCGCTCCGTCGGCATCGACTCACGGGACGGGTTCGAGATCGGCATCGAGCTCACCGCGAAGGCGAAACGAATGCGGATGCCGGTGGCCGAGGTCCCCACGATCTGGCTTGACCGCCAGGCGGGGGTGTCGAACTTCAAGATTGCCAAGTGGGTTCCGGGCTACCTGCGGTGGTACCGGTTCGCGTTCGGACGGCGGCTGACGGCCCAGCAGATCAGGGCATATGGCAAGAAGATACGAAAGGAAAACGACCGGTAATGCAGAAGGTTCTGATCAGCGGGTCGGCCGGCTTCATCGGCGGCTACGTGGTCGAGGAACTGCTCGCGAAGGGTTACGCCGTCGTCGGCGTCGACAACTTCTCCAAGTACGGGAAGGTCGCCAAGTCCTACGACACCAACCCCAATTACCAGCTGGTCGAGGGCGACTGCCGTGACGTCGAGCTGATGACGCGGCTGCTTGAGGACTGTGACCATTTCATCGCGGGCGCGGCGATGATCGGTGGCATCTCTTACTTCCACACCTACGCGTACGACCTGCTCGCCACCAACGAGCGGATCATCGCGGCGTCCTGCGACGCGGCGATCAAGGCGCACAAGTCCGGCAGGCTGCAGAAGGTCACCTACCTGTCGTCATCGATGGTGTTCGAGTCCACCGCCGAGTGGCCGTCCTACGAGGGCCAGGAGCGCGAGGTGCCGCCGCCGCTGTCCTCCTACGGGTTCCAGAAGCTGGCCGTGGAGTACTTCGCCCGCGCCGCGTGGGACCAGTACCGGCTGCCGTACACCATCGCCCGGCCGTTCAACTGCGTCGGCATCGGCGAGTCGCGGGCCCTGGGCGACGAGGAGATCCTGTCCGGCAACGTCCAGCTCGCGATGAGCCACGTGGTGCCGGACCTGGTGCAGAAGGTGCTCAAGGGCCAGGACCCGCTGCACATCCTCGGCTCGGGTGACCAGATCAGGCACTACACCTACGGTGGCGACCTGGCCCGTGGCGTGGTCATGGCCATGGAGCACCCGGAAGCGCGGAACGAGGACTTTAACCTGTCCACCGCCGAGTCCACCACGGTGCTCCAGCTCGCCGAGTCGATCTGGAAGAAGATCAAGGGCGACGGCGTGCCGCTGCGCGTCGTCAGCGACGACCCGTTCGAGTACGACGTGCGGCGCCGCGTCCCCGACACCGAGAAGGCCAAGCGGGTACTCGGCTTCGAGGCGACCACCTCGCTGGACGAGATGCTTGACGAGGTGATCCCCTGGATCGCCCAGGCCATCGAGCACGGCACGATTTAGCCGCTTCGCTAAGCGGAACTTGCTGCCCTTCGCTACCGTGGTCACGGTCAGTCCGCGACGGCTCG
>Ga0187807_1000099_pt1 | contig 23369 bp, 30 predicted proteins | sample NC_wetland_sal_i_4_FD_132432 | JGI IMG/M metagenome (GOLD analysis project Ga0187807, IMG submission 132432) | Wetland sediment microbial communities from Neuse River Estuary, North Carolina, USA - ASW_2 | ecosystem: Environmental > Aquatic > Freshwater > Wetlands > Sediment | place: USA: North...
ACCCGCCGTGCGTCATTCAGCGTGCGATAGCCGTCGGGGTTCTCCTGCACGATCACGATCAGCGCGCACGAGGTGAATCGCAGCGGCATGTACAGCCACCAGAAGCCCATCGGCGGCTCGGCGGCGCTGCGGCCAGGTGGCTCCGCTTCTCCGACCGGCCGGATCCCCCAGGACCGGTCCCGTGCCCCCGACCACCGGTCGTCGGTGACGGCGAACTCCCTGTCCCCGATGCGTAGCTGTCCGCTCCAGCTGCCCACCTGCGAGAAGCGCGACGCGTCCAGCACCGGCCGGCTTGCCGCGAGTAGCAGGTGCGGCTCTTCCTGCACGGCCGGGAAGGCAGCGGTCCAGTTCAGGTCGAACTCGATGGCACCGCCCGGAGCCACACACGTAAGGTGCAGCCGCTGCAGCGGTTCGACGACCTCGATGTGGTAGCCGCCGACGCGCTGCTCGAGGCTGCGCTCCTTCAGGGCGTCGGAGAACTGCACGCTCCACTGCCGGTCGCCGCACCGGGCCGCGGCGTACGCGTCGATCACGCCCAGGTTCGGGTAGACCCCGAGGCCGGTGACCAGGAAGACGTCCCCGGTCCGGTCGTGCACGTTGAGGTAGCACCGGTCGTAGAAGTTCCGGTCGCTGCTGATAACGCGGTTCATCGGCAGGGACGACTGGTGGATCGGGTACTCGTCAATCGGAATCGGCACTCGCCTCAGTCCCATCGATAGGTGCCGGCCAGCAGCCGCTCCAGGCTGGCCCGGTGCATCACGTAGTCATCGGGGTCCTCGGGCACTTCGTCCTCGCCGAAGTGGATCATCCTGCGTCTGATCCTGGCCATGATGATGGCGTGCCGCAGTGCGGCATAGGTGAGGTAGAAGTCCATGTCGCGCAGCTGCCACCCGGTCAGCTCCTCATAGCAGCGCTCGACGTCCGACCGGCGCAGGAAATCGGGCAGCCCCTCGACCTCGAAGAACTCCGCGATGTCCTGGAAGAACCGGTGCATGAACACGAACCAGCCGACGTCGAGTTCGCGCGGGCCGACCGCGGCCATCTCCCAGTCCAGCACCGCGACCGGCTCGAAGCCGCGATAAATGACGTTGCCGATCCTGGCGTCGCCCCAGCACAGCACGTCGGGCCCGGGGTCGCGGGGCCAGTGCTCCTCCAGCCACGCCAGGCTCCGCTCGATGATCGGCACCCGGACACCGTCGTCCAGCAGCGCCCAGCGGTAATAGTCGCGCTGCTGCTCGACGTGATAGCGCAGCGATCCCAGCCCGGCCGGGGGTCGAAGTCCCGGTACCGCAGCCGCCTCCTCCGCAGCCATCGCGTGCAGCCTGGCCAGGAGGTGCACGCTGGCCCGCTGCAGCAGCGCGCGCTCGTCCGGCGCTGCCTCCAGCAGCCAGCCGGTGAAGACATACGGCGGGTTGTCCAGCGGTACCCGGCCGTCGACGTGGTCCATCACGAAGAACGGAGCGCCGATCGCGCCGCCGTCCGGCACGTTCCAGCGCAGCGTGGGCAGCGGAATGTCGCAGCCCGCGGCGACCCGGCTGATGACGTCGAACTGACCCGGCAGGTCGTAGCGGGGAAACACCGGCACCGCGCTCGCCTCCGGCGGCATCCGGGCAACGTAGGAGCCGCGCCGCTGGTCGCCCGCGCCGGACCAGGTCACCTCGAAGAGCAGGGACGTGCTCGACAACCCGTTGCTGTCGGGCAGCCGGACCCCGCTCACCATGGGCCGACCCGGTTCCGACGCCAGCCCGTCCAGCCAGCCCTGCAGCGCCGCGGTCAGCGCCGGGATGCTGCGCTCGCTGACGGTCATCTTGCGCTTGTCACCGCGTGACGGGTCTGCCGTGGGCGCCGTCATCGGCAGCCTCCTCACCGAGCCCTGAACACGTTCTAGCGAAAGGTAACGAGGCAGGGCTGGACCGTCAACGATGTCCTGGCGGCAGAGCGAGCGAGCCAGCCGGCGCTGACAGCCGCGCTGGATCCACTCCGCCGTCCAGGTTGACAGTGACTTTGTTCAATGTACGCTTGTCATATGTCTATAGATAAATCAATCAGCGGCCGCGACGGTGCTGGTGCCTCGCCGCCCGGCGATGATGGCAGCAGCCCGACGGAGGGTACGGGCCGGCCGACGTCACCCATCGAGTTCCGGCTCGATCCCGCCTCTGGCGTGCCGACCTACCTGCAGCTGGTGCAGCAGGTAGAGCACGCGCTGCGGCTGGGCTACCTCAATCCGGGCGACCAGCTGCCCAAGGTCAGGGACGTCGTCGCCGCGCTCGCTATCAACCCGAACACGGTGCTGAAGGCCTACCGTGACCTGGAGATCAAGGGCCTGGCGTCCGGCCGCCCCGGCCAGGGCACGTTCGTGCAAGCCACGCTCAGCCAGGTCGCGCTCCCGGAGCTGACCGCGCTGCGCCGCTCCTTGTCGGGCTGGCTGACCGCCGCGGACGGGGCCGGACTGGACGAGGACGGGATGGTGGCGCTGTTCACCAGTGCGCTGCGGGATTTCTATGAGCGCCGCAACGGGTCGCACACTCGCGGCGGCGCGGCGCGCGGCGAGACGGAGGGCGTCGCATGAACGTCATCGAAGCCAGCGGCCTCGGCAAGCGCTACGGCAGCACCTGGGCACTTCGGGAGTGCGCCCTGGCGATCCCCGCCGGGCACGTGGCCGCGCTGGTCGGCCCGAATGGCGCCGGAAAGACCACGCTGCTGAACCTGGCGGTCGGCCTGGCGACGCCGTCCGCCGGCGAGGTCACAGTGCTCGGCGGCCGGCCGCCCGGTTCGCCGGCCGCGCTGGACGGTATCGCGTTCGTCGCCCAGGACACGCCGATGTACAAGAACCTGTCGGCCGCGGACATGCTGCACCTGACGCGCAACCTGAACCGCCGCTTCGACCAGCGCTACGCGGAAGACCGGCTGGCAGAGCTGGGCATCCCGCTCAAGCGCAAAGCGGGCAAGCTGTCCGGTGGCCAGCAGGCGCAACTCGCGCTGACCCTGGCCCTCGCACGGCGGCCGCGCCTGCTGCTGCTGGATGAGCCGGTGGCGATGCTCGACCCGATCGCCCGGCACGACTTCATGGCCACCGTCCTGACGGCGATGGCCGACGATGGCGTGTCGGTGCTGCTGTCCTCGCACGTGCTCGCCGAGCTCGAGCGGGTGGCCGACTACCTCATCTTGGTGTCGCGGGGCCGGGTGCAGGTGGCGGGCGAGGTCGAGGACCTGCTCGCCTCCCACCGCATGCTGACCGGCCCGGCCGCCGAAGTCGGCCGTTATGCCAGACGGCCGGTGGTGCGCCTCAGCCGCGGGGAGGCACAGGCACACCTGCTGGTCCGGGCTACTGCGGACGACCCGGTCCCGCCGGGCTGGGAAACGCACCCGGTCGGCCTGGAAGAACTCGCCCTGGCCTACCTGCGCGACCCCGCCGCCGCGGCGCTGCCCGGCCCGGCCCGCATCCGGAGCGCCGAGCCGTCGGAGCTGACGAGATGACCACGCTCACCGTGGCCGCCCGCCCCGAGGAGAACGTCACCCTGCGGCCGGTGCCGTGGCGGCGGATGGCCTGGGTCACCTGGCGGCAGCACCGGATCGCGCTGACCGCAGTGGCCGTGTTCCTCGGCGCACTCGCGGTGAGCCTGTGGCGTGTCGGAATCGGGCTGCACCACGCCTACGCCGCGGCGGCCGCCTGCCGCCCGGCAACCTCGCCGCTCTGCGATCAGCTGCAAACCAGCTTCACTCGCATGGACGGCTTCCTGGTGAATGGCTACGTACTGCAGGCAGTGCCCGCGCTGATCGGGGCGTTCGCCGGGGCACCGGTGCTGGCCCGGGAGCTGGAGACCGGCACCTTCCGGTACGCCTGGACTCAGGGCTTCGGCCGGTGGCGCTGGACGCTAGCCAAGCTGGTGCCGCTCGCGATCGTGGTGACCGCCGCTGCCGGAGCCCTCAGCGTGCTGTGCTCCTGGTACTACCGGCCGTACCTCACCACGGGCAACTTGTTCCTTCCCGAGGAGTCCCCGCTCGCCAACCTATTCGTCCTGCGCGGCGTCGCGTTCGCCGCCTGGACACTGGCCGCATTCGCGATCGGCGCCCTGGCCGGCATGCTCATCCGCCGCGTCGTCCCAGCCATGGCCGCCACCCTGGCCGCATACATCGGGCTCGCCTTCGCTACCGGGCTGTACGCGAGCACTACCTACCGCAGGTGGTCGTCAAGAACCTCTTCAACCCGCCCTCCTCCGCGTGGATCATCAGCCAGTGGTGGACAAGGGGCGGCGCCACGGTAAGTCAGTCCACGATGAACCAGGTCATGAACTCGATGTTCGACCGGACCATGCCCGTGGTGCACGCCGCCGCCGCTAAGAGCTTCGGCGTCAAGGCACAGAAGCACCAGACGTACCTCGACACACTGCACTACCTCACTCAGCACGGCTACACGGAATGGGTGAGGTATCAGCCGGCCAGCCGGTTCTGGCCATTCCAGTGGATCGAGGGCGGCTGGCTGCTCGCGCTATCGGTGCTGCTCATCGCCGCGACCGTCTGGCTGGTGCGCCGCCGCGCCGCATGATGCAGCCACTCTTGCGCTGACCATTATGGTGGGGTCGGCGGCGTGTTGCCGCGTGATGAGCATCGAAGCGCAGGGAGCGCACGTGGGCATGGCGGAACGGGTCATCGAGGTGGGCGACGTCCAGCTGTCGATAGCAGAGGCGGGCGCCGGACAGCGGCCGCTGCTGCTCGTGCACGGCTTTACCGGGGCCAAGGAGGACTTCACGCCGTGGCTCGACGGTCTGGCCGAGTCTGGATGGCACGCGGTGGCGCCCGATCTGCGTGGCCACGGCGCGAGTTCCCAGCCGACTGCCGAGGATGCATACTCCTTCCAGCTCATGGCCGACGACATGCTCGGCCTGGCCGACGCCCTTCGCTGGGACCGGTTCGTCCTGCTCGGTCATTCCATGGGCGGCATGATCGCGCAGGTCATGGCGTGCTTGGCGGCGCGCCGGCTGGACGGCCTGATCTTGATGGACACGACGCACGGCCCGCTGACGAACCTGGACCCCGAATTGGTCCAGGCGGCCGTGGGCATCGTCCGCTCCCAGGGCATCGGCGTGCTTGCTGACATCCTCGCGAGCCAGCGCGGGCCGCTGGACACGCCTGCTAACCAGCGCCTGCTCGCCGAGCAGCCCGGCTACGCCGAGTTTTGCGACCGCAAGTTGCGCGCAACCGCGCCGTCGATGTATGCGGCCATGGCCCCTGGGTTCGCCACGGCGGCGGACCGGCTTGACCAGTTGCGTGCGCTGTCGGCCTCGCTGCCCGTACTTGTCATCGTGGGCGAGCAGGATGGGCCCTTCCGCAGGCCGTCCGAGCGGATGGCGGCAAGCGTCGGCCGGGCGGCACTGGCGGTCATCCCCGATGCCGGCCACTGTCCCCAGTTCGAGAACACAGCCGCCTGGAGCCAGGCCCTCGGCGCCTTCCTCGCCAGCCTCGCCCCGAAGAGCGCAACGCTCACGGCAACAGAATTGCTGTAAGCCAGGGCCAGCCACGGTTCAGGGCTATTCGGACGTGTTACGACAACACATTTGTGGGGCCGGTGGGACTCGAACCCACACTGCCAGGAACCTAAATCCTGTGCCTCCTGCCGTTGGGCTACGGCCCCGAGGACTACAGCAGCACTGTCACACGCCGAGTTCCGCGCGCAGCCTCGCGACGTGGCCGGTCGCCTTGACACCGTACTGCGCCCGCTCGATCTTGCCGTCGGGGTCAATCACGAACGTCGACCTGATGACGCCTACTGTCTTCTTGCCATAGAGCATCTTCTCGCCGTACGCGCCGTAGGCCTTGAGCACCGCGTGCTGCGGATCGCTGAGCAGCGGGAAGTTCAGCCCGTCCCGCTCGCGGAACTTGGTCAGCTTCGCCGGGCCATCCGGAGAGATGCCGAGCACCGCGAACCCGGCCGCCGCCAGGCTCGACAGGCTGTCCCGGAAGTCGCACGCCTGCTTGGTGCAGCCGGGCGTCATGGCAGCCGGGTAGAAGTAGACGATGACCCGCTGACCGCGAAGCGACGACAGGCGCACCTCGGTCCCGTCGGCGTCGACCAGGGTGAAATCCGGCGCCTCGTCGCCGGGTGCCAGCCGCGTGTCGGTCATGCTCATACCTTTCCAGAAGGCGGTCCGAGTCCCGAGACTAGCCAAGGGAACGGGCGATGATGGACGCAAGCGCGCGCAACGCCCGGCCCCGGTGACTGATCTTGTCTTTGTCGGCCGGGTCCATCTCGGCGGTCGTGACCGCACTGCCGTCCGGAACGAAGATGGGGTCGTAGCCAAAGCCGTTCTTGCCGCGGGGTTCGCGTATCAGCCTGCCCGCGACGGTGCCCTCGCTGACGTGCTCGAGTCCGGCCTTTTCCAAGCCGTGGGGCACGACCAGCGCGGCCGCGCACACGAACCGCGCGCCGCGGCGGTCGTCTGGTACGTCGGCCAGCTGAGCGAGCACAAGTCGCAGGTTGGCATCGTCGTCGCCGTGCCGACCGGACCACCGCGCAGACAGCACGCCGGGCATCCCGTTCAGCGCATCCACGCAGAGGCCTGAATCGTCTGCCACCGCGGACAGCCCGGTGTGCTCCGCGATGGCGACCGCTTTCAGCAGGGCGTTCTCAGCGAACGTGGCGCCTGTCTCCGCCACGGTCGGGGCCGCGGGGAAGTCCGCGAGGCCTGACAGCGCGACCTCGACTCCCGCGTCTGCCAGGATCCTGTTCAGCTCGACCAGCTTGTGCGGATTGTTCGTGGCGAGCACGAGCCGGGCGGGCGCACGAGCGGTGTCCGCGCTCATGCCCCGAGCGCAGCGTGCTGGATCTTTGTTAGCTCGGCGCAGCCGGCCACGGCCAGGTTGAGCAGCTCATCGAGCAGGTCCCGGCCGAACGGCTCTCGCTCGGCGGTGCCCTGCACCTCCACGAAGCTGCCGTCGCCCGTGCAGACCACGTTCATGTCGGTTTCGGCCGCGACGTCCTCGTCGTAGCACAGGTCGAGCCGCGCCTCACCAGCTACGATGCCGACGCTGACCGCCGCCACCGAGGCCACGAGCGGCTCGCCCCTCGTGCGTTTGCGCTCACGGAGCCAGCCGATAGCGTCCGCCATCGCTACGTACCCGCCGGTGATGGCGGCAGTGCGGGTCCCGCCGTCGGCCTGCAGCACGTCGCAGTCGATGATGATCGTGTTCTCGCCGAGCGCCTTCGCGTCCACGCAGGCACGCAGTGACCGGCCGACGAGGCGGGAAATCTCGTGCGTCCGGCCGCCGATCTTGCCCTTGACCGACTCCCGGTCGCTGCGCGTGTTGGTCGACCGCGGCAGCATGGCATACTCGGCCGTCACCCAGCCCTGGCCGCTGCCACGCCGCCAACGCGGCAGCTCTTCCTGGACGCTGGCGGCGCACAGCACCCTGGTGGCGCCGAACTCGACCAGCACAGATCCTTCCGCGTGCGCCAGCCAGCCCCGGCTGATCTTGACATCTCGGAGCTGGTCGGGCAGTCGTCCGTCAGGTCGCGCCATGCCCGTCAGAATAGTGCTACCAGCCGGCCTGCTCCGGCGCCCCGGCCTCGATCCACCGGTACACCCGCGCGACGCCGTCAGCCAGCGAGATCGTGGGCGCCCAGCCGAGATCGCGCCGTACGCGCTCTGATGCCAGCGCGCCGCGCCGTAGCTCGCCGGGCCTGGCCGGAACGAACACGGGCTCGACCGGACGCCCCGCCACCTGGCTGATGACCCTGGCCAGGTCGAGGACGCTGACCTCGACGCCGCTGCCGACATTCCACGTGCCCGGCCGGCCGCAATCGGCCGCCGCCAGGTAGGCGCTCACCGCGTCGGCCACGTACACGAAGTCCCTGGTCTGCAAGCCGTCTCCGTAGATGACGGGCGGCTCCCCGGTCATGGCACGCGCGCAGAAGATGGCGACGACGCCCACCTGGCCGGCCGGGTCCTGGCGCGGGCCGTAGACATTGGCAAATCGCAGCACCGCGTGTGACATGCCGTGCAACCGGTTGTAGAGCTCGACGTACTGCTCGGCGCAGTGCTTGGCGACGCCATACGGCGACTCGGGCAGCGGCAGCACGTCTTCCAATGACGGGATCGGCGCGTCCCGGCCGTAGATCACCGCCCCGGTCGAGCCGAACAGCACCCGCGCGCCCACGGACCGCGCCGCCTCGAGCACGTTCACCGTGCCGATCACGTTCACCTGGGCGTCGTCGGCCGGACTCGTCACCGACATCCGCACATCGATCCTGGCCGCGAGGTGACAGACCAGTTCTGGCCGGAACTCCATCGCCACCGCCGCCAGGGCAGCCGCGTCGCTCACGTTCAGCTTGTGGACGGCGGCCTGGTCAGGTACCCGGCCCGGCCGGCCTGCCGACATGTCGTCCACGACGACCACCTCGTCGCCGCGCGCCACTAGGGCATCCGTCAGATGAGACCCGATAAACCCGGCGCCACCGGTGACGAGCACCCGCATGGAGGTGCAGTCTATGCGGTGCTGGCCGGGTCACCGTCAGGGTCATCACCCCCGCCCCGAGCGGCGCCGAACAGCCGCAGGCCGCAACTGGCCAGCCGGAGCGGTCCCGGAAAGGCCGCGGCTGCCTGCTCCTGGCTGACGGCCGGGTCGTTCCAGGGAACGAGGTGGGTGAGTATGAGCTCGCCGACGCCTGCCGCCGCGGCGTGCTCGCCCGCCTGGCGCGCGGTCAGGTGCAGGTCGGCTGGCAGCCCGGGGACGTCGAGGAACGACGCCTCACTGAGCAGAACGTCGGCGTCGCGAGCGAGCGCGACGAGGGCGTCACACGGCCCGGTATCAGCCGAGTAGGTGAGTACCTGGCCGGCGTGCTCGATCCGGAACCCGAACGTCTCGACCGGATGCCGCACGTGCGCCGTCGTGATCCGCATCGGGCCGATCTCGATGCTGCCCGGCGCCAGTGCTGTGAAGTCAAAGGCCTCTGCCATGCCCAGGCTGTGGCTGCCGAGCGCGAGCGCGAGTCGGTCCGCGGTCCCGGGCGGGCCGTACACCGGTATCCGCGGCCGGGGACCCTCCGGGTGGTAGTTCTGGAACACCGAGAAGCTGATCAGGTCCAGGCAGTGATCGGCGTGCAGGTGGCTGAGACAGATCGCATCCACGTCAGACAGCGCGATGTACCGCTGCAAGGCACCGAGCGCCCCGTTCCCCACGTCGAGGACCAGGCGGAAGTCGCCGGTGTCGATCAGGTAGCACGAGGCCGGGCTGTCCGGGCCGGGGAAGCTCCCCGACCAGCCCACTATCGTTACCTGCACGACTGTGCGGGATGGCCGGGCCGGCTCACAATCGTCACAGCGACCGAGGATAGCCGTGCCCAGGCCGCAAGCCTGGCGTACGGAACGGGCCAGCCAGCCAAGGCTTGCGACTATCATCCGCAAAACGGCACGATCCGGATTAAGGGGCAGCGTGCTGGCGCCACTGGCGGGCCGGCTCGCAGCGGAGGCGTCATGACAGGTCAGTCCACTGATCAGGAGCGCGCGGTACCGCTCGCGCTGGCCGAGCCCTCAGTGCACGTCCGGGCCGGCTGGATCACCGGGCTGGGCCTGGCATCGCTGGGCATGTGGATGGCCTCCCTGACCCCGATCCAGGTGATCCTGCCGATCCAGCTTCAGGACATCGACGCCAGGCACAAGATCCAGGCGCTCGCCATCGTGTCCGCCGTCGGCGCCGTCGCGTCCGTGCTGGCCACGCCCGTGGCCGGGGCACTGTCCGACCGCACCACCCACGCCTATGCCTTTGGCGGGCTGAGCGGCCGGCGGCACCGCTGGACGCTCGTGATGGCGCTGCTCGGCGCGATCAGCCTGCTCCTGCTCGCTCACCAGCGGACCGTGGCCGGTGTCGCGGTTTTCTGGGTGCTGTTCAGCGCGTTCCAGAACGGCGAATACGCCAGCCTGAGCGCCGCCGTCCCCGATCACGTGCCGGTCCGCCAGCGCGCCACGGTGGCCGGCTGGGTTGGCATGCCGCAGGCCCTCGGGCTGGTGCTCGGCACGGTCCTGGCCGTGCTCGTCCTCAGCAGCAACGTAGTCAGCAGCTACTACCTGCTGGGGGCCCTGCTGTTCGTGCTGGCGCTGCCGTTTGTCTTCGGGACGCCCGATCACCCGCTCGACCCTGAGCACCGCGAGCCGCTGTCGGTACGGCAACTGGCCCGCTCCTACTGGATCAGGCCGCGCGACTATCCGGACTTCGCCTGGGCCTGGATCACCCGCTTCCTGGTCTCGCTGGCGATCGCCATGGGCACGCTCTACCTGCTCTACTTCCTGCGCGACCGGGTCGGGCTGTACTCCCACGAGCACATCCCGGCCGCGACTGGCCTGCTGATCCTGATCGTGATCTACGCGGTCTGCGTCGTCGTCACGGCGGTCGTCGGGGGCGTCATCTCGGACCGGATCGGCAAGCGGAAGATGATCGTGACGCTGGCCGGCCTGCTCATCGCGCTCGCGGCCCTGCTGCTGACGATCGTGGAGACCTGGGACGCGTCGCTGCTGGCTGCGGTGTTGTTCGGCATCGGGTTCGGCGCTTACCTGTCGGTCGACCAGGCATTGATCACGCAGGTGCTGCCAGCCGCCAGGGACCGGGCCAAGGATCTCGGCGTCATCAACATCGCCATCGTCGGCCCGGCCGCGATCGGCGCCGCGATCGCAGGCCCGCTGGTCACGCTGGGCGGCTACCCCACGCTGTTCGGTGCCACCGCCGTCGTCGGGGTGCTCGGCTCAGTCTTGGTCTGGAAAATCAGGAGCGTCCCGTAACGCCAGCGCTTGCCCGGTCCGGCGTGCTGTCGAGCGGCCGCAGCCGTCCGCGGCCGACCCTGGCTAGCTGCCTGCTCTGGGCGACAAGGCGCCACGACGCGTCCCAGACCTCGGCCTCCTCGTCGAACCAGCCGCCGCTGACGTGGCGGCAGCGCGTCGCCACCTGAAGCGGGCCGGGCACCGGCACCGCCCGCATGTGCCAGGTCAGCTCCACCGTCGGCGCCCACCCGGTGGCGCCAAGGCCGAACACCACCGGCGGCAGTGCATCGACGGCCAGCGCCAGCAGGTAGGCGTCGGGGTCACGGGGCTCGCGCAGCCGGAAGTAGCCGCGCATCTCCGGGATTCCGGACGGCTCGCCTCCGCGCCATCCAGTGGCGGCCGGGTCGAGCAGGACCTCGACGTGGGCGGCGAAGCCCGCAACTCCGTTCGCGCCGTTGGTCCCTGGCCACTGCCCGAGGTCGATGCAGTCGGCCGCGTCCGGGAACGACGGTGCCTTGCCAGTCCAGCTCAGCGACTGCCAGCCGGCCGCGGCCTCGCCGCGGGTCTCATCCAGCTCCTCCGCGGCGACGCCTTCGGCCGCGACCCACCCGCCCGGCAGCGTTCCCGTCGTAACGCTCATGTCGACGACCGGCTCGCCGCCTTGCACGAGCGCGGCCCGCGCCGTCGATGCGGTCTTCCCCTGCTTCAGCCAGGTCACTTGTACCTCAGCGGAACCGAGCCGCGGTACCCGCAGGAAGTTCGCACTGGTGGCGACCGGATGCGGGTTCGGTGCCGCATCCAGCACGGCGCGCAGCACGGTCGCCATCAGCACGCCGCCGTTCACGGCCGGAGGCGCCGAGCCGCTGCCCGCGACCACCATGGCGAACCGGGCGTCCGCCTGCGCGTCGTACAGGCCCTCACTGCGCCGGCGCACTGCCGTCGCCTCATCAAATATCGTCATCCGGCCGGGTTCGTCCTTTCGCCTTCCCTGCATGATCATCTAGCGAGTCCGGCATCGCGCGGGCAAGTGGCAGCCGCATCGGGTCAGGCCCAGAGCTGACCCTCGAGCCTGGCCTCGGCTTCCTCGAGCGTTCCGCCGTAGGCGCCGGTCGACAGGTACTTCCAGCCGGCGTCGGCGATGATCAGCGCGATGTCGGCACGCTGGCCGGCCGCTTCTGCCCTGGCGGCGACGCCGAGCGCCGCGTGCAGCACGCACCCCGACGAGATCCCGGCGAACATGCCCTCCGTGGCCAGCAGCTCCCGGGTGCGGCGCAGCGCGTCGCCGGATGACACCGAGTACCGGGACGTCAGCACCGACTCGTCGTAGAGCTCAGGCACGAATCCCTCGGACAGGTTCCGCAGGCCGTAGACCAGTTCGCCGTACCGCGGCTCGGCCGCCACGATCTGCACGCCAGGGACCCGCTCGCGCAGGAACCGCCCGGCGCCCATGAGCGTGCCCGAGGTGCCGAGTCCGGCCACGAAGTGGGTGATCGTCGGCAGGTCGGCGAGCAGCTCAGGTCCGGTGGTCTCGTAATGAGCCCGCGCGTTGGCCTCGTTGCCGTACTGGTAGAGCATGACCCAGTCCGGGTGCTCGTCCGCCAGGGCCTTGGCGACCCGGACTGCCTCGTTCGACCCGCCTGCGGCCGGCGAGGGCACGATGGTCGCGCCGAAGGCCTCAAGCAGCATCCTGCGCTCGGCCGAGGTGTTTTCCGGTAGCACGCAGATCAGCTGGTAGCCGCGCAGCTTGGCGACCATGGCCAGGCTGATGCCCGTGTTGCCGGAGGTCGGCTCCAGGATGGTGGCGCCGGGGCGCAGCAGCCCGTCCTTCTCGGCCGCGGCGACCATGTAAGCGGCGGCCCGGTCCTTGATAGACCCGGTCGGATTGCGATCTTCGAGCTTGGCCCACAGCCGTACCGCCGGGCTCGGCGACAGCCTGGGTAGCCCTACCAGCGGGGTGTTGCCCAGCGAGTCAAGTAGCGAGTCGTAGCGCATGACAGTGACCGTGTGGCAGCTAGCGAGCGCCGCCGGCCACGGCCGGCAGGACCGTGATGGTGTCGCCGTCGCGCACCGCGGTCGAGAGGCCGCCGATGAAGCGCACGTCCTCGTCGTTCAGGTACACGTTGATGAAGCGGCGCAGGCCAGAATCGTCCACCAGCCGCTCCCGCAGTCCGTCAAAGCGGCCGTCGAGGTCAGCGATCAGCTCATCGAGCGTCGAACCCGAGCCCTCGACCGACTTCGCCCCGCCCGTATAGGTACGCAGGATGGTCGGAATACGGACCTCGATTGCCATGGCTCTCTGCTCCAAATAAGTCATGTTCGCAAGTGGAAGCGGGCGACCCCGTACCTGCAACCGGACGCCTGGCGCGATCATTCCGGGTCGATAACGACCTCTTCCTCGGTGACGGCGCCGTCAATGATCCGGAACGACCTGAACTCCGGCCGGCCTGCTTCCCGCGTCGAGACGAGCACGTAGTGGGCGCTGGGCTCGCTGGCGTACGAAATGTCAGTACGGGACGGGTAGGCCTCGGTAGCAGTATGCGAGTGATAGATCACGACGGGTTCTTCGTCCCGGTCGTCCATCTCGCGCCAGACCCGAAGCTGCTCCAGCGAGTCGAACCGGTAGAAAGTCGGCGAGCGCTCGGCGTTCAGCATCGGGATGAACCGCTCGGGCCGGTCGCTCCCGGCCGACCCCGCTACCACCCCGCACGCCTCGTCAGGATGATCAGCCGTGGCGTGCGCCAGGATCTTGGCGCGCAGCACCGCGCTGATCGTCAGCATGGCTGGAGCGTAGCCGCCAGGCCAGGCCCGGGTTATGTCAGGGCTTCCAGCAGGCTGTCCTGCAAATACGCCAGCCACTGATAAACCCATAGATAGGCGGAACGGGGGTCGTCCGCCGCCAGCTGTTCTGTCAGGTCCTCGTCCTCGTCGGTGATGCCAAGGCGGACACTCAGGGCAAGCCGGACGTCATTGAGGGCGCGTAGCCACTGCTGGCATTCCGGTTCACTCAGCCGTACCTCGCCGCCGCCAGGCGGCAGGGAGGCGAGAACGACCTGCGCGGAGGCCACCTTTCCGGAGCGCAGCGTCTCTTCGGTGTACCGGCGGAACTCGGCCGCTGCCTTCGGGTCGCCGGAGTACGCGTCCGGCAGCAGCCTGGCCAGCACTGGGTCGTCGGGCGGCTCAGCGTGGCTGGACAGGCCGAGCTCGGCCTCAAGGTTGTCGGCTTCGCCGGCCGCCTCGGCATCGGCGCTGACGAGCTCCGCGACCTGGCTGACCAGGCTCCTGATCACGCCTGCCTGGGGCTGCTCGAAGAAGGCGGCAGCACCTCCGGGCACGGATCGGAACGAGGCGGCGAGGCCAGGCTCATGCCGCTCGCCAGCTGACAAGTCGTCATCCTCGGGGAACGGCTCCCAGGTCACGAGTCGTGGCTCACAGTGGCCCAGAGGCCGTAGCCGTGCAGAGTCTCCGCGTCCCGCTCCATGGCCTCGCGGGTGCCCGAGGAAACCACGGCCTTGCCCTTGTGGTGCACGTCCAGCATCAGCTTCTCCGCCTTCGCCTTGGGGTAGCCGAAGACCCGCTGGAAGACGTAGGTCACGTAGTTCATCAGATTGACCGGGTCATTCCAGACGACAGTGACCCACGGTGCGTCCAGGACCGATTTCTCATCTGTCATCGGCTGCTGAACTTCAGCCGGCGCAGCGCCCACCTGTCGTCACCTCCCCAGTAACACGGTGTACCACTCCCCCGACGTTAGTGTTCCACCCCGGGTGAGCGCGAACGCACCGACATTTTCCGCGGCCGGCGCCGTGCCCCGCCAACGCCACGGACCGGCGGCCGTGCACGTGCTGTAGTCCTGATTTATCAGAAACGAGTACTGTGCGGCCCTACCCATGGGCTGCGGCCGGAAACCTCGCGGCTGAGGCCCGCCGACGGGTATCGGCGGCGAACAGCGGGCTGTCACCTTCGTGCACCGAGCGGGCGGGCGAAGATTCCGTAGGCTGCCTGGATGAGCACCGACCAGGCAAGCCCGGAACAACCGGCAGGCACCGGGCTGCTGACCGATCACTACGAGCTCACCATGGTGCGCGCGGCGCTGCACAGCGGCACCGCGCACCGGCGCGCTGTGTTCGAAGTATTTGCGCGGCACCTGCCGAGCGGGCGCCGCTACGGCGTAGTCGCCGGCGCAGGCCGGCTGCTGGACGCGCTCGAGCAGTTCCGCTTCGGTGCGGCAGAGCTCGAGTTTCTCGAGCGCGGCGAGATCGTCGACGCGCCGACGCTGGACTACCTAAGCAGCTATCGCTTCTCCGGGAATATCTGGGGTTACGCCGAGGGCGACTGTTACTTCCCTGGCTCGCCGATCCTCGTCGTCGAGGGCCCATTCGCGGAGGCGGTGATCCTGGAGACGCTCGCGCTGTCGATACTCAACCACGACTGCGCGATCGCCTCGGCTGCGTCCCGGATGGTAACGGCGGCGGCGGGACGGCCGATCATCGAGATGGGCTCGCGTCGCACGCACGAGCGAGCCGCGGTGGCGGCCGCCAGGGCCGCGTACCTGGCTGGCTTCGTCGCGACCTCCAACCTTCGGGCGGGCCTTGACTACGGCGTGCCTACCAGCGGCACGAGCGCGCACGCCTTCACCCTGCTGCATGATGACGAGCCAGGGGCGTTCGCGGCGCAGCTCGAAGCGCTCGGCACCGGCACGACGCTGCTGGTGGACACCTACGACGTGCCGTCGGCCATCGAAACCGCCGTGAAGCTGGCTGGCCCGAATCTCGGCGCCATCCGGATCGACAGCGGTGACCTGGCGGTCGTCGCGCGCGAGGCGCGATCGCAGCTTGACTCGCTCGGCGCCGAACGCACCAGGATCATCCTCACCGGCGACCTCGACGAATTCTCGATCGCCGCACTCGCAGCTGAGCGAGTGGACGGCTACGGCGTCGGCACCTCACTGGTCACCGGGTCTGGTGCGCCGACCGCCGCGCTGGTCTACAAGCTCGTCGCCCGCGGCGCGGACGGGCCGTTCGGCACGCCCGCGCCGACGTTGGTGCCGGTCGCCAAGCGATCGGTCGGCAAGCCGTCGCGGGGCGGGCGCAAGTGGGCGGTGCGTCAGCTTGACGACACTGGCACGGCGGTCACGGAGCTGGTGACGGACGCCGAACCGCACGACCCGCCGGATGGCCGACCGCTGCTGCGGCCGCTGGTCCTGGACGGCGAGATCGTCGGCCGGGAACCGCTCGCGGCTGCGCGCGCCCGCCATCAGGCCGCGGTCGCCGAGCTGCCCGCCCACGCCCAGCAGCTGTCCCGCGGCTACCCAGCGATCCCGACCGTGTTCGAGCCGGACGACGGCTGAAACCGTCTTGGGACGGTCACGCTGGCCGGCCGGAAATCCGATTCGGCCGCCGCGCGCCAGCGTGACAGACTGACCCGGTGCACCGCAATGCCGAGCACGTAGCCCGCGAGCTAGCGGCCCTCGGGGTGACTGGCGAGGTCCGCGAGCTGCCCGAGCCCGCCCCGACCGCCGCTACCGCGGCCGCCCAGCTTGGCTGCGATGTCGGGGCCATCGCCAACAGCCTGGTGTTCGACGCGGACGGCGAGCCGCTGCTCGTGCTGACGAGTGGCGCGCACCGGGTCAACACGGCGAAGGTCGCCGCCGAGCTCGGCGTCGGCGAGCTCCGCCGGGCCGATCCGGAGTTCGTCTACGCCAGCACCGGCCAGCGCATCGGTGGCGTCGCGCCGGTCGGTCACCGGAAGCCGATCCGCACGCTCGTCGACATCGCGCTCAAGCCGTACGAGGTCGTCTGGGCAGCGGCCGGTCACGCACACACCGTGTTCCCCACCTCATTCTCCGAGCTCGTCCGGGTTACATCGGGTACGGCCCTAGACGTGAGCTAGCGCTACGCTCTGGCTGTGCGCGCACTGGTGATCGTTGATGTGCAGAACGACTTCTGCGAAGGCGGCTCCCTGGCTGTGGCGGGCGGCGCGGCCGTAGCCCGGGCTATCTCGGAGTACCTGACCGGATCGGATGGAGCCCGTTACGACCACGTGGTCGCGAGCCAGGACTTTCATGTGGATCCCGGGGAGCATTTCTCTGCGGAGCCCGACTACTACCGCAGCTGGCCGGCGCACTGCGTCGCCGGGACGGCAGGCGCGCAGTTCCACCCGGACCTGGACACAAGCCGGATCGAGGAGATCTTCCGCAAGGGCCAGCACGCGGCCGCCTACAGCGGCTTCGAAGGCGCCAACGCGGCGGGCACCGACCTGGGCACCTGGCTGACGGAGCGCGGCGTTACCGACGTCGACGTCGTCGGGATAGCCACGGACTACTGCGTCTATGCCACGGCGGCCGATGCCGCCAAGGCAGGCTTTGACACCGGAGTGCTGCTCAACCTGACCGCCGGAGTAGACCCGCACACCACGGCGGCCGCGCTCGACAAGCTCCGGGCCGCTGGCGTCACACTCACCGGATCGCCAGCGGTGCCGACCGGCTAGATCCGGTTAGTCCTTGCCGCCCTCTGGCAGCGACTCATAGATCCGCTGGCAGTCGGGGCAGACCGGGAACTTCTTCGGGTCGCGGCTCGGCACCCAGACCTTGCCGCAGAGCGCCACCACCGGCGTGCCGCTCACCGCGCTGTCGACGATCTTGTCCTTCTCGACATAATGCGCGAACCGCTCATGGTCGCCATCGCCGAAGGAAAGGTCCGGCCGGACTTCGGAGTCCGTGCGGACGTCGGTGCCAGGCATCGCTTGCGTGCTCACAACGACCGATTCTACGCCGCCTGGAAGTCACCCGATGCGTAGCAGCGGCGCCCCGTCCGGGCGCTCAGTTCCAGGTTGGGTCGTCCGGGAACGTGGCCACGAGGGCCAGGTCACCGCCCTGACGGCGCAACACCTTCTGCCAGAGCTGCTCCGGCTCGGGCCCAAAGGCATCGGCCGGCTCGCCAGGCAGCACGTACCAGGCACCTTCCTCGATCTCGTCGCGAAGCTGACCCGCACCCCAGCCCGCGTACCCGGCGAACACCCGCATCGAGGAGATGCCTCCCGCCAGCAGTTCGGGCGGTGCGCCGAGGTCGACCAGGCCGATCCGCGACATCATCGGGCTGCCGTCGAGTGACCGCCAGCCCACCGGCTCGTCGGAGCCGTGCGCCATGGCCAGTGCCAGCGCGCTGTTCGGGGAAATCGGCCCGCCGCGGAAGACCACCTGCGGACCCGACGCTAGCCCCGTCCACGCCTCGAGCACCTGGTCAAGCGGAATCTCGGTCGGCCGATTCAGCACCACCCCGAGCGTGCCTTCCTCGTCGTCGTCCTCGACGATCAACACCACGGTCCGGCGGAAGTTGGGATCGCCCAGATGCGGGGTAGCCGCCAGCAGCCGCCCGCTCAGGGAAGTCACCTCCATGCACCCATGATGCGCCTGCCAGATGAACATCGGCACAGCGCCACCTGACAACCAGCCGGCTGCTGGTGATTGGGTGCGCCGCAGCGCCTGCTGGGACGTACCCTTCAAGAATGGCCACCGGATTCAGCGGTTCGCGCACGGCGAGACTGGCCGGGCGTGATCCGCAGCCCGAGCCAGCCGGCCCCATGATCGACGCGGCCCGGCTGCGAATCGCCGTGCTGCGGCTCTCCCGTCGGCTGCGCAAGCATGACCTGGCCGGACTGACGCCGAGCCAGCTGTCGACGCTGGCGTATGTCGGCAACAGCGGCCCGATGCGGCTCGGCGACCTGGCCGCCGCAGAACGCATCGCCCCGTCCACTCTCACCAGGCTGGTCAACGTCCTGGAGGACCGTGGTTACCTGCGTCGCCAGCCCGCGCCAGACGATGCGCGCGCTTTCCTGGTAACGGTCACCGAAGCAGGCCGCGACGCGCTGGAGCGTATCCGCGCGGAAGGCACCAGCATGCTCGCGGACAGCCTACGGACGCTGCTGCCCGAGCAGCTCGCAGTGCTCGAAGCAGCCCTGCCGACGCTAGAGTGGCTGGCCGGCAGCGGCTGACTAGAACAACAGGCTGGATAGCCTCGTCCTGGCCTTGGCGACTCTCGGGTCCTTCGGCGGGAAGATCTCGAACAAGCCGACCAGATGCTTGCGCGCCGTGTCCCGCTCATCGCCGGACGTGTTCTTGATCGTCTCAAGCAGCCGCTCGAAGGCTGCCTCGATCCGGCCCATGGCGAGGTCGATGTCTGCCACCCTGGCCTGGGCCTCGGCGTCGTCCGGCCTGCTGTCCGCCTCCCGCCGGGCGGCCGCCTGGTCGTAGGCCTCGACCCGCCGGATCAGGCCGACCTGGCCCAGGCCCATGGTCGCCACCGGGTCGGCCGGGCTCGCCGCGAGTATCTTCTCGAACGCCGCCGCAGCCGCATCCAGATCGCCGCGCTCCATCGCCTGCTGGGCCTCGGCGTACACCGCGCCCGGCCCAAAGTCATCGAGCGCGTCCGGGTACCCCGGCATCGCCTGCCCGGCACCCGGCACCGCTTCCGCAGCCGGCTCGCCAGGCTGGCCCGGCCGCAGGCCAAGCTGCTCCGTGACCTGCATGACCTGGCCCAGCCACTGCCGGACTTGCTGCTCGGGCATGGCGCCAAGGAACCCGTCGGCGACCTGTCCGGCGATCACGGCCACGACCATCGGGATGCTCTGCACCTGAAGGGCCGCGCTCAGCTGAGGGTTCGCGTCTACGTCCACCCTGGCGAGGACAAAGGCACCGTTAGCCTCGGCTGCCAGCTTCTCCAGGATCGGCCCGAGCTGTTTGCACGGCCCGCACCACTCGGCCCACAAGTCGAGGATGACCGGCACGGCGCGGGACCGGGCGACGACGTCGGTGTTGAACGTCTCGTCGGTGACGTCGATGATGAAGCCCGACTGCGGGCCCGGCTGACCGTCCGCGGCCGGGCTATGCTCCGCGGCCCGCTGCCTGTGCTGCGCGGCCGCCTGCCGCGCGCCCAGGTCGACAGCCCCATGGAGGGAAAAGTTCCGCGGCTGATTCATGACTCCATCCTGCCGCATGACCTCGGCAGCCTGGGCCACGAGGCCGCGCAGAACCGCTGCCGGTTGCAGGCGGGCAGCCGCGTGGCTTAGAGCCTGTTTGAGAACTCGCGGCCCGGGCCAATGAGCCGGATCGCGCTAGTTACAACCTTCTCAGGGTTCTTCGAACCATGCCGTCCTGTGCCATGTCCGGACAACAGCGGCGCGGGAGTATGGAGTGGCTTGATCGACGCCTTGTCATCCAAGTTTCCTCATCGCAGGTCACAGGCCCGAGTTGAGCACTGTGGACTGGCACGGGACACGGCTGCCCCGCAGGCCCGCCGGTCTGGTTGACGACCTGGTTGCTACGCCATACGATGCAACGTATGGCGAGACAAGGACGCGGTCAGGACGGGCTGGCCCGGTTCGGGGAGCCCGGCGTGCTCGTGCTGCTGTCGCTGTGCGACGGCCCCAAGCACGGGTATGCCATCACCGAGGACATCCGCGAGCAGACCGGGATCGCCCTCGGGCCGGGAACTTTGTACGGCTCGCTCACCAAGCTGGCCGGGCGCGGCCTCGTCTGCCCGCTTGACAGCGAGGACCGCCGCCGCCCGTATGAGATCACCGCGGCGGGCCGGGCGGCACTGCAGGCGCAGCTCGCCAGCTGGTCCCGGATCGTCGAGACGGGGAAGGCCAGGCTGCAATGGGGATGACCCGCCTGCTCGTCGCGCTCTACCCCAGGAATTGGCGCGCCGCTTACGGCGAGGAGTTCGCCGCCTTCCTCGAAGACACCCGCCTCACCCCTCGCGCGGTCTTCGATGTGGTGGTCAGCGCGGGAAAGCTGCACGCCGCAACTCACCGGCGGCTGGCCCTCGTCCTCGCATCGCTGCTGTGGTCGGGCTGCATGGTGTATCTCTCCGTGCGGGCCCGCCTGACCGCCAACGTCCTCTGGGCGCCGTCGACTCCCGCGCGGGCGCTCGCGCTTGCCGCCACCATTGGCCCATGGCTGGGGTTCGCCGTGGTCATCGCCGCCCGCCGCCTGGGTCACGGGCGCGGGAACGTGGCCGGAGGGACTGCGCGGTGAGCGTCCTGGAGAATCCCGGCGTACGGCTGGAGAACCCTCGCTGCCGGCTTTCCCGGGTCACCGCCACGGTCTTCGCCGTGCTGCTGGTGACCGGGATCGCAGAGGGAGCGGCGGACTATGCCCGCCGGTCGCCCAAGATCGAGCAGCACGTGGCGGGCACGAACGCCATCACGGTTCATGTCCTCATAGCGGTCGCAGCCGCGGCCGCTGTCGTCAGCATCCAGGCACGACGATCGCGCAAGCCCGCCCGGCAGCGGGGGCCTTCCCCCTGGGCTGCTCCGTTTTCGGCGGGCGCCGCGTCAAGGCTGCGCCGGACCATCCGGTTTGCCGGAGGGCTGTCCCTGCCGAACCTGGCGAGGGCCGTCGCGGCGGTGCCGCTGGTCCTCGTGCTCCTGTATACCCCGTTCCGGATGGGCATGCAGATCACAGGCGGCCTTGACCCGAACGCCACCGTCAACGCCTGGGGAGGGCCGACCTACCTGGGAGCCCTGCTCGCGCATTACCTAGACGGCACCGTCGGCTTCTACGCCGCCGCCTTCCTGCTGAGCCGTCTGCTCCTGCCCGCAGCCGACGCCGACCGGTCCGTCAGCCACCGGAACCGGTAGCAGAAAGCCCGAGAACTTCCCACCCGGTGCCAGCAACTGTGAGAAATCGGTTCCGGCAATCGTGAGCCGACCCGCCCAGCGCCCAACGTCACGGCCCCTTCACCAGTTCCAACTACCGTGATCCAGCTCAGCCAACGGCATAGTGCATAACACTTCGTGATCTTCCGGTTCCTGCCTGTGTGTCGATCACCGGCACGGCAGGGGGCTCCTGGTAACGGCAGTGGTGTCAACTCCCCTGCCACACCAGGAGCCCTTGATGGCTTTGTACCTTGTCCTGCGCGATAACGCATCTTCACGGCCCGGCACCGGGGTGGCCTGCCGGTGCTGCCCGGCCGGGTCGCGCAGCACCCGGGACCGCCGTTACCCCTCGGACATGACCGACGCGGAGTGGGCGGTCATCGAGCCGCTGCTGCCCGCGCCGGGCTGGCTGCTGGGCCAGGGCGGCTCGCCCGGCCTGTACTGCCGCCGCGACATTGTCGACGCGATCCGCTACCTGACCCACAACGGGCCGGTGTGGCGAGCGCTGCCCGCTGACCTGCCGCACTGGCGCACCGTCTATGGCTACGTCCGGGACTGGCAGGCCAGCGGCGCCACCCGGCGGATGCACGATGATCTGCGCGAGGCCGTCCGCGTCCTGGCCGGCCGCGGCCCGCAGCCCACCGCCGCGATCATCGACTCCCAGTCGGTCAAAGCCGCCGACACCGTCGGCAAAGACAGCCGCGGCTACGACGCCGGGAAGAAAATAGAGGGCCGGAAGAGGCACCTCGCGGTCGACGTGACGGGCCTCATCTTGTGCGTCTCGGTCACGGCTGCCTCCGTCCAGGACCGCGACGGCGCCCGCCCGCTGCTGTGGCGGCTGGTCGCCGGGTTCCGCGCCGTCACCCTGGTCTGGGCCGATGGCGGGTACGCCGGCAAGCTGGTCACCTGGGCGGCCGACACGCTGCACCGCACCCTGCAGATCGTCAAGCGCCCAGACAACCTGCACACCTTCAAGGTCCTGCCCCGCCGCTGGGTCGTCGAGCGGACGTTCGGATGGATCATGAAACACCGGCGGTGCGTCCGCGACTACGAGCGGCTGCCCGCCCATCACGAGACCTACCTGTACTGGTCGATGATCCACGTCATGGCCGCGCGCGTCGCCCGCGGCCGGCCCCCGGCACCCTCGGCCCCGGTCCCGGCATCAGCCCGGCCACAAGCCGCGCCAGCACGAACCCTCAAACTAGCCGCATGAGGTTCCCAAACAGGCTCTTAATGGCCAGGGTGATCCAGAAGATTTACTTCGTCGAGCGTCTGCTCCAGCATGGTTATCGCCTCGAGCTGTCGGCCTCCGGATACCGTGCCCGGTTCGCCACGATCTCACTGCGCGGCGACACTCGGATCCTGCCGACCGCCCGCAGCGTGCAGGCAATGTTGGAGTTGCCGCACGGTGGCACAAAGATCTGCGGGCTCGCCGCGGGCCGCCAAACGTGGCAGCGAGGTCGGCACTGCGGGCGTAGTTAGGTCCGACACCAGCGACACCTGCGGCTGGGTCGGCGAAGTCGCCAGAAACCTAATCTGGCGGCTCACAGTGGTGCGGGGCCGTCGTGCGGGTAGCTATTATGCGTTACCGGGTCCTTCTTGCCTGGTTGGCACTAAGCTATCGAGCTTTTGCGGCCTTGCCCAGGAAGCCCGGCGGGGCTGGGTCCGGGACGCCTCGCCCACGCGTTAGAAGGGCGTGGCGCCCGTTTCCTCTTAGACGTAAGGAACAAGGCACGGTGACCGGATCGCCAGTGAAGGACCGATTCGATCTTGACGTGGTGGTCATCGGCGGCTGCGGGCGTGTCGGGCTGCCGTTGGCGATCGCGTTCGCGGACCGGGGCGCGCGGGTCGGCATCTATGACGTGAGCGAGGCGGCGGTCGGGACAGTCAATGCCGGGCGGATGCCGTTCGCAGAGGCCGGGGCGGCGGAAAGGCTGCAGCAGGCTGTCGCTTCCGGCCGCCTGA
>Ga0187807_1000100_pt1 | contig 23233 bp, 17 predicted proteins | sample NC_wetland_sal_i_4_FD_132432 | JGI IMG/M metagenome (GOLD analysis project Ga0187807, IMG submission 132432) | Wetland sediment microbial communities from Neuse River Estuary, North Carolina, USA - ASW_2 | ecosystem: Environmental > Aquatic > Freshwater > Wetlands > Sediment | place: USA: North...
AGCTGTCGGAGGAGGAGCCCAACGCCGAGGGCGTGCTCGCCACCTGGTTCGTCAGCGACGGCGACCAGGTGGCGAGCGGCCAGCTGCTCGGCGAGGTAATGGTGGAAAAGGTGTCAAGCGAGGTCACCGCACCTACCTCGGGACGAGTCCACCTCCTGGTCAGCGAGGATCAGACCGTCCGGCAGGGCGAGGTGATCGCCCAGGTGGTCTGAGCAGGGGCTGACCTCTTCCGTGTTACATTCACCGCGTGGCCCGGTCAGGGGATGGGGAGTCGGTGTTGTCCCGGGCGGTGCGCATATTCGAGGCGTTCACCCCGGACGAGACGACGCTGGGCATCTCGGTCATAGCGCGGCGGGCTGGCCTGCCGCTGCCGACGGCGTCGCGGCTGGTGGCGGAGCTGGTGCGGCACGGGCTGCTCGCGCGCGAGCCAGGCCGCCGGGTGCGGATCGGGGTGCGGATGTGGGAGCTCGCCCTGCGCGCCTCGCCTGCCCTCAGCCTGCGGGAAACCGCCATGCCGTTCATGGAGGACGCGCATTCGGTCACCGGTCACCACGTCCAGCTCGGCGTGCTCGACGGCGACGAGGTGATCTTCGTCGAGCGGCTGTCGGCGCCGCACGCGGTGATTAACTACACCCGCATCGCCGGCCGGCTGCCGCTGCACGTGTCCTCGTCGGGTCTGGTACTGCTGGCGCACGCGCCCGGTGAGCTCCAGGAGCGCATGCTCACCCGGCCGCTGGTCCGCTACACGGCGAACACGATCACTGCGCCGCAGCGGCTGCGCGCCTTCCTGGCCGAAGTGCGCAGGCAGGGCTACGCGCACTGCCCCGGTTACGTGCACGAGGACGCGCTCGGCATCGCCGTGCCAGTCCGCGCGGGAACGCATGCCGTCGTGGCGGCGCTGTCGGCGATCGTGCCGGCTGGCGCTGACCGTCGCACAGTGACCGGGGTGCTCTCGGCCGCTGCCCGGGGGATCGGGCGGGCACTCGATATGCCGAACGGGAGTGCTCAGCTCGTCTCTCACTGAATGAAACTGCGGTCGCCGCGACGCTGGCGCCGGCCGCAGACTGCTGGCACCCCGAGAACGGGGTCCCAGCGGAAGGAGACGGCGATGGCGCCGCGAGTATCTAGTGACCTGCTCCTTGTCGGGAGCCTCCCGGCAGGATCCACCGAGTCGGCGCTGCGCGCGGCGAGCGAGCAATTCGGCGACCTGGTGTTCGCGCTGCCCGACGGGGAGACCGGGTCCCGCGCCGCGTGGGTCAGCTACGAGCGGGAGCGGCTGGTCCGGCCCAACCCGGACGTTGAGACCGTCCGGGAGACGCTGTCTCCGACTGGCCTGCCCCGGCACGCCTACGAAACCCCCGTCTTCAAGATCCGGCCCGGCGTCACCGGGCTGCACTGGGACTCCTGGCCGCGGATCGACGACGCCATCGACTCCTACCAGGTATTCAGCCGGCTGCGGGCGGACGAGGTCATCCCGGCCGGGCTGCGGTTCCAGATCGGGCTGCCCTTCCCCGCTAGCGCACTCAACGGGTTCAAGGAAGACTTCGCCGCCGACTACCCGGTCGCCGAGCGGGCCTTCGAGGACCTCGTGGCCCGCGAGCTGGCCCGGCTCACCGCCGCCATCCCGCCATCAGACCTCGCGGTGCAGTGGGACGTCTGCTATGAGGTGCTGGACATCGAAGGCGTGTTGGCTTGGACCGCGCCCGGCGCGTGGGAGCGCTTCACCGGCCCGGTCGGCAGGCTGACCCGGCTGATCCCCGACGAGGTGCTTGTCGGCTACCACCTGTGCTACGGCACGTTCCCCGAATGGCCGATGTACGAGGCGACCGACATGGGCGTGCTGGTCCGGATGGCTAATTACGCCGTGGCGAACTCAGGCCGTGCTGTCGACTGGCTGCACCTGGCCGGCCCCCGGTACCTGCGCAGCGAGGACGACCGGTTCTTCCAGCCCCTCGAGGACCTCCAGCAGCGGGACGCGCGGGTCTTCCTCGGCATCATCCTGCCCGTCGACGGCGTCCCCGGGCTGCTGCGCCGCCAGGCCACGGCGTCGCGTCACCTGGCGGACTTCGGCGTCGCCATGTACTGCGGTTTCGGCCGGCAGCCCGGCAAGGACGGCATGGAGACCATGCGCGACCACCGGCAGGCCGCGCTGGCCGCCCGTGCCGGCGAATGACTTCGGGGACCGCCAGACAAATCCACAGTCAGGTTTTTTGGGGGGTGCGGATGTCGCCGCTGGTCTGGTAAGTCATTGTTAGTTCAGGACAAGCAAACACCCCGTGGGGTCGCAGGTAGGGGGATATCCGCCGATGACGGTTAACTCCGAGGTGGCGGGCGTGCCCGCGCGGGCCGGCCGTGCGCTGGGGCCGCACTACAAGTGGATCGCGCTGTCCAACACCACGCTGGGCATGCTGATGGCTACGATCAACCAGTCGATCGTGCTGATCGCGCTCCCCGACGTCTTCCGCGGCATCGGGCTGAACCCGCTCACTCCCGGCAATACCAGCTACCTGCTGTGGATGTTCATGGGCTTCCTGGTGGTCTCGGCGGTGCTGGTCGTGTCCTTCGGCCGCCTTGGAGACATGTTCGGCCGGGTGCGCATGTACAACCTGGGTTTCGCGGTCTTCACCGTGGCCTCGGTCTTCCTGACCGTGACATGGATGCACGGCACACCCGGCGCGCTTTGGCTGATCATCTGGCGGGTCGTCCAGGGCATCGGCGGCGCGTTCCTGTTCGCCAACTCCGCCGCCATCCTCACCGACGCTTTCCCCGCCGGCCAGCGCGGCACAGCCCTCGGGCTGACCTCGATCGCGGCCATCGCCGGATCGTTCATCGGCCTGATCCTCGGCGGCGTGCTCGCCCCGGTGAACTGGCACCTGATCTTCCTGGTCTCGGCGCCGGTCGGCGCGTTCGGCACCGTGTGGGCGTACTTCATGCTGCACGACATCGGGGTGCGCAAGCACGCGCGGATGGACTGGTGGGGCAACCTGCTGTTCGCCGCGGGACTGATCGCCATCCTCGTCGGCATCACCTACGGACTGCTGCCGTACGGCGGGCACCCGATGGGCTGGACCAACCCGCGGGTGCTGACCGCGCTCTTCGGCGGCCTTGTGCTGCTGATCGTATTCGTGTACGTCGAGACCAAGGTCGCCGAGCCGCTGTTCCGCATGTCCCTGTTCAAGATCCGGGCGTTCGCCGCCGGCAACGTCGGGAACTTGATGCTGGCGATGGGCCGTGGCGGCATGCAGTTCATGCTGATCATCTGGCTGCAGGGCATCTGGTTGCCGTTGCACGGCTACGACTTCAGCCAGACCCCGCTGTGGGCCGGCATCTACCTGATCCCGCTGACGATCGGCTTCCTCGTGTCCGCGCCGCTGTCCGGCGTGCTGTCGGACAAGTTCGGCGCCAAGGCGTTCACCGTGGGCGGCGCGCTGCTGACGGGGGCGACCTTCCTGTGGCTGATATTCGTCCCGGTCGACTTCGCCTACTGGGAGTTCGCGATCGTCATCGCCCTCAATGGATTCGGCTCCGGCCTGTTCGTCTCGCCGAACTGGGCGGAGATGATGAACTCGGTCCCGCCCAACCAGCGCGGGGCGGCCGGCGGCATGATCGCCACCTTCCAGAACTCCGCATTCGTGCTGTCGATCGGCATCTTCTTCACCCTGATGGTGGCCGGCCTGTCCAGGACGCTGCCGGCGAGCATGTTCAGCGGGCTGACCGCGCAGGGCGTCCCGGCAAGCGCGGCCGCGCCGATCTCCCACCTGCCGCCGATCGGCGTGCTGTTCGCCTCCTTCCTCGGCTACAACCCGATGCAGCAGTTGCTCGGCCCGCTGCTGTCGCACCTGCCGCAGGGGAACGCCGCCTACGTGGCCGGGCGGGAGTTCTTCCCGCACCTGATCACGGCGCCGTTCCATGACGGTCTCGGCGTCGCCTTCGGGTTCGCCATCGCGGCCTGCCTGATCGCGGCCGTCGCGTCGGCGCTGACCGGCCGCCGCGTGCCCGCACCTGCCTCGGCCGAGCCACTTGGTTACGATCTGGCCGCCGTGGCCGGCGAAGGCGCGTTCGAGCCCAGCGAACTCGTCGTCCCCGGCGTCCCGGTGGAAGGCGACGAATCGCCTGACAAGCCGGGCAATCCCGACACCACCCCAGGCGCCACGCGTTGATGCCGCCGTTCAGGCGACGCGGCCCGCGTAGCGGCGGCGGAAGCCGTCGGCGGTGTCGGCGGTGATCACCACGTCGTAGTAGCCGTACTGATCGGCCGGCCAGCTGACGGTCTCGGGACTGCCAAGCTTCACGGTGAACGTCTGGGCGCGGCCCTCGTAATCGTTCGGGGTCAGGGTGTACAGGATCGCCTCGTGGCCTTCGTTGGCCAGCGTCAGCTCGACCGTCTTGGCCGGGCCGGATCGCAGGGTGGCGGTCACGACCGGGATCTGGCCGGAGTTCAGGCCGGAGGGCACGACCGCGCCAGCGAAGCTGGTCAGGAACCCGTCAGGGCCGTAGACCGAGAAGGCGTATTTTCCGGCTGTCAGCGTCGCGTCCCAGGCGTAGGAACCCGGGGAGGACTGGAGCACCGTGACCGGCGTGCAGGAGGCGGGCAGGTAGGCGTCGGGGTAGATGGCGAAGGAGACGCCCACCGCGCCAGTGTTGGTGAGGTGGGCGGTGACCTGGCTCGTCGTGCGGTCTACCGTCACGTCGGCGAAGGGCTGGTGGACGGTCGGACGGTGCGGCCGGGTGCCGGACTCTTGGGCGGGCATCTTCTGGTCGCCCTCGGCCGGGGGCGTCGTCGATCCGCCGGTGAGCTGGGTCAGCGCCCAGGTCTGGTCGAGGGTCGGGATGTTGGACGGGATGGAGAAGTCCGGGTTCCCGAAGTCGAACGCGGAGGTCAGGTCGCCGGTCACCGACGCTCGCCACGAGGTGATGTTGACCGGCTTCACCCCGGTCCAGGCGGCCAGGAACCGGAGCATCGAGGTGTGGTCGTAGACGTTGGAGTCCACGTAGCCGCCCCGGGTCCACGGCGAGCAGACGAGCATCGGGACCCGGGTGCCGGGGCCGATCGGCCATCCCGCGATGTACTCGCCGGTGACGCTCGCCGGAGGGAAGGGCGGGAGCTGGTGGTCGAAGAACCCGTCGTGCTCGTCGTAGGTGATGAACAGCGCCGTGGTCTTCCACAGATCAGGGTGCGAGAAGAGCGTCTGGAGCACGGTGTTCACGTAATGGGCCCCGAAGTCGGGGGTGTAGGAGGGGTGCTCGCAGTAGCCTGCCGGGGCGACGATCCACGACACCTGGGGGAGGGCGTTGCTCTTGACGTCGCTGATGAACGAGGACAGTACGTACGCGGCATGGGTCTTGCTGATGGGCGGCGCCCCCGCGTCGGTCTTCCAGGGCGTGACCGCCCCGCGGATCGCCAGCTCGGAGGTCCCGCCTTCGCGGCTGTTCGTGCTGTTGTACTGCTGGTAGAACCAGAGCGGGTTGTCGCCGTAATCACCCAGGAAATAATCGGGGTAGCTGCCGCTGTCGCCCACCTGGTCGTTGGTGTAGACCCGCCAGCTGACCCCGGCTTTCTGCAGCAGCTCGGGGTAGGTCGTGACCTCGGGCGTCCCGGCGTCGGGCCCGAAGTCGACTTGGTAGTCGTTCGGGTTGCTGGTCCAGCCCGACGAGGTCCCCGTCCAGAAGTACATCCGGTTGGGGCTGGTGGGTGCCATGATCGCCTGGTGGTAGCCGTCGCAGATGGTAAAGGCGTCAGCGACCGCGTACTGGAACGGGATCTCGTCGCGGGTGAAGTAGCCCATCGTCTCTTCGGTCTTGGCCGGAACCCAGTTGTTCCACAGCCCGCCGTTCCAGGCTTCGTGGTCGCCGTCCCACCCGTGGTCGAGGTCGCCGTCGGTCTGGTCGGTGAGGTTGTACGGCAGCAGGTAGCCGAGGTCGGTGCGAGCTGGGTCGGGCTGCTGGAAGATGTTTCTCCCGTTCTGGTACGTGAGGGCTTGCTTGTCGCCGAAGCCACGGACTCCCCGGAGTGTCCCGAAGTAGTGGTCGAAAGACCGGTTCTCCTGCATGAGGATCACCACGTGCTTCACATCGGCGATGGTTCCGCTCCACCCCTCGGGCAGCGCCTTGGCCGCCACCGGGCCGTCGATACTGGCGGCTGCCGGGTTGCCGCTGAGGCCGGCCGCCGCGGCCGCCGCTGTGCCGAGCGCTGTGTATTGCAGAAAGCGGCGCCGGCTGACGCCCGGCACGACTGGCCAGCCAGGCTGCCGCGGTGATCTGGTTTCGCTGTGCGCATGCTCACGTGGGTCATCCGAATTGGTCATTGTGGTTTCCTCCGTGGCTCAACCCGCGGCGATAATGTGCGTTTTTGTGAGGACAAGTCGTCATGCACGACCAAGTGCCCAGTGTGGGCGCCGCGGGCCGCATCAGGGTGAACGCACCGTGGCGATCTCCGGGCGGGAAATCAACACGTTGCGGGTTAGGTCACCGGCGTCGGACGCCGGTCCCCTGGGGCGCTTCCGGACGATCGCGGCACGACTCGCCCGGGCATCAGGCCGTCGTGGGCTGCCAGGTCGTCACCGAGATCTCGGCGTCGCGCAGGTGCTGGAGGGCGCGGTTCTCCCGCCCGTACCCAAGAGGGCTGAAGAAGAATGTGTCGAGCGGGAACCAGATCCCCACCCACACCAGCACCCACCCCGTGGTGTCGAGCACGATGTTGCCGGCGTGGCCCACCAGCCGGGCCTCGAAGATCACCAGGAGGTATCCGATCACGATGATGGGAATGCCGACCCACAGCGACCAGAGGCCGTCCAGCCGGACCGCGCGCCGCTCGCGTTCGTTGTAGCGGATGCGCTGGTCGCAGTAGCGGCGCAGCGCCACGCTGAGCCGGTCGCCCAGGCCATCGTCGAACTCCGCGGGCGGCAAGGAGAGCTTGAGCCGGACCGGCGACCGCGAGCGCCGCGAGCGGAGCAGGCTGATGCAGTACTCGACGCCGGTGAGGAAGTTGCGGTACTCGGAGAACAGGTCGGTCTGGGCCAGGACGAACATCTCCTCGGCCCGGTGGAGCCGCAACTCGATGACCTGACTCCTCCCGCGGTTCATCAAACTACTCTAAGTCACGAACCTATCCCGTGCCGGATCACGGACCTCCCCGGCACTAACGACCGGGTCAGTAACCGCCGCCCTTGCCGAACCGGGCGAGCCGCCGGGGCAGGTACCAGTTGCGGTCACCGAGCAGCGCCATCACCGACGGCAGCAGTACGCCGCGCACGACCGTCGCATCGAGCAGCACCGAGACCGACAGCCCGACGCTGAGCTGCTTGAACTGCTGGATCGATAGCGAGCCGAAGACCGCGAAGACGGCGACCATGATGATCGCGGCGCTCGTCACCACGCCGGCCGTGGAGCGGATGCCGTACGCGACCGCCTGCCGCGTTGGCAGGCCGCGGTCATGCGCCTCCTTGATCCGCGACACGACGAACACGTTGTAGTCCATGGACAGCCCGAACAGCACCACGAACACGAACAGCGGGATCCACGACTCGATCGCGCCCGGTGCCGTCGTGCCGAGGAGACCGGCGCCCCAGCCGTGCACGAAGACCGCGGTTAGCACCCCGTACGCGGCCCCCACCGACAGCAGGTTGAGGGAGATCGTGGTCGTCGCGATCACCACCGAGCCGAACGAAACTAGCATCAGCACGAAGGTTACGCCGAGCACGAACAGGAACACCGGCACGATGTGGTTGGACAGGCTGTTGTTCCAGTCGAGCGATTCCGCGAGGGTTCCGCTGACGAGCGCGGTACCGCCGGGGATCTTCCCGACGGTGGCGGGCATGATCTGGTCGTGCAGCGTAGTCAGCGCCTGCTGCGAGGTCGCATCGGTTCCCGACCCGGCGAGCGGCACGGCGACCTCCGCCAGGTTCGCGGCCGGGTATACGGTCACCACCCTGGGCTGGCCGAGCGCGCTGCTGCGATAGCTGGTCAGGGCCGCGATCTGCTGCTGCGCCGCCGCGGACCTGATGTCGGGTGCCTGCACGACCACCAGGGCCGGGGCCGGACCGCCGGGGAACGCGGCCGTGATGTGGTCATAGCGCTGCACGATCGGCGTGCTCGCCGGGAGCATCTGCGGCACGCTCAGCATCGCGGTGTGGATGGTCAGCGTCGGCGCGGCCAGCGCGAGCAGCGCCCCGCTGGCGACCGTGGCCGACAGTCCGGGCCGGGCGAGCACCCGGTCGAGGACGAACTTCCAGAAGCGGCTGCCGTCCGCCGGGCGGCTGATCCGGCCGAGGAACGGCACCCGGCCGAGCTCCACCCGGTCGCCGAGCAGCGACAGCAGGGCGGGCAGCACCGTGACCGAGCCGGCCACCGCGATCAGCACCACGGAGATCGTTGCGACCGCGAAGCCGTCGAACAGCTGCGTGCCCGCCAGGAACATGCCCGCCATCGCCACCATCACGGTCAGGCCGGACACCAGCACGGAGCGGCCCGAGGTGGCCGCGGCGGTCCGCAACGCGGCCTCCCGCCCCGCGCCCCTGGCTCGCTCCTCGCGTTCCCGCCGCAGGTAGAACAGGCAGTAGTCGACGCCGACCGCCATGCCCATCAGCAGCATCACCGAGCTTGCCGTGTCGTCCACGTGCAGGACGTGGCTGACCAGCGCGAGCAGCCCGTTCGCGGCGAGGAACGCGGTCAGCGCGAGCACCACCGGCAGCAATGCCGCGAGCAGCGCGCCGAACACCACGAGCAGGATCCCGATCGCCAGCGGCACCACGGTCCACTCCGCCCGCCTGAAGTCCTGCATGATCGTGTCGTTGAACCACTTGTTCGCGCTGGCGTCGCCGACCTCCTCGATCGTGACGCCCCGGTGGGCGGCCTGCACCCGCGCGACGGCGTCCTCGACGGGCTGTACGCGGTCGGCCGCCGTGTCCGGGTCGCCCTTGATCGCGAACTGGACGAGCACCTGGCGCCCGCTGGCGGATGCGGCGGGTGTCCGGAGGTTCGTCACCTGCCCGGTCGCCTGGACGGCGGACATCACGGCGCTGACGGCGGAGCGCAGCGCCACCGGATCGGCTTTAGCGCCTGGATCGGAGACCATCACCAGTTCGCTCGCGGGCGGCTTGATCCCGTGGTTCGCCAGCAGCCAGGTGGCCTGGCCCGACTCGCCGGCGCCGTACTCGGCGGCCGACATGGTTACCTGCCCGGCCACGCTGCCGATCAGCATCATCACCACGACGAGGGCGAGCCAGGCACCGATCGCCGTGAGCCGGTGCCGCGCGCTCCACCCACCGAGCGTCGCGGCGAGGTTGGGCGGCCCGGACATCACGCGCCTACTGGGTCTCGCTCGCCCATGTCAAGCCGGAACGGCGGGTACCGATCGGTCATCAGGCTGACGTAGGCGGCCACCCGCAGCACCCACCGGTCCATGCCGAGCACGAAGTCGAACAGCGCGCGGGGATACCGGCCAGTGAACAGCAGGACCACGGCGCTGATGAGCGCCAGCAGGCTGATCAGGCCGGGCCAGCCCGGGCCGGACGATCCAACCCAGTGGGCGGAGCCGGCCTGCGCGGACGTCGACCACGACCATGCGGCACCGACGAAGATGGCCACGACAAGGTAGTGCGGCAGGGCCAGCAGCCACCACTTCACCAGCACCAGCCAGCGGGACAGCCGCTGCGGGTACTCGACGTCGAAGTGCGCCGGGTAGTCCGGGTCGTCCGCCAGGGTGAACGGCGGGTACCGGTCGGTGGCGAACGCGCCGCTGGCGTAGTACTGCACCCGCCACGTCCACCGGAGCACACCGACGTTGAACTCGAAGATCGTCCGAGGATAGCGCTCGGTGAACAGGATCGCGAAGAACGCGACCACGCTGAGCACGACGAACGCCACCCAGAGGAAGCTCAGCACAATAAGATGAGGAATCACCAGGATCCACTTGACCAGCCACAGCCACCGGGATAGCGGCTGTTCCAGTCGTGCCTCCAAGTGAGCCGGATAGGTCGCGGCACTCATGCGCGCTCACCCCCGTGGCAAGGTTCTGCCTGTCCGTCTAGCTTCACCACAGCGGTTGGCGGCATGGCAACGTCCATTAGGTCCCGAACCAGGGACCGAAGGTCACCGCCCGTGCTCGCCCATCGTGTTCGGCGCGTTCGTGCTCGCCACCGCCCCCGCGATGCTCCGCGTCACCCGGCTCGCCCGCCGGAATTCCATGATCGCGTAAGTTTCGCATCGTATAAGTGCACGAACTCTTCGTGATCATGAGTCGGCGGGCCTAGGCGGCCGCGTTGCGCAGCAACTCCGGGGCCAGCGTGACGACAGGGACGGCGGCGCGGGTTAGCTCGGCCTTCAGCCGGGGGGACGCGCCGACCAGGAGCAGGCACCGGCCCGCCTGGTCGAACCTGCGGGCGGGCGCCAGCAGGTGCCTGGCGAGACTGTGCGGATCGCGCACGTCGGCGGCGGTCAGGTCGATGACCACCATGTCGCTGCTGGGCTCGAGCACGCCGAGTTCCGCGCTCAGCCGGGCAAGCGCGGCGTGGTCCAGCGGCCCGGCGGGGCGCACGATCGTTGTGAACCAGCCGTCCTGCCCGGATGCGCGGGGGCCGGCGCCGGGGCCGGGGCCGGCCATCATGACGCACCCGAGGTGGCCACGGCCGACCCCGAGGTCGCGGACGGCGACGACGCCGACGACGAGCCAGCCGAGGACGACGAGGACGTCGAGGACGTCGAGGACGACGACGATCCGGTGGACGACGAGCCGCTGGGCGACGTCGTGCCGCCGGAGGTGGCCGAGCCAGATGCCGCGGTGCTGTGCTGCGCGGAGGCCGGCAGGGCGACCGCGATGGCCGCCGCGGCCGCCACGCTGACCACCCCAGCGCCGGCCGTGGCGGCGGCGAGCCTGGTCCTGCCCGTGCGCCGTCGCTGCCTGGCCCTGGCCAGCCCGGCGTCCGCGGGTTCGCGTTCTGGCGTCATGGGAGTCCTCCCGTCAGTCATGCGATCGGTACGCCATCCACCGTGCCCGGCCCGGCTCAGCGGGCGGTTCCGATAACCTCAGCCGCTCCGCAGAGCCGAAAAGCAGCCATAGCGACCCAGAGAAAACCCAGACCATTAGGAGAGCGGGCCTCAAGCGGTACCATCCGGGCGATGGCAAAGCAGACGACACGGGAGGCCGCGGGGTGCGCTACTGCACGTTCCGGGTGGGAGACGACACGGCGCCGGGCCGGGTCGAAGGCGACGAAGTAGTAAGCCTCCAGGCGCCCACCCTCATCGACGTCCTGAAAGCGGACACAAGACCCAAGGACGGGACACGCTATCCGCTGAGCCAGGTCACGCTCCTGGCCCCCGTCCCGGTGCCGCCGTCGATCAGGGACTTCTTCGCCTTCGAGCAGCACGTCGCCACCGCGCGCAAGAACCGCGGGTCGCAGGTGCCGAAGGAGTGGTACGAGTTCCCCGTCTTCTACTTCACGAACCCGGCCGCGGTGTACGGGCCGGACGAGGACATCCCCTACCCAGAAGGCACGAGCGAACTGGACTACGAGCTGGAGATCGCGGCCGTTATCGGGAAAAACGAAGACATCGCCGGCTTCACGGTCATGAACGACTTCTCCGCCCGCGACATCCAGCGCAAGGAGATGCGCGGCGGCCTGGGCCCGGCGAAGGTCAAGGACTTCGCGACCAGCCTCGGCCCGGTGCTTGTCACCCCGGACGAGTTCGGCGGAAGCGGCACCACAGCGGTGATGACCGCGAAGGTCAACGGCGAGGAACGGTCCCGGGGCAACCTCGCCGACATCCATTACTCCTGGCGGCAGATCCTCGACCAGGCGGCTCGCAACACGCGGCTAAAGCCAGGCGACGTGCTCGGCTCGGGAACGGTCGGCACCGGCTGCATCCTCGAGCACGACGACGGCCGCTGGCTCACCCGCGGCGACGTGGTGGAACTCGAGATCGAGGGAATCGGCATCCTTCGCAACCGCATCACCTGAAACAGTAGTTACTAATCGCACCAAACAAGTAACACTCCGTACGCCGCAACCGATTTCTTAGTGACGGCGGCTGACGCGGGTACCCCCGAGCTCACGTCGGCCGCCGGCCGGCAACACGGGCTCGCGGGCGTTACGGAGTACCCGATGTCGGCCCTGGCGCGGTAGCGTTCGGTTATGACCACCACCAGGGCGCCCTTCGGCCGGCTGATGACAGCCATGATCACCCCGATGACCTCTGACGGTGACGTCGACTACGACGGCGCCGCCCGGCTCGCCGCCTACCTCATAGACGACATGCGCAACGAGGGGCTGGTGGTCAGCGGTACCACCGGCGAGGCCCCGACCACGACGGACGAGGAGAAGTCACGCCTGCTCCGGGCGGTGCTCGAGGCCGTCGGCGACCGGGCCACGGTACTCGCGGGGGTGGGCACGAACATCACCGCGCACACCGTCGAACTCGCGCGCCAGGCCGAGAAGGCCGGAGCGCACGGTGTGCTCGTCGTGACCCCGTACTACAACAAGCCGGCGCAGGACGCGCTCGCCGCGCACTTCACCGCGGTCGCCGACGCGACCGGCCTGCCGATGCTCATCTACGACATCCCCGGCCGGACCGGCACGGCGGTAGCCACCGACACCCTGGTCACGCTCGCGGAGCATCCGAGAATCGTCGGCGTGAAGGACGCCAAGGGGGACCTCGCCGCGACGTCCTGGGTGCTCCGGCGCAGCGACCTGGCCTACTACTCCGGCGACGACCCGATGAACCTGCCGCTCTGGTCGATCGGCGGCGTCGGCTGCATCAGCGTCACCGGGCACGTCGTCGGGGACCGCATCTTCGCGATGCTGGAGGCCTTCACCGCCGGCCGCAACGCCGAGGCCGCGGAGTTGCACCTGTCCATGCTCCCGGTGAACGTCGGGCTGTTCCGCAACCAGGCGGCGGTCCTGACCAAGGCGGCCCTTGAGATGCTCGGCCTGCCGGGCGGCGGCGTCCGCGGCCCGCTGCTCCCGGCCAGCGCCGCCGAGCGGCAAAAACTGCGCGAAGACCTGACCGCGGGCTGCGTCAAGCTCCCCGGCGAGGCATAACGTCGAGGACGTCGAGGCATAACGTTGAGCTATCCGCACCCAGAACTGACCCCGCCCGCTCCACTCGACCTCAACGGCTTGCGGGTCGTCGCGCTCGGCGGCCTCGGCGAGATCGGCCGGAACATGACCGTCTTCGAGCTCGGCGGCCGGCTGCTGATCGTCGACTGCGGCGTGCTGTTCCCCGAGCCGGACCAGCCGGGCGTGGACCTGATCCTGCCCGACTTCGGCTACCTGGAAGGCCGGCTCGACCAGGTCGAGGCGCTGGTGCTGACGCACGCCCACGAGGACCACATCGGCGCGGTCCCCTACCTGCTGCGGGAGCGGGAGGACATCCCGCTGATCGGCTCCAGGCTGACGCTGGCCCTGGTCCGGTCCAAGCTCACCGAGCATCGCCTCACTCCGGAGACGGAGGAGGTCCGAGAGGGCACCACGCGTACGTTCGGACCATTCGATCTTGAATTCTTCGCGGTCAACCACTCGATTCCAGACGCCCTGGCCGTGGCGATCAAGACCCCGGCCGGCGTGGTGCTGCACACCGGCGACTTCAAGATGGACCAGCTGCCGCTCGACGGCCGGCTGACCGACCTGGCGGGGTTCGCGCGGCTCGGCGGCGAGGGTGTCGACCTGCTGCTGTCCGACTCGACCAACGCCGAGGTGCCGGGCATCGTGCGGTCCGAGCGGGACATCGCGCCGGTACTCGACGAGGTGTTCGCCAACGCTGGCCAGCGGATCATCGTGGCCTGCTTCGCCTCGCACGTGCACCGGGTGCAGCAGGTGCTCGACACGGCGGCGGCGCGACGGCGGAAGGTCGCCTTCGTCGGGCGGAGCATGGTCCGCAACATGGGCGTCGCGCGCGATCTCGGCTACCTGCGGGTGCCCGGCGGGCTGCTCGTCGACCTGCGCGAGGCCGAGGAGATGCCGCCGGGGGACGTGGTGCTGATCTCCACCGGGTCGCAGGGCGAGCCGATGTCCGCGCTGTCGCGGATGGCCGGCCGTGACCACCCGATCCGGATCGCCGCGGGCGACACCGTGATCCTGGCCTCGAGCCTGATCCCCGGCAACGAGACCGCCGTGTACCGGGTGATCAACGGGCTGACCAGGCTCGGCGCCCGCGTGGTGCACAAGGAGTCCTCGCTGGTGCACGTGTCCGGGCACGCCCCGGCCGGCGAGCTGCTGTACCTGCTCAACCTGGTCAAGCCGCGCAACTTCATGCCGGTGCACGGCGAGTGGCGGCATCTGCGGGCGCACGCGCGGCTGGCGGCGCTCACGGGCGTGCCCGGCGAGCACATCGTCATCGCGGAGGACGGCGTGGTCGTCGACCTGGTGGACGGCCGGGCGTCCATCTCCGGCGCGGTGCCGTGCGGCTACGTCTATGTGGACGGGCTCACCGTCGGCGAGGTGACCGAGTCCCACCTCAAGGACCGGCGCATCCTCGGCGAGGAGGGCTTCATCTCGGTCATCATGGTGGTCGAGGCGAACAGCGGCAAGATCGTCGGCGGCCCGGAGATCCACGCCCGCGGCTCGGGCATCGACGAGGACTCGTTCGGCGCGGTGCTGCCGAAGCTGCAGGAGTCGCTGGAGCGCGCCGCCGCCGACGGCGTCTCCGACACCCACGCGCTGCGCCAGCTCGCGCGGCGCGTGGTCGGCAAGTGGGTCAGCGACAACTACCGGCGTCGGCCGATGATCATTCCCGTCGTCGTCGAGGTGTAGCGCGGGGCTTGACGCGGCCCTACGCCACCGCGCCCCCCGCTTCCCCGGTGAGGAGGGTGCCGCCCTCCTCAATGGTGATGCCTTCGTCCCTGGCCAGTGCCTCGCCCAGCTTGCGGGACGTGCGCGGGGCGAGGATGACGGCGACGATCGCCACGGCCAGCCAGATGCCGGCGATGATCGGGAACCAGTGGCCGTCTCCGGTGGGATACGGGTAGACGTTGCGGTAGAGGGTGTAGCCGAGGACGACCACCCCGGCGACCGGGAAGATCACCTGCCACATCGGGACCTGCGGCATGCGGCGCTTCACGAACACCAGCAGGGTCATGCCGATCGTGGCGAGCAGGTAGGCGACGAGCAGGATGAGCGTGCCGATCGTGCCCGACCAGAGGAACGCGTTCTCGGCCAGCGCGGACGCGTGCGCGGAGACGGCGACGTAGACCACGTAGATCGCGACCGCGAACACCGTCACGACGCCCGTCGCCCAGGCGGGCGTGCCCCACCGGGAGGGGGCGCCGACACCGCGCGGACCGAACGAGTCCCGCGACATCGCGTAGATCATCCGCGCCGCGCCGACGGTGCACGCCAGGCAGCAGCCGAACGCGCTGACCGTGGTCCCCGCGGTGATCACGTTGCCGACCCACGACCCGACGTACGAGGTGCCGAGGTCGCCGAGCAGCGACGGCGACGTCCCGAAGGCCCCCAGCCCCTTCGCGGAGGTGCCGAACCCCATCGTCTCCGCCGCCGTGACGACCACGTAGTAGACGCCGCCGAACAGCGCCACGCCCATGATCGCGCGCGGGATGTCCCTGGTCGGGTTGTGCGCCTCCTCGCCCAGGGTGGCGGACGCCTCGAACCCCGCGAACGACAGGAAGCCGAACACCACGCCGAGGAACAGCGCGGACGTTCCGACCCCGGGCTGCGGTTGGAACACGCTCCAGGTGAACGTGTTGCCGCCCGGCGCGCTGTGCGAGAGCAGCTTGACGAACACCACCACGGTCACCACGAGGATCAGCGTGACCGTGCACACCTCCACGATGAGCAGGGTGTTGGTGCCCCGCCTGGCCGGCAGCGCGGCAACGATCAGCGCCAGCGCGAGCACGACGCCCACGAGCAGCATGGGAGCCCAGGCGGGCTGGTTCTTCCAGATGCCGAGCGAGTCCAGCAGCCCGGTGCCGAAGATCCCGGCCGCCGCCGCGGTCGTCACAGCGTAGAACGTGTAGGTGCCGACCAGCCCCCAGCCGGCGACGACGCCCGCCCGCGGCCCGAGCGTCGCCCCGACGAACGCGTACACCGAGCCGCTGTGCCGGTAGTACTGGCACAGCCGGACGAAGGTGTAGGCGACGAGCAGCACGCCGAACGCCGCGATGAGGAACGCCAGCGGGACCGCCCGCCCGGCGCCGATCGCGCCCTGCGGGTTGATGTTCGCGGCCATGGACGGCGCCATCAGCGCCAGCGACAGGCCGACCGCCTGCCAGAGGGAAAGAGATCGTTTGAGCCCAGGACCGGTAGCCGTCTTCTGGGCCGGAGTCGTCGCCATCGCTACCTCCCAGGAGGGTGATCGTTTTCGTCAGTGTGACTGAAGACCCGGGCTAGGGGAAGGGGGCGTAACAGCTGTAACCAGGAAAAAACAGAACGCGATAGATCTCGAATTCGCGCAGGCGTTACCATGGCGGCGTGAACACGACGGCGGAGACGGTGCGGATCGGCGTGCTCGGCCCGCTCACGGTGACCGACGCGGCCGGCTGTCCGGTCCGGGTTGGCGGGCACCGCGTCCGTGCGCTGCTCGCCCTGCTGGCGCTGGCCGCGGGCCGTCCGGTGCCCGCTTCCGCGCTGATCGAGCGCCTGTGGCCGGACGGCCGCCCGTCCGACGCGGCCAATGCCCTCCAGTCGCTCGTGTCGCGGCTGCGCGCGGCGCTGCGCCAGGCAGGGGTCGCCGAGTCCGTGCTCGAGTCATCCCCGGCCGGGTACCGGCTCGCGGTCCCGCCGGAGGCGGTGGACGCGGCGGTGTTCGAGACCGCCGCCCGCGCCGGCGGCCGCGCGCTGGCCGCCGGGGACCCGGCGACGGCGGCGCGCGTGCTCCGCGACGCCCTCGCCGCCTGGCGCGGTCCCGCCCTCGCCGACGTGGCGGGCGAGGAGTTCGCGGCCGCCCCCGCCGCGCGGCTGGAGGAGCTGCGGTCGGCGGCGGTGCTCGACCGGATCGAGGCGGACCTGGCGCTGGGCGACGCGACCGAAGTGACCAGCGAGCTGCGCGAGCTGACCGCCGCCGACCCGCTCGCCGAACGGCCCCGCGAGCTGCTCATCCGCGCCCTCGCCGCCGCCGGCCGCCAGGCCGACGCGCTGGCGGTCTACGCCGAGGCCAGGGAGCTGCTCGCAGACCGGCTCGGGGTGGACCCGTCCCCGCGGCTCGAGGCGGCCTACCTCGCGGTCCTGCGGCGAGAGGTGCCGCTGGCCGTCCCCGCCGGTGCCGCTCCCGTTCATCCCGAACGTACCGCGCCGCCTGCCGGCGGTTCCGCCGCGCTGGCCCCCGGCCAGCGCGCGTCCGGCGGGCAGCGCCCGCCGACCAGCTTCGTAGGCAGGGACGACGACGTCTCCGGGGTGCTCAAGAAGCTCGCGGAAGAACGCCTGGTCACCCTCACCGGCCCCGGCGGGGTCGGCAAGACCCGGCTGGCCGCCGAGGCGTCCGCGCGGCTGGCGGGGACCTCGGCGGGGCCGGCCTGGTTCGCCGGGCTGGCCCCGGTCAGCGACCCGTCCGAGGTGCCCTACGCGGTCCTGGACGCGCTCGGCCTGCGCGAGCGGGCGATCGCACGGCGCGGCGCCGAGGCGGCCGGGGCCGGCCTGGCCGACCCGCTCGACCGGGCGTGCGCCGCCCTCGCCGCCGCCGACGCGGTGCTGATCCTGGACAACTGCGAGCACGTGATCGAGGCGGCCGCCAGTCTCGCGGCCCGACTGCTGGCCGACTGCCCGCGGGTGCGGATCATGGCGACCAGCAGGGAGCCGCTGCGCATCCCCGGCGAGACCCTGTGGGTGGTGGCCCCGCTCCCGGTCCCGCCCATAGAAGCAACGCCTTCCTCGATGGAAATTTCATCATCTCCTGCGGTGCGCCTGTTGTCTGACAGGGCTACCGCGGTCCTGTCCGGGTTCGCGCTCGAAGCCGGCAACGCGGCCGCCGTCGCGCGGATCTGCCGGGCGCTCGACGGCATGCCGCTGGCCATCGAGCTCGCCGCACCGTGGCTGCGCACGCTGCCCCCGGCACAGCTCGCCGAGCGGCTCGACGACCGGTTCGCGCTGCTCACCGGCGGCAGCCGGACGGCGCTGCCCAGGCACCAGACGCTGCGCGCGGTCATCGACTGGAGCTGGAACCTGCTGTCGGAGCCCGAGCGGGTGCTCGCCCGCCGCCTCGCGGTCTTCCCCGGCGGCGCGGCGCTTGAAGCGGCCGAGCGGGTCTGCGCCGACGCCGAGCTGCCGCCCGCGGCCGTGCTGCCCGCGCTGTCCGGCCTGGTCAGCAAGTCGATCCTGCACACGGCGGACGGCCCCGGCGGCGCTGGCCCGCGGTACCTGATGCTCGAAACGGTGCGCGCCTACGGCCTGGAACGGCTGGCGGAAGCCGGCGAGGAGGCCACGGTCAGGGACGCGTTCGCCGGCTACTACCTGGACTTCGCGGAGACAGCCGACCCGATGCTGCGCACCGCCGCCCAGGTCCGCTGGTTCCGCGAGCTGATGGCGGAACACGACAACATCAACGCGGCGCTGCGCTGGGCCGTCAGCCGCGGTGACGCGCGCACCGCTCTGCGGTTCGTGCGGGCGCTCGGGCACTACTGGTCGCAGCGCGGCAGGGGCGAGGGAGACGCGCTCGCCCGCGAGGTCCTCGCGCTGCTACCGCCGGAAGAATCGCTGCTGGTCGCGGAGGCGCGGGCGGTGTGCGCGATGATCGCGGCCAGCTATTCCCTGGACCTGGAAATGGTCCGCGGGCCGCTGACCGACGCTATCGCGAACCTGGACAGGTTCGCGGCCGACGGGCGGGCCGTTCATCCCCTCGCGTCGATGGCCGAGTCGCTGCTCGCCATGTTCGACCGGGACGTGGACCGCGCGCTCGCCGTGATCGAGCGTTTCGCCACCAGCGACGATCCCTGGCTGCGCGCCGCCGGGCGCATGTACCGGTCGGCGTACCGCGCCAACATCGGCCGCCTGGACGGGGCCGAGGCCGACTGCGCCGGGGCCCTCGCGGAGTTCCGCGCGATCGGCGACGCGTGGGGGGTCGCGGTGACGCTCTACCAGATGTCCGAGTTCGCCGCGCTGCGCGCCGATCACGCGGCGGCGGTCGCCGCGCTCGAGGAGGCCGGGCAGGTCGGCCGCGCCCTCGAGGCCTGGGGCGACCTGGCCTACATCGACGGCACGCTGGCCGTGGCGCGGGCGCGGGCCGGTGACGCGGAAGGCGCCCGCGCCGACCTGCGCAGGGCCGAGCGTGCCGCGGCCGGCCGCCTACGCCCGCGCGAAGGCGGCGATGAGTGGCTGCTGTTCTTCGGCGCCGAGATGGCCTGGCGGGCCGGGGACCTCGCCGCCGCGGCGCGCGGCTGCGAAGCGGCGCTCGCCCTAACGGCGAGCATGCCCGAGGCGTGGTCGGTGTCGATACGCGCCCTGACCCAGGCCCGGCTGGCCATGATCGTCTTGGAGGCCGAGGGGGACTTTACCCGTTGCCGGGAGTTGCTCGCCGCGGCGCTGCCCGCCGCGGCGGGCTGGGTGGAGAGCCCGCCCGTGGCCGCGGTGGCCGACGCGGCCGCCGCGTTCGCGCTCGCCAGAGACGGACGGGACGGCGCCGAGATCGCCGCCACCCTGCTCGGCGCCGCGCACACCGTCCGGGGCGCCTTCGACGAGAGCAGCCTGGTCGCCCCCCGGGTCCGGGAGACGGCCAGGCTGGCACTCGGCGAGGAAGTGTTCGGCGTCGCGTACTCCCGCGGCCGGGAGCTCGACCGGGCGGCGGCCCTGGCGCTGGCGGAGCAGACCATAGCCGCCGCCTGACGGGATGCGTCCCGGCCCGGCGTGCCTCAGGCGACCCGGCGGCGGTAAGCCGCGACCGCCAGCGGCGCGAACACGACGAAGATGCCCAGCGCCCACAGCAGCGAGCGGAGCACGACGGTCTCCGCGGGGCCGCCGATGAGCAGCGCGCGCTCGGCCTCGGTCAGGTACGTGACCGGGTTGACCTTCACGAACGCCTGCAGCCAGCCCGGCATCTTCGCTGTCTGCGTGAGGATGTTGCTGCCGAAGACCAGCGGGAACATCAGCAGGAACCCCCACAGCTGCACGCCCTGCGCCGATTTCACCAGCATGCCGATCATGGCGGAGAACCAGCACATGGCGACGGCGAACACGAGCACGAGCAGGCAGCCCATGGCGGCGGCCAGCGGGCTGGTCTGGATGCGGAACCCGAGGATCAGCCCGAACCCGAGCGTCACCGCGACGGAGATCAGATAGCGGATCATGTCGCCGAGGATCGCGCCGGCCAGCGGCGCCCAGCGGGCGATCGGCAGCGCGCGGAACCGGTCGAACACCCCGGTGGCGACGTCCTGGCTCAGCGCCATGCCGGTGCCGAGCGTGGCGAACACCACGGAGAGCACCAGGATGCCCGGCAGCGAGAACTCGAGGTACTGGTGCGTGCCGCCGGCGATCGAGCCGCCGAACACGTAGGTGAACAGCACCAGGTACATGATCGGCTGAAGCAGCAGCCCGAACAGGTCCTCCGGGTTCGTCCGCAGCTTCAGCAGGCTCCGCCAGGTGAGCGTGAACGAGTTCCGCAGGCTGGCCGCCGGGCCGAGCCGCCGGGCCGGGGCCGGCCCGAAGGGAGTCGCGGTCATAGTCGTCATCGGGCACTCCTGCTCAGTTTCTTCTGACGGCTGTCGGCCGCCTCGGCGGTCGCCTTCTCTTCGGCACGGTGGCCGGTAAGGGCCAGGAACACCTCGTCCAGGCTCGCCTTGCGCAGCGCGAACTCGGCGAGTTCGATGCCCCTGTCGTCGAACTCGCGGACGATCTCCGGCAGTTGCCTGCCGTCGTCGACCTGGGCGGTAACGCGACCGGACTCGGGGCTGATCGCGGGCTCCCCGCTCAGCCTGGCCGAGAGCAGCGCCGCGACCGCCGCCACGTCCGCCCGGTCGGCCGGGGTGACCTCGAGCACCTGCCGGCCGGCCCCGGCCTTGAGCTGGTCCGGGGTGCCGGTCGCGATGACCTGCCCGTGATCGATGACCACGATGTCGTGCGCGAGCTGGTCGGCTTCGTCCAGGTACTGGGTGGTGAGCAGCACGGTCGTGCCGTCCGTGACCAGCTCCCTGATCATCGCCCACACCTCGTTCCTGCTGGCCGGGTCGAGGCCGGTCGTCGGCTCGTCCAGGTACAGCACCCGGGGCCGGCCGACGAGGCTGGCGGCCACGTCGAGCCGCCGCCGCATCCCGCCGGAATAGGTTTTCACGATCCGGCCGGCCGCGTCGGTGAGCTCGAACCGGGCGAGCAACTCGGCCGCGCGGCCGCGCGCCGCGGCGCGCGGCATGCCGAGCAGCCGGCCGATCAGGATCAGGTTGTTCCTGCCGGACAGGCCCTCGTCCACGGACGCGTACTGTCCGGTGAGCCCGATGAGCTGGCGTACCTGGTGCGCGTCGCGCGCGACGTCGTACCCGCAGACGCGCGCCTCGCCGTGGTCCGGCTCCAGCAGCGTGGCGAGTATCCGGACGGCGGTGGTCTTGCCGGCGCCGTTCGGCCCGAGGAGGCCGAGCACGCTGCCCGCGCGCGCCGTCAGGTCCACGCCGGCCAGCGCCGTCGTCTTCCCGAAGCGCTTGACGAGCCCGCGCGCCTCGATCGCGTTGGAGGTTTCTTCTCGCATGACCCCAGCGTGCACCCGGCCGCTGGCAGACCCCGCACGAATTACTGTCGCCGCGCCCGTGGCCGGCTGTCAGCGCGCTGCCGGATCCGCGGGCTACAATGCGCCGAACGGTTGGTCGCCGTTGGCGGTACTTCAGGAGGTCATGGCATGGCGGACAGTGACATGGCCTGGGCCAGGCTTGACCCCGGCTACGTGCCACCGGAGATCGACACGACCAAGCCGAGCGTGGCGCGGGTCTACGACGCCATCCTCGGCGGCAAGGACAACTTCGCCGTGGACCGCGCGATCGCCGAGCAGACGGTCAACGCGATGGGGGACGGCGGCAGCGGCGCGCGGCTCAACCGGGCGGCGCTGGGGCGCGCCGTACGGTTCATGACGCGGCAGGGCGTCAGCCAGTTTCTCGACCTCGGCTCCGGCCTGCCGACGGTGCAGAACACCCACCAGATCGCCCAGGGCGTCAACCCGGCGGCCCGCGTCGTGTACGCGGACAACGATCCGAGCGTCTACCTGCACGGCAGGGCGCTGCTCGCTGGCGACGCCTCGACGGCCGTGGTCCTCGCCGACGTCAGGGAGCCGGACAAGCTGCTGCGGCTGCCCGAGGTCATCCGCATGATCGATTTCACCAAGCCGGTCGGGCTGATCCTCAACGCGGTGATCCACCACCTGCTGGACGACGAGGACCCGTACGGCGTGCTGGCCCGCTACAAGGAGGCGGCGGCACCGGGCAGCTACCTCCAGATCACCCACTTCTGCGACGCCGCCCCGGAGGCGCGCGAGAGCGTGCGGGTGCTCCGGGAGAACCTCGGCAGGGGCCAGATCCGCTCCCGCGAGGAGATCAAGCGGTTCTTCGACGGCTGGGAACTCGTCCCGCCCGGGCTGGTCTTCCTGTCCGAGTGGCGCCCCGACGAGCCGGCGACGCTCCCTATCGACGTGGGCAGCTTCCTCATGCTCGCGGGCGTTGCCCGCAAACCGTTACCGTGCCGTTCACCCGGTAGCGCGGTAGCGGGACGGCGGCACCCCGAGCGTGGCGGTGAAGTCCCGGGTCAGGTGGGCCTGGTCGGCGTAGCCGAGGTCGGCGGCGAGCGCGGCCCAGTCCACGTCGCTGTCCGGGCCGCCCGCGTCGGCGCGCAGCGCCGCCTCGTGCAGCCGGGCGCGGCGCATCACCCACTTGGGCGAGACGCCGACGTACTCGGCGAAGAGCCGCTGCAGCCTGCGTTCCGGCATGCCGAAGGCGTCCGCAAGCGACGCGACCTGGCGGAGTTCCGGATCGGCGGTGATCCGCTCGACGATGCCGGCCACGTCGGCGGCCACCGGATCCGGCCGCGGTCCGGCGCCGCGCAGCAGGGCCGCCGCGGCCGCGATCATCGCCTCGTCGCAGGGGGCGGCGAGCACCGCGGCACCGGCCCGGTCCGCCGCGGGCCCGAAGATGTCCCTGGCTGGAACCACTAGATCGTTCAGAGTGGAAATACTCGCGGAGTAAAACGGGCGGAAGCCGCCTGGCCGGAAGCGGATGCCCAGGACCGAGCCGGCCCCGGAGATCTTCCTGATGAAAACGCGCCGGTCGATGCCGTACACGGCCGGCCCCGCAGCCTCGAACGCGAGGTTCACGTTCGGATGCGGCAGG
>Ga0187807_1000102_pt1 | contig 22970 bp, 20 predicted proteins | sample NC_wetland_sal_i_4_FD_132432 | JGI IMG/M metagenome (GOLD analysis project Ga0187807, IMG submission 132432) | Wetland sediment microbial communities from Neuse River Estuary, North Carolina, USA - ASW_2 | ecosystem: Environmental > Aquatic > Freshwater > Wetlands > Sediment | place: USA: North...
CCGCGGGATCTCATCGGCAGTCTTCGCCAGCAGTGGCGCGACCGGCTCGGTGAAGATCACCAGCACACGCTGATGACCGCGCACTATCTCGCCTGGGCGCTCTGGGAGCTGGGCCGCTACGCCGAATCCCGCGACCTGAACCAGGACACCCTAGCGCGCCATCGCTGCGTCCTCGGTGAAGACCACCCCGACACCCTGAACTCTGCCCACAACCTGGCCATGGACCTGCGAATGCTGGGCGACGCGCGGGCGGCCCGCGACCTGGACCACGACACCCTGGACCGCTATCGCCGCTCGCAGGGCCAGGATCACCTCAGCACATTGCGTTCCGCGAGCAACCTGGCCGCCGACCTGCGCGCGCTTGGCGAGGCGCGGGCCGCGCGCGACCTGGACCAGGACACACTGGAGCGCCGCCGCTGCGTCCTCGGCCACGATCACCCCGACACCCTGAACTCCGCCCACAACCTAGCCATGGACCTGCGAATGCTGGGCGACGCGCGGGCCGCCCGCGACCTGGACCAGGACACATTGCAGCGCCGCCGCCGCGTCCTCGGCCACGATCACCCCGACACCCTCAAATCCGCGAGCAACCTGGCCGCCGACCTGCGCGAGCTTGGCGATGCGCGGGCCGCCCGCGACCTGGACCAGGACACATTGCAGCGCCGCCGCCGCGTCCTGGGCCACGATCACCCCGACACCCTCAGCTCCGCGCATAACCTCGCCCTTGACCTGCCCGCGCTAGGCCAGGCAGCTGATGGCCCGCAAGGCCAATGACAGGGTGGCTGGGACTTGGCTGCCCCTCACCGGGCGGTAATGGTGATCCCGGGGTTGCCCGCGGGCCTGAGCCGGCGCAGCAGCCTGATGAGTTCTGACAGGGGCAGTGAGACGCAGCCGGTGGTCGCTGTGCCGGTTCCGACCACGACCGCGTTCGCCCCGCTGTTCATTGCCGGGCAGCCCCAGGCGCCACCGCAGCTACGCGGCGACCTGACCGCCGTCCAGCACCACATCGACGACCGGCTCGCTTCCGCAAGGCTGCCTATGGCAGCCTGACAGACTCAGCTCATGTGTCGGGTCACGCCGGGTGTGGCGTCTGAGGACGTCTCGCCCGGTCTGGCGTTGCCTGGGGTCGTTGTCACTTGAATGTCACTTGCTGTTCCGGCGCCCGGCCAAGGAAGACCCAACCATCGCGATACAGATGAGCGGCTACTCGATGAGTCCGGCGGTCGACGACCGCATCTTTGCGACCGCCCGGTTCGGCGAGCGGGCCGGTCCTGGACCTGGACGACGTCATGGGCGGGAAGGCATGCGCGTTGGACAGCCGCGTCGAGCCTGGGGACTACGCCGATGCGGCCGCAGCCATCGCGACGGCGAGTGACCGCCCCGGAGATGTCACGCGTAGGCAGGGCGTGCGGATCGCCGTACCGGTTCCCGTCCGTCTCGACTCCCGATGAGGCGGCACGATTCGTGTCCAGGCAGGTGTCCAGGGGCGCCGACTACATCAAGGTCTTCATCGAGGACGGCAGCTGCATCGGCTTCCCGGGACTTCCGGTCCTTGACGACGCCACGCTCACCGCCGCCGTGAAGGAAGCGCACCGCCACGACAAGCTCGCCATCGCGCATATCACGACGGCCGAAGGAGCCCGCCGGGCCATCGATGCCGGAGTTGACGGCCTCGGGCACCTGTTCCTCGATTCACCCACCCACGAACTCGTCGACAACATAGCCTCAGCAGGCGTTTTCGTGATACCCACCCTGGTGACGCTCTCGACGGCCTTCGGCAACAACGCAGCCGCGCTGGCCGCCGACGAGCGGGTGCGCTCCAGGCTGGACAAAAGGTGGCTCGACTCGCTGTCGCGCAGCATGAACGTCTATCCGCAGGGCAGCCTGGACGACGCCTACGCCACTACCAGGGCCCTGCGCGACGCGGGCGTGGACATCCTGGCGGGCTCCGACGTGTAGGAACCCATCCCCATCCTCGGGGGGCTCGCACACGGCGCCAGCCTGCATCACGAACTGCAACTGCTGGTCGCGGCGGGACTGCAGCCCGAAGACGCCCTGCGCGCGGCCACCTCCACTCCCGCGCGCCGGTTCGGGCTCACGGACCGCGGTCGCATCGTCCCGGGTGCGCTCGCCGACCTGCTGCTCGTCGACGGCGACCCCACCGCCACCGTCTCCGACACCCTGTCCATCTGGGCCGTATGGCGGCGCGGCGTCCGCCGGGCCGCGGCCTGAGACCGGATCAGGGCTAGTGGACGACGGAGGCCGGCGCCGGCTATAGATTGCGATGATCGCAATTTTCTGCGACCGGGCATGCCGCCGGATGTCTGTAAGAAGATTCCAACCCCTGGTGTCCTGCATGCCATGCGTGCCGGTTTCGTCTGAGGGCGTCGCGCTGGGTCCGGTGATGTGCCGCCTCTCCAATCCCTACCCGCGCGGCGCGCTCGCCGGGAGTGGTGGTCTGTGCTGTTCTAGTCATCGGGAAATGGCTGTTCATTCAGCCTCCGCCTCGATGTCCTTTTGCGTTTATTGTGTTGCCTGGTTAGCCCGAACTGGCAAAGGGGGCCCATGGTTGCAACGAGGCGCATCCTTGCCGTGGTTGTGCTGGTCGCCGGGATGATGGCGGGCGCCGCGGTCCTTGCCCAGATCGCGCATGGCGACGAGACGACGATCTCGGCCGATCAGGAGCGCGATGGCTGGGACCCCAATGAGCCGGACCTGTCCCCGGCCGTGGTCGCAGGTGGCACGTTCGGCCAGCTGTTCTCGACCGCGGTGAGCGGCCAGGTTTACGCCCAGCCGCTAGTGGTCGGCGGCTCAGTGATCGTGGCGACGGAGAACGACTGGGTGTACAGCCTGAACTCGGAGACCGGCGTTGTCAACTGGTCGCTGTCGCTCGGCCCGGCCTGGCCGTCGACCGTGGCGGGCTGCGAGGACCTGACGCCGAACATTGGCGTCACCTCAACCCCTGTCTATGACCCGTCCACCGGCACTGTGTACGTCGTGGCGGTGCTGAACAATGCCGCCAACGCCTACGCGCCAAGCGTCGACCTGTTCGCGGTCAACGCCGCGTCGGGCACGGTCGACTGGAAGGTGCCGGTGCAGGGCGCGCCGGTGAACGATCCGACCCGGCCTTTCGACCCGCTCACCGAACGCCAGCGCGCCAGCCTGCTGCTGCTGGACGGCGCCGTCTACATGGGGTTCGCCTCGTATTGCGACTACCAGCCCTTCGTCGGCTACGTCGCCGGCGTGAACACCGCGACCCACGCGCTGACCATGTGGACCGACGAGTCAGGGAGCACCGACAGCGAGGGCGGCATCTGGCAATCCGGTGGCGGCTTGATGTCGGACGGGACCGGGCGGATCTTCGCGGCGACCGGCAACGGCGTCTCGCCAGCGCCCGGCCCCGGCACGTCCCCTCCGGGCGAGCTTGGCGACGCGGTGGTGCGACTCGGCGTCCAGCCGGGCGGATCGCTGGCCGCGCAAGATTTCTTCAGCCCTGCCAACGCCCCGGTGCTGGCCGCGAACGACCTGGACCTCGGCTCCGGCGGGCCCGTCGCGCTGCCGTTCGGCACATCCGCTTACCCCCACCTGCTCATGCAGGCGGGCAAGGACGGGCGGATCTTCCTGCTGGACCGGGACAGCCTGGGCGGCCGGGGCAGCAAGACCGACCATCCGGTGTACGTGACACCGGTCGCCTACGCGGGCCAAGGGGGGCATCCGGCGGCGTTCGCTGGGGCCGGCGGCGCCGATTACCTCTATTACCCCGGCGCTGGTGACTTCATGCGCGCGTTCAAGTTCAACACCGCAACCGCGGCGCTGACCGACGCCGGGCACACGCCCGGCCAGTTCCGCGACGGCTCAGGCTCGCCCGTCGTGACGTCGAACGGCAATGATCCAGCGAGCGCGGTGGTGTGGGAGGTGAGCTCAGGAGGGGAAGGCAGCACGCACGGTACATTTGAGGCGTTCGACGCGATTCCGACCGCGAGCGGCCAGCTGACGATGATCTGGTCGGCGCCGATAGGCACCGCGACCAAATTCAGCGTTCCGGCGACCGACAGCGGCCGGGTGTACGTGGGCACCGACGGGCACGTGATCGGCTTCGGCTCCCCGGACAAGGCGCCGCTGAGCGGGACGCCACTCGCCTTCAATCAGCTGGCCGCCGGCTCGTCCTCGTGCCGTACCGCGACGGTAACGGCGACGGCGGCCGTGACGGTGACCGGCGTCACGGAGAGCTCGGCGTCGGCGCCGGACCCGTTCACAGTCAATCAGCCGAACGGATGCGCGGCGGCTGTCACATTCCCGCAGTCTCTTACGCCGGGCCAGACGCTCACCGTGCCGGTGACCTTCGCCCCAACCGCGCCCGGCGGCGCAACCGGAGCGCTCGCCTTCGCCACCAGCACGCACGACTTCTCCACGGTCGACGTCTCCGTGTCCGGCATCGGCACGCAGACCGGGTTTTTCGCGTCCGCCACGTCGCTGCAGTTCGGCACGGTGCCCACCGGATCGAGCGGCAGCCAGAAGACCGTGATCACCAACGGCGGCACGGCAGCCGAAACCGTGGCGAGCACGACCGCGCCCACCGGGCCGTTCAGCGTCACCGGGCTGCCCGCCACCGGCACGGTCATCCAGCCAGGCGGGTCGGTCACCCTCACCGTCACCTTTAACCCGACCGCGGCGACCGGGGACACCGGCTCGCTGAGCGTCACCGGCAGCCTCGGCGGCACGGTGGCGACCGTGACCCTCGCCGGCACGGGCGTGACCGGGCTGGGCACGCTCAGCGCCTCGCCGGCATCGGTCAGCTTCGGGCCGGTGCCGTTCGGGCAGCAGTCCGCCAAGACGGTCAGCATCTCCAACACCGGCAACCTGCCGATGACGATCAGCGGCTTCTCGGCGCCGACCGTGCCGTTCGGCACCCCGGTCCCGGTGCCGACAGGCATCACGCTGGGCCCCGACGACACCGCCGTGCTCCCGGTCACGTTCACCCCGCAGAGCCTGGGCACGGTGAGCGGGACGTACACGCTGACCGCCAGCGACGGCCACAACCCGGCGCAGGAGCTCACCATTCCGGTTACCGGGACGGGGACGGCCCCCACGTCCGGTGTCGCGATTCCCTCTCCGGGCGGCGGCTGGACGGTGAACGGCAGCGCGCAGCTGACTGGCACCACGCTGCGGCTCACTCCGGCGGTCAACGGCAAGTCAGGGGATGTCGTCTACTACCAGCCGCTGCCTAGCAATGGCCTGCATGCCACGTTCACCGCGCGCATCGGCGGCGGCTCAGGCGCCGACGGCCTGACGTTCGCGATGCTCGACGCCGCGAAGGCGACGACGACCAGCCTCGGGGCTGGCGCTGGCGAGCTCGGCTTCGGCGGCCTGCCGGGCGTCGCGGTCGCGCTCGACACCTTCCCGTCGCAGTCCGTGGGGATCGTCACCGGGCAGACCAAGTCCGGCCTGGTCTACGCGGCGAAGACCACCAGGGTGCCGAACCTGCGCAGCGGCACACACGTCATCGGCGTGACCGTCACCGGCTCCAGCATCGCGGTGACCGTCGACGGCAAATCCGCCGTGACCGCCTCCGTGGCGCTGCCGCCGACGGTGCTGGTGGCGTTCACGGGCGGGACCGGCGGCCTGAACGACGACCACGATGTATCGGGCGTGTCGATCCACTCGGGTGCCTGGAGACCGCCGCCGCCCGGCGGCGGCTGGTCCTACAACGGCAGCGCCCTCATGGCCGGGCCAGACACCCGGCTGACCAGCGCAGTCAAAAGCCAGGCCGGCTCGGTTGTCTACCCCGTCCCGGTACTCTCGAACGGCCTGCGGGTCCGGTTCAACGAGCAGATCGGCGGCGGGACCGGGGCAGACGGCATGACGTTCGCGCTGCTGAGCCCGGCGACGGCCAGCACGGCACACGGCTCGGGGGGCTCCGGGCTCGGCTTCGCGGGACTGTCCGGCGTGGCCGTCGTTTTCGGCACCCACCAGGTGGCTGGCTACCCGTCGTCCAACTTCGCCGGCATCGCCACCGGTGCCAGCAGCACCGGCGTGCTAAGGCTCACGAGCTCGGTTAATGAGATCGGCCAGCTGCGCGCAGGCACGCACAACGTCGAGGTCACCGCGACCGGCGGCGTGCTCACGGTGTACTTCGACGGGGCGCAGATCCTCGCGCAGAAGGTGCCGCTTTCTGGCACGGTCAAGATCGCGTTCACCGGCGCAACCGGAGGGCTCACCGACGTGCACGCGGTCCGGGACGCCGCCATCAGCGTGGGCGCCCCCGCGTCGCCTGCCGGAGCAGCCGGCCCGGGCACGGCGTCAGCACCTCCGGCTACGTCCACGCCGCCGCTCCCGACGGTCGAGCTGGTGACTAGTAATAACTTCAGCGAAGTGCTCACGGATTCGGCGGGGATGACGGTTTACCGCCAGATCGCCGCATGCTCCACGTGCGCCGCCCAGTACCACCCGCTGCTGCTCGCCAGCGGGCAGCAGCTGCACAAGCCGCCGCTGCTGCCCGGTCAGCTGGGCACCGTGCGGCTGCCTGACGGGTCGCTGCAGCTGACCTACAACGGCGCGCGGCTGTTTACCTACTCGGGCGATCACTTCCCGGGTGACACGAACGGAGTCTCACTCTCCTGGAATGTGGTACAGCCTGCCACCTAACAGCGGGCCGACCTCCACGAGCGGTGGACCCCACCGCCAACTCGTCTGCAGCGCTCGCTGCCGCGGACGAGGGGTTGGTGACGGTTCCCTCGGTGATCCGGTGCAGGAGGGGGAGGGTCTGCTTCTTCTGCCCGAACGGTGCCATGCTTGCTCTTACCCATATCCGCAGCTCGTCGGCGTAGCCGGCCAGTGCGCCCGCGTCCTGCCGGGCCAGCGCTCAAACGTGGTCAGCACCGAGCCGCGGGCGGCAGCAGATCCGGTCTGGTAAGCCACCGGCTCGCAAGCCCGATCGGATCCCACGCGACTTCCGGCATGCTGGCCGATGATTCCGCCGCGACCGACAAGAGCGTAAGGAGATGACGCCGCGTAAACCTGTCTGGGAGCTGGTTAGAGCAGCTTGCGGAATTCGTCTGGGGTCATGCCGATGGTCGCCAGGATGCCGCGCAAAGTGCCCTTAGGCATGTCCTGACCCGCGTGGACAGGCACCACGACCGTACGGCCGTCGGGATGATGCATCACGTGGTGGCTGCCGCTGACCCGCGTGACTGCGAATCCGGCACTCTCAAGTGCCTTCACGACCTTTGCTCCCGGCACGGCCGGGATCGCGCTAGGCATCAGGCGACGTCGAGAGTCAATGTCAGTTCGTCCGGCGGCCCGACCTCGTCGAGCAGAACCTCCAGGGCAGTCCGGAGGTCGGCGATCGCGTCTTCCTGGGTCGGCCCGTCGCCGAACGCGCCGACGCCCGGGCGGAGCTGGGCAGAGGCGCACCAGACACCGTCCTCATCCTGCTCGACGACATAAGGCACGTGAACGACACGAGACACGACATCGATTATCGCATGGGTATCCGCGAGGTGACGTTCTCAGTTCACGTTCTGAGTTCACCACCCTGGTACACGCCGCTGTAAGCGTGGCGTTGCACGTGAACTCCTGTGGTGTGCTCGCCGCCCGCTCATCAGTTGTCTGTACCCGGCTGCGCGCCTGTTCGGCGAGCGAGGTGACGGTGCCGAGCATGCCGCGGGGCGGGCGGTTCCACGGGCTCCGCTCGTCCCGCAAATCGCAAACCTCGTAGCGCGAACTGCGGCTGGAACCAGAGGCTCGAACCAGAGTTGCGTGACTGTCTGCGGCGCTATGCGCCGGGATGGTTCCCGTTATGAGAGCGAGCCCCGGCCTTCTGCATGAGACGCAGCGGTGTGAGGCTGAGCGCTTACCCAGGTCAGGGCGCGCCGGCTACCCGATCTGCGCTAGCCGGGGCAGGACCTTCTCGGCGAGCGAGGCGACGAAGCGGGCCGGTTCCGGCGGCAGCGGCGCGACCTCGACGAGGGACACGCCGAGCTTGGCGTACTGCTCCATGTCGGCGAGGAACGGGCTGATGTCGCCGTCCGGGTTCACCCGGCCGATGATCGTCTTCGCAATGGCGTCATAGTCCCGGCCGAGCGTGTCGCAGTGCGCGCGCAGCACGTCGAGCTTGTGTCCGACCTCCTCCGGCGAGGACCCGAACAGGTTGCACGCGTCGGCGTACTGGGCGACAAGCCGCAGTGTCTTCTTTTCCCCGCCGCCCCCGATCAGGATCGGCGGGCGCGGCGACTGCAGCGCCTGCGGCACGTTGATCGTCTCGGCAAGCTGGTAGTGCTTGCCCTCGAACGGCCCCTCGTCGTCGCTCCACATCTGCTCGCAGATCTGCAGCGCCTCCTCGAGCCGCTCGAACCGCTCGGCCACCGGCGGGTAGGGCACGCCGAGCGCGCGGTGCTCCCGCTCGTACCAGGCGGCGCCGATGCCGAGGAACGCCCGCCCGCCGGACAGCACGTCGAGCGTGGTAACGGTCTTGGCGAGCAGCCCCGGGTGCCGGTATGTGACGCCGGTGACCAGCAGCCCGAGCCGCAGCCGTTCCGTCTTCGCCGCGACGAAGTTCAGCACGCTGTAACCCTCGAGCATCGGGTCATGCGCGGTCGCGAAGTGCTCCATCTGGAACCAGTGGTCCATCGCGGTGAACCAGGCAACCCCCGCCTCGTCCGCCGCGACCGCCGTGTCACCGACCGCGGCCCGCAGGCTCGCCGCCCCGCCGGGCAGGGTGAAGTTCATGAAATGGATGCCGACTTGCATCGAGACGCCTTCCAGTGAATTGGAACCACGGGACCGTTCTGCACGAAAATTTTCTCATCCGAACGCCGTCGGGTACTGCGGGACTGGTGCGAGACCCCCCCGTCCGTTCGGAATAAATAAGATTTTCCCGAACGAGGTATGGCGTCTGTTCCCCCAGCAGGGCCGACGTCATCTTCGTGGCGGGCGGCGGCGGCTCATTTGCCGCCCTCGGGGTCGAGGTGGTGGCGGTACAGCCCGGCGACGCGGAAGGCCAGGTCTAGGGATTGGCTGCGGTTGAGCCGGGGATCGCACGTCGTCTCGTAGCGGTGGCTCAGGTCGCTTTCGGCAATATGGTGGCCGCCGCCGATGCATTCGGTGACGTCATCTCCGGTAAATTCGATGTGGATGCCGCCGGGATGAGTACCGAGCGCGCGGTGCACCTCGAAGAAGCCGGCGACCTCGTCAAGCACGTCGTCGAAATACCTGGTCTTCTGCCCGCTGGCCGCGTCGACCGTGTTGCCGTGCATCGGGTCGCACACCCAGACCACGGCGGCCCCGCTTGCGGCCACCTTCTCGACCAGCGGCGGCAGCACCCGGCGGATCCGGCCCGCGCCCATCCGGGTGATCAGGGTGAGTCGGCCAGGCTCGTTCTCTGGGTCAAGGGCTTCGACCAGCCCGAGCACGTCTTGCGCGGTAGCCGCCGGGCCGATCTTCAGGGCGACCGGATTACGGATCCGGCGCGCGAACTCGACGTGCGCCCCGCCGAGAGCACGGGTGCGCTCCCCGATCCACAGCAGGTGAGCCGACAGGTCGTAGGCATGCCCGCTCCGCGCGTCTGTCCGGGTCAGGGCCCGCTCATAGTCCAGCAACAGGGCCTCGTGGCTGGAATAGAACTCCACCGCGCGGAACTCTCCGGGGTCGGCCCTGCACGCGTGCATGAACGCGATCGCCCGGTCGATCTCGTCCGCCAGCTGCTCATAGCGCTGCCCAGCCGGGCTGCTGGCCACGAAGTCCTGGTTCCAGGCGTGCACCTGGCGCAGATCGGCGTACCCGCCGCTGGCTAGTGACCGGCACAGGTTCAGCGTGGCCGACGAACAGTGATACGCCTCGAGCAGCCGGCCAGGATCAGGCGTCCTGGCCGCGGCGGTGAACTCGATGCCATTGACCGCATCGCCCCGGTAGACCGGAAGCTCCACGCCATCCCTGACTTCGGTGGCCGCCGATCGCGGTTTGCCGAACTGGCCTGCCATCCGGCCGACCTTCACAACCGGCACGCTGGCCGCGTAAGTGAGCACGACCGCCATCTGCAGCAGTGTCCGGAACTTGTCCCGGATGCTGCCGGCGCTTGTGCCTGCGAACGTCTCCGCGCAATCTCCGCCCTGCAGCAGAAAAGCCTCACCGCGCGCCACCGAGGCCAGCCGCTCCTTGAGCTGGTCGCACTCCGCGGCGAGCACAAGCGGCGGCAGGCCCTCCAGGCCACGCACCACCGCCTCCAGACGACCACGGTCGGGCCACTTCGGCTCCTGAAGCGCGGGTGATGTCACGAGTTCAGGCTACGCGGAGCGACCGCGCCCGTTCCCGCCCGGCACGCCTGGCGTGTCTGCGATTTTGCGGCAGAAATTCGCCCGGTCAGGTAAGCGTGTGAGTGCCGCCATGCGTAAGAGACAAGCGTGACTGCAGATTCGACAGAGTTCACGGCGTTCTACCAGGCCGCGCGGAACAACTGCTTGCGCGCGGTCTATGTCAGCACGGGCAGCAGACGCCGCACCGGGCCGGCCTGCGGCCGAGGCGAACGGCCAGGCCGGGGCCCGGCCGACCGTCAGCCGGGCCGCGAGCACACAGGCGCAGCCGGGCAAGCCGGCCGCTCTGACAGCATGGACGGTGACGCACAGCGGCCGCTGGCTGCGCGTCACGATCCGGCAGCTGGCTGACCTGCCGGGCCTGCAGGCCACGCTCCGGGCCGATGGCGCCCGGGTGGTCGTCACCGGCTCGCTGGCCTGGCCGTCCGCCTGCAGCGAGTGGCGCAGCGGCAACTACCGGATGGGCGACGTGGTCCGGATGCGGAACGTGACCGGCCTGCCGTCGCGCGACGGGTCTGAGTTCTACATCAACCCGGCACAGATCCCGGCTGGCGCCCTCTTGTTCATCGGCCAGTCACCGGTCGGCAAGCCGTCAGGCGTGACCGGGCCTCCTGGTCCGATGGCCCTCGGCTACCTCACCGACACCCCGGCCTGTTCCGGCAGCTGACCCTCAAGCAGTGAACCTCGCTTCGAGGACTGAGCGGCTGTCACCTCACCCGCCCGTGCTCCGTCATGGCAGTGACCACACACCCTCATGGAGGAGCACATCATGAAGATCGCAGTTGCCGGGGCGGCCGGACGACTCGGGCGGCGCGTCAGCGAGGTTCTCGCCGAACGCGGCCACGGGCCCGTCGCCGAGCAGCAGCCGGCCACCGAGTTCTTCGTCACCGCCGCGCACAACCTGCAGGAGGCAGGCGTCCGCGCCGGGGTGCAGCGCGCCGTTGTCGTGTCGATCATCAACATTGACAAGTCCGCCGGCGGCTACGGCCTGGCCAAGATCGCGCACGAGGACGCGTGGCGGTCAGGCCCGATCCCGGTGCGCATCGTCCGCGCCGCGCAGTTCCACGAGTTCGTGGCCCAGCTGCTCGAGTGGGGCGCGCAGGGCGAGGTGGCCTACGTCCCGGTGGCGACGTCGGCGACGACTTCGGCCACCGTGTACCGCGGAGCGCGCCCCGGCCCAGATCGTCGAGATCGCCGGGCCGCGTGCGGAGGACCTGGCTCAGCTGGCCAGCATGCTGGTTGCGCACCGCGGGGCGCCGGTCAAGGTCCAGGTCGTCCGCAACCCGGCCGACCCCGACGCCGGCATGCAGGCGACGGGCGGCCTGCTGCCCGGCGCGGGTGCACGGCTGGCCGGTCCGACGTTCGAGGAGTGGGTCGAGCTCACGTCTGCAGCAGGTTGAGATACAGGCCCTCCTCGGCGGCGAGTTCCATGGTCTCTGTGTGTGACGTTCAGGACCAGCCGTCATGGCGCGTGGCGGCTGCGGTGATCGTGGTCGCGGTCCGGACCAGGCTGGCCACCGAGTCATCGGGGGTGAGGCGGCACAGGTCGGTCAGCGAGAACAGGGCTTCCGCGCTGATTATCGCGGCAAGATCGTGCTTGAGCTGGGCGAGCCGCTCCGGTGGCAGCGGGAGAGTGCCGGCGATCGGGTCGAGTGCCTGGTTGATCAGGCCGAACCGTACACCGGGGCGGTGGACGGCGAGCTCAGGCCGGGTGATGGTGGCGGAGATCATCGCCCGGACCGCCCCCTGGTAGCTGAGCACGCGGCGCAGAAAAAACTCACTGGCGAACGCGACCCGTTCGATCGGGTCCGCCGATGCCGCGATCGGCTCGAGCGCCTCGGCGGGGCTCGGCCACATCCCTGCCAGGGCCGCGTTCAGCAGCGAGATCAGGTCCGGGAAATACCGGTAGGCGGTCGGCTCCGACACCAGGGCCGCACGCGCGACACCAGGCATCGTCACCGGCGCACCGGAGCGGATGACCTTGCGGCAGGCCTCGACGATCGCCATCCGGGTGCGCAGCTTCTGGTTGACCCGGCCAGTCTGCTCGTTCACAGCCCTCATCATGCACCCCTCTTATCTTGCATGCCTGATCTTATCATGAGAGTTAACTTGCATGATGTTGGCAGACCGCCTATTGTTCGTGAAAGTGAACTCTCACAAATGGAGGAGCAATGACAGGAATCTCGGTGATCCCGGCCGCTGGCGGTGAGACGATCCAGCTGGGCCCGGTGCAGATGCGGATCCTCGAAGACGGCCGCACGACCGGCCACCGGCTGGGCGTCGGCGAGATCACCATCGCAGCGCACGCCGACGGCCCGCCGCAGCACCGGCACGCCCGGCACGACGAAGGGTTCTACGTCGTGTCCGGCACCGCCCGGTTCACCGTGGCGGACACGACCTACGACGCGCCGGCCGGGACTTTCGTCATGATCCCGCCCGGCGCCCCGCACACCTTCGCCAACCCGGCCGACGAACCGGCGGTCCTGCTGAACACCTTCACCCCCGATCTGTACGTGCAGTACTTCCGGGACCTGCGCGACATGATCGCCGCCGGCCAGCCCATGACGGCGGACAACGCCGCCGCGGTGATGAGCCGCTACGCCACCGTTCCCGCCACCGGATTCGCCGAGGAGACCCCATGACCACCACGACCATCCGCACTGTGACCCTTCCCGACGCCGGCCCTGTCGACATCGCCGTCAGCGACTACGGCGACGGGCAGCCGTTCCTGCTCTTGCACGGGGGCGGCGGCCCCGACACCGTGACCGGGTTCGCCGAGTTGTTCGCGAAGAGCCATGACGTCCGGGTCATCATGCCCACTCATCCCGGCTTCGGCGGCGCCGCCCGGCCCGATGCCCTGACCAGCATCCGGGACCTGGCCGCGCTGTACGTCGCGCTGATCGACCAACTCGAGCTCGAGGACGTGACGGTCATCGGGAACTCTGTCGGCGGGTGGATCGCGGCCGAGATGGCCCTGCTCGCCTCACCGCGGGTCAGCGGCGTCATCCTCGTGGACGCGGTCGGCATCCAGGTCCCCGGCCACCCGATCGCGGACTTCTTCTCCCTCACCATGGACCAGGTCTTCACGCTCGGCTTCCACAACCCCGAACCGTTCCGCATCGACCCCGCCACGCTGCCGCCAGCCGCGCAGGCCATCGCCGCCGGCAACCGCGCCGCCCTGGCCACCTACGCCGGAGCAGCGATGAGCGACCCCACCCTGGCCGGACGGCTCGCCCGCCTCGAGCTGCCCACCCTGGTGCTGTGGGGCGACAGCGACCAGATCGTCGACCCCGGCTACGGCCGCGCCTACGCCGCCGCCATCCCGCTCGCCCGCTTCCAGATCCTGAAGGACACCGGCCACCTGCCGCAACTGGAAACCCCCCAGCAGCTGATGCACGCGATCTGGAACAGCGCCGACACCGACTTTCCCGCTCATCGCGACCTCGGAAACTAGGAGAAGGCCACGACCATGCCACCACGGCAGTCACCCGCATCGGCGGCCTGCGCTCGACGGCGTGCTCATCACTCACGTCCACGACGACCACAATGGCTGGGGCTGCGCCGTGCCTGGTTATATTCGTCTTGACTGATTGCCTGTTAAAGAACGGGCTTGGGATAGGTGCGGTCAGGTGACGTCTGAGCTTCAAAACTGGTCGGGCACCTACCGCTTCACGGCACGCCAGGTGATCGCCGCGCGGACAATCGACGACGTCCGCCGCGCGGTCGCCGGGGGCGGCCGTGTTCGCGCTGTCGGGACCCGTCATTCCTTCAACGACCTAGCGGACAACGGGGCCACCCTCGTCACGGTGACTGGCATCGCGCCCGATCCCGTCCTCGACGAGGCCTCGCGGACGGTGACGGTCGGTGCCGGGACCTCCTACGGGGCTATCGCAGCGTGGCTTCAGGAGCGAGGATGGGCCCTTGGCAACCTGGGCTCGCTGCCGCACATCTCCATCGCTGGCGCGATCGCCACGGGAACCCACGGATCGGGGAGCCGCAACCGGATTCTGTCAGCTGCGGTTGCGGGCCTGGATTACGTGGATGCCGACGGCGAGCTCCGTCACGCCAGGCGCGCGGACCCGGGCTTTGACGCGATGGCCGTCGGGCTGGGGGCGTTCGGCATCGTCGTGCGCGTCACCCTGGATATAGAGCCTAGTTACCTGGTCCGGCAGGATGTGTACGCCGGCATGTCCTGGGATGGCGTGCTCGCCGGCCTGGACGCCGTCATGTCCGCCGCCTACAGCGTGAGCTTGTTCACCGACTGGAGCGGGCAATCGCTGCAGGCGTGGGTCAAGCGCCGGCTCGCCGACCCGGAAGACGCCGTGCCCGGGGAATTCTTCGGGGCACGCCGGGATCTAGGCCCGCCGCGGCTGGTCGATGCTCCCGTTGACAACCTCACGGTCCACGGCATCGCCGGCCCGTGGTCGGACAGGCTCCCGCATTTCCGCATCGGCGTTCCCCCGAGTAACGGAGACGAGATCCAGTCGGAGTACTTCGTCGACCGGCATAGCGGGGCCCATGCCCTGGAGGCTGTCCGGCGCCTGGCTGGCCTGGTCACGCCGCTGCTGCTCGTCTCCGAGATCCGCACCACCGCCTCGGACCGGCTGTGGCTGAGCGGATCGTATGATCGCGACACGCTGGCGATCCACTTCACCTGGCGCAACCGCCCCGGCCCGATCGATGCGGCGGTGCGAGAGGTCGAGGCGGCACTGGCGCCGTTCGGTGCCCGGCCGCACTGGGGAAAGGTCTCCCACGTCCAAGGCGGCCAGCTCGAACTGCTGTACCCGCATCTTCGCGACGCAAGAGCGCTGTTCGAACGGCTCGACCCGGACGGGCGGTTCAGCAATCGCCGCCTGGAGCGACTCGGAGTCCGCGTAATTCGCTGACCGCGGCTCGAAAGTGACGCTCAGGACAAATGGACCGAAAAGGAGATCGGCGAGCATCAGTTCACCGGGCGGCCATTCGACCGCCGGGGGCAGACTTACCGTGGCAGTACGGCCTTCGACGCACTTGGTTTTGGCACCCGACCTGCATCTAACGGATCGGGCAGATTTGGCAGGCGGTTTAAGCGCTCAGGTTTCCTTCGGCCGGTACTTGAGCCGCAGCCGTGCCTGCTCGCAGATTCCGGCGCGTTCGTTCTCCTCGGCAACTCGCCTGGCCTCGTCGAGATCGACCGGGGTCAACAGGCCGTTGCCAAGCAGGAAGCCAGCGAGGTCCCGGGCGTGCCCGCGCTCTTGCCAGATGAGGCCCTGCAGCAGCTTCTTGTAGTCGGACACCGCACCCTCCCCGCTCAGGTCCAGCGCAATGACCACGTTGATCATAGGCACAGGTTGCGGGGCAGCCCGACCGAGAATGAATTCCTGGTAGTAGCAGGCCATTGCCAGCCGCGCGCTGGCGTTTCGCTGGAAATAGGACCGCACGCGGGCCACCGCGTCCCCACCGGGCGCGCCGCCGCGCCGCGTGAACTCGCTCTCCCGGGTGATCGCTTCGCTGTCGCCACCGCGGGCCGGTTCGGCACGCGAGCGTTCCGGCACCTCGTGCCGCAACCGGACCACCCAGGAGCCGACGCTGACCAGCCACAGGCCGCCATCGAGCGCGACTGGCAGCGCTTCGTAGCGTGCCGGGGCGACGGGGAGCACGTGGCACGCCGTCCGCCGGACCACATCCGGGCCTGGAATCAGCCTGGCCACATCAGGCGCCAGATAGACCCGGTGGGACGCGTCACGGCTGAAGAGCTCCCAGCCATGATGAACGTAGCGAAGCCCCGCGCATCGCGGCGCGCGGTGCAAAGTGAGATCCTCGTTGCCGCTGAGCAACGCCCGGTCCAGCCAGGTGATCTCTTCATGCGGGCAGTTCGTCCACTCGCCGCACTTGGCCGACCAGAGAAAGAGCTGACCAATCGCCACCACAGTGACAATAGCCGGGCTCGCGGACCTCAGCCGATCTCGACCCGTGACACCAGCGCATCCGGCCGCGAGCCCCAGCGGATAGTGTCGCCATCACTCAGCGGATGCTCAGTCGCGGCAGGCGCACCGTTCACGGTGAGGCCGTTTATGCCCAGGTTGGTCACGTACCAGCGGCCCTTCGAGAAGGCAAACCTGGCGTGCTCCCTCGATATCGTGGGGACGTTCGGCAGGGCCAGCTCAACGGACCCGCGCCCGGCCCGCGCACCCGTCATCTGGGTTTGCGCCACCGAGTCGCCCGTGACCAGCCGCAGGATGGGAACGGGAGTGAACGTCTCCTCCATTACCGTGGCCGTGCCGACATCGACGGCCGTACGCGCATCGACGGTTGTGAGGGCCGGGTCGGGTTCGCGCCACACCCACCCGTCAGAGTCGGCGTCCGCATACCGCGGTACCGCGCAGGCGAACTCTGCTGCGGGACTCCTGTAGTGGCTGGCATCAGGCATCTCGCGCTGAGCGGCGGCGGTAGCCGGGTGTCCCTGCCGGAGGCGGTAGCGGCCCCGCGGAATCCACTCGTCCGCGACCACATATACCTCCGCTCGTTCTGGCGTCGCGAAACGGGCGCCGCACCGGACAACCTGCTCCTCATAGACCTCAGTCACGCTCGCGATGACCACGCCGAATTCCATCCGATCGCATAGCGATACCAGGTCTTCCGGGTTCATCTGGATCTCGACGCTGTTCGGGGCAAACAGGGAGCCGCTGGGCGTCATCACGAACACGTCGCGGAGGTGGCCCAAGGCCACCCGCAGCACGGCCTGCCCGTCACGCCAGGGCCGCGACGCCAACCTGCGTATCCACGGGTGATCCCGCGTTACGCCCATGGACCGCAGGAACAGGGCGGCTATCGCGCCACATGCCGCGAAGGCCGCCAGCAGCATGGTCGCCGAGAGAGCGGAACCTGAAGTGAGGTAGAGAACGAGCCAGACAGCGGCGACACCGCCGGCAACGGCCCAGCGCTTCCGGCTTCGCCGCGGAAAGGGCGCACGCGCTGCCTTCCTGCCCTCCAGCCCCCTGTCCTGGGTCATCGAACGCCGCCCTTTCACCCGCCCAGCCGATGGGTCAATTCCCGTGAACAGAGGATGCCCACGGAGTGTGCGCCAGTCAACGAAAAACGGCCGGCTTCCAGACATCTGGAATTTACGGCTATCGAGACTGAATGGGCCGGGGATGCTGGACAGGTGAGGCTCCCGGACGGTCTGGCAACGGCCAAGACGACGCGTCACGTCCGGCCGCACATCGCCACCGCGACCGCGTCCATCCCACGAGACCGCCCATGACAACCGATGACCCGCCCGCGGCCCTGCGCGCCTTCGCAGCCGGGCTCTACCCCCTCGAAGCCGACCTCGCCCTGCTCACTGGCAGCGGCGCGTTCCTGCACCGAGGCGACTTCACCGTCTAGCCGCCCTACCCGTAATCGGGGTACTCCGGGCTCCCAGAGCGATGGTTACGTTCGCTCCAAACCCCGTGCCGTGATGGCCGCCCGTGAGCACCGCCGTTCAGGGTGGCCGCCCTGTTCGCCCCCGGCTACCTGATCGAGGCAGAGGCCTGGGCCCTGGTAGACGACTTAGCACAGCCGCGCTCCCCGGGGGCACCCTGAGCGACCGGAAAGTGGCGAGGAAGCGGGAAGGCGCACGCCACGGCTGCGGGAGGATATGTCTTCGTCGCGTCATCACACGAAGCGCGGCTTGAGCAGCAAATTTTTCGGCGGCGCGTATTGTGCCGGCCGTGCCGGGTGAATCCCGCTCAGCTCGTGAAGCACCGCCTCGCCGGTCATGGTTGCTGGACCAGTGAACCTGTTCCTTGGTCCGATGTCAGGTCGAGGGATGCAGGATCATACAAGTGATCCGTGCCCATCACTCGCGGAAGACAGCATCACACATCACGGCACAATGATCACCGGGAAGCTGGACTGCCGAGCAAGCGTGATCGGCACACTGAACGCCAGTCGACGGTCACCACCCACGACGATCACAACCGTCCGGGAAGGTCCACCCTCGTGGGCGATCGCTCGGGCGGCCCGGGTAAGTTCTTCAGCCACCGCTCCGCTCGTGCTGCGCAACCGCCATGGCTGCTTCTCCGCCTCCAACACCGAGCGAACCTCATAGTGCAGGTCGACCTGCGCCGACCCGAGGCTGTCCATCACGTCGGCGGCGGGTTCGGACGAATCGTCATCGCCACCCTCGGTCGGCTTTACATAGACGACCTCGATCCATCCCTCTCGGTCTCGAAGAATACGCCCGGCAGCTGCTAGGGCCCGGCGGGCAGGATCCGATCCTTCGTACCCGACCACCAACACCAGGGAACTCTCTTCGTCGTGTGTCGCCACCTTCCGACCTCCTTGCACTCCATTGCTCTGAACGGGAGAAAACCCGGCTACGAGTGAGCATAAAGCGATGATGCCTGATCTTGGTGATGTCGCTCGGACCGGGCGATGTTTGGGCACTGGGGGCGACAGTCGCTAACATCGGGGGTGAAGCGCCTGCCGCCCTGGTCGGTGCGTATCCGGCAGAGGGCCCGGTGTGGGTCAGCGACACAAGTCATGCCTGTGGACTTGATGATCTGAATGCCGGGGTTGGCCAGCAGGTCCCGGGCCTCGCGGCTAGTGCGCAGCACCCGGCCGGCATACTGGGTGGCGCCGTGCGGACACGCTGCTTGTAAGTGGCGGCCGCTGGCGTGCTCGCCGCCGGTCAGGCGCTGGTCGGCGAACCACCGCGCGAGGGCCAGCAGATCAAGATCACTCTCCACCACGGGGCGCAAGGTCGCCTTGCTGTCCACGACAATCAACCGTACGGCCTGCTAGCGCCAGCAGACCGGGACCTGTCCGCCCATGGTCTGCCCGATCGGGTGAGCCCAGCTGAGCGGGTCGCCCGGAGCACGGCCAGATAGCCGATCAGCCGGCGAACCTGAGGCCGACAGAATTGGCCTATCTGTGCTTCGACACAGGGCTGGCAACTGAGCGCGAAGAACCGCAAATATTCGGCAGGGAGCGCGCCTCTGTCCTGTCCGTAACATCCGTGCGGCGGTCACCCACCGTGGTGACGGGCAACCAGGTGCGGGTCATGGCAGTGGCTCGCACCAACAGGTCTGGGCCTATGGCCATCATGATCGCCGGGCCTCGCTTCCCGCCGGGTTTGGCCGGACAATCGTCAGCCTCAGGTCATGGCGCGACGTGATACGTACCGTCTATCCGCCCGTGGTCAGGGCTGGTAGCTGCTGAGGGCCGCTTCCTGAGCGTGCCAGGCACGCGGACGATGGCCGGGGATGCCGCCGCGGCCGGTCACTGGTCTGGAAGCGCGGGGCGGGGCTTGCCGGGGGCGACAGTGCGGGCCAGGATCCCGAGCGTGGCTCGCAGCGCGCTTTGCGGGATCACCGGGAAGATGGCGGCGTCCTTCCAGCTTTGCTCGGCCGCCGACCAGTCGTAGTAGGACGTCACGAGTGTGCCCTCATCGATTGGCTCCAGCCGGTAGCCGTACACGTGGCCGAGGTCCAGCTGGCCGTGGACGGTCCAGGCGATTTCCCGGTCCGGCTCGAACGTGACGATTTCGACGGTGACGTCGTAGAGACCGAGGGGATAGTCATTGAGTGCTTCCCGGTCCATGTGCACGACGAAGGTGTCTCCAGCCTTGGTGACAACGTCCCCGCTGGCCTCCATCAGCATGCCGGAGCTGTCGATGGCAACGTGCCCCCGGGGATCGGTGAGCACGGCGAAGATCTCGCCCGCTGATGCGGCCACGGCCCGCTGCACTTCGAGTCGTTCCGGCATGTGCCGATTGTCGCACGCCGGCTGGTATGCCGGCCCCAGCACGTCGCCGCGGGCGACGGCACGGCTGGCGGTGCGAACCCCTGAACCGGGCCATCGTCATCCCGGCCCTGAGGAAACCGGGTTGAATGCCCTCGACTGGGCACCATGCTGTGGTCACCGTGGGACAGGCAGCCGCATCGTAACAATGAGGCGAGAAAGAACGCGCGCAAAGCCGCCGATCTGGCGCGGGTAACGCTCTCCGGCCGAGCTGGTCGGCGCGTACCGACTCAGGTGATCTGCGCGGTCGTACCGGGCATGCTGGGAAGCGTTGTTGCTCAGCGCGGCCGTGAGGGTCGTGACCGCGTCTGCCGGGGCGGGTTAGTACCGAGCGGGCACGGCGGGTTCCCTGCGTGATCTGGTGGCTATGCGGTCCGGGTGGGTCCAACTCAAGACGTCCTAACCAATCTGGCGTGTTCTTCCTCGGCACATGCGGTCTGCTGGGGCGAAACTACCGGAAGCGGTCCAGGTCGGCCGTCGCGGGTTCATGCCCGCGTGGTTCACCTCGGCGAGCCAGCGACAGGGGTATGACGTCTGCTTCGCCGCGTAGCGTCAGCGTTCCGCGCTGTCTGGGAAAAGTTACTCGCCGGTAGCGCCGTCGATTGACTCGCGGAGGAGGTCGGCATGGCCGTTGTGGCGTGCGTATTCCTCGATCATGTGGCACAGGATCCAGCGCAGGCTGGGGGAACGCCCGTCGGGCCAGGTCCGCTTGGCCAGCCGGCCGAGCCCGTCACCGCTGTCGAGCACCTCCGCGACGTCGGCGCGGGACTGTTCCACGGCCTGCTGCCACGAGGCGAAAAGCTCCTCGGGGGAATCCCCGCCGGCCGTGTGCCATTCCCAGTCGGGGTCGGCCTTCCAGTCCACTGCGTCCCACGGCGGCGCATACTCGCGGCCATTCAGAGCGCGGGAGAACCAGCCGTACTCGACTAGGGCCATGTGCTTGAGGATGCCGCCGAGGGTCATCGTGGAGGCCGCAGTCGTTGCCCGCAGGCCGGCCGCGTCCAGCCCCGAGCACTTCCAGGCCAAGGTGGCGCGTTGATAGTCGAGGAAACCCAGTAGCGTCGCCACCTCGTCGGCGGCGACCGGGGGTTCAGGACGTCCGTGCTCGTCCAGTTCTGTCATGGGCCTTATTCTGCCGTGCCGCACAGCCAATGAATGAGGGTGTGCACCTGGTCGGTCAGGTCGCGTACCTGCCGCGTCAGGTTGGTGTTGGCCTGGAGCAGCTCATCGAGCTACTGGCCAGGACCGGAGGTGTTCTGTGAGATAGCCCGATACGCCGAACCGGACCATTCTGTGTGCCCGGCGCATAGTCCCCCGGCGCGGCTGTTGATAGGGGACAGAGTCGGCAGGGCGCGGGCGTATCACACTAAGGCGAGATAGTCCCCGTCATCGCCGTCCGCCACGGCGAAACCTAAGCACACGTGATTTAGGGTAATCGGGGTAGGTTTGCGGCCCGGTTGTGGCGGGTGGAGTGTCTGCCTGCTGGGAGGGGTGTGTTCCATCACTGGACATCTGGGTTTCGGGGAGGTGCTGCGCGGTTATCGTCGTGCGGCGCGTCTGACGCTAGAGCAGCTCGCTGAAGTGTCGGGGGTTAGCGCCCGGACTTTGTCGGATATTGAGCGCGGACGGAGCAAGGGGCCCCAGCACCGGACCGTAACCGCTTTGGCGGATGCGCTTATGCTGGACGGGGATGCTCGCAAGCAGTTTATTGAGCTGGCGCGTGATGGTCGGCTGCGGGATCACTGGACACGTCCGGCTGGTGTGTGTGAGCTGCCGCGGCTGGTTGACGACTTCACCGGCCGTGCCGCGGAGCTGGCCTGGATGAGCGAGCTGGCGTATGCCGAGAGTTCGCAGGGCGCCGGCGTGGTGGGCCTCATCACAAGCTCGGGGGGCATGGGGAAGACCACGCTCGCCGTCCGGGCCGCCCATGTGCTGCGGCCGAGCTTTCCTGGTGGGGTGTTCTTCCTCGATCTGCTTGGTATGTCCCAACAGCCTATGGCTGCCGGTGACGCGCTGCGGCTGCTGCTTCGCGCGCTCGGTGTCGCGGATGAGCAGGTCCCGGGTGATATCCAGGGGCGTGCTTCTTTGTACCGGTCGGTGCTGCGGGACCGGCGTGCCCTAATCGTTCTGGACAATGCCGGGTCGGAGGAGCAGGTGCGCCCGCTGCTGCCGGGTGAGAGCCCGAGCCGGGCGCTGATCACCTCCCGGCGTCTCCTGGCTGGCCTGGAGGGCGTACGCCGGCTCGTTCTGGGGCCCCTGGCGTTGCCGGAGGCCAAGGAGCTGCTGACCGGGATCCTGGGTGAACGTGCCGCCTCCGACGAGGAATCGGCGCTTACCCGGCTCGCCGAGTTGTGCGAGGGCCTGCCTCTGGCGCTGCGGATTATCGGGAACCGGCTGGTCAGCCGGCCCGGATGGGATGCCGCCGAACTCGCAGCCCGGCTGGCGGACGAGGAGCGCCGTCTGGACCAGTTCAAGGCCGGCGACCTGAAGGTCGCCAGCGCGTTCGGGATGTCGTACGAGCAGCTCGCAGATTCCGCACGGCGGGTGTTCCGGCGGCTGGCCGCGGTACCTGGCCGGGACTTCGACGCCACCCTCGCGGCGGTCGCGGGTGGGATGTCGGCCGGGGACGCCTGGGACGCTCTGGACGAGCTCGTCGACCTTGGCCTGCTGCAGGACAGCGCCGCGGGCCGGTACCGGTTCCATGATCTGGTCCGCTTCTTTGCCCGTGCGCGGCTTCAGGAGGAGTCCCTGACCGAGCGTGAGGCACTGATTGGGAGGGTGACGTCGTGGCTGCTGCGGATGGCCACGATGGCCGGGCGGTGGTTCGAGCCCGGCTTCGGCCGTCCCGCCCGGCCTGACCCAGATCTCGCCGTCGTATCCTCCACGGAGGATGCCGAG
>Ga0187807_1000103_pt1 | contig 22939 bp, 18 predicted proteins | sample NC_wetland_sal_i_4_FD_132432 | JGI IMG/M metagenome (GOLD analysis project Ga0187807, IMG submission 132432) | Wetland sediment microbial communities from Neuse River Estuary, North Carolina, USA - ASW_2 | ecosystem: Environmental > Aquatic > Freshwater > Wetlands > Sediment | place: USA: North...
GCCTGACCGACAACCGGAACCGGGCAGCGTCCGACGTGCGCGTCGCGTTCACCCGAAACGGCGGCTCGATGGCGGATCCCGGCTCGGTGGCCTACCTGTTCAGCCGGCGCGGCGTCGTCATCGTCCCGAAGGCCGGCGGCGTCACCGAGGACGACGTGCTCGCGGCTGTGCTGGACTCGGGCGCCGAGGAAGTCACCGACCTCGGTGAGTCATTCGAGGTCATCAGCGAGCCGGGGGACCTGGTCGCCGTGCGCACCGCGCTGCAGGACGCCGGGCTGGACTACGAGTCGGCCGAGCGGCCATTCCTGCCGTCAGTTGAGATCGACCTGGACGAGGACCACGCGAGGAAAGTGTTCCGGCTGGTCGAAGCGCTCGAGGACTCCGACGACGTGCAGGATGTGTACGCGAACTACTCGGTCTCCGACGAGATCATGGAAAAGCTCGGCTAAGCGGCTGAGCGGCATGCAGATCCGCCCCTTCGGCCCCGGCGACGACCTAGAGGCTGAGCTTGACCTACGCCGGCGTGCCTTCGGCCCGGTCAGCGCCGGGTACCACCCGGCGTGGCTGAGCAGCATCCAGCGCGCTATCGACGCGGGGACGGTTATCGGCGCGTTCGACGGCGCCCGGCTGGCTGGCAGCGCGCGCTTTCACCCGATGCGGCAATGGTGGCACGGCCGGTCCATGCCGATGGCTGGCATCGGCGGCGTCAAAGTGGCACCAGAGGAGCGCGGCCGGGGCATCGGCACTGCCATGATGGCCCACCTGCTCAGCGACATCGCCGGCCGCGGCTATCCGGTGTCGGCCCTGTATCCGGCCACGGCGCCGCTGTACCGGTCGTTCGGCTGGGAGATCGCGGGCGGCAGGTACGAGACCGTGCTGCCGGCCAGGTCGCTGGGGGCGCTGCTGCCGCCAGCCCGCGCCGACTCAGCCAGCGCCAGCGCTGACACCGCCACCGCGGCGGCGCTGCGCCGGGCAACCCCGGATGACGCTGCTGCCATCGTCAGGGTTCTGGGACTCGTGCACGCCGAGCTGCGGCACTGCGGGCCGAACACGCGTGACCCGCAGGAGGTACGCGACTGGCTCGACGACCCCGATAACTTCGCCTACCTGGCCGACGACGGCTTCCTGAGCTACCGGTGGGCAGCCGAGACCGATGAAATGGACGTCGAAGAACTCGTCGCGGCGTCGGCGGCGACGGCCCGCGCCTTCTGGCAGGTACTCGGCTCGCACGCCACGATCGCCAGCCAGGTGCGGGCGTGCCTGGCACCGGGCGATCCGGTGCACTGGCTGACCAGGGAGCCGGACGCCATCACCCGCCGCGCGAAGAGCTGGATGCTGCGGCTGGTGGACGCCCCGGCCGCGATCGCCGCGCGCGGCTACCCGGCGGGAGTCACGCTGTCGGTGCTGGTCGATCTCGCCGACGCCGATCGGCCGGCCAACGCCGGCCGCTGGCGGCTGGAAGTAGCTGACGGCGCGGGCCACCTGGAGCGAGCCGGCGGCGCGGTGTCAGCGGACCCGCTGCGGCTTGGCGCCCGTGGCCTGGCTGCGCTGTTCGGCGGCGCTGGCCTCGGCACGCTGCGGCTCGCCGGGCTGGCGGCAGGCGGTGACCCTGGCTCCGACGAAGCGCTCGACTGTGCCTTCAGCGGCCCCGCGTTCCTCCTCGATAACTGGTAAGGGAACGCGGGCCGCGCCGCTGATTCCCGGCGTCCGCGGGGGGCTTCGGGGGGTTGTTCCCCTGGGCAGCACCGCCGGCGCGCCGCCGCGAGGGTCAGTCGGCACACCGGTAGTGTTGCCGAACAGGTGTTCGCAGTGACGGTGTTCGCAGCTGAGCAGCAGGACGGTGACGGATGCGCGTGCTTGGCGTGGACCCGGGCCTGACCCGCTGCGGGATCGGCGTCGTAGACGGAGAGCCTGGCCGGTCGCTGCGGCTGGTGGCCACCGACGTGATCCGGACGCCAGCCGGGGACGAGATCAGCTCCCGGCTGCTGGCACTGGAAGCCGAGCTTGACCGGTGGCTGGAGCGGCACGAGCCAGATGCCGTGGCGGTAGAGCGGGTGTTCAGCCAGCACAACGTCCGGACGGTGATGGGCACGGCACAGGCGGGCGCGGTCGCCATCACGTGCGCCGCCCGGCGCGGCATCCCGGTCGCGCTGCACACGCCGAGCGAGGTCAAAGCCGCGGTGACCGGGAGCGGCCGGGCGGGTAAGCAGCAGGTCTCGCAGATGGTCGCGAGGCTGCTCCGGCTCGCCGACCCGCCGCGCCCGTCCGACAGCGCCGACGCGCTGGCACTGGCCATCTGCCATCTGTGGCGCGGTACCGCGCAGCAGCGGCTGGCCATCGCGCAGCGGGTGAGCGCGGCACAGCGCCAGCAGGGCGCGCAGACGGCGAGTACCCGGTGATCGCGCACCTGGCTGGCGCGGTTGCCGCCGTGGCGCCGGACGGCGCGGTCATTGAGGTCGGCGGCGTCGGCCTGCTGGTGCAGTGCACGCCGGCCACGCTGGCCGGCCTGCGACCGGGCGAGCAGGCGCGGGTGGCAACCTCGCTCGTGGTTCGCGAGGACTCGCTCACCTTGTACGGGTTCGCCACCGACGACGAGCGCAACCTCTTCGAGTTGCTGCAGACCGCCAGCGGGGTGGGGCCCCGGCTCGCACAGGCGATGCTCGCGGTGCTGACCCCGGACGCGCTGCGGCGGGCGGTCGCAACCGAGGACCTCGTGGCGCTGATGTCGGTGCCCGGCATCGGCCGCAAGGGCGCGCAGCGGATCGTGCTCGAGCTAGCGGGCCGCCTGGGCGGGCCGGCCGACGGCGTCATCGCGGCGTCGGCGGGAGCAACCGCAGCCCGCCAGCCACAGTGGCAGGAGCAGGTCAGGGCGGGTCTGGTCAGTCTGGGCTGGGGCAGCCGGGAGGCCGATCAAGCGGTCGCGGCGGTGGCGCCGGACCTCGCGGCCGATGGCGAGCCAGACGTGGTCGACGTGGCGGTCGCGCTGCGTGCCGCCCTGCGCGCGCTCGGGCGGTCATGACCGGGCGCGCTGGCCCGGGAGGGGTCGTGTCGGCTCTCGCTGACGCCGACGACAGGATCGTCGAGGGTGCGCTGCGACCAAGGCGGCTGGCCGAGCTGATCGGCCAGGACCGGGTGCGCGAGCAGCTGTCGCTGGTACTGCAGGGCGCGGTGCGCCGGGCCCGGCCGCCAGACCATGTGTTGCTGTCCGGCCCGCCCGGACTGGGCAAGACGACGCTGGCCATGATCATCGCGACCGAGCTTGGCGCTCCGCTACGCATCACCAGCGGGCCCGCCATCGAGCGGGCGGGTGACCTGGCTGCGATCCTGTCGACGCTCGCGGACGGCGAGGTCGTGTTCATCGATGAGATTCACCGGGTGGCGCGGCCGGCTGAGGAAATGCTGTACCTGGCCATGGAGGACTTCCGGGTCGACGTGGTGATCGGCAAGGGCCCTGGCGCCACCGCGATCCCGCTGGAGATCGCACCGTTCACGCTGGTCGGAGCCACGACCAGGGCGGGTCTGCTGCCGGCGGCGCTGCGCGACCGGTTCGGCTTCACCGCGCACCTGGATTTCTACGAACCGGACGAGCTCGGCGTCATCGTCCGCCGGTCGGCCGGCCTGCTCGGCGTGGCGCTGCGTGATGATGGCGCCGACGAGATCGCCAGCCGGTCCAGGGGCACCCCACGGGTCGCGAACCGGCTGCTGCGCCGCGTCCGCGACTTCGCTGAGGTGCGCGGCGACGGCGTCGTGACCAGGGACTGCGCCAAGACGGCGCTCGAGCTCTACGAGGTGGACGCGAGCGGGCTTGACCGGCTCGACCGGGCGGTGCTGACTGCGCTAGTCCGCGGGTTCGGCGGGGGACCGGTGGGCCTGTCCACCCTGGCGGTCTCCGTGGGAGAAGAGGCAGAGACGGTGGAGGTCGTGGCCGAGCCGTTCCTGGTGCGGGCCGGCCTGATCGCGCGCACTCCCCGCGGCCGAGTGGCCACGGCGGCGGCCTGGCGCCATCTGGGCCTGCAACCGCCCGGTCAGACCGCCTGGACGCGCGGCGATCCAGACGGCGAGGTAACCCTTTTCGACTAGTTCAGGACCGGTAGCCTGGGATGAAATGTCACAGCGAGTCGCTGGCTGGTCACGATCACTCGGGATAGGCCGTAGCCTGTTGGTGCGCCACGCGCGCGCCGCTAAACTGCGGCAGTTGGTCCAAGTCAAGCCGAAATCCGGCACTGCTTCGGGTCCGCACCCGTCAGGAGCCAGCCCTAGCCGGGCTGCCGGGGCAGCACGCATTGGAAGGATGCCCCTCCATGGGGAACCAGATAGAGGCCGCCGCAGCGGCCGCCAAGACCACGGCTAGTTCATCATCGGCCTTTTCGCTGATCCTCATCGTGCTCGTGTTCGGCGCGCTGATGCTGTTCATGTTCCGGTCACAGCGTCGGCGCCAGCAGGCAGCACAGACCACTCAGCGCCAGGTGGCGAACGGTGCGCGGATCAGGACCGTGCACGGCATCTACGGGACCGTGGTCGATAGCGACGACCGGAACGTCATGGTAGAGGTGGCGCCCGGCGTCAAGATCAAGATGCTGCGGCAAGCCATCGGCGCCGTCGTGCCAGACGATGAGCCTGATGGGATGCTGCACACCATGACAGACCTGACCGGCGCGACGCCGGGGCCAGACCGGGCGGACTCGACTGCTGATGGCGCATCGGCTGGCTCAGAACAGCGCAGCGACATCAGCCGCTAACCGCCACTGACGCAGGGAAAGAGACAGCACACTCGTGGCCCCTCCCAGCACTCAAACCTCCCACCCGTGGCGGTACCTGTCTGCCTTGGTGGTGCTGCTCGTGGTGATGCTCTTCAGCGTGCTGGGCGGGAACATTCTCAACCCGTCGCACTGGCACAAGAGCTTCGTCGTGGGCCGCGGGCTGGATCTGTCCAGCGGCACGTCGATAACCCTGCAGGCGGTGACGGCTAAACAGCCAGGACAGAAGACCAGCCCGCCGCCCAGCGCCGCCGCGATGACAAAGGCGGTGCAGATCATCACCAACCGCGTCGAGGCCACCGGGCTGACCGGGGCCAAGGTCGTCCCGCAGGGCAACAACGAGATCGTTGTGTCGGTGCCCGGCGCGGGCGCGCAGAAGGTCGCCACCCTGGTGGGCGAGACGGCGCTGCTGCGGCTGCGGCAGGTGCTGCTGACCGCGCCGAACTACTCGTCCTCCGCTACGCCGTCCGCCAGCCCGTCGGCGTCGCCGTCCGCTAGTCCGTCGGCGTCCCCGTCGGCGTCACCGAGTCCGAGCACATCGTCCAAGCAGGTCCTGTCCACTACCGCTGATGGGACCGGAAACGCGAAGGCGCTTACCCCCGCGGCGGCTGCGCTGTTCAACCGGGTGAACTGCGCCGACAAGAACTGGAAGTCGCAGCTCTACGGCGCCAACCCGAACGCTTGGGACAACCCGAACGTGCAGACAATCGCGTGCCAGAACGGCGTCAAGTACGTGCTGGACAAGGCGGTCGTGCAGGGCAAGGACCTGTCCGGCGTGCAGGCCCAGGACCAGGCCACGGGCTGGATCGTTACCTTCAATGTCAAGAACCCGGCTGCTGGCGAGCTAGGCAAGCTGACCACGACCATGGTCAGCCAGTACTACGACAGCAGCACCGGCCAGGCGACCTCGCCGCTCGACCTGCTCGCGATCGTCCTGGACGGCGACCTGCAGAGCGTGCCGCAGGTGCAGCAGCCGATCTCCACCCAAGTCCAGATCACCGGCGGCTCCACAGGCTTCAGTGAGAGCCAGGCAAACCAGCTCGCCGACGTGCTGAAGTACGGCAGCCTGCCGCTGTCCTTCCACAACCTGTACACCTCGTCGGTGTCCCCGTCACTAGGCTCCGACCAGTTGTCCGCTGGGCTGTTCGCCGCGGTGGTCGGGTTGCTGCTGGTGGTCGTCTACTCCTTCATCTACTACCGGGGGCTCGGCATAGTCTCGGTATTCAGCCTGGCGATAGCGGCCTCGCTGACCTACCTCACGGTCGTCCTGCTGTCGAAATACGAGGGCTTCACGCTCAGCCTGGCGGGCATCGCCGGCCTGATCGTCGCCATCGGTATCACCGCCGACTCGTTCATCGTCTACTTCGAGCGATTGCGAGACGAGGTACGCGAGGGCAGGTCCCTGCGCGCCGCGGTCGAACGCGGCTGGGGCCGGGCCAGGCGGACCATCCTGGTCTCGGACACGGTCTCGTTCCTGGCGGCGTTGCTGCTGTACATCCTGTCCCAGGGCGACGTCCGCGGCTTCGCCTTCACGCTCGGCCTCACGACGCTAGTTGACGTTGTCGTGGTGTTCCTGTTCACCAAGCCGATGATCACCTTGCTGGCCCGCACGAAGTTCTACGGGCAGGGCCACCCGCTGTCCGGGCTCGATCCGGCCAGGCTCGGCGCGCGCGCACCTTGGCGCGGCAGCCGTCGGCCGGTGCCTAGTGCGGCGAACGGCGGCACCGCACCGGTCGCACCGCGGGCCTCGACCAGCACCAGGGAGGCGTGATGTCGCGGCTCGGCAACCTCGGCGGGCGGCTGTACCGCGGCGAGATCTCGATCAACTTCGTCAACCGCCAGAGGCTCTGGTACACGATCTCGGGCTTCATCCTGGTCATCAGCTTGTTCGCGCTGATCTTCCGCGGCCTTGACTTCAGCGTGGAGTTCAAGGGCGGGTCGCTGTTCACCGTGCCCGCAACGGCGACGGTGACCCAGACCAGCCTGGAGCAGGTCGTCACCGCGAACGGCGGGACGAACCCGACCGTCAGCGAGGTCAAGCCGTTCAACGGCAAGGCCCCGAGCTGGCAGGTCCAGACCACTCAGCTATCCACCACGCAGTCCCTGAAGATCCAGTCGGCGATCTCGCACAAGTACGGGATCGCGCCGGCGAACGTGTCGATTACGACCGTCGGGTCAAGCTGGGGATCGCAGGTCACGCAGCATGCGATCGAGGCGCTCATCGCGTTCCTGATTGTCATCGTCCTCTACATGTCGATCATGTTCGAGTGGCGCATGGCCGCAGCGGCCTTCGTGGCGCTCGCTCATGACATCGTGATCACGGTGGGCGTGTATGCGCTCACCGGGTTCCAGGTGAGCCCTGCGACCGTTATCGGCCTGCTGACCATCCTGGGTTACTCGCTGTACGACACGGTGGTGGTGTTCGACAAGGTCAGGGAGAACACCGCGCCGCTGCTCGGCACGCGCAAGACCACCTACAGCGAGGCCGCCAACCTGGCGCTGAACCAGACGCTGGTCAGGTCCATCAACACCTCGCTGACGGCGCTGCTACCGGTCGCGGCCATCCTGATCGTCGGCACGCTGCTGCTCGGCAACGGCGAGCTGAAGGACCTCTCGCTGGTGCTGTTCGTGGGCATGCTGTCCGGCACCTATTCCTCGATCTGCATCGCCACGCCTGTGCTCGCCGACCTCAAGGAGCGCGAGCCGCAGTACCAGCAGCTTGCCAAGCAGGTCGCGCTGCGCGCGGCGGGCGGCCGGGGCGCGCTACGCCGGGCGAAGGCGGCGTCGGCTGGTTTGACCGCGGTGAGTGTGGGCGGCCAGGCGGGCAGCGTCGGCCAGCTGAGCGAGGATGGGGCGGTCGGCCCGGGCGGCCGGGCAGGAGCTGACGCGACCAGTCGGGTCGACGCCGGGCAGCCCGGCGCCGACGAGCCGGACATGACAGCGAACGAAGCGCTCGAGGACGAGCCGGTTCCGGCGGCCCAGCCTGCCACATCAGTGCCGCCGCGCAGCGCGAGTGCCCGGCCGCCCGGCGTGCGTCAGCAGCCGACTCGCCGGCCAGCGGCAAGACGGCGGCCGAGCGGCAAGAAGAAGCGACGGTAGCCGTCCGGTGGCAGCCGACATCACCGAGTTGCTGTCGTCCAGGATTCGTGATGTGCCCGACTATCCGCAGCCGGGGATCCTGTTCAAGGACATCACGCCGCTGCTGGCGGACGGCAGCGCGTTCGCCGCGGTGATCGCGGAACTAGCGGCCGGGAGCGACCACGTCACCAAGGTCGCGGGCATCGAGGCGCGCGGGTTCATCCTGGCGGCGCCCGTCGCGTGTGCGCTGCGAGCTGGCTTCGTCCCGGTGCGCAAGCAGGGCAAACTACCTGCGCAGACGTATGCCCAGAGCTATGAGCTGGAGTACGGTACTGCCACCGTTGAGGTGCACACCGACGCATTTAGCCCGGCGGATCGCGTCCTGATCGTCGATGACGTGCTCGCCACCGGCGGTACCGCCGCTGCCACCGCGCAGCTGATTCGGCAGGCCGGCGCCACGGTCGCCGGGATCGTCGTGCTGCTCGAGCTTGAGTTCCTCGGCGGGCGCGGGAAATTGACCGGCCTGCCAGTGCGTTCCCTCATCATGGTGTGACGTAGGTACGGAGCCCGCCACCTCCCGAATCGTCCCCCGATAGACTTGTAACACGGCGGACCAAAGGAGCGCATGTGGCCGGTGACGTGGCGACGGCCAAGATGGCCGACCCCGATGTCACCCAGGACCTGCCCGCGGCGGATGACCGGGTGACACCGGCCGTAGCCATGCCCGACCCGCCGTTCGCCGAGCGAGCAGCCGCCGGTCCTGCCGTCGAGGACCGCACGGATACCCCGCAAACGGCTGCGGCCGTGGCGGACGACGAGCCCGACGGGCCTGACGGCGCCGCCGGGTCCGGCGAGCCCGGGCACCGGAGCGCGGCTGGACGGCGCGGCGGGTCCGGCCGGAAGAGCGGTGGCGGCGACGTGAAGTCGGCCGCCCGGTCGGCGGCGAGCCGGGTCACCCGCCGGGCCACGCATTCGGGCGAGTCCGCCCCCGCGGGTCAGTCTGTGACCGCCGCCGGGGGATCCGCAGGGTCGGCTACCCGGGCTGGTAGCGACGCACCGTCGGGGGCGGCAGCGGTCCGGCGCCGCCTAGCCAGACTCGGCGCGGCTCGCGGCGGAGCCGTGAACCCGGTACTCGAGCCACTGATCAAGACCGTGCGCACGACCCACCCCAAGGCCGACATCCGGCAGATCGAGCGTGCCTACGAGGTCGCCGCCCGGATGCACGCCGGCCAGTCCCGCAACAGCGGCGATCCTTTCATCACTCACCCGCTGGCCGTCGCGACTATCCTGGCCGAGCTCGGCATGCCCGACGACGTGATCAGTGCCGCGCTGCTGCATGACACCGTCGAGGACACGCCCTACACGATCGACGAGTTGCGTCAGGACTTCGGTGACGACATCGCCGCGCTCGTCGACGGCGTCACCAAGCTGGACAAGGTCAAATACGGCGACGCGGCCCAGGCAGAGACCGTCCGCAAGATGGTCGTCGCGATGTCGCGGGACATCCGGGTGCTGGTCATCAAGTTGGCCGACCGCCTGCACAACATGCGCACGCTGCGCTACCTGCCGCGGGAGAAGCAGGAGCGGAAGTCCCGCGAGGTGCTGGAGATCTTCGCGCCGCTGGCGCACCGGCTGGGCATGAACACCGTGAAGTGGGAGCTGGAGGATCTCGCGTTCGCCACGCTGTTCCCCAAGCGGTACGACGAGATCGCCCGGCTGGTTTCCGAGCGCGCGCCGCGCCGGGAGGCCTATCTCCAGGAAGTGAAGGAGGACATCGAAGAAGACCTGAAGGAAGCCAAGATCAAGGCACATGTCACCGGCCGGCCCAAGCACTTCTACTCGGTCTACCAGAAGATGATCGCGCGTAATGTCAGCTTTGATGACATTTATGACCTAGTGGGTATCCGCGTCCTCGTCGAGTCGCTGCGTGACTGCTACGCGGTGCTGGGCATCGTGCATGCGCGCTGGAACCCGGTCCCCGGCCGGTTCAAGGACTACATCGCGATGCCCAAGTTCAACATGTACCAGTCCCTGCACACCACGGTGATTGGCCCCGAGGGTAAGCCGGTGGAGCTGCAGATCCGGACCTACGGCATGCATAAGCGCGCCGAGTACGGGGTCGCCGCGCACTGGAAGTACAAGGAGGAGGCGGCCGGCGGCAGCGGCACCGACGACCTAGCCTGGCTGCGCCAGCTGGTGGACTGGCAGCGGGAGACCGAGGACCCGGCAGAGTTCCTCGACTCGCTGCGATTCGACCTGGGCATGGCCGAGGTCTACGTGTTCACCCCCAAGGGCGAGGTCATCGCGCTGCCGCAGGATTCCACGCCGGTCGACTTCGCCTACGCCATCCACACCGAGGTGGGCCATCGCACCATCGGCGCGCGGGTCAACGGCCGTCTGGTGGCGCTGGAGAGCACGCTCAGCAACGGCGACACGGTGGAGATATTCACCTCCAAGGCGCCCGACGCGAGCCCGAGCCAGGACTGGCTGGGGTTTGTCAAGAGCGCCCGGGCCAGGAACAAGATCCGGCACTGGTTCTCCAAGGAGCGCCGCGAGGCGGCGGCCGAGGCGGGCAAGACCGCGATCGCGCGGATGATGCGCAAGCAGAACCTGCCGCTGCAGCGGCTGGCGACCGCCGATGCGCTGAACGCGATCGCTACCGAGCTGCGCTACGCCGACCTGTCAGCGCTGTACGCGGCCGTCGGCGAAGGCCATGTCAGCGCCCAGTCGGTGGTCACCAAGCTGATCAAGTCTGCGGGCGGCATAACCGGCGCGCAGGAAGACCTCGCCGAGGCCACGCTCGTCACCAGGGCGCCGCGGCCGGCCACCCAGGACGGCGACGCGGGCGTTGTGGTCGAGGGCGCCGCCGACGTGTGGGCCAGGCTGTCCAAGTGCTGCACGCCGGTACCCGGCGACGCGATCACCGGCTTCGTGACCCGCGGAAACGGCGTCACCGTCCACCGCGCCGACTGCAGCAACCTGACGCACCTGCTGGAATCGCAGCCCGAACGCCTGGTCAGCGTGCGCTGGTCACCACGCGAGGGCTCGCAGTTCCTGGTGGCGATCCAGGTAGAAGCGCTGGACCGCACCGGCCTGTTGTCCGACGTCACGAGATCGATGTCCGAGCAGCACGTGAACATCCTGTCCGCGACCGTCAGTACGACCCGTGACCGGGTGGCGTTCAGCCGGTTCACGTTCGAGATGGGCGACCCGAAGCACCTCGGCGCCGTCCTGCGCGCCGTCCGCAACGTCGACGGCGTCTACGACGTCTACCGCGTCACCAGCTAACCCCGGCCCCAGCGTCGCAGCCCGGACGCTGGCGCACTCACGCTGCTCGGCGGCCCGGAACTCAACGACCGCGACCGTTACCGTCATACCGCGACCCTTAACGTTAAAAATCAGTCCGATTCCGCCAGGTTCGTTCCACGCTAAAGGTCGCGGTAGGCACAACGACGAGAGTCGGCCTAGCCGCCGACGCGACCGCTGAGCTCAGCTGGAGAGTTCGGCGAGAGTCCGCTCAGCTTCGGCGAGCCACGAGCGGCGTGCTGCGAGCGCCTCCTGGGCCTGCCGCTGCGCCTTCTCGTCGCCGGTGTCCCGGGCCTTGGCGAGCTGGCCCTCAAGCTGCGTAACCGCCGAGCGGATCTGCTCTACGGTGCCCCTGGCGCGCGATAGCGCCTCGGGGTTCGTCCGCCGCCACTGCGAGTCTTCGGCCTTGCGCACCGCTTCCTCGATCCGGCGCAGGCCCCCTTCGAGCCGCTCCTGAGCGTCCCGAGGCACGGCACCGGCCCGTTCCCAGCGCTCGAGGATGCCGCGCATCGCCGCCCTGGCCGCTCGCGGCTCGGTGACGGGCAGCAGCTTCTCAGCCTCCGTCAGGAGCTGGTCTTTTACCACGACGTGCTCGCGCAGTTCCCGGTCCTTGGCGTCGAGCACCTGGGCGCGGGCGGCGAAGAAGGCGTCCTGGGCGGTCTTGAATCTGGTCCACAGCTCGTCCTCGGCAGCCCGGTCAGCACGCCCGGCCTGCTTCCAGGAGCGCATCAGCTCCCGGTAGGCAGCGGCGGTCGTGCTCCAGTCCGACGACGTCGAGAGTTCCTCGGCCGTGGCGACTAGCTCCTCCTTGCGGGCGCGGATGGTGGACCGCTCTTCCTCGAGACCGGCGAAGTAGGCCTTGCGCCGTTTGGCGAACCCGTTCCTCGCCGCAGACAGCCGCTTCCACAGCACGGCCTCGGCGGCACGGTCGCCACGCGGGGCCACCTTCCACTCCTCCAGCAGTTGGCGCATCCGCTCGCCGCTGGCCTTCCAGTGCGTGGCCTCGGCAGCCAGACGCTCGGCCTCCGCGACGATCCGCTCCCTGACCTCGTGCGCCTCGCTCCTGGCCTGGTCGCGAGCCGCCTTGTGCTCCTCCCGGCGCTGCTCGATGGTCTCGCCAAGCGCGGCGAGCCTGGCCCTCAGGCTGTCCAAGTCGCCGATGCAGTGCGCGTCGGCCACCGCCTGGGTGAGTCTCCCGATCGTGGACCTAGCCTGGCCGGCGGATAGATCGGTGCTGGTCATGCGCTGCTCGAGCAGGCTGATCTCGGTCTCCAGCGAGTCGAACTTGCGCTTGAAGAAGGCCAGCGCCTCGTCCGGGCTGCCGGCCTGCCATGAGCCGATCGCCCGCTCGCCGTCGGAGGTACGGACATAGACAGTCCCGTCCTCGGCCACCCGGCCCCACGGATCGCTTGCGGTACTCACCGCGTACCTCCTGCTCGGTACCTGACCATTACTGCCGATCAGGCCTTGCTGATCGTCACGCTCTCGATCTGAACGCTTTCCTTCGGATGCCCGTCGCCAGGCGCGTTGGAATTGTCACTGCCCGCCTTTGCCACCTTCTGGAGAACGTCGAGTCCGCTGGTGATGGTGCCGAAGGGTGTGTAGCTCGCCGGCAACGGAGTGTTCTTGTAGACCAGGAAGAACTGACTGCCGTTGGAGTCCTTCGACTGACCTCTCGCCATCGCCACGGTGCCGGCTGGATACTTCGCTCCCTTGAGGTTCTCGGTGTAGAACTCATAGCCGGGACCGCCTGTGCCGGTCCCGGTCGGGTCGCCGCACTGCAGCACGTAGATCCCGCTCGTGGTCAGCCGGTGGCACGGGGTCTTGCTGTAGAAGTTGTGCTGGGCAAGCGAGACGAAGGAGTTGACCGTGCACGGTGCCTGGCTGTTCAGCAGATTGATCTTGATGACACCACGATTTGTCATGATCTTGGCGGTATAGGTAGCGCTGACATCCGGCTGCTTCGGCGGCAGCGGCACCTGCCGGGCCGCCGTGCCGCTGGCGGTGTACGAGCAGGTCAAGGGCTTGGTCGGCGTGAAGGCGCCGGCTACGGCTGCGGAGCCCAGCCCGACCGCGATGATGATCACGGCGACGACCGACGTTACCGCCAGCACACGGGTGCGCCTGGATCGCTGTGCCTGGCGTTCCATCCGGCGCTGATACGCGTCTCTGGCAAGCTGGCGCTGGCGTTCCTTCTTCGTCGCCACCCGTGCGGTTCCTCCTGCTCATACGCAGTTTCCTGCGATCTTGGTGAGAGCGCAACGCGCTGCCCGGATGGCCGGACCACCGCCGGGCAGCGCACTACGAAACTTCGCGAATCGTACCGTTGTGAGAGCACTAGTAACGCCGTCGTTACATATCGGTACCCAACCGCGCCCAAGTCGTGTCCTGGCAGGCCAGGCGGCCAGTGACCAGCGGCCTGACGACCGGTTTCGGTAGCCTGGACGGGACAAACCGCGAGCGGCGCGGGGCTACTGGAGGGCATGTGCTGATAGCCGGGTTCCCCGCAGGCGCGTTCGCCGCGAACTGCTATCTGCTGGCCGACGGACCAGGGTCGGAGTGCCTGATTATCGACCCTGGTCAGGACGCCGAGCAGGGCATCGACGAGATCATCGAGAAGTACCGGCTCCGGCCAGTGGCGGTGCTGACGACCCACGGTCACATTGATCACATCTGGTCGGTGGCTCCGGTCTGCGGCGCGAGGGGCATCCCTGCCTACATTCACCCCGCCTACCGCTCGCTGCTGAGTGATCCCGCCCGCGGGCTTTCACTCGGCCCATCCCAGCAGCTGTTCGGCGGCCTGCAGTTCAGCGAGCCCGATGATGTGCTCGAGCTCACAGACGGGATGACACTCGAGCTGGCGGGCATCACGCTGCTCGTCGACCACGCGCCGGGGCACACGCCGGGCTCGGTGACCTTCCGGCTGCCAGCCCCAGCCGACGTGGCCGGACTGCCTTCGGGAGCTCGGGGCGATGCCGACTCGGGCGCGCTGTTCACTGGGGATCTGCTATTCGCCGGGTCGATCGGGCGCACCGACCTGCCGGGCGGGGACTACGAGACGATCCTGGCTAGCCTGGCCAGGGTGTGCCTGCCGCTGGCGGACGAGACCGTCGTGCTCGCTGGGCACGGGCCGCAGACGACAATCGGCGCCGAGCGGGCACACAATCCGTTCCTGGCCGGGCTGGTGCCGGTGCGGGGTCCGGTCACCGGGTTGTGACGTCGGCCACGCTGCCGCCGGCCGGCGCGCGAGCGGGCAGCCTGGCGGGCACGGTCAACCGGGCCGCCCTTGGGCCTGGCGGGTTGAGATCGTGACATGGACAGAGAGGCTGGGCGAGCGATGATCCGCAGCCACGAGGCTGGCAGCCTGCGGGCAGCCGACGCGGGCGAGCAGGTACGGCTGGCCGGATGGGTGGCACGACGTCGCGACCACGGCGGCGTCGTCTTCATAGACCTGCGAGACGGCAGCGGGATCGTGCAGGTGGTGCTGCGCGAGGAGGACGTGGCGCACGACCTGCGCAACGAGTTCTGCGTGCTGGTTACCGGCACAGTGCGGCGGCGGCCCGCCGGGAACGAGAACCCGGAGCTCGCCACTGGCGAGATCGAGATCGCGGCCACCGAGCTTGAGGTGCTTTCCCAGTCAGAACCGTTGCCGTTCCCGATCGAGGGCAGTGTCGAGCTGAACGAGGAGGTCCGGCTGAAGTACCGCTACCTCGACATCCGGCGGGCCGAGATGGCGTCCGCGCTCAAGGCCAGGTCAAGGGCCGTCTACCTGCTCCACGACGTGATGGCGGCGCACCGGTTCGTGGCCGTGGAGACGCCGTTCCTGACCAAGTCCACCCCTGAGGGTGCGCGTGATTTCCTGGTGCCCGTGCGGCTACGGCCCGGCAACTGGTACGCGCTGCCCCAGTCGCCGCAGCTGTTCAAGCAGCTGCTCATGATCTCCGGCCTGGAGCGGTACTTCCAGCTCGTCCGCTGCTTCCGCGACGAGGACTTCCGGGCCGACCGGCAGCCGGAGTTCACCCAGGTCGACCTCGAGATGTCGTTCGTTGCTAGAGACGACGTGATCGAAGTCGCCGAGGACCTGGTCGAGCGGCTGTGGGCCGAGATCGCCGGCTACCAGCTGCGGCGGCCGATCCCGCGAATGACCTACGCGGACGCGATGGCCCGCTACGGGTCGGACAAGCCGGACCTGCGTTTCGGCCAGGAGCTCGTGGACCTCACCCAGTACTTCGGCCAGTCGGAATTCCGGGTGTTCCAGGCGCCGCACGTGGGCGCCGTGGTGATGCCCGGCGGAGCGGCGCAGTCACGCCGGGAGCTGGACGGCTGGCAGGAGTGGGCGAAATCGCGCGGCGCGCGCGGGCTCGCCTACGTGCTGATCGGCGCCGACGGCGCGGTCTCCGACGCCGGGCCGGTGGCGAGGCATCTGTCGGACGCCGAACGGTCCGGGCTGCCGGCAGCGGTAGGCGCGGCAGCGGGGGACGCGGTGTTCTTCGCGGCCGGAACTGCCGCTGAGGCGCGGACCCTGCTGGGCGCGACCAGGCTGGAGATCGGCTACCGGTGCGGGCTGATCGACACGGCGACCTGGGCGTTCACCTGGGTGGTGGACGCGCCGATGTTCGAGGACGACGGCGCGGGCGGCTGGACCGCGGTGCACCACCCGTTTACCTCGCCGCTGCCGGAGTGGACGTCGAAGTTCGCCGCCGAGCCGGGCGGGGCGCTGGCTGATGCCTACGACATCGTCTGCAACGGGACCGAGATCGGCGGCGGCTCCATCCGGATCCACCGGCCGGACGTGCAGCAGCAGGTCTTCGACGTGATCGGACTGTCGCGCGAGGAGGCGACCTCGCAGTTCGGCTTCCTGCTGGACGCGCTGCGGTACGGGCCGCCCCCGCACGGCGGTATCGCGTTTGGCTGGGACCGGATGCTGATGCTCCTCACCGGACGCGAGTCGATCCGCGATGTGATCGCCTTCCCGAAGGCAGCGTCGGGGCACGACCCGCTGACCGGAGCCCCGACGCCGATCACCGAGCAGCAGCGCAAGGAAGCCGGCATCGACGCCAAGCCGCCGATTGCGGGCGGATAGCCGGCCGCCGGGCACGCGGCGATAGGCTCGCGCCCGATAACTCCTCCCAGACCGGGACGGACGGCAGGCCGTGTTCGGGCGGCGTCGGTGAGTTCCTGGGTCAGGTCGGTCTTCGCTCGCCTGTACTCCTCGCCGGATAGAGCGACGGAGCCTAGCTGCCGCCCTGATCGTGTCGGACCAGGCGGGTAATGTCGCAGTCGTGACCAGTGCGGACGCGGGTCAGACCAGGAGCCTGTTCGACGACTCGGCCCAGGCGGCCGAGCACGCGCAGGCGCCCCTGGCGGTGCGACTGCGGCCTCGTTCCCTCAATGAAGTTCTGGGCCAGGGGCACCTGACCATGGACGGGTCGCCGCTGCGCAAGCTGGCCGACAACGACGCGCCGATGTCGGTGCTGCTGTGGGGACCGCCAGGAACCGGCAAGACCACGCTCGCGTACGTGATCAGCAGCGTCACCAAGCGCCGGTTTGTCGAGCTGTCCGCCGTGTCGGCCGGGGTCAAGGACGTCCGGGCTGCCATCGAGACCGCGCGTGGCGAGCTCGCCATGACCGGCCAGCAGACCTTGCTGTTCATCGACGAAGTGCACCGGTTCAGCAAGACCCAGCAGGACGCGCTGCTGCCCGCCGTGGAGAACCGCTGGGTCTCGTTCATCGGCGCTACCACCGAAAACCCGTCGTTCTCCGTCGTGGGACCGCTGCTGTCGCGGGCGCTGCTGCTGACGCTGCGGCCCCTGACCGACGCGGACATGCTGCAGCTGATCGAGCGGGCGCTCGCGGACGAGCGCGGGCTGGCCGGCGGCGTCGTGCTGGCCGAGGGCGTGGCCGCCCACCTGGTCCGGATGTCCAGCGGAGATGCGCGTCGCGCGCTCACCTACCTGGAGGCCGCCGCGCTCGGGCTGCCACCAGGCGGCGAGATCACGGTCGAGCTGCTGGAACGAGCGGTGGACCGGGCCATGGTCCGCTATGACCGGGCCGGCGACCAGCACTACGACGTGATCAGCGCTTTCATCAAGAGCATGCGAGGCAGCGACGCCGACGCGGCGCTGCACTACCTCGCCCGGATGATCGAGGCCGGGGAGGATCCGCGGTACATCGCCCGCAGGCTGATCGTGCACGCGAGCGAGGATGTCGGGATGGCCGACCCGACCGCGCTGCAGACAGCGGTGGCAGCGGCGCAGGCCGTCGAGTTCGTGGGCCTGCCCGAGGCACAGCTGAACCTGGCGCAGGCGGTCATCCATATCGCTATGGCACCCAAGTCGAACGCCGTAGCTCAGGCCATCTGGTCGGCGCGGGCAGATGTTCAGCAGGGCCTGGCCGGGCCGGTGCCCCGGCACCTGCGCGATGCCAGTTACCCCGGAGCAGCCCGGCTGGGCCACGGCAAGGGCTACGTGTACCCGCACGACGACCCGGCCGGGGTGGTGCAGCAGCAGTACGCGCCGGATGACGTGATGGGCCGGCGCTACTACGAGCCCACGGCGCGCGGCGCCGAGGCCAGGGTCACCGAGCGCGCGGAGCGGATCCGCTCGATCCTGGCTGGCGATGCGGCGCCAGCCAGCGGTCCCGACCCCGCCTAGCGCAGCGCCGCCGCAGCGAGGATGCGCGGTTACTGCCGCTCCAGCGACACCAGACGTACATTCACCGCCGCCGGCCGGCCGGGCGGAACCCGGTGCAATGGCTGGCGGGCCGATAGCGTTGCCGGCGTCCGCGATAGGGTTCGGGCGCAGGCCAACAGCGGGTGTGCGCGGGAGGGGCAGCACTAAAATGAAGCTGGGGTGCCGATGACCGCCGGGCAGCTAGCCGCACTGATTGCCGCTGGGTTCTTTGCTGTGCTCGCATGCGCCGCAGTGGTCGTGCTGATCAAGTTCGCCCGGCTGATGTCGGCGGTGACGCGGCTGATGACCGACTACTCCAGCCGCGCCGACCAGTTGCTGGAGCGGGCGCAGGCGGCTGTGGACCGCACCAACGAGCAGCTGGCCCGGACGGATTCGATCACTGCCAGCATGGATGAGGTAACCGCCAACATGGCCGAGCTGTCGGGCCACGTGTCCGCGCTGGCCGGGTTGGCCAGGACCGTGTCGGCTGCCGCGGCGATGCCGGTGACCGGGTTTGCCGCCCTGGTCTACGGCGTGCGCCGGGCCGTCCTCGTGCGTCGGTCGGTGCAGGCCGCCGCGCTGGCCGACCATTCGCGGCAAGCCGCGGTGCGGCTTCGCGACACCGCCCTGCAGGACGGCCAGCCACGCGCGGCGATCACGGGCCCGGCTGCCCGGGTGCCCCCGGCCAGGATGGCGGGCCAGCGGTGATCCGCCGCGGGTTCTGGCTCGCAGCCGGAGCGGTGCTTGGGGTGGCCGGTTATCGCCGGGTGAGCCGGCTGGCCCGCGGGCTGACCGGCGGCACCCTGGTTACGCAGACTCCGGTCGGGCGCATGCGGCCGCCCGCGGCCGCGGGCGAGACGGCGTCCGCCAGTCCGGCCCTGGCCGTCCGGCCAGGCCATCCGGCACGACGGCAGCCGGCGGGCACGCTGGCCCGGGTGCTCGCCGCCGTCGGCTTCGCCCGGGACGTCCGTGCCGGGATGGCAGAGTATTTGGATCTGCATCACCGGGAGTTAGCCCGTACCCTCGGAAGTCGGAGCGGCCGGGCATCGTCCGGCTGATCCGGTGGCAGCGATCAGGGCGGACTCGAGCTCTGACCAGTCGGAAATCTCCCGGTCTCGCCGGCCGGGCTTTGCCTACGTGAAGGATGGCCGTAATGGAGTCGGCAGAGATTGTCCGCCGTTTCCTGAGCTACTTCGAGCAGCGCGGGCACACCGTGGTGCCCTCGGCCAGCCTGATTGCCGACGACCCCACGCTACTGCTGGTCAACGCCGGCATGCAGCCGTTCAAGCCGTACTTCCTCGGCCAGCAGACGCCGCCGTTCCGGCGGGCGACGACCTGTCAGAAGTGCGTGCGGACGCCGGACATCGAGGAGGTCGGCAAGACCACCCGGCACGGCACGTTCTTCCAGATGCTCGGCAACTTCTCCTTCGGCGACTACTTCAAGGAGCAGGCCATCCCGTTCGCCTGGGACCTGCTGACCAGGCCGGAGTCAGACGGCGGATTCGGCTTCCCTGAGGGCCGGATGTGGGTCACGGTGCTGCACGATGACGACGAGGCGGCCAAGCTCTGGCACGACGTGGTGGGCATCCCGGAGAGCCGGATGCAGCGCCGGGGGCTGGCCGACAACTACTGGCACATGGGCGTGCCTGGCCCGGGCGGGCCGTGCTCGGAGATCTACTACGACCGCGGCCCCGACTATGGCCGTGAGGGCGGCCCGGAGGTGGACGAGGACCGGTATCTGGAGGTGTGGAACCTGGTCTTCATGCAGTACCAGCTCGGGGCGGTGCGGGCCAAGACGGATTTCGACGTGGTTGGCGACTTGCCGTCGCGCAACATCGACACCGGCATGGGCATGGAGCGGATGGCGGCCATCCTGCAGGGCGTCGACAACATCTACGAGATCGACACCATGTGGCGCGTGCTCGAGCGGGCGGTTGAGCTCACCGAGCAGCCTTACGGCGCGGACGAGCGTTCCGACGTCGCGCTGCGGGTGGTGACCGACCACGTCCGGACCGCGGTCATGCTGGTCGCCGACGGCGTTATCCCGTCCAACGAAGGCCGGGGCTACGTGCTGCGCCGGATCCTGCGCCGCAGCATGCAAAAGCTGCGGCTGCTGTCCGGGGCGCAGCGCGGCGGCTACAGCCGGGGCGGGCAGGACGAGACCTTCATGCACGAGCTGTCGGCGGTGGCCATTACCGGGCTGGGCGACCAGTACCCAGAGCTGATCCGGGACGCGCCCAACATCCACACGGTGATCGACGCGGAGGAGGCGGCGTTCACGGCGACGCTGCGCACCGGCAGCGCGATCTTCGACGCGGCGGTAGAGGAAACTCGGCGGCGCGGAGCCAGCACCATCGGCGGTGCACAGGCGTTCCAGCTGCACGACACGTACGGATTCCCGATCGATCTCACCCTGGAGATGGCGAGCGAGCAGGGCCTGACCGTTGATGAGGGCGAGTTCCGCAGGCTGATGGCCGAGCAGCGGCAGCGCGCCAAGGCTGACGCAGCAGGGAAGAAGACCGGGAACGCGGACATCTCCGTCTTCGCGCAGGCACTGGCGCAGGCCGGTCGTGTCACGTTCACCGGCTACGACGAGGTGGCGGCCGATGCGACCGTCGTCGGCATCATCGCGAACGGCGTCGCGGTGCCGTCTGCGGCTGCCGGAACCGCGGTGGAGGTGGTGCTCGACCGCACGCCGTTCTACGCCGAGGGCGGCGGCCAGCTCGCCGACAACGGCGTCATCTCGGCCTTCGGGAGCGGCGCGGGCGACAATGCCAGGATCGAGGTGACCGACGTTCAGTCGCCCGTTCCCGGCTTGATCGTGCATCGCGGCACGGTGACCGAGGGCGAGATCCTGGTCGGCGCCGAAGTGCACGCCGAGATCGACGTGGAGCGGCGGCGGGCCATCTCCCGCTCGCACACGGCGACTCACCTCGTGCACCGGGCCTTCCGCGGCCTGCTCGGAGAGTCAGCCGCGCAGGCTGGATCGGAGAACGCGCCCGGCCGCTTCCGGTTCGATTTCACCGCGCTCGGCTCGGTCGCAGCCTCGGTGCTGGCGGACGCCGAGGACGAGGTCAACGAGATACTCGTCAACGACCTGGAGGTCCGGGCGTTCCACACCTCGCTGGCGGACGCCCGGGCGATGGGCGCCCTCGCCCTGTTCGGCGAGAAGTACGGCGATCAGGTCCGGGTGGTCGAGGTGGGTGACTACTCGCGGGAGCTGTGCGGCGGCACGCACGTGGCTAGATCTGGCAACCTGGGGCTGATCAAGATCCTCGGTGAGTCGTCCATTGGGTCGGGCGTCCGTCGAGTCGAGGCGCTGGTGGGCATCGACGCGTTCCGGTTCTTGGCGACGGAGAGCATCCTGGTCGGCCAGCTGTCCGAGCAGCTCAAAGCTCGCCGCGACGAGCTGCCGGAGCGGATCTCTGGCATCGTCACCCGGCTCCGTGAGGCAGAGCGGGACCTGGACCGGCTACGGTCGGCCCAACTGCTCGGCAGCACGGCGGACGTCGCTGGCAGCGCGGAGGACGTCGATGGTGTCGCTTTCGTCGCGCACCAGGTGCCGGACGGGGTGAACGCCGACGGGATCCGCAAGGTGGCCCTGGACGTGCGCGGCCGGATGCCAGCTGACCGGCCGGGCGTGGTCGTCGCCGTCGGCGTGTCGGACGGGCGGCCCACCGTCGTGGTGACGGTGAACGAGGCCGGGCGGGTGCACGGGCTGCGGGCGGGGGTCCTGGTGCTCGCTGCGGCTGGCGCGCTCGGTGGCCGGGGCGGCGGCAAGGACGACGTCGCGCAGGGCGGCGGCGCGCCACTCGCCGACGGCGGGAGCAAGATGATCTCTGCGGCCTTTAGCGCAGTTCGGGCACTTATTCAGGACAAAAAGGGTCCAGGTGCCGTAGGGTGAGTCCGTGTCGCCGCCAAGTTGTATCCATACCGAGACTTACGGTATTCACGGCCCGGGGCGGGGTCGTCGTGCCATGGTTGTTGCCGTGAGGCGCGGCGTCCGACTCGGCATCGACGTGGGATCCGTCCGGATCGGCGTGGCCAGGAGCGATGCCGACGGCGTGCTCGCGTCCCCGCTGGACACGATCCGGCGGGGCTCTGACGACGTCTCCGCACTGGCCAGGATCGCGGCTGAGAACGACGCGGTCGAGATCGTCGTCGGTCTCGCCATCGGCCTGCGCGGCACCGAGGGTAAGGCGGCCGCCGACGGCCGGGGGTTCGCGTCGGCGCTGGCTGCACGGCTGGCGCCGGTTCCGGTCCGGCTGGTGGACGAGCGGTTCACGACGGTGCTGGCGCACGCCGCGCTGCGGCAGGGCGGCGCCGACTCCCGGGCCAGGCGCGGCTCGGTCGACAAGGCCGCGGCGGCCTTGGTTCTGCAGGGCGCACTCGACGCGGAGCGTACGACCGGGGAGCCCGCTGGTGAGCTTGTGGATGCGGGAGGCGCGACGAGATGAGCCGCGATGGGTACGAGCGCTGGGATGTCGAGCCCGGCAGCCGGGATGCCGACAGCTATCCCCGCGGCAAGCGGCGGCGGTCCGGCGATCCGAGCGACCAGGCGGACGCTGACGTCGCGGCGCGCGACCCATACGGATACAGTCCGCCGGGTTACGGCCCGGATGACTACGGTCCGCCGGGGTCGGCTGGCTCCGGCGGATATGGCGTGCCCGACGGGTACAGCGGTCGCTACAGCGACGGCGGCTATGGCGACGGCGGCTATGGCGACGGCGGCTACGCTGACGCCGGCCAGGCCGGTCGCTACCCGGGCGGCGGCTCCAGCGATCGTGGCAACGCTGACGACGGCTACCCGGACAGCGGCTATTCCCCTCGAGACTCTGGCGACGGCGGCTATCAGGGCAGCTCGTACGCCGGCAGCGGCTACTCGGATGGTGGCTACGGCGACAGCGGCTACCCCGGCTACCGCGATAGGGACTATGCCGACGACGGCTATCCAGGCGCCGGATACGCGGGCGGCGCCCATTCGGACGCCGGCTACGGCCAGGGCGCCGGGTATGACCCGTCCGACCCGTACGGCGGCGGGGATCCCTATGCCGCCCGCGATCCGTATACGCCAAGCGGACGTCATTCGGGCGCCCAGCACAATCTGACGGACCCGAGCGGCGTGAC
>Ga0187807_1000104_pt1 | contig 22854 bp, 22 predicted proteins | sample NC_wetland_sal_i_4_FD_132432 | JGI IMG/M metagenome (GOLD analysis project Ga0187807, IMG submission 132432) | Wetland sediment microbial communities from Neuse River Estuary, North Carolina, USA - ASW_2 | ecosystem: Environmental > Aquatic > Freshwater > Wetlands > Sediment | place: USA: North...
CGATGGTGTTGGCATTGGCGAAGTAGACGATTCCGTCAACGGGCCCGGTCTCATCGACGGTGACGCGGCACCTGTCCCCGGCCGCGCCGTCGCCGGGCAGCCCCAGCGCGTCGCACAGCAAGAATTTGTCGGTCGATCGGCGCTGGGGTCGGCAGAAGGCAGCGCAGGCTATCCGGCGCTGGGGTCGGCAGAGAGCAGCGCAGGCTATCCGGCGCTGGGGCAGGCGGAGAGCAGCGAGTCATGCCAGATGGAGCAGACACGACCGTCCGTTCGGGATGACCGCCTTCTTATCCGGAACGGGCGGGGGCGGCTGTGTACGGGCGGAAGCTTGCAATTGCCGGGTGAAGACGCCGTGGCCGGGGCGCGGTTAACGTGCCGGCTCGGCCGCCCAGCTTGGTCCGAACCCGAGGTACCGCGCGAGGTGGTCGATCACCTCGCGCGCGTCGTCCTCGATGCCGCAAATGAACGTGGACTTGCGCCGCCGCAGCACGGGCAGCCCCAGCGCGTACAGTCCCGGGCTGTCGACCACACCGCCCTCGTGGCGCAACTGGCCCTTCGCGTCGACCACGGGCACGTCGAGCCAGCTGTAGTCGGGCCGGAAACCCGTCGCCCACACGATCGTGCGGATCTCGCCGCTTGCCAGGTCAAGCTGCAACCGAGACGCCTGCGGCACGCGTGTCGGCGCGAAGCGCTCGGGAGGGCCGGCCTCAGCGTCAGACCCGTGCGTCTTGGCCCACTCGTCGAAAGTGTCCAGCAGGCGTTCCATCTTGAGGTCCGCGAGCGAGAACACGTTACGCAAGCCACCGGAGAACAGCGCGCGGCCGTCACGCACGGCCGCCCAGCGGCCGACCAGCTCGACGCCCATCGAGCCAAGCGCGTTGAGATCCAGCGTCGTCCGCTCAGGAGTCCCGGCCAGCTGCGGCGAGGGCAGCCGCCGGGCCCGCGTGAGGTCGTCGATCTCGTCGTACCGCTGGTCCCACACGGCCGTCGCGTCCATCCACCACAGCACATCTCGTCTCCGGTACGTGCGCGGCAACCGCACGTGCTCCCCCACCGAGAGGGTTACCGGCCGGCCCGACCGCTTCAGCTCGGCCGCCAGCTGCACGCCTGTCGCCGAGGCCCCCACGACGAGCACGCCACCGTCGGGGAGCTGGGCGGGGCCGCGGTAGCCGAACGGCGTCAGCTGCTCGACGGACGCCGGCACCGCATCGTGGAACTTCGGCACCGCTGGCTGATTGCAGGCGCCGCTCGCGATGACCACCGCGCGGCAGCGGATCTCGCCGCGGCTCGTCGTCACGTGGTAGCCGTCGTCGGCGCGTCGCACCGACGTGACGTTCACGCCGGTGCGGACGGGAGCGCTGGATACCTTGGCGAAGCGCTCGATGAACTCGGTCACTTCTGGCACTGTCATGTAGCCGTCGGGATCCGGGCCGTCGTAGCGAAGGCCAGGCAGCCGGCTCTGCCAGTTGGGGGTGAGCAGCCGCAGCGAGTCCCAGCGTTCGCGCCGCCAGGAGTTCGCCACCTCGCCGCGCTCCAGCACGACGTGGTCGATCGACCGGTCGCTGAGGAAGTGGCTCGCGGCGAGGCCGGCCTGCCCTGCGCCGATGACGACCGTGGTGGTGCGCTCGATGATGGCCTGGCCCCTCAGGCGACTTCGACGGTGACGTTCGTCGGGTTGGTGAGCGCGTCGAACACGGCGGAGCGCTTCTGCGACTGGGCCACCAGCGCCTCTATCTCCTGCTTCGAGGCGTCGGCGTCGATGGTGAACGTCACCTTGATGTCGTTGAAGCCGTTGCGGACGTCGCTGTCGGCGCCGAGGATGCCGCGGATGTCGTGCGCGCCCTCAACCGTGGACTCGACCGAACGAAGCTGGATGCCGCGGTTCTGCGCGACGGACGCCACGCCCGCCGTCAGGCAGCTCGCCAGGCCGACGAGCAGGTACTCGATCGGCGTGATGCCGTTGTCCTCCGCCGCGAAGACCTCGGGGTGGTCGGCTTCGAACACCGACTCTTCCTTGTGGCTCTGCTCCTGCCCGAGGCCGAAGTAGTTCTGGATAGTCACCGTGCTGTGGACGCCGTACTGCCACTTGGAGGACGCCCGCCAGGTGAACTGAGCGGCCTCGGGCGCGCCCTTCAGCACTTCGCGCGCGTCGAGCAGCGCCTGTACGTTGACTCCATTGGTGACCGTGGTCATGTCGCGTGATCCCCTCTCGCTCACTTACCCATTTCCTATGAGGTCGCTTGACAATACACCGGCCGGGGCAGGTTAACATAGCCCCTATGGCAGAGCCAGCCTCGACGCTCGCGGCCGGCTCGGTGGGCACGGTCGAGACGCAGTACCTCGACTTGCCCGAGCCAGTGCGGCTCGACTGCGGCCGGGAGCTGCATCCTATTCGAGTGGCATACGAGACCTACGGCACCCTCTCGCCCCGGCGCGACAACGTCATCCTGGTGTGCCATGCGCTCAGCGGCGACGCCCATGCCGCGGGCTTCGCGAAGAAGCCGCCAGAAGAGGGCACGCGCGACGGGTTCGGGGCCGAGGATCGCGACGGCGCGGCCGGCAAGGGGCTCGGCTGGTGGGACGGGATGATCGGCCCCGGCAAGGCGTTCGACACCGACCGCTTCTTCGTCGTCTCGACGAACCTGCTCGGCGGCTGCCGCGGGACGACGGGTCCGTCGTCGGTCGACCCGGCGACAGGCAAGCCGTACGGGCCGGACTTCCCCGTGATCACCGTCGCGGACATGGTGCGGACCGAGCGCGCGTTCCTGGACGAACTCGGTATCGACCGTCTCGCGGCGGTAGCCGGGGGCTCGCTCGGCGGGATGCAGGCGCTGGAGTGGGCGATCCTGTTTCCCGATCAGGTCGACTCCGTCGTGGCCATCGCGAGCACGCACGCCCTTCACCCGCAGGGCGTGGCCTGGAACGCCATCGCGCGTGACGCGATCATGCGCGACCCGGCCTGGCAGGGCGGCCGCTACTACGGCACCGGGAGCAAGCCCGATGGCGGCATGGGTGTGGGGCGGATGGTCGGCCACGTCACGTACCTGTCCGCGCTGGCGCTGAGCGACAAGTTCGGCCGGCGGCTGCAGTTCGCCGACGACATCCGCTTCACGATCACCGAGCCGGAATTCCAGATCGAGAACTACCTGCGCCACCAAGCCGACTCGTTCGTAAAGCGCTTCGACGCCAACACCTACCTCTACACGTCGCGCGCGCTGACGTATTTCGATCTCGCGCGGCAGCACGGCGGCGGATCGCTCGCGCAGGCGCTCGGCAGAGTTTCGGCGCGGACGCTGCTGATCGCGTTCAGCTCCGACTGGCTGTATCCGCCGGCCGCATCGGGGGAGATCGAGGAGGCGCTTCGCGGCCTCGGCAAGCCGGTCGAATTCCATGTGATCGAGGCGCCGTACGGCCACGACTGCTTCCTGCTCGAGGAAGCACGGCAGACGCCCATCATCCGCCAGTTCCTGGCCGTCCGGCCAGGTGCTGGCGGATGACGTTGAGGAAGAGGCCCGCATGACCGACAAGCTCCCCCGTGCCGAGGAAGCCCGCGCGTTTGGATTCGAGACACGGCAACTGCACGCCGGGCAACGGCCCGACCCGAACACGGGCGCACGCGCGGTGCCGATCTTCCAGACGACCAGCTACGTGTTTGAGGACCCGGAATCAGCCGCGGCCTACTTCAACCTGCAGGAGTACGGGAACACGTACTCGCGGATCATGAACCCGACCGTCGCGGTATTCGAGGAGCGGGTAGCGAACCTCGAGGGCGGCGCCGGCGCGGTGGCGTTCGCCAGCGGGATCGCCGCGCAGGCGGCCGCGCTCTTCACTCTGCTGCAGCCGGGTGACCACGTCGTCTCGTCCGCGGCGCTCTACGGCGGGACCGTCAACCAGTTCAAGCACCTGCTGCGCAAGATGAACGTGGAGCTCACGTGGGTCGATCCCGACGATCCGGACGCGTGGCGGCAGGCGGTCCGCGCCAACACGAAGGCGTTCTTCGGCGAGACGATCGGCAACCCGGCCGGCAACGTGCTTGACATCGAGACCGTGGCATCCATCGCGCACGAGCACGGGCTGCCGCTGATCGTGGACAACACGTTCGCGACCCCGTACCTGTGCCGCCCGATCGAATGGGGCGCCGACATCGTGATCCACTCGGCGACCAAGTTCATCGGCGGCCACGGCACGAGCATCGGCGGCGTGGTCGTCGAGGCTGGCACGTTCGACTGGTCTAACGGGCGGTTTCCCGTGGTCGCGGACCCGTCGCCCGCCTACCACGGCCTGCAATTCCACGAGACGTTCGGGATGTACGGCTATCTGATGAAGCTCCGCGCCGAGACCCTGCGCGATCTCGGCGCGGCGCTCTCGCCGTTCAGCGCTTTCCTGTTCCTGCAGGGACTCGAGACGCTGTCGCTGCGAATGGAACGCCACGTGGTCAACGCGCTGGCGGTCGCGGCGTTCCTCGAGTCGCACGAGCTGGCGTCGAATGTGACCTACCCGGGCCTGCCGCGGAGCAGGTACCGGCCGCTCGTGGAGAAGTACCTGCCGCGCGGCGCCGGCGCGGTGTTCTCGTTCGACTGTGCCGGCGGCCGGGCCGGCGGGCAGGACCTCATTCGCGGTGTGACACTCTGGTCCCACCTGGCGAACGTCGGCGACGCGAAGAGCCTGATCATCCACCCCGCCAGCACGACGCACCGCCAGCTGAACGACGACGAGCTAAGGGCATCGGGCGTCGGGCCGGGAACGGTTCGGCTGTCGGTCGGCACCGAGTCCGTCGAGGATCTGATCTGGGACCTCGAGCAGGGTTTCAAGTGCGTCGCCGCGGCAGCGGGAGAGAAGGTTTCGACGGCATGACCGATCTCGCGCGTTATCAGGACCCGTTGACGATCCAGCGCGTGCTCCACACCGCCGGAACGATCGCGATCGTGGGCCTGTCCAGCAACGAACTGCGGGCCAGCTACTTCGTGGGCTATTACCTCAAGCGGCACGGCTACCGCGTGATCCCGGTGAATCCCCGCGAGAAGGAGATCATCGGGGAGACGTGCTACCCGAGCCTGCTCGACGTCCCAGGGCCGGTGGACATCGTGAACGTCTTCCGCGCCCCGGACGCGCTGCCGGGGATCGCGCGGGAGGCCGTGGCGATCCACGCCGGCGCCCTATGGTGCCAGTTCGGCGTGATAAACGCCGACGGCGCGCGGATCGCCGAGGACGGCGGCGTCACGGTGATCATGGACCGCTGTCTCAAGGTCGAGCACGCCCGCTACGCGGGCCGGATGCACTGGCTCGGCTTCAACACCCAGCGCATCACGTCAGTCCGCGCCGGGCTCCAGTAGCTGTCGAGTGAGCCGCCCGCCGATTTAGCCTGGCAGCGCCTATCCTCAAAGTGGCGTGCTGTTGTGGCGATGTGAGCGTGATGTGGTACCGGATTGCCGCTGACCTGGTGTTCGCAGTCCATCTGCTGTTCATCTGTTTCGTCGTGGGCGGGGCTTTCCTGGCCTGGCGCTGGCCGCGGATTATCTGGGTGCAGGTGCCGGCGATGGTGTACGGCGCGCTGGTCGAGTTCGTCGGCTTTGCCTGCCCGCTGACTCCGCTGCAGAATTATCTGCTCCGCCGGTCCGGGAGTAGCGGGTACCGCGGGGGATTCATCTCCCATTACCTGATCCAGGTGATCTATCCGCCCGGCCTGACCAGGGGAATCCAGATCGGCCTCGGGTTGTTCGTCGTGCTCGTCGCCGGGGTCGGATATGGGGGCTACCTGCGCCGACGGCGCAAAGCCCCAGCAGGCGGTGTCAAGCCGACCGGTTGAATGGGCGTGAGCGCCCAGCCCGGACCTGCGCGTGTCCATGATCGTCCACGGATGAGCGAGCCTGACCCGGCTTCTTGGTTTAGCCGCCCCGCTGAGTAGGTAGGGGGCAAGGGTCACAGGTTCTGGTGCCGAGAAATGAGAGGTGACACGCATGCTGGTGCTGACCGAGGCGGCCGCCGAGGTCGTCAAGGCTCTTACGTCAAGCCCGCAGGCTCCCGAAGGATCAGGTCTGCGGATCGCATCTTCCATCCCGGAACCGGGAGCCCCGGGGGCGCTGCAGGTCTCAGCCGCGGCTGGACCTAGCGAGAACGATCAGGTGATCGAAGCCGCCGGAGCGCACGTCTACCTCGAGCCGCGGGCCGCGGAGTACCTCGACGACAAGGTGCTCGACGCGCAGGTCGACACGGAGGGCCAGGCGCATTTCTCTCTGACCGCGCAGGCTCCCGGCCAGGTATAAGTACCCCTATAAGTACCCCTCGGGGGTCCGGGTTCCAGCGATGTCATGACGTCGCCGGGACCAACGGCCCTGTCCGGCACGTGGCCACGGGCGCTTACTAAGACAAGTAAGCAGTGGGGGTGAGCATTATGAAACAGCGCGTACCCAGAAGGACATGGTCCTCGCCACGCCTGGGCGGGCGGCGCCCGCGGCTCCTGATCGAAGACGGCCACCCAGCGCTGGCCATCTCGGACTTCTCCCTGTTCCAAGACGCGGGATTCGACGTCGCCTTCTGCTCCGGGCCAGGTGACGACCCACATGCATGCCCGCTCATGCGCGGGGAGCCATGTGCAGCGGTCGCTGGTGCCGACGTGGTGCTGCACGGCCTCGACCCCATGCTCGGCATCGCGACGGCCATCCGGCATAGGTACCCGAGGCTGCCGCTGGTTGTCGAGCAGCGCCGCCGGGAAACGGGCAGCCCTGACGCGCTGCCTGCCGGCTGCGTGCCGCTGCGATACCCGTGCTCGGTCAGCGGACAGATAGACGCCCTGATGGGAGCCCTAGCCGACGCCGACCGCTGACAGGCGCGACTGCCGGCGGGCTAGGCCAGGGCCAGTGCGATGGCGTGCAGGGCCAGGCCCACGCTGGCCCCCACTACCGTGCCGTTGATGCGGATGAACTGCAGGTCGCGCCCGAGAAGCAGCTCCAGCTGGCTCGACGTCTCCGCGGCGTCCCACCGCTGGATGGTCCCAGTGACAAGGCCCGCCAGCTCGTCGTGGAACCGGTCGGCAAGCGACCGGGCCCCCGACTCGACGACGCGCTCGAGGCTCTCCTGAAGGGGGCCGTCTGATTGGAGGCGCCGCCCGGCAGCCGCCAGCAGGGCGGCCAGCCGGCGGCGCAGCTCAGACTCGGGGTCAGCCGCCTGAGTCCGCAACGTCTCCTTCGCGTTCTTCCACAGCGAGGAGGACAGGTCTCGCAGCAAGGCGCTGCCCAGGACATCGCGCTTCAGGCGTTCCCCGCGCTCGCGCAACTCGGGTGATGTCTCGAGGCGGTCGGGAAGGGCGGCGATCCACGCCTCGAACTCGTGCCGGGTCTCGTCGTCGGGGTCGGCGGCCATGGCCGCCAGCCGCTGACGCAACCGGTGGTACAGGCGGTCGAAGACCCGCCGGTAAATCGCCTCGGGCACCCAGCGGGGTGACTCGGCCGCGAACCGCTCGCGAAGGTCGTCGGAATGTTCGGCGAGATAGTGATCGGCGGCGGACATGACGGCGTTGAACAGCTCGGCGTGGTGGCCTCCCGCGATGACGACCCGCAGGGCACGCCCCGCCAGCGGCGCCACCTCGACGGCGTCTACCGCCCGGGTCAGTTCGGCGGTGAGCATGCGCTGGACATCCTCATCGCGCATGGCCTCGGCCACCGTGAGCACCGCGGCAGCGGCATGACCGGCGAAGCGGGCGGCGTTGGCATCGTCGGTCAGCCAGGCGGCGAGCCGGGGAACGAGCCGGACGGCGCGGATCCGCTCGCCGAGAACGTCGGCGTTGAGGAAGTTCTCCTGGACGAACTGGCCGAGAGTGGCGGCGAACTGGTCCTTGCGCTCCACGATCAGCGCGGTGTGCGGTATCGGCAAGCCCAGGGGACGGCGGAACAGTGCCGTCACCGCGAACCAGTCCGCGACGCCGCCGACCATGGCTGCCTCGGCGCCGGCCTGTACGTAGCCAAGGAGTGTCCCATGGACGCCGACCGCGGTCACGGCCGCGAACAGGGCCGTTACCCCCGCGAGGAGAGCGGTAGCGCGCCGCCGTGCGGCTGCCAGGCGGCGTGTCCGCGTTTCCACCGACTCTCGCTCGAGCGTGGATTCCGGCGAAGCGGACATCGTGGCGGCAGGTTCCATCAGCGAACGCATGTGCCCAGTTTTCCCGAACATTCACGCGCAGGGCGGCTTGCCTCCTAATGCGGCGCGGCGGCAGGGCCATCTTCCCCCAGGCCGGCGTGGGCGAGCCTGTTCGCTCGCGCCTTCACATGATCTGCACAGGCGCGGCACAGAGCCTGCACGTCCGGGTGGTCGGCTGTGATTACCGATCGTCGCGGCAACCAGGCCGCGGCAGGTGCGTGCGAGGGAGGCAGGCATGACGCAGCAGGCCATTGAGAGAATCGAAGGGCTTCGCGCGGCCATGGACGGACCTGTCCTCACGATCGCCGATACAGGCTTCGACGACAGGCGGCGGGTGTGGAACGCGATGATTGACCGGCGCCCGTCCGTGATCGCCCGGTGCGCCTGCGCGCAGGACGTGGCCGCGGCGATCGGCTTCGCCCGCGGGCACCGGCTAGCGGTGGCCGTGCGCGGCGGCGCGCACGGCGCGGCGGGCACCGCCGTTTGCGATGACGGCTTGATGATCGACCTCAGCTCGATGAACTCCGTCACAGTCGATCCGGCAGCCCGGCGGGCACGGGCCGGCGGCGGCGCCTTGCTCGCGGATCTCGACGCGGCTACCCAGGCTCACGGGCTTGCCGTCCCCACCGGGCTGGTCAGTCACACCGGCGTCGGAGGGCTGACCCTGGGCGGCGGCATGGGCTGGCTGACCCGCAAGTTCGGCCTGAGCATCGACAACCTGGTCTCGGCCGAGGTGGTCACCGCGGACGGGCGGGTGCTGCGCGCCGCGGCGGACGAGCATCCCGGCCTGTTCTGGGCGATCCGCGGCGGCGGCGGCAACTTCGGCGTAGTGACCAGCTTCGAGTTCGAGCTGCACGAAGTCGGTCCGGACGTGCAGTTCGCGCTGTTCTTCTGGGGCCTTGACCAGGGTTCGCGGGCGCTGCGACTGGCCCGGGACATCACCGCGGCGCTCCCGGCGGACATCAACGCCGTGCTGGCGGCCGTGAATGCGCCGCCGGCGCCCTTCGTCCCTGTCCAGCATCACTTCGCGCCCGGGTACGCCCTATTGGTGACCGGGTTCGGGCCCGAGCGGGAGCACGCCGCTCTTGTCGCACGGATCCGGGACGCGGTCCCGCCGCTGTTCGACCTGGTCACGACGATGCCTTACGTCGAGCTGCAGCAGGTGCTCGACGAGGCGAACGCATGGGGCCGGTATGCCTACAACAAGAGCACCTACATCGGGGAACTGTCCGACCAGGTCATCGAGACCGTCACCGAGCATGTCCCGCGGAAGAACTCACCGATGTCGGCGCTGCTGCTCTACCGCCTTGACGGTGCCTACAGCCGGGTCGGCGACACGGCGACGGCGTTCAGCGGCGGGCGGTCACCGCGATACGCCGCCTTCATCGAAGGCCTCGCCCCGGACGCCCGCCTGCTGGCCGCCGACCGCCACTGGGTCCGCGGTTTCTGGGAGGCCCTGCGCCCGTATGCGATCGACGGTGGCAGCGGCTACCTCAACGGCACGACTGAGCACTCAGGCGACGAGGTCCGCGGCAGCTACGGCAACGCGAACTACGAACGCCTCGCCAGGATCAAAGCCGAATACGACCCGGACAACACGTTCCGCCTCAACGCCAACATCCCGCCAGCCTGACAGCCCCCCGAAGGAGTACCCGATGACCATCACGTCAGCCACCTATCCACCGGAGACGGCCGAAGCCTGCGCCATCGCTGCCCTGCCGAGAGCCGGTAGCGTCCTGGCCGTGATCGCGCGTCCCGGCCAGGAGTCAGAGGACCTGGGCGGGGTGCTGTACGCCTTCCGCCGCGACGGCGCCAGCCTGAGCCTGCTCGCCCTGACCCGCGGCGAAGCGTCCCCGCGCAACTCCGCCCGGGCCAGGCTGGAGGCCATTCGGCCGTGGGAGCTCCAGCTGGCCGGCGCGGTCCTGGGCATCGGCGAGCTCACGGTCGGGAGTTACCCGGACGGGGAGCTGCACCGCCAGCCGGTGGCCGAGCTCACCGACCGGATCCTGCGTGCGATCCGTCAGCACTCCGCCGACCTGCTGCTGGTCATCGCTCCCGAGGCGGGCGATCGCGACGACACCGCCATCGCCACCGCCGCTCGTGCGGCCGCCGCACAGGCCGCCGTGCCGGTCGTGGCCCGCACCCGGCCCGGCGCGCACGGCGCCTGGATGATCGACCTGGGCGCCGACGCCGGCACCGCCCGCGCCATCCAGAAGTCGGCCGCCGGCGCGCACTCCAGCCAGTCCGAGGCACTGCCCGCACTGGTGCGCCGCCTGGACCTCCTCGACGGCAGGGAAACGCTGCGCTGGCTGCTGCTGCCGCGGTCAGTGCCACCGCAGGTGCGGCTGCCGCGCGCAGGCGCCGAATATCCGTGAAATCTGGGGACCCAGGCGGGTTCAGCGCCACATCTGCATCATGCAGCCGCGACCGTCCGTTCGGGATAACTCTGATTTTCATCCCGAACGAAGCGGGCCGGCTGCGCACGGGCCTGAGCTAATGGCGGACTTCCAGGCGCCACGGCACGTGCGCGGGCACGAACGCCGCGATCAGGGATCTGAGGTTCGACTCCTCGGTGAGGTGATCGGCGGCCTGCAGCCGGATGACGAGGCCGGGGTCCGGCCAGCCGGGCATGCGGGCGCCGGGCTCCGGCGACCAGGCGGTGCCGCCGGACTCGACGATCTCCGGCCGCTGCCCGGTCGCGATCTCGATCAGGGTCCTGATCGCGTACAGCGTGCCGCGCCCGGCGTACAACCGGGCGGCGACCGCCACGAGCTGGCGCCGCCGCTCGTCGGATATCTCGGGGGATATCGTCACCCCGACCCAGCCGGCGAGCCATTCGACCAGGTCGGCGGGCGCAGTCGCGGGATCCAGGTAGGCGGGCAGGCAGTCCAGCGTGGCGAGCGCCGGTGCGAGCACCTCGTCAAGTCCCTGGCACAGCCGCTGCGCGAAGCTGTCGTCCGCGTACAGGGACGGTAGCGTGTCGCCGAGCGGATGGGGCGAGGCCAGGCCCGGCACGATCCCCCTCATGTCACCCTGACCTGGTGCCGGTAGGAAAGGATGAGCGTATCCCTGCCGATGTCGATGCGCTGCGCCGGCTCGCCGCGCTGGCCCGTGGCCAGGTTGGCGGGGAAGAGCAGGACCTCGTCGACGGTGCCGATGCCGGGGACACTGGCCAGCAGCGCGGACACCTCGAAAACCTGCACCGGCCGCCCGAATGGCCATCCGGTGCGCTCGGGTCCCCCGGTCAGCGGTGAGAGATACTCGTAGAGCGCGCGCACCGCCGCCCGGCGCGCTGCGTCGGCCTGGCCCGGCGAGCTGGCGCTGAGCCTGGCGACAACGGTGACGCCGTGATATTCGGGCGGGGCGACGAGCAGGCGGGTGCCGACCAGCCGGCGTGCGTCAAGATGGCTGGCGATCCGGCGCAGAAGTTCGGTCGGCGGGCGGCGCAGCTCTTCATCGGGAAGCACACCCTGGCTGTCGGGCGTGACCTTCGGCACGACGAGCAGGCGAACCGAGGGCGCGCCGCGCTCTTCGCTGGCGGCAACGCAGCGGACACGTGCGGCATCCGGCGCGGCCGTCCGGGCGAGCTCCTCGAAGTCCTCGACGGTCACGGCCCGGCCGGTGGCCCGCAGTTCCAGCGGACCGCGCAGCTTGGCGTTCTCGACGGTCTCCCCTTCGACCCCGCCGTAGGCGGCGTCACGGTTCTCGACCCTGGCCACGTACGGCACGCTGGTCTTGAGCACCCGGATCTGCCCGCGGGCGATGTTCCCGCCAGTGCCGCCGCCCACCCGGTAGGCGGACATCCGCAGGGTGCTGCCCTTGGGCGGTATCCCGCCGTACTGGCGGAGCCCGCCGTCGGGCTGCCGTACCACCGGCCCGAACTCCACCTCGCCCGCGTTCGAGTCGAGCCGGTAATGCCGGTCATCCTCGCCCGACAAGGCGAAGTCGCCGACCGGCAGCCAGTCCGTCCAGCCTGCCACCTCATCGCTGACCTGCAGCACGGCGGCACGATCGGCGGGAACGACCGGACGGCGCTGCAACGCGAACCGCTGCCCCGGGGTGCCGTCGGAGATCCCGAGCACCTCGTCGTGGATGGTCTCGGCGTGCACCACGCCGACCGTGCCGCCGATCGTGAATGCGCGGATGGCGGCGATCTCCGGGCTCGCGGTGTACACGGGCTGATCGGCGACGGCCGGCACCACCCGGCAGCGCAGCCAGCCGGCCCGCTGCTGTGCGATGAGCGATGCCCGGTGGGAGGCGGGAACGTGCAGCAGCACGTCGCCCGAGCGGTTGAACCCGCCGGCCTCGTCGCGCTCCACCTCACACTGAGTCCAGCCCGAACCGTTCCACGCCTCCCAGACCAGAGGCGGGTTCCGCGGGTCGATGCCGTGGCCGCGGACCGGGCAGTCGAAGCGCAGCACCACCGCACAGGACGGGACGGCGTTCGACAGCCCGACGAGCAGCGCGTCTCCCGGCTGCGGCACCGGCGAGAAGCATGGCAGCTGCCCGTTCTCCAGCCGCGTGGTGTCGTCGGAGGGTTCCCTGCCGACCGCCTGGGTCGCGACGCGGAGCAGCGAGCAAGGCACGATCCGCAGCTCCTCGGTGGTGCTGAAGACGACAGGTTCCTCGATGTCCGTGCGGGGCGTGGCGACCTCCGTCTCGGCGCGCACCACGACGTCGGCCGGCTGTGCCGCCGCCAGCCAGAAGGTAACCGTGCCGCTCGCCGCGGTGGGCGGGAAGAGTTGCACGCCGAGCAGGTCGAGGAACTTGATGTAGTGCCGGTCGGGGACCCGGTTCAGCCGGTAGATGAGCTGGTCGACCATCTGCGCGAATGCCTCGATCAGCGTCACCCCGGGGTCGGAGACGTTATGGTCGGTCCATTCCGGGCACCGTTGCTGGACCAGGCGCTTGGCGTCGTCGACAAGGTCCTGGAAGCGCCGGTCGTCGAGATTGGGCGTGGGCAGTGGCATGGTTACTCCCCTGGCCGCTCTTCGGGGATGATGTAGAACGGGAAGACCAGGTTGCGCGGGTCGTTGTCGCCGCGGACCTGGTAGTGCACGTCGATGTAGACGACCCCGGACGCGATCGCGCCGAACCCGATGTCTACGTCGCCGACGACGATGCGCGGCTCCCACCGTTCCAGCGCCACACGCACCTCGTTGGCGAGCTGCCCGGCGGTGGTCGCGTTGGCTGGCGCGAAGACGTAGTCGGCGAGGCGGCTGCCGAACTCCGGCCGCATCGGGCGTTCGCCCGGCGACGTCGCGAGCACAAGCCAGATGGCCTCGGCGATCTCCTTGTCCTCCTTGACCAGCGCGACGCTGCCGGTGGCGTCCGTGGCCAGCGGGAATGCCCACCCGGCACCGATGAACTGTGCGCTCATCAGGTCAGCCTCCTATCAAGACGTTCGGCGCCCCGGCCACGATCGGCGCGCCGCAGCCTGCCAGATCCCCCATCCGCGCGGCCGGCATACCGCCGATCAGCACCGTGGGACAGCCCGGCGGGACTATCGCCGAGGGCGGATGAACGGCGGGCGGCGGGAACGAGCAGACGTGCGGCGTCCCGACCGTGGCCGCGGGCATGCCGCCGATGAGCACCGTCGGTACCCCCGGCGGGCCGATGACACCGGGATGTCCCGTCGGGTCGCCGACGCGGGCTGCAGCTGGCACGGCTCCTCCTTCAGTTGATCCGGACGAGTCCGGCCGAGATCGAACAGGTCGCGCCGCCCTTGACCTCGGCCTGCGCACTGCCCTCGAGCTTCGCCGAAGTACCGGTGAGGCTGAGGTCGGTGCCCGCGGTGACCTTGACGGCACCGCCGCCCCCGTCGATGGTCACGCCGTTCTGGCCCGTCAGCTTGATGTTTCCGCCCTTGAGCTCGACGGTGCTTGTCGCGGCGTCAACGGTCACGCCTTGCTTGGCCTCCACCAGGACGGTGCCGTCACTGTGCACCGTCAGCTTGGTGCCGGTGGCGTCCAGCAGGAGCTGCAGCTTGTCGTCGCCGGTGCGGATCGTGACGCCCTCGGTCTTGCCCGTCTGGTCGAGGAAGTCGAGCCGGTGCCCGCGCCGGGACACAAATGACCGGCGGTTGATCTCGCCGGACCCGGAGTCGACTAGGTCGATCGGGCCCGTCTTGGGCGTGTCGACGCCGTTGTACAGGCCGCCGACGACATACGGGCGGCGGATGTCGCCAAGCTCGAAGGCCACGAGGACTTCGTCGCCCACCTCCGACACCACCATCGCGCCGCGGTCCTTGCCGGCGCCCGGCTGGATGGTGCGGGCCCAGTCGCTAACGTACGAGTCGGACAGCCACGGGTAGGTGACCTTCACCCGGCCCAGGTTCTGCGGGTCGTTGACGTCGCTGACCAACGCGACTACCACGCCGGTCACGCGCTGGCCGCCTGCGAAGCTGGCGCCGCCCGATGCCAGGCCGAGAAGCGACCGCTCCTGCCGTCCGGTGACGGCGAACTGAGTCACGTAGCCAGTGGTCTGGTCGAAGTGGTGCCGGGATGTCGACACCGTGTACTTGCCGTCGAACGGGTCTCCGATGTTGTCGATCGACACGGCGGTGCCCGCCCGTATCTTCGGGTTGCCGCGGGTGACCGCGTCCAGCTCGGCGAACGCGCCGGCGATCTGCTCGGCAACGGCCTTGGCCGCGACGTCGACCTCGGCCTGCATGCGGTACGGGACGTCGTAGCCGACGTACGTCGGGTCGCCGAACAGGTTCGCCAGGGCTGCGGGACTCGCGCCGGGCAGTTCCGCGCTGGTCGTGCTCGCCTGAGCCGTCCCGACGATCGCCTTCTTCTGTGCCGTGTCCCAGCCCCGGACCTGGGTCTGGCCGACCTGTTCGGCCGAGGTGACCGAAGACCGCACGCGCAGCAGGTCGGAGCCGAGCTCGAGGATCAGCGGGTTGGAGTTCGTGCCGCCCGCTGCCGGGGCGTCCGCGGCGGACTGGGGCTTGCAGAATTCGAACTTGTCGTCGCGGACAGCGACCTCGTAACCGATCTCCCTGGCCAGCCCGCTGAGGAACTGCCAGTCACTCACGCCACCCTGCGACAAGGTGTCGAAGACGGTCGAGGTGGCTTCGACATTCCCTATGGTCAGGCCCGCCCGGCGGGCGACCTTGACCGCCACGTCCGACGCGGTGACCTGCGTATAGGACTCCGCGTGACGGCCGCGGAAGAGCCGGTGGGACAGGTCGTAGCCGCGGATCAGCGTGAACGTGCCGGTGGCGTCGAAGTCGGCCTCGAGCGCGGTGACCTCGCCTGAGATCAGCGACTGCGGGCTCTGAGTGTCCGCGCTCGTGACGCCGATCTTCACCTTCGAGCCGATCTTCACGTTCGCCTTCGACAGGACAAGCCGGTTGGCGTCCCTGAACCGCAGGACGAACATGTCAGGCAGGTTCCTGCTGTCGTCGACGTAGGCCTCGACGAGCAACTGCTCGATATCGGCGGCGAGCGGGCTGCCGTCGATCGTGATGACGAACCCGTTGCTGACCTGCTGACCGGCCATCGCTTCGTCAGCCTCCCGCCAGCTCGTGCGCGGCTGGCATCATGAGCGTCGAGCCCACCCGCAGCCGGATCGGATCGTCGATGCCGTTGGCCTCGGCGAGCGGCCGCCACATGGCCGGGTCCCCGTACTCCCGGAACGCGATCGAGGCGAGCGAGTCGCCGGCGATCACCTTGTGCACCGCGTGCGAGGACAGCGCCCCCGACGTCGGATTCTGGCCCAGCGGGTCGCCGGGCATTTCCTCCATCGTGACGCTGCACGTGGCGCGGATCGGGGTGCCGTCGGGCGCGAACAAGGTGTACTTGGCCTGGACCGAGGTGATGAACGCCGGGAAGCTGACGATCGTCCCCCAGCTCAGCTGCACCAGCGGGGGTACCGCCTTCTTGTTCTGCACCGTGTCGTCGGTCGGGACGCAGCACCGGAACAGCTCCTCCACCGGCTCCACCACGCTGCCGAGCTCGGTGTCGGACGCGTCGAAGAACATCTCGAGGGTGAGCTTGCACGGGTCGGCGCCGTTGAATTCCGGCGCGCTGGCCTTCTTGGCGTTCCGCGCCGGCTTGCGTTCCCACTTGGCCGACTTCTGGATCGACAGCTCCTTGGGGTTGAACTGGAACTCGATCTCGCCGCGCTGCGAGGCGAGCTTCGCCCCGCCGACTGAACCGGGCTTGGCGTCGTACAGCTTCAGCGTGGCCTTGGCCTTGGAGCCACCGGACGACCCGCCGCCTCCGCTGCCGGTCAGCGCGACTGCCTTGGAAGCCATCACCCCTCCGTTCAGCTGTTGCGGAAGCCGTGGTGCGCGATTTCCACGGTCTCGGTCGCGACCTTGGGTGAGTCGAGGTTCAGGCTCGGGCCGCTCCAGCGCACCGGCACGACGCCGTCCAGCTCCCAGGTCGCCACCACCGTCCCGTCGCCGCTCATCACCTGGATGGTGGCGGTGCGCCGCTTGACCCCGCTGGTCATGCTGGCGAACCACTTCGCGACCTTGGCCGTGTCGGCGCCGAGCGGGCGGGTGAACTTGACGTTGCTGTACTTCAGCCGGCTCGGCAGCTGCCAGATGAAGCCGTTGTTCCCGCCCTCTTCTCGCTGCTCGATTACCACCTCGCAGCCCAGGCCCTCGCAGCTGTTGAAGGTGCCCAGGTCGTTGTCGTCGATCTTGACGGCGAAGCAGACGCTCAGCCCTGGTTCAGCGTCGGTCATCGGTGCTCCTTACTACCGCAGGTCCGTGAGCAGGCCCGCGCGCTCGCGGTCGAGTCGCAGCTCGGCTTTCAGCCGCGCGCTCAGCGGGCCGAACAACTGGCGCGCCAGCTCGTCTAGCGGTGTGCTCGCCGCGCCGGACGCCGGATGCGCGCCCGTTGTGCCGCCCGCCGTGGCGGCTGGCGTGGCCGCGGAAGCTGCCGAGGCTGGCGGGATCATGGTGACGGGGGTCTGCTCGCTGTCGGCCGATGGCGCGGGCGCGCCGGCGGGCTCGGCCGCCGGCTCCTGGCGTTGCACGGCATGCCACGACCCGGGGGCGGCCTGCCAGGCTGCCGGCTCTTCATAGCGCGGCGGCGGGGGCTCGGGCGGCACCGACGGTGCGCTCAGGTCGAAAACCACTGAACCGTCAGCGTCGCGACGCGCCAGCCCGCGGGCCACGGCGATCGAGCCTGGGTCGGCGTAGCCGGCTGACGGGCTCCACCGGGCTTGCGCTTGTCCGCGGGCCGTGCTCATGGCCGGTCCGTCAAGCCTGCTGACAGCGGGACGGGCATCGCCTGACCGCTGAACCGTGGCTTCCCTGGCCGCATCAGGGACACCGTTCGCCCCGGGCGACCGGGCTCCGGTCGCGACGGCCGGCAGGGCATCAAGGACACTGACGGGCTGCCGGTGCCCGAGCAGCGGGGCGACCTCCGCGCGGACAGCAGGGAGCGCCGCGGCGGGTGAGTCCGCGGACAGCCGCTGCGCGGAGACCGGGAACTGGTCGCGCGGAGCGTCCGGCTGATCCGCTGGACCTCGATCGGGCATCAGGGGGACCACGCGTCCGGGGTCAGCTGCCGGCTGGGATGCCGGGCCTGGTACCGGAGAGCGTGACGACGAGTGGCTGGGTGACGGCCCCGGCGGAATCGCCGAACGTTGCACGGTCCCGCTGGCGGCGGAAGACAGCGCCGGGCCCGCGGAAGTAAGCGGTGCGCTGGCCGCAAGGGGTGTGATCCGGAGGGCGACGGCGGACAACGGCTGGCTCGTCGCGGGCCCGATGTCAGGGGATCCCGGCCGCGGTTCGCCGGTCAGTGGCGCCTCGGCGGGTGGTGGCTGCACGGCAGGTGCCGGCGGCTCGGGCGGCACCGGGCCCGGCAATCCGGCATCGCCCAGGTCTGCTGCGGACGCCCTTGGCAGAGTCACGGACGTCGGGAGCGTGGCCACGGACGGTGCGGCCGGAGCCACGGACGCTGGGGGCAGTGCCGCAGACCCCGCGGACCTCGCGACCACCGGCCGCTCGGCGAGTCCTGCGGCTCGTACCGGGGTGTCGCCGACTGGGTCGGTCAGCGGTGCGCCGAGACCCAGCCGCCGTCGTTGCGGCGCCGGCGGAGGATTACCCGCTACCTGCCGCTGCGCGGCGAGGTCACCGGGACCCCGGTCAGGGATGAGAGGCCGCTCCTGATGCCTGGCAGCCTCCGGCCCATCGCCAGGCGTCGCATGCCATGCGGCTTGCGTGGCCGCGGGGACATCGGGCTCCTCGGTTAGCGCGGTGGGGACGGCGGGTGGCTCCTGGGCCTGCGGCTCTTCGGCCTGGCGCTGCCCGGCCTGTGGCTCCTCGGCCGGCGCAACGGGCGGCTCGGGCACCCGGCTCAGGGCAGGGCCCGGGTCCGTGTCGGTGGTCCGGAGCTCGACAGCCCCTTCGGAAGCGGTGTAGCGAGGCGCCGGGCCGAGGTCTACCTCGGGTGCCGCCAGCAGCCAGGAACGGGCCGTTGGCCGCGGACTCCACGATGCGATGGCGCGCTGCACCGCGGCCGGGGCGCCGTCGGCCACCGGCAGCGGCTGGTCGTCGTAGTACGTCCGCGGTTCAGGGCTCGGTGACATGTCGGCGAGTCCGGTGACCAGCCCGGCGGGACCGTCGGGATCAACGTGGTGCGTCAGCGGGGAAAGAAAGCTGGGGTTGTGCCAGGTGCTGAGGCGGTCGCTGAACGCGTCGACCGCCACCGTGGTTACCGGTGATCGCAGGACAGTAGGTAGCGGAGGGAGCATGCGCCACTCGTTCTGCACACGAGGCGGATGCTGCGCGGCCGGGGCAGGTGCTGGCACACCGCCGCGGTGGTTCCGGCGCCATCCTGGCACTGGGTCACCTGCCTCGCTGGGTTCTGGAGTTGATTCGCCGTACGTGGTCGATGTACGTCAGCCGGTCGGCGTGTTCTAGGTCGAGCAGGGTGTCCAGCGGCCAGTGCAGGTGATAGGCGAGGTACGCGACCTCCTCCTGCAGGCGGTCAGCCGCGTAGGTAGCTATTCCCCCAGGCGGCTGCCGGACAGGTCGATGGTGAACTCGTGCTGGCATGCCGGGCACGAGACGGCTGCGCGGGCGTGTCCTTCAGCATTGATCCGGCCGTAGAGATCTTGCAGAAAGGCCAGGTCAGAGGCGAAGAAGTTCTCCACGATGCCGGCGTGCACGTCATCGATGCCGCCCAGCCGGGTGATTACCCGCGCGAGCAAGACCACGGTCAGGTAGGCGGGGTTCTCCCTGACGCGATCGTCGCGCAGCGGGACCAGCTCGTCCCGTGCGGTGGCCAGCCGCATCACTCCGGTCCGGTGGACCGTCCCGGCGGCGTCGACGTAACCGCGCGGCAGGGTGAACGGAAACTCTGTCCGGAGCGCGTCTGGAGAAAGCCCGGACAGTCCCGTGCCGGCCGGTGCCGCGGCCGTCGCCGGACGCTCGTCGAGATCGACGCCATGGGAGCGGCGCATTACTCAACCTCGAGCCGCTCGGCGGTGAGGACGAGTTTTTCAGTCAGAACGGAGGTGTCCCCCGCCTTTAGCGAACCGATCTCCAGGCTCTTGGGCCAGGCGTTGGTCAGCTTGTACCTCTTGATCGCGGAGCCCTCGTAGTCGTACACGATGATCGCACCGCCCTTGCGGGCTTGGTCCATCTTCCCGAACTGCGAGTCCTTGATCCACTTCTCGAACGACTGGTCGGCGGTCAGCCCGCGGGTGAGGGTAATCTCAGCCGCCTTCCACCGGCCGGGCAGCTTCTTGATGACGTACTTGCCGTCGGAGCCGTTCTCTTTGAGCTCGATGACGTCCTGCTCCATCTTCAGCCCGCTCACCTCGGTGATCGACTTGATGGTGACGCCGTCGAATTCCAGGCCGAACGAGTGGCCGACTGAGCTGTCGAGATCAGGGAGAGCCATGGTGCATTACCTTTCGCGGAATGGTTTCGGCCGGAATCGGCGGTTACTCGCTGACCAGGCTCGTGCCGCCGGAGAACTGCGCGAGCCGGAAGATGACGAACTCGGCGGGCTTGACCGGCGCGACCCCGATCTCGCAGACCACCTGGCCCGCGTCGATCCCCTCGGCCGGGTTGGTCTCCCGGTCGCACTTGACATAGAACGCCTCGTCCGGGGTCATCCCGAACAGCGCGCCGCGCCGCCACTCGTTGACCAGGAACGCGCTGATGGTCCGGCGGATCCGCGCCCACAGCGCATCGTCATTGGGCTCGAACACCACCCACTGCGTCCCGTTGAGAATGGACTCCTCAAGGTAGTTGAACAGGCGGCGAACGTTCACGTAGCGCCAGGCCGGGTCCGACGACAGCGTCCGGGCGCCGTAGATCCTGATGCCGGCGGCCGGGAACGCGCGGATGCAGTTGATCCCGATCGGGTTGAGCAGCCCGTGTTCGGTCTTGGTGATCTGCGTTTCCAGCGCCACCACGCCGCGGACCACCTCGTTGGCCGGCGCCTTGTGCACACCGCGGGTATCGTCGTTGCGGCCCCACACTCCGGCCACATGCCCGGAGGGCGGGACGAACACGCTGCGGCCGGTCGGCGGGTCGAACACCTTGATCCACGGCCAGTACAGGGTCGCGTACTTCGAGTCGTAGCCGGCCTTGTCTGTCCGCCACTCCTTGATCTGCTGGGCGTTCAGGCCCGGCGGCGGGTCAAGGATGGCCACCCGGTCGCCCATCAGCTCGCAGTGCGCGATCATGCCAAGCTGCACCGCCTGGACGGTCTCCAGGTCTACCGCCCCCTGCTGGTAGGCGCTCATCAGGTCCGGCACTGCCACCATGGTGACCTCTTCGACGGCTTCGAGGCCGCCGAAACCGGTCCGCTCGGAGACGTCGCCGACGTAGTCGTCGGCGGTCAGCCGCGGGGACGGGACAGCAGCCGGGGTCGGCGGCGCCGTCAGGGCCACGCTCGACCCGGTCGCCGGGCGTTCCACGGCGCCCGTCGGCGCCTCCTCAATGCGGATCAGCTTGGACCCGGCGTTCACCATCGTCGCCACGTTCTGCTTGCCGCGTGCGAACGTAGCGCGGTCAAACTCCTCCACCACGCGCCCGGCCTGCTTGATCAGCAGCTTGAACATGTCCTCGGACGGGTCGTCGCCGCCCGCGTCGGTGACCTCGACGGAGATCTCGCCGGGCCGTGACGCGGGGTCAAGCGCCACGATCCGCATCCGTCCGAGCTGGCCCTGCGGCGCGGCCGGCAGTTCGCGGGCCCGCGAGCTGCTGCCGTTGCCGTCCGCCGACCCGTCCTGCCCGATCCGGACGATGTAGCAGTTGCCGCCGCCGTTCATGAAGTAGCCGTAGACCGCGTGCGCCAGGTACGTGCCGGCCACGAACTCCCCGAACGTGCCAGTGAACTGCGACCAGTTGGAAACCAGGGTCGGCGTGTTGTACGGACCTCGCTCGGCCAGCCCCACGAACGCCGCGACCGCGGTCCCCACGCCCTCGATCGGCCGCGACCCGGCCTGAACCTCTTCGACGTAGACGCCGGGTGAAAGATAGTTGGGCATGCCGCCTCCTCCAGACGCTGCTGTATGCAGCATCTGCCACGCGCGAGGGCGGCGGAATGTCCGCAGATACCGGGTGCGGTGAAGGATTCACTGCCCGATCGTGAAGGGCCGCCTGCACGAACGGTCGCACGCTGTGGCTAGCCGGCCGCAATAACGCCGACCTGGTCCTTGGTCAACTTTTGGCCGTGGGCCGCATTCGCCTCGGCAATAAGTTCGGCGACTCCGAACGCCTGCGCACCGAACGTTCCGGCGTTCAGGTTGAGCCATGTGTCAACGTCCATGGCATGCCCGCGAAACTCGAGTTCCTGGACATTGAGTTCACGAAGCCGCTTCGTGATCACATCCCAGACATGCAACGGCTTGACCTCGATGCCTTTTGCGATAAGCTCCTGGATCCCGGCAGCGCTGGTGAAATCGATGTTTCCTTGCTTCCATACAGAAGCGCCGGATATTGCCAGGGATACCGATATATTCTGCTCGGCGGCACGGGCCTTTAGGTCTGCAAAGGCTGGCAGAATTCGGTCTGTAATGCATAGGTCACAAGGGAGTCTGTTCATTTCGAGCAGGATAGGTACCGGCTGGCCAGGTGGCGTCGCCAGCGAGGAACTCCGCGCCGTGATTTGCGCGAGGAGCTTCGGCAGCGCCTTCGCCACGCCGATCTCTGCGTGCCCGCCCCTATTCGTAAACCTGCCGAATTGTTTGCCGTTGTCATATGAGAGGTACGCGCTTGTAGTAGACGTCGAGTACCGCATGTCAAATGCGATCTTCAAGATGCTGACCGGATCTCGCTCCAGTTCGATACGCTCAGGCAAACTCGCACTGGCCAGGACCACTGGCTTACCATCCGGATGTTCAGGCGGGACGAGGCGAAGCCCCTTCAAGCCCTCCGGATGGTACTTGTCGTAAACCTGCACGAGAGCGGCATGTGCCTGCTCACCGGGCAGGTGACGGCCAGCGAGCTCGGCACGGACCTTAGCCTTTACGAGTTCGGACTGCTCACGCTCCGGCTCACTTTGACCACCGGAACGTCCCGTTATCCGATCCCTCAGTTTTCCGACGCCTTCCTTGACCTTACCCGTAAGCTTCGTCGCGCCGGCCTTGAGCTTGGCCCAGATTTTCTTACCCAATCCCACGATCTTGTCAGTGACCCAGTCGACTACCTTCATGACCGGCTTGGAGAGGGACTGGAAGAAGTTCTTCACCTTTTCGGCGATATCGTCGATACCGAGGAACGACGCGAGCGCGCCG